>Ga0182735_1002387_pt1 | contig 11426 bp, 11 predicted proteins | sample eDN5th30CKraftMG_FD_128524 | JGI IMG/M metagenome (GOLD analysis project Ga0182735, IMG submission 128524) | Enriched Miracle-Growth compost microbial communities from Emeryville, California, USA - eDNA 5th pass 30_C Kraft MG (version 2) (version 2) ... | reverse complement strand
TGACGATTTCCGCAGCCAGTATCACGCCGCGGGCGATCTGCAAAATGGGACGCTTGGTGGCCGCCGCCTTGGCGATGCCGCCCGAGCGCATTGCCAGCAATATGACGAATGCCGCGAACACCCAGTAACGGATCATCGTGATGAAAATCGGCGAATAATGTGTGCCGAGATATTTCGAAATGCCATCCTGCGCCGCGAAGATGGTTACCGCGAGGATCGTGAAGAAGTAGCCTTGGCTCTTGGAGGTCATACACCATACTCGAAGCCGCCCGAAACGGGCGACTGTCTGTCTGAGGGGAATGAGTGTGAGTAATCCGAACTGCGACGGATTACTATAACAAAGCCCATTATTTTTTGCTCACAATCGCGCTGACAGGCGATTTCGCTCAACTTTTCCGTTGAGGCAGCGTCACCCGCTTACACCACTCGAATAGCTTGCCTTTTGGGCCGTTCACCCGGCGACGTCCGGGGCGCATGTTGCAGCCTGTCGCATGTTGTGCGCGCGAGAGGCGGAACCGACCGTGCGCCTGCCGGTTAATACGCGGCTACGGGACAAACCAGAAAGTGAGACCATGACATGAAAAAGGCTCTTATTCTTACAACGGCTGCGTTTCTTGCGACCACCGGTCTGGCCGTCGCGCAAGATGCTGTCATCATCGAAGTGCCCCAGTCTGCACGCGACTATGTCATCGCCCATCCCGTTGATCCAGTGGTCATTCAAGACGATATCAGCGAAGGCTATGTGGTGCCCGAAGCGATTGTCGTGCGCCCTATCCCCGACAACCCGGATTTCGGCTATATTTATGTGAACGGCGAGCCGGTCATCGTTTCCATGCAGAACCGCCAGGTCGTTTATTATGATGAAGCGCCCAATGCGGGCCCCGCCGTACCGGTCATACCGGACGATGTGGTAACTTTTGTGGAAAATAACCCCACAGCGCCCATTTCCATCGATGGAGATGTGACCGAAGACATGGTGATCCCTGAAGATGTGCCGCTTGTGGCCATCCCCGATCAGCCAAAATATTCCTATGTCTATATCGATCAGCGTCCAGCGCTTGTGGAGCCGCAGACGCGCCGCGTTATCTGGGTGAAGTAATGCCCCCTTGATCCCCGCGCTACCCTGCGCGGGGATTATCAGTTTCAGCCTGTTTCGGCTGGTTCGTGATCTTCGCCGCGTTCATCGCATTTCAGGCCGCAGCCGCAACAAGCCGCGCGCCCTCCCGCCGACCAGCCTTTTCTCTCCATGGAGCCCCTTTCCGCAGAAACAGTCATTAGCGACTTGCGCGATTACGACCTCATAAAATATAGATAATTTAGGAATCATATCTATTAAAAGTGGGATAGTCGGTTAGATGATTGAGATTAATGAGATAACTCGCAAAAATCCGGACACTGATTCAAGCGAGCAAAAGTGCGAGTCGCACAATCTTGCTAAAATTATCTATAATTTACCGTTCATGCAGCTGATCTTCCGCGCGCAGGAAATTCACCGGCAGCATTTCGATCCCGACGCCATTCAGATGAGCAGGCTGCTTTCGATCAAGACCGGCGGCTGCGCGGAAGATTGCGGCTATTGCAGCCAGTCGGCGCATTATCCAACCGGGTTGAAGGCCTCGAAGCTGATGGAGGTTGAGCGCGTGCTCGACGAAGCGCGCAAGGCGCAGGAAGGCGGCGCGACACGCTATTGCATGGGAGCGGCATGGCGCAGTCCCAAGGACCGCGACATGGATATGCTCGTCGCCATGGTCGAGGGCGTCAAGGCAATGGGTATGGAAACCTGCATGACCCTTGGCATGCTGACGCCCGAACAATCGGCCCGCCTCTCCGAGGCCGGGCTTGATTATTATAATCACAATATCGACACGTCGGAACGCTTCTATTCCGAGATCATCACCACCCGCACTTTCGAAGACCGGCTGGAAACCCTGGCCAATGTCCGCGATGCGGGCATCAAGGTCTGCGCAGGCGGCATTCTCGGCATGGGCGAAACCATCGACGACCGCATTTCCATGCTGGTTACGCTGGCCAATTTGCCGACACCGCCCGAAAGCGTGCCGATCAACATGCTGATCCCCATCCCCGGATCGCGCCTTGCCAATGCCGAGCCCATCGATCCGTTCGATTTTATACGCACCATCGCGCTGGCCCGCATTCTCATGCCGACATCTTATGTGCGGCTTTCGGCCGGACGCACTGATATGAGTGACGAAATGCAGGCGCTCTGTTTCTTCGCCGGAGCCAATTCGATCTTTGTCGGCGACACGTTGCTCACTGCCGACAACCCCGGTGAGGACCATGACAGCGCGCTTTTCCGTCGGCTCGGCCTCAAGCCGATGACTCTGGAGCAGATGCGTTGAACCATTCAGCTTTGGGCCCTTATCAGGCGACGCTGGAGGGTCTCGCGCGGAAATCGCGCCTGCGCACCCTTTCTCCGCAGAAAGGCGTCGACTTCACGTCGAACGACTATCTGGGCCTCGCCAATTCGCCCCGCCTCAAGGCTGCTATCGCTGATGCTCTCGACCGCGGCGTTCCGGTTGGCGCTGGCGGATCGCGGCTGCTGCGTGGCAATCATCCCGAGCATGAAGCCCTCGAAGCTGAGGCTGCCGCCTTTTTCGGCGCGGAAAAGGCGCTGTATTTCGGCAGTGGTTTCGCGGCCAATACCGCGCTTTTCGCGACCTTGCCGCAGCGCGGCGACCTGATCGTCTGTGACGCGCTGATCCATGCCAGCGTTCACGCGGGCATTGCATCCAGCAAGGCAGATAGAGTCTTTGCAGCCCACAACGATGTCGGCGCTTTCGACGCGGCAATCAGCGACTGGCGGCGCAAGGGCGGCAAAGGGCGCCCGTGGCTTGCCGTTGAAAGCCTCTATTCCATGGACGGCGATATCGCCCCCATCGCAGAACTGGCCGAACTGGCAAAGCGCCACGACGGTTTTCTGGTGATCGATGAAGCGCACGCCACCGGCATTTATGGCCCGCAAGGACGTGGACTGGCGGCAGATATCGAAAATCGCGACACTGTGCTGGTGCTGCATACATGCGGCAAGGCGATGGGCTTGTCGGGTGCGCTCTTGCAATTGCCCGCCATCCTTGGCGACTATCTGGTGAACCGCGCCCGCAATTTCATCTACTCGACCGCGCCGTCGCCCTTGATGGCGGCAGGTGTACGAGAAGCGTTGCGCGTGATTGCGGACGAGCCAGAGCGCCGCCAGAAATTGCAGCATCTCACGGGCTTGGCCGGACCGCTCGTCGTTTCGCTTCTCGGCCTCAAGCCGAGCGGGTCGCAAATCGTGCCGATCCTGATCGGTGACAATTGTCGCGCCATGCGGATTGCCGAAGCGATGCGCGCCGAGGGGTTCGATATCCGGGCGATCCGCCCTCCCACCGTGCCGGAAGGGACGGCGCGGCTCAGACTATCCATCACGCTCAATGTCAGTGAAAGCCAGATTCGCCAGATGTTCGACCGACTTTCGATTGCAATCGGGAAAGACAGATCATGACAACGCGCTTCGTCGTCTCCGGCACGGATACCGGCATCGGCAAAACGGTTTTTTCCGCCGCGCTCACCGCCGCGCTCGACGGCTATTACTGGAAGCCGGTGCAATCCGGCCTGGACGGCGAAACCGATAGCCAGGCGGTCGCACGGCTGGCCAATCTGCCGCAAAGCCGCATCCTGCCGGAAGCCTACAAGCTTTCGGCACCGCTTTCCCCCCATCAGTCGGCGGCGCTGGACGGCAAGGCGATATCCGCCGATGCATTCGCCGTACCCCCGACGAAAGGTCCGCTGGTGATCGAAGGCGCTGGCGGGTTGCTGGTGCCGCTCTCGGACGATCTGGTTTTTGCGGACATATTCGCCCGGTGGAAAATTCCCGTCATCCTTTGCGCGCGTACAAACCTTGGTACGATCAATCACACGCTCCTGTCGGTAGAAGCGCTGAAGCATCGGCACACGCCCATAGGCGGCATCGTCTTCATCGGTGATGAAAACATCGAAACCCAGCGCATCATTGCGAGGATGAGCGGCGTGCGCATTCTCGGTCGCCTGCCCTTCCTACCCGAGCCGAGCGGAGAGGCACTGCGACGCGCCTTTGCGGACAGCTTTGATCTAAGCAATTTCGCGGGGATGATGGCATGAAACGGCAGACTGTCTGGCACCCCTTTACCCAGCACGCGCTGGAATCCGAGATGCAACGCATCGTATCGACAGAGGGCGCCTATCTGATCGACGAAAGGGGCAAGCGTATTCTTGATGCAATCTCTTCCTGGTGGGTCATCACCCACGGCCATCGGCATCCGGAAATCATGCAGGTGATCCGCAGTGCGACGGAAAATTTTGACCAGATCATCTTTGCCGAATATTCCCATGCGCCTGCCGAACAACTGGCGGAAGGGCTGATTGAAATAGCGCCGCCCGGCCTGCATCATGTCTTCTATTCGGACAGCGGTTCAACGGCGGTGGAAGTCGCGCTGAAGATGGCGCTCGGCTATTTTCATAATACTGGCCAAGCGCAAAACCGTATCGTCGTGATGGAACACGGCTATCACGGCGATACCATCGGCACCATGTCCACCGGCGAACGCGGCGTGTTCAATGCCGCCTACGAGCCTTTGCTGTTTGGCGTTGACCGATTGCCCTTTCCCGAAAAGGGCAACGAGCAGCGCACACTGGACATGTTCGAGCAATATTGCAGGGCGGGCCGCGTGGCGGCATTGCTGATCGAACCGCTTGTTCTCGGTGCAGGCGGTATGAAAACCTATCGCCCGGCCCTGCTGACCGCTCTGAAAGAGATCGCCGAACGCTTCGGCTGCCTGCTGATCGCCGATGAGGTGATGACCGGCTGGGGAAGAACCGGAACGCTGTTTGCCTGCGAGCAGGCGCGCATCACGCCGGATATTATGTGCTTATCCAAGGGATTGACCGGCGGTGCCTTGCCGCTTGCGGCAACGCTCTGCACGTCGGATATCTTCGACGCGCATCTTTCGACCGACCGCCGCAAAACCTTCTTTCATTCAAGCTCCTATACCGCCAATCCGATTGCCTGTGCCGCAGCTGTCGCCAATCTTGATGTCTGGCGACAGGAGCCGGTCTTAAGCCGCATTCGCTCCATTGAGGAGTTTCACGAACACAATCTGACGCGCTTTGCAGGCGACCGGCGCTTTGCGAATATACGGCAGGCGGGAACCATTGCCGCGCTCGATATCGTCGTGCCGTCCGGCGGGTATCTTGCGGAAATCGGCCAGCATATGCGCAAACTATTCAGAGAGCAGAACCTGCTGATCCGCCCGCTTGGCAATGTGCTTTATCTGATGCCGCCTTATTGCGTGACCAGCGCCGAACTGGACCATATTTACGATGCTGTGGATGAAGTGGCTTCCATTGTGACGGGACAACCGCAGTGAGCCTTTGCCGCTCCTCCCGCATGGCCGGTTTTGGTCATGCAGTGCCCAAACGCTGCGTCGAGAACCATGAGATCGAACAACAGCTCGATCTTGAACCGGGCTGGATCGAACGCCGCACGGGCATCCGCTCACGCTATTGGGCAGGCGATGGCGAGACGTTGAGCGGGCTTGCGGCCATGGCCGGAAAAATGGCGCTTGATAAGGCCGCCATTGCCCGGGAAGACGTTGCACTGACATTGCTTGCCACGTCGACGCCAGATCATCTGCTGCCGCCGTCAGCCCCCCTGCTGGCGCATAAGCTCGGCCTTGAACGTTCGGGTGTAATCGATCTGGCGGGGGCATGCGCGGGCTTTCTCTATGCCCTCACCCTCGCTGATGGCTTTGTCCGCACGCATAACCGCCCAGTGCTTGTGGTTGCGGCCAATATTCTGAGCCGCCGCATCAATCCGGCAGAGCGCGCAAGCGCCGTTCTCTTCGCCGATGCGGCAGGAGCCGTCGTGCTCGTACCCGATCAAAATCCGCAACGAGGGCTCCTAACCGCCGATCTGTCGTCCGACGGAAGCGGCTATGACCTGATATCGATCCCATCCGGCGGCAGCAACCAACCATTCTCGCCCGACAGTGCGCCGGAGCAATTCCTGATGTCGATGCCAAATGGTCGCGAAGTGTTTTCCCGCGCGGTCGATCTGATGACCGCCACCTCCAGAAATGCACTGGAAAAGGCAGGCGTCGAAGCCGCTGACCTTGACCGCTTTGTGCCGCATCAGGCCAATGCTCGCATGTTTGATGCTGTTGCGCATAATCTGGAGATCGATCCGGTGCGTATTGTCCGGACAATCGCGACCTACGGCAATTCTTCCGCCGCCACCATTCCGCTGTCGCTTTCGCTCGCCAATCAGACAAGACCTTTCGCAGAAGGCGAAACCCTTTTGCTGACCGCAGCAGGCGCTGGTATGATGGGCGGCGCAGCCGTCTATATGGCTTAACCTTGCATCGCGCGGCCCAATTCTGGCATAGGCCGGGCCGCACACGAGTTAATTATTAGCCTTCAAATTATTTGACTTTACAGTAAAGCAAAAATATTTTCTGTAATATCAGACTCTTGCCTGACGCAAGGGCGTGGGAGGGCCTGACGCATGGATAGAAAGCTGAATGTGAGTACCGAAGCGGTCCTCGATGCGACACGCAAAATGCTGTCACAACACGGCTCGGCTGTGAGTCTGGAGCTGGTGGCAGCAGAAGCCGGCCTGACCCGCCAGACCCTTTACAATCGTTTTGGCAGCAAGCAGATCCTACTTCGCGCCGCCTTTGACGATCTGCGCCAGCAGATTAACGCGCGTCTCGACAGCGCGCCCTGGGATGCAGAACCAGAAATCCTGCTTCCGGTGATTGCGCGTATCGTGGCGGACAGTTTTCTTGATCTGGCGATGGCCAAATTGCTGCGCGCCATGATTCAGGCTGTTGAGGACATTCCGGAAATCAGCGTCAGCCTTCGGGCGGACCAAACAGGTCAAGTCTTCAAAAAATTGATCGAATATCTTGAGGAAAAGACCAGGGCCGGTGAGTTTCATGTCACTGATCCGGAAACCCAGGCCATGCTCTTTCTGGGCAGCATCAACGGCTTTCTGTTCCCCCGCCTGTTGCTCGGCATTGTTGCTCCCGACGAGCAGATCAATCAAAGGCTGATCGACGCATCTGTCGCAAGCTTTCTTCGCATTTGGCGAAGCCCGGAATAATATTCTTTCAACCTGCCCGCTTCCCGCTTGTTTCCTTCAAAAAGCGATCCTACGATAACACAATTCACCGGCCTACTGCGCCCTTCCCCGACAGATCAGCAGCAGTCACAGCGTATCCACGCTCGCCGGCGTCACGGGTTACCGTCGCGAGACAAACGAACGAAGGACTTGAAAAATGACCGACAAGCAGGCCTCGAAGGCAATGTGGACCTATTACAAGGGCGAGTGGCGCGAAGGCGACGTTCGCATTCTGGGTGCGGCATCGCATGCGACCTGGCTTGGTTCTGCAGTGTTCGACGGCGCGCGCCTGTTCGAAGGTGTTACGCCCGATCTCGACCTGCATTCCGCCCGCGCCAATGATTCCGCGCGTGCGCTCGGGCTGGCGCCGACGCTTTCGGCCAATGACATTGAAGCGCTGGCGCTGGAGGGGCTGAAGAAATTCGCGCCCGGCACCGATGTCTATATCCGTCCGATGTACTGGGCCGAAGAAGGCGACAGCAGCACAGTCGCGCCGCTTGCCTCCTCCACCGATTTCGCCCTGTGCCTGGAGGCCATTCCGATGGTCGAGCCGAAGGGCTTCACCATCACCACGACCTCGTTCCGGCGTCCTTTTCTGGAAGTCATGCCGGTCAACGCCAAGGCGGCCTGCCTCTATCCGAACAATGGCCGCATGCTGCTCGAAGCCAAGGCCAAGGGCTTTCACAATGCCATCGTGACCGATGTGCTGGGCAATGTGGCGGAAACGGCAACCTCCAACATCTTCATGGTTCGCGGCGGCGAAGTCTTCACGCCGGTTCCAAATGGCACCTTCCTCAACGGCATCACGCGCCAGCGCGTTATCAAGCTGCTACGTGCAGCTGGCGTAACCGTGCACGAAACAACGCTCAGAATAGAAGATTTCCGTCAGGCAGACGAAATCTTCTCAACCGGCAATATGAGCAAGGTTGTGCCGATCATTGGTTTTGATGATCGCAAGCTCGATTACGGTGCTGTCACCAAGCGCGCACGCAGCCTTTATTGGGAATGGGCGCACGCCTGATTTTCTGCCACAATCTTCACTCTCTTGAAGCTCCGGGCCATTCCGCCCGGAGCCTATCCCTGACAGCGGCTGACGCATGATCGAACATACCCCCCTCTATCTGGCAGTCGCTATTACGGCGGCATTTCTGGTCGGCATGTCGAAAGGGGGCCTGCCCTCGGTCGGAACGCTTGCCGTTCCGCTGATGGCGCTCGTCATCTCGCCTGTCACCGCCGCCGCCTTGTTGCTGCCGATCTATGTCATCAGTGACATGTTCGGGCTCTACCTCTACCGGCACCATTATTCGGCACGCAATCTCGCCATTCTCACGCCAGCAGCCATCGTCGGGGTCGGCATTGGCTGGCTGTTCAGCTCGCACCTCTCGGCCACCTTCATCGGCATGCTGGTCGGGCTGGTTGGCATTCTGTTCTGCCTGAATGCCTGGGTGGGCGCACGTTATCGCCGAAAAGCCCGCAAGGCCGATGTTCCGGGCGGTATTTTCTGGGGTATTCTCACCGGCCTCACCAGTTTTGTGTCGCATTCTGGCGCGCCGCCCTTTCAGATGTATGTGCTGCCGCAGCATCTGGAAAAGCTCGTCTTCGCGGGCACATCGACCATCCTCTTCGCCATCGTCAACGCCGTGAAGCTGGTGCCGTACTGGCAGTTGCAGCAGTTTTCCAATCTCGATCTGTCGATGGGTCTCTGGCTGATCCCGTCCGCAGTGATCGGCACTTTTGCCGGCGCAAAGCTGACGCGGCTGCTTCCAGACGGCCCCTTCTTCCTGCTCGTGCAACTGACGCTGTTCGGGCTTTCCATCAAGCTGATAGCCGATTGGGTCATGCCGTATTTCTTTGGTTGAGACGCCTTCGCAGTTCTTGCCAGATGCCTCCGCTTCCGCCACCATGCGCGCAATCATAAGGGGAGGATGTGCGCGTGGCAGACGCAGATGCGATCATCGTCGGCGCGGGGCTGGCTGGCTTGGCCGCAGCGAACGAACTGACCAGCGCGGGCAAAACAGTCATCCTTCTGGAACAGGAAGGCGAGAATTCCATCGGCGGTCAGGCCTTCTGGTCGCTGGGCGGCCTGTTCATGATCGACACGCCGGAGCAACGCCGTCTTGGCATCAAGGACAGTTTCGATCTTGCAGCACAAGACTGGTTCGGCTCGGCGCAGTTCGACCGGCCAGAAGATATGTGGCCCAGGAAATGGGCCGAAGCCTATCTGCAATTTGCGACCGGAGAAATGCGCCCATGGCTGCGCAGCCTTGGCATGCGCTGGTTCCCGGTCGTCGGCTGGGCTGAACGCGGCGGCGCGCTGGCCCATGGGCATGGCAACTCCGTTCCTCGTTTTCACGTCACATGGGGTACGGGACCGGGCGTCGTGGCCCCTTTTGAACAGCGGTTGCGGGATGCCATGGCAAAAGGCCTTGTCACGCTCAAATGCCGTCATCGTGTCAATCAGATCACGACCCAGAACGGGCGCGTCACCGGCGTTTTCGGCGAGGTACTGGCCCCTTCCACGGTGGAGCGCGGGCAGCCATCGTCGCGCGAGGTGATTGGCGAATTCGCATTTGGCGCTGACAGCGTTATCGTCACCTCGGGCGGCATTGGCGGCGATCCCGAACGCGTGCGTCGGGCATGGCCGCGCGAAAGGCTCGGCAATCCGCCGAAAGAAATGGTGCTGGGCGTACCGGCCCATGTGGACGGGCGCGGCATCGATATGGCGGTCGAGGCGGGCGGGCACGTCATCAATACCGACCGCATGTGGCACTATACCGAAGGTTTGCGCAACTGGAACCCGATCTGGCCCAATCATGGCATCCGCATCCTGCCCGGTCCATCGTCCATGTGGTTCGACGCGCGCGGCAACCGTTTACCGGCCCCCTATCTGCCCGGCTTCGATACGCTTGGCACGCTCAAGCACATTCTCTCCACCGGCTATGATTATTCCTGGTTCATTCTGACCGAAAAGATCATCCGCAAGGAGTTTTCGCTGTCCGGCTCCGAGCAGAACCCGGACCTCACCGGCAAAAGCTGGAAGCTGCTGCTTAAAAGCCGTCTCGGCAAAGCACCGCCACCGCCCGTCAAAGCCTTCATCGACAAGGGCGCCGATTTCATCACCGCCAAGACGATTGAAGAGCTGGTCGCAGGCATGAACAATTTGAGCGGCGAAAAACTGCTCGACGTGCGGCGTATTCGCGACCAGATCGAAGCGCGGGATTATGAATTGGCCAACCGCTACACGAAGGACGCGCAGATCATGGCGATCCATAATGCGCGCGCCTATATCGGTGACCGGCTGACGCGGGCAGTGCCGCTTCATGCGCTGCTCGATCCGGCCAACGGCCCGCTGATTGCCGTCAAGCTGCATATCCTGACCCGCAAGACGCTGGGCGGCCTGCATACCAATCTTCAGTCGGCAGTGCTCGGCGAGGATGGCGAGCCGGTCCCCGGCCTTTATGCGGCGGGCGAAGCCGCCGGTTTTGGCGGCGGCGGCTATCACGGTTATAACGCGCTGGAAGGAACGTTCCTCGGCGGCTGTATATTCTCCGGGCGGGCGGCAGGGCGGGCAGTCGCTTCGATCTGAATTGCGAACAAAATTCCGTAACGAGCTGATTTAGCGCGATTTCTCTCTTGCGTCACCAGCCGAACGGCTGCCCTCCAATATTCCATTTTCTATATGAGATTTTTATATCCCGGCCCGTTTCCCAGTCTCGAAACCCTATGCCGTAAGGTCACATAATCCCTGCATGGCAAAAAGCCTTCACAACAGGGAGCCCCGCAAGGGGACGACATTATGGACATCGCCGTCCTGGCAATAGGCATCGGCTTCTTCGTTCTGCTCTTCGGCTATCTGCGCGTCTGCGAAAAGCTTTGAGGGCGTGACATGCTGATCGAATATATCGCTGGCGCTTTGGTCGCCATCTTCATCGCGATCTATCTTCTTTATGCGCTCATTCGACCCGAGCGGTTCTGAGTTGCAGCCCAATGGGCTTGGGAAACACCATGACAATCAATGGATGGATTCAGATCCTCGTTTTTTGCGGGATCATCATTCTGCTCGTAAAGCCGCTTGGCTTCTACATAACGCGTGTCTTCAACGGCGAACGGACATTCCTTTCGCCGGTTTTCGTGCCCGTCGAACGCGCACTATACCGTCTTGCGGGCACTGGCGAGCGCGAGGAACAGCACTGGACGAGCTATACCGCCGCCATGCTGTTGTTCAATCTGGCCGGATTTCTTCTGCTTTATGCCATGCAGCGGTTTCAGG
>Ga0182735_1002386_pt1 | contig 11426 bp, 11 predicted proteins | sample eDN5th30CKraftMG_FD_128524 | JGI IMG/M metagenome (GOLD analysis project Ga0182735, IMG submission 128524) | Enriched Miracle-Growth compost microbial communities from Emeryville, California, USA - eDNA 5th pass 30_C Kraft MG (version 2) (version 2) ... | reverse complement strand
GTCGTTCCACGACTTCCTCGGGAAGGTCCCCGTCCACGTCGCGAACAAGCGCACCGTCGAGTCGCTCATCAAGGCCGGCGCGTTCGACTCGCTGGGCGACGCGCGGCGGGCGCTCATGGAGATCCACGAGGACGCCACGGAGCAGGCCGTGCTCGACAAGAGGCGGGAGGCGAACGGAGAGGTCGGGTTCGACTTCGACAGCCTGTGGGACGAGCCGCAGGCCGTGAAGAAGGTGCCGGAGCGTCCGGAGTGGACGAAGAAGGACAAGCTCGCCTTCGAGCGCGAGATGCTCGGCCTCTACGTCTCCGACCACCCGCTCGCGGGCCTCGAGGTCCCGCTCGCGAAGCACGCCGGCATCTCCATCCACGACCTGCTCGAGTCGGAGACCCTGCAGGACGGCGAGCAGGTGACGGTGGCGGGCCTCGTGACGAGCGTGCAGCACCGCGTCGCCAAGTCCAGCGGCAACCCCTACGGCATCATCACGGTCGAGGACTTCGACGGCGAGGTGACCGTCATGTTCATGGGGAAGACGTACCAGGAGTTCCAGCCCGCGCTGCAGGCCGACTCGATCCTCGTCGTCCGCGGCCGTGTCTCGCGGCGCGACGACGGGCTGAACCTGCACGCGGTGTCGGCCTTCGCGCCCGACCTCGGCTCCGTGGACGCGTCCGGCCCGCTCGTGCTCGTCATGCCGGAGCACCGGGCGACGGAGACGGTCGTCCGCGAGCTCTCCGCCGTGCTCGAGCGTCACCGCGGCGAGACAGAGGTGACGCTGCGCCTCCACAAGGGCGGGACGGCGAAGGTCTTCGAGGTGCCGTCCGCCGTGCGCATCACTGCCGACCTCTACGGCGAGCTCAAGGGACTGCTGGGCCCGAACTGCCTCGGCTGAGGGTGTCTTTAGAAAGCGACGGAACGCCCTGGAATGCCCGGATGCCGCGAGTAGCATCGACCGGGTACGCCACGCACGAGAGGATCCGACGTGTCCGACGACCAGCACGCGCGCACCCCCGAGAACGATCTCCCCGATCCGGAGGCGAGCGCTCCGGACGCCGTGCCCGCCGAGGCGCCGGAGGTCTCCGCGCCGCTCCCGGAGGGGTCCGCGGAGCCGGTGTTCGAGGTCGTCGAGGCGGCCCCGATCGCGGAGCCCGCCGCCGAGGCGGCCGCGGCGGAGCCGCCGCTGTACGGCGTCGGCCCCGTGACGGTCCGCGAGCTCGTCCTCGGCGCCGTGTGGCTCGTGGCGTTCTTCTTCTCGTTCTTCTCCATCACGCCCGGTCCCTTCGCGTCCGTGTGGACGTCCGGGCTCCTGTGGATCCTCACGATCGGCGTCCCGACCGTCGCCCTCTTCCTGATCCTGCTGCGGCGGTTCTCGCCGGAGGGCATCCGCCGCGTCGGCTCGCTCGGCGTCGACCAGTTCGCCTCCGTCGCCTTCTCCGTGTCGGCCGTCGTGTGGCTCCAGATGCTGTGGGACACGATCGCGTTCGCCTCCTCGACGGGCATCTGGGCCCGCTCCTGGGTCATCTGGGTCGAGCTGGTCCTCATGCTCGCCGGCGTCGTGCTGACGGTGTTCGCGCCCTTCATCCCCGTCCTCCGCGACGACTTCCGCGGCCGCCCCGAGCAGCCCGCCCACGCCAACGCGCGTCAGGTCCGCCCCGTCGTGCCGCGGCCGGCCCCCGCGCCGCGGCCGTACGCCGAGCACGCCCGGCCCGCGGCTGAGCCGCAGCCCGCACACCAGACGGGCCCCGTCTACGAGACCGGCCCCGTGTACGACTCCGGGCCCGTGCAGGAGACGGGCGTGACGGAGGCGATCCCGGATCAGCCGGTGCGGTACGAGGCGTTCTGGGCGCTCGCGCCCGTCGAGCGCGACGTCGTCGACGAGTACGGCACGCCCCTGTTCCGGATCGGCCCCACGGCCTGGGCGCTCGTCGTGGAGGACCGCGGCACGGTCTTCGTCGTGCGCCACGAGGACGGCCGGGTCGGCTACCTCCACGACGTCTCGGACGTCGTCCGCGGCTGAGGGACGCGGCATCCCTCGCCGTTAGGCTGGGGGAATGCTCCGGACCATCGACCTCCGCGGCCGTCGTCTCACGACGGCCGAGCTGCTCGCCGTCGCCCCCCGCGCGGAGGTCGCGCGCGAGGTCGCGTTCGCGACGGCGGCGCGCATCGTCGCCGACGTCGCCGAGCAGGGGGAGGCGGCCCTGCGCGAGCAGGCCGAGCGCTTCGACGGCGTCACGGACCACGCCCTGCGCGTCCCGCGGGAGCATCTCGACGAGGCGCTCGCCGGGCTCGACCCGGTCGTGCGGGAGGCACTGGACGAGGCCATCGCGCGCGTGCGCGCGGCGTCCGCCGCGCAGATCCCGCCCGCGCGGGAGACGGAGCTCGGCCCCGGCGCGCGCGTCGTGCAGCGCTGGCAGCCCGTGCGCCGCGTCGGCGTGTACGTCCCGGGCGGCAAGGCCGTCTACCCGTCCAGCGTCGTCATGAACGTCGTCCCCGCGCAGGTCGCGGGCGTCCGCGAGGTCGCCCTCGCCTCCCCGCCGCAGCGCGAGCACGACGGCCGCGTGCACCCCGTCATCCTCGCCGCCGCCCGGCTCCTGGGCGTCACGGAGGTCTACGCGATGGGCGGCGCGGGCGCGATCGGCGCCCTGGCGCACGGCGTGCCGGCGATCGGGCTCGATCCCGTCGACGTCGTCAGCGGCCCCGGCAACAACTTCGTCGCCGCCGCCAAGCGCGCGGTCGCGGGGATCGTGGGGACGGATGCCGAGGCCGGGGCGACCGAGATCCTCGTCGTCGCCGACGCGACCGCCGACCCGAGGCTCGTCGCGGCGGACCTCATCAGCCAGGCGGAGCACGACGAGCAGGCGGCCGCCGTGCTCGTGACGGACGCCCCGGCGCTCGCCGACGCCGTCGTCGCGGAGATCCAGATCCGCGCGCCCCGCACACGACACGCGCGTCGGATCGAGGCCGCCCTCGACGGACCGCAGTCGGCGATCGTCCTCGTCGACGACCGCGAGGCGGCCACGGCGTTCAGCAACGCCTACGCGCCCGAGCACCTGGAGCTGCACCTCGACGACCCGCGGCCGGAGGAGTTCGTCAACGCGGGCGCGGTGTTCGTCGGCCCCGACTCGCCCGTGAGCCTCGGCGACTACCTGGCGGGCAGCAACCACGTCCTGCCCACCGGCGGTCAGGCGCGCTACAACGCGGGGCTCTCCGCATCGACGTTCCTGCGCCCGCAGCAGGTCGTCGAGTACGACCGCGAGGGCCTCGCGGCCGTGCGCGGGCGGATCGTCGCGCTCGCCCGGGCGGAGGCTCTCCCGGCGCACGGCGAGGCCGTCGAGGCCCGCTTCGAGGGATAGGCTGACGCTGCCATGCACTGCCCCTTCTGCCGCCATCCCGACTCGAGGGTCATCGACTCGCGCACGAGCGACGACGGGCTCAGCATCCGCCGCCGACGTCAGTGCCCCAACTGCGGCCGCCGCTTCTCCACGATCGAGACGGCGAGCCTCAACGTCATCAAGCGGTCCGGCGTCATCGAGCCGTTCAGCCGCGAGAAGGTCATGTCCGGCGTCCGGAAGGCGTGCCAGGGACGGCCGGTGACAGAGGGCGACCTGGCGGTGCTCGCGCAGACGGTCGAGGAGACCGTGCGGCAGACGGGCTCGTCGCAGGTCGACACGAACGAGATCGGCCTCGCGATCCTCGGGCCGCTCCGCGAGCTCGACGAGGTCGCCTACCTCCGCTTCGCGAGCGTGTACCAGGCGTTCGACTCGCTCGAGGACTTCGACCGCGCGATCGCGCAGCTGCGCGTCGACCACGGCCACACCGCCCCCGAGACGGACTGACGCGCCGGATGTATCCCCTCCTCTTCCGCACGGTGCTCTCGCGCATGGATCCGGAGACCGCGCACCACGCCGCGATGCTCGTGATCCGCCTCCTCGGCGTCCCGCCGTTCTCGTGGGCCGCGCGGGCCCTCACGCGCCCCGATCCCGCGCAGCGGGTCGAGGCCCTCGGCCTCGTGTTCCCTTCGGCGTTCGGCGTCGCTGCGGGGTTCGACAAGGACGTCGTCGGCGTGCGGGGCCTCGGCGCCCTCGGCTTCGGGCACGTCGAGGTCGGCACCGTGACGGCGCTGCCGCAGGAGGGCAACCCGCGTCCGCGCCTGTTCCGCCTCATCCCGGACCGCGCCGTGATCAACCGCATGGGCTTCAACAACCGTGGCGCCGTGCGGGCCGCCCACCGGCTCCACCGCCTCCGTCGCGCGCGCTCGCGCCCCGTCATCGGCGTCAACATCGGCAAGAGCCGCGTCGTGGCCGTGGAGGACGCCGTGTCCGACTACGTCCGCAGCGCGACGCTCCTCGCGCCGCTGGCGGACTACCTCGTCGTGAACGTGTCCTCGCCCAACACGCCCGGCCTGCGCGGCCTGCAGGAGATCGAGCTCCTCCGGCCGCTGCTGGAGGCGGTGCGGGACGCCGCCGGCGCGACGCCGCTGCTCGTGAAGATCGCGCCCGACCTGCCGGACGACCAGGTCGAGGCCGTCGCGCGGCTCGCGGTCGACTCGGGCCTGTCCGGGATCGTCGCGACGAACACGACGATCTCGCGCGAGGGCCTCGCGACCGACCCCGCCGTCGTCGACGCCGCGGGCGCGGGCGGTCTCTCGGGCGCGCCGCTGAAGCGGCGGGCGCTGGAGGTGCTGCGGATCGTCCGCGCCACGGTGCCCGAGGGCTTCTGCGTCATCGCGGCCGGCGGGATCGAGACGGCCGACGACGTCCGCGAGCGGCTCGCGGCGGGCGCGACCCTGACGCAGGGCTACACGGCGTTCCTCTACCGCGGTCCGCTCTGGGCGCGCGCGATCAACCGCGCCCTCGCGCGGCGCTGATCGATCCGGCGTCCCGGCGGCCGGATCAGGAGGGGTACTGCCCGCGGCGCACCTGCGCCTTGGGCAGGCGCATGAAGCGCATCTGCACCTGGCGCATCGAGCCGTACCACGCGAGCCCGCGCTCGAGGCGCCCGTCGCCGAACTTCGCCCGCAGCCGGCGCTTGAGACGGAACCACGTGATCACCATGTCGACGATGACGGCGACGACGTAGATCCACAGCACGATGAAGGCCCAGAACTGGAAGTCGGGCACCGGAAGGAACGTCGCGATGATCACGAGCACCATGAACGGCAGGATGCCCTCGCCGATGTGGACGCCCGCGTCGACCCAGTCGCGCACGAAGCGGCGCTGCGGCCCCTTGTCGCGCACCGGCAGGTAGCGCTCGTCGCCCGCGGCCATCCCGACGCGCGCCTTCTCCCGCTGCTGCGCGAGCTCGGCGCGGGCACGCGCCTTCGCCTCCTTCGTGTTGGCGACGAGGGGGCGCTTGCGCGCGGCCTCCTGCTCGGCACGACTGGGCGTCGGACGGCCCTTGCCGACGGAGCGCGCGTCCGCCCCGGCGTCCTGCGGAGCATCCTGGGGAGCGGGGGCGGCGGGCGTCTTCGGCATGGTCTCTTCTCGGTCGCGGGCGGGGCCCGCCTTCTCGGAACAGCGGAGGGGTGTCCGCCTAAGATTACCCGCATGCCCCCCGAGAAGAGCCGAGAGGACGCCGTGCGCGAGGCGGCCCTCGCCGCCGTCGCCCCCGCCCTCGCCGACCTCGGCGCGCTCGTGCGCATCCCGTCCATCGCGTGGCCCGCCTTCGACGCCCGCGAGGTGCTCCGCAGCGCGGAGGCGATCGCCGAGCTCGCGGAGGGCCTCGGGGTCTTCGACAGGGTCGCGATCAAGACGGCGCGCATCCCGGGGACCGAGGAGCACGGGCAGCCCGCCGTCCTCGCGACGCGCGCGGCCCGCGACGGCCGGCCCACGGTCGTCCTCTACGCGCACCACGACGTGCAGCCGCCCGGCGACGAGACGTCGTGGGAGTCGCCGCCGTTCGAGCCGACCGTTCGGGACGGGCGCCTCTACGGTCGCGGCGCCGCCGACGACAAGGCCGGCGTCATGGTGCATCTCGCCGCGATCCGCGCCCTCGCCGAGGCAGCGGGCGGAGACCCCGACCTCGGGATCGCCCTCTTCGTCGAGGGGGAGGAGGAGTACGGCTCGCGCTCCTTCGCGACGTTCCTCGAGGACAACGCGGACGCCCTCCGCGGCGACGTGATCGTCGTCGCCGACTCCGGCAACTGGGACTCGGAGACGCCGGCGCTCACGGTGTCGCTCCGCGGCGCCGTGCGCTTCACGCTGCGCCTCCGCACGCTCGACCACGCCTCGCACTCGGGGATGTTCGGCGGCGCGGTGCCGGACGCCCTGATGGCGGCGATCCGCCTGCTGTCGACGCTGTGGGACGCCGACGGCTCGGTCGCCGTCGACGGTCTCCGCCGGCGCGACGCGGAGACGCCGACGTACACGGAGGACACGCTGCGCGCCGAGGCGGGGCTGCCTGACGGCGTCTCGCCGATCGGGCGCGGCGCGATCCTCGGCCGCATCTGGAACGAGCCCGCCGTCACGGTGACCGGGATCGACGCGACGAGCGTCGCGGCGGCGTCCAACACGCTGACGCCGGAGGTCGCCGTCGTCGTGAGCGCCCGCGTCGCGCCGGGCCAGAGCGCGGCGGACGCGTACGCGGCGCTCGAGGCGCACCTGCGCGCGCACGCGCCCTTCGGCGCGCGGCTGGCCTTCGAGGACGTCGACCTCGGCGACGGGTTTCTCGTCGACACGGACGGCTGGGCCGTCGAGCTCGCCCGGGAATCACTGGCGGACGGCTACGGCACGCCCGCCGTCGACGTCGGCGTCGGCGGGTCCATCCCGTTCATCGCCGACCTCGTGCGCGAGTTCCCGGCGGCGCAGATCCTCGTCACCGGCATCGAGGACCCGCACACGCGCGCGCACAGTCCGAACGAGTCCCTCCACCTCGAGACGTTCCGCCGCGCCGTCGTCGCGGAGGCGCTGCTCCTCGCCCGCCTCGACGCCCGGACGGCGTGAGCCGCCCCCCACCACCACCACACCAGATCAGGCGATTCGGCTCGGTCAGGAGAATCTCGCGCATCTTTCTCCTGACTCCGCCGGATCACCTGAATCGACCCCGCCCGGGAGCCGCGGGCGTATGATTCGGAGAGGCCGTCCCAAACGGCCGGCGGTCGCGGCGCGCGGCCGGAGTGATGGAGGAGAGAGCCATGACCGACACCGCACTGTCGTCCGACACGTCCGTCGCCTCGCACGGCGTCCTGCTCACGGACGCCGCCGCCCTGAAGGTGAAGAGCCTGCTCGACCAGGAGGGCCGCGACGACCTGCGGCTCCGGGTCGCCGTCCAGCCCGGCGGATGCTCGGGGCTCATCTACCAGCTGTACTTCGACGAGCGCTTCCTCGAGGGCGACGCGACGGCCGACTTCGACGGCGTCGAGGTCATCGTCGACGACATGAGCGTCCCCTACCTCGACGGCGCCACGATCGACTTCAAGGACACGATCTCGGAGCAGGGCTTCACGATCGACAACCCCAACGCCTCGGGCAGCTGCGCATGTGGAGACAGCTTCCACTGAGCGCGTTCCCACGCCTTTCTCGCGCGTCGGCGCGACCGGATTCCCGAGGTCTCCGGTCGCGCCGACGCCGTTTCACAGCTGGGCGTGTGGCCTGAACGAGGTGTGAGCTTGCCCTAGACTGACGAGTGCTACATCCGTGACCGGAAAGGTGCACCGTGCCTGTGAAACGCCGCCTCCGCTGGGCCATCCTCCCGATCGGGATCGGTACTGCGGTCGCCCTCGCCGCGTGCAGCCCGCAGCAGCTGCACGGCTTCCTCCCCGGCTTCACGGAGGACGGGCAGGCCGCGACGAACCGCACGGACATGGTGGCCGGGCTGTGGGTCAACTCCTGGATCGTGCTGCTCGCGGTCGGCATCGTCACGTGGGGCCTCATGCTCTGGGCGATGATCGCGTACCGCCGCCGCAAGGGTCAGACGGGCCTCCCGGTGCAGCTGCGCTACAACATGCCGGTCGAGATCTTCTACACGATCGTGCCGCTCATCCTCGTGGTCGGCTTCTTCGCCTTCACGGCGCGCGACCAGACGACCCTGGAGACGCAGACGGAGGACCCGGACGTGTCGATCATCGCGATCGGCAAGCAGTGGGCGTGGGACTTCCAGTACAACGGCGAGGACCAGGACCAGTCCGACGCCGTGTGGTCGATGGGGATCCAGGCCCAGACCGCGCCCGACGGCACGGTCGACCAGGCCGCGCTCCCGACCCTCGTCCTGCCGGTCGACAAGTCGGTCCGCATCGACCTCGAGTCGCGCGACGTCATCCACTCGTTCTGGATCATCGACTTCCTCTACAAGAAGGACATGTACATCGGCCAGGACAACTCCTGGTCGTTCACGCCGACGCGCGAGGGCACGTACGCCGGCAAGTGCGCCGAGCTCTGCGGCGAGTACCACTCCGCGATGCTCTTCAACGTCGACGTCGTGAGCGAGGCCGAGTACGAGCAGTACCTCGACCAACTGCGCGACGCGGGCCAGACGGGGCCGATCACCGAGGCGTACGATCGCCTCGACAACCTGCCGGGCACGGGTGCCCAGCCCACGACCGAGGGAGAGGAGTGATCATGGCCACGACGCTTCCGCTTCAGGAGACCGGCCAGGGTCGCCCGACGACGCTGCCGCCGCGCCAGGCCGCTCTGCTGAGCTCTTCGCGCGTCGAGCAGAAGGGCAACATCGTCGTCAAGTGGATCACCTCCACGGACCACAAGACGATCGGCTACATGTACCTGATCGCGTCCGTCATGTTCTTCATGCTGGGCGGCGTGATGGCCCTCATCATCCGCGCGGAGCTCTTCGAGCCGGGGATGCAGGTCCTCGCGACCAAGGAGCAGTACAACCAGCTCTTCACGATGCACGGCACGATCATGCTGCTCATGTTCGCGACGCCGCTGTTCGCGGGCTTCGCGAACGCGATCCTGCCGTTGCAGATCGGCGCGCCCGACGTCGCGTTCCCGCGGCTCAACGCCTTCGCGTTCTGGCTGTTCCTCTTCGGGTCGACGATCGCCGTCTCCGGCTTCCTCACCCCGCAGGGCGCGGCGGCGTTCGGCTGGTTCGCCTACCAACCGCTCGCGAGCACGACCTTCTCGCCGGGCATCGGCGGCAACCTCTGGATGCTCGGCCTCGGCATCAGCGGCTTCGGCACGATCCTCGGCGCCGTGAACTTCATCACGACGGTCATCACGATGCGCGCGCCGGGCATGACGATGTGGCGCATGCCGATCTTCTCCTGGAACACGCTCATCACGAGCGTCCTGATCCTGATCGCGTTCCCGGTGCTCGCCGCGGCGATCCTGGCCGCCGCCGCCGACCGCGTCCTGGGCGCGCACATCTACGATCCGCAGAACGGCGGCGTGCTCCTCTGGCAGCACCTGTTCTGGTTCTTCGGCCATCCCGAGGTGTACATCATCGCCCTGCCGTTCTTCGGCATCGTGTCGGAGGTCTTCCCGGTGTTCAGCCGGAAGCCGATCTTCGGGTACAAGACCCTCGTGTACGCGACGATCTCGATCGCGGCGCTCTCCGTCGCCGTGTGGGCGCACCACATGTATGTCACGGGCGCCGTCCTGCTGCCGTTCTTCGCGCTCATGACGATGCTGATCGCGGTGCCGACGGGCGTGAAGATCTTCAACTGGATCGGCACGCTGTGGCGGGGCTCCGTGACGTTCGAGACGCCGATGGTGTTCGCGCTCGGCTTCCTCGTCTCGTTCGTCTTCGGCGGTCTGACGGGCGTCATCCTCGCGTCGCCGCCGCTGGACTTCCACCTGTCCGACTCGTACTTCGTCGTCGCCCACTTCCACTACGTGGTCTTCGGCACGGTCGTGTTCGCGATGTTCGCCGGCTTCTACTTCTGGTGGCCGAAGTGGACGGGCAGGATGCTGAACGAACGGCTCGGATACATCCACTTCTGGCTGCTGTTCATCGGCTTCCACATGACGTTCCTCATCCAGCACTGGCTGGGCGTGGACGGCATGCCGCGCCGCTACGCGGACTATGCGGCGGAGGACGGCTGGACGTGGCAGAACCAGGTGTCGACGATCGGGGCCATGATCCTCGCGAGCTCGATGATCCCGTTCCTCCTGAACGTCTGGATCACCGCGCGCCGCGCGCCCAAGGTGACGGTCAACGACCCCTGGGGCTACGGCGCATCGCTCGAGTGGGCGACCTCGTGCCCGCCGCCGCGGCACAACTTCACGTCCATCCCGCGCATCCGGAGCGAGCGCCCCGCGTTCGACCTGAACCACCCGGAGGCGGCGCTCCCCGTGGGCGTCGGCCCGGCGAAGGACGCGCCGGACGCGCCCGTCGTCGACGTGGCCGAGGGAGAGGTCAAGTAGGCCATGCGCACCAACACCAACCTCTGGTGGATCCTCGCCAGCTTCTTCTTCTTCATCGACGTCGTCTACACGACGTGGCACATCCTCACATACGGAGGCGTGGAGTGGGTAGGCACGATCGCCTTCCTCTTCGGCGCGCTCATGTCCGTCATGATCGCGTTCTACACGATGCGCGTGCACCACGCGCAGGGCGCTGAGCTCCCCGAGGACACGCTGACCGCCGACATCGACGACGGCGACCCCGAGATGGGCGAGTTCAGCCCGTGGTCGTGGTGGCCCATCGTCCTCGCGGGCTCCGCCGCCGTGGGCGCGATCGGCCTCGCGGTGGGCACGTGGATGGTCCCGGTCGGCCTCGGCATCTTCGCCGTCGCGATCGTCGGCTGGGTCTACGAGTACTACCGCGGCTACTTCGCGCGCTGACCCGCCTCGACCGCTCGGCTGACCGGTCGTTCTCGAGACTGGGAGCGGCTCCCAGTGCGGTGGCGGAGGGATCCTCTTAGCCTGGTGAGGAGACGGGACGAGCACTGGGGGAGCGACGGGCATGACGGACTCCGAGATCGGCGAGTACATCGGGAACTCCGTGGGGGCCTGCCTGCCGTTGATCGTCGCTGTCGTCGGAGCGCTGATCACGGTCGCGGTGCGCAAGCCGACGGCGCCCGGCGGTCGTCTGGAGATCTGGATCCGCTGGTGGTTCGGCGCGGGCATGACCCTGCTGGCGCTGCAGGTCGCTGTCTACGAGATCCTGCTGCCCCACGAGTTCGCCCTGGCGCTCGGCTACCAGTACTCTCCGTCGGAGATCGAGGAGGCGGCGGCCAACGTCGGCTGGGCCATCCTCGGCATCGGCGCGATCTGGCTCGATCAGCGGGCCCGCTGGTGGATCATGAGCGCGTACGGCGTCTTCCTCTACATCGATCTGATCAACCACCTCGTCAACTTCGCCCAGGGTGACGTCGCGGTCGGGAACGTGGGCGGGACCTGGGTCTATGACGGGCTCTACCCGATCGTCGGCCTGCTGCTGCTCTGGGCGGCGCAGCGGCGTCCGCGACGACGGACGCGAGAGACGCAGACCGCCTGAGACCCTCGTCCGGAACAGACCGGGCATGCTCGCCGTGG
>Ga0182735_1002383_pt1 | contig 11442 bp, 14 predicted proteins | sample eDN5th30CKraftMG_FD_128524 | JGI IMG/M metagenome (GOLD analysis project Ga0182735, IMG submission 128524) | Enriched Miracle-Growth compost microbial communities from Emeryville, California, USA - eDNA 5th pass 30_C Kraft MG (version 2) (version 2) ... | reverse complement strand
GGAGCGGCGGCTTTCGAAGCGTCGGGCTGGAACAGCGCCCGCAGCAAATCCCCGGTCGGTTCGTGTGAGATCTCCATTGCCGATGAGGGTGGCAACTGGATCCAGATGATGAACACGGTCCAGTCCGGCGGTATTCCCGGCATGGCGGTGGACGGCGTCTTCATGATGGGCTCTCACGAGCAGAGTTCGATGAGCGCCCATTTCGCCAATTGGCGGGTTCCGGGCGCGCGTATGCGCAACATCCTCGGAAATACCTTCGTCATGAAGGACGGCTCACCCTGGTTGGCACTGGGCACACCGGGAAACGTCTACGCTACGGTGGCCCAGATGCTGGTCAACATCCTGGATTTCGGGATGACACCCCAGGCTGCGTCCGACGCTCCGCGCATGCTTCCCATCGGCGACGACTACACGCTCTCGATCGAGAGCCGCCTTGAGGCGAGGACCGTGCTGGATCTGACGGCCCTAGGAATCTCTCTGGCGCCAATGCCCGGCTGGGACTGGAACCAGGGCTCGTTTCAGATGTGCTGGCGCGAGGGAAGAGACCTTGTTGCCGGCGCCGACTTCCGCCGCACAGGACAAGCGGCGGCCATTGCTCGATCCTAGGTTTCTCGCAGCTATGCAGTGAGACGATAGTGCGGGGAAGAATCCCCCAATATCGTGCCGCCGAACGGGAAGTGGCTTCACGCGGCGGAACTGACCGCCAGAACACGACGACAGGGGCTGAATATCTGTCCGCTGGCGTCGACCTTGGCAAAGCCATCAAGCATAAAATTCAGACGCATTGCGTTCTCGTCCAGGTAGCGCCCCGACGCGCCCACCTGATAGGCGTGGTCATAGACAAAGCCAAGAAGTGTCCATGCACGGAAGGGCGCAGGGCTGAGCGATATCAAGTGCTCCGCCTTGCGGGTTCTGTTCTATTCATGCCTCCAGATCGACTCGCCCAAAATAGCTCGGCAAAATTTGCCTAGTGGTAGGCAAAAGATGCCGAGCCAACTCCTTGAAATTGTTAAATTTTTCTAACATTAGACCGCCAGAAATCGCACCGCCAACCGTTCAATCACAGACCGGTTTGAACCCCTCAGTCTCTCTCATGCCGGAGTCTGGAGATATGACATGGCCCTCGCGGCGGATATCGTTCTACCTGATGACGCCATGTTTGCGTCTATCAGGCAGCAGCCAGCAAGGCCTGTTCAGTCAATGAACACACGTGCGCGCGATGAAGACGATAAACTGCTCGCAAGGATTGCCCTGCATGACCAGGGTGCCTTTCGGGAGCTCGTTGAGCGCCACATCGACCGCTGCTACGCGCTCGCGCTACGCATCCTGGGCAACGCCGCCGACGCCGAGGACGTCGTGCAGGACGTCATGCTCAAGGTCTGGTTGCATCGCGGAACCTGGCAGGAGGGCAAGGCCCGCTATTCCACCTGGCTCTACCGCGTTGTTACAAACAGGTGCCTGGACCTGCGCCGCAAGCCGGCAACCGAGGATATGGAGAACGCTCCCGAGCTAGCCGATGGGCAGCCCGATGCAGTCTCAACCATCCACAAGGGCGAGGTCAACGATCTGCTCGAGCGCGCCATGAGCCGCCTGCCAGAAACCCAGCGTATCGCCCTCATCCTTTCCTACACCGACGACCTTTCGAACCCCGAGATCGCCGAGATCATGGAAACCACTGTCTCGGCCGTAGAATCTCTTCTAAAGCGCGGGCGCCAGCAGCTGCGCCAGATATTGCGTAATTCCGAACGGGCAATCCGCGACTCGTTTACCAACGAGTAACCATAACACTCACCTTGCCCGCCGGTCGCCGCCTGAGCGTCCGACTGGCTCCGTTGAAAGGTCAGATGCGACGAACGCCACGCATCTCCCATCCGGCGAAGCCCGGAGGGGTCATTTCTCAAGGAGTGAGACCCAATGCCCGTTATTTCGACCAACATCGCCGCCAACTCGGCCGTTCGTTACCTCAACATCAACTCGACTGAACAGACTTCCTCCCTGTCCAAGCTGGCCAGCGGCTCGCGCATTTCGCAGGCCAAGGACGATGCGGCCGGGCTTGCTATCTCCACGCGTATTTCCTCGGACGTGACGGCTCTCACGCAGGCGGCCACCAATGCTTCGCACGGCATTTCGGTGCTCCAGACCGCCGATGGCGGCGCTTCCAACATTTCCGATATCCTCCAGCGCATGAAGGCGCTGGCATCCCAGGCTTCCTCGGGTACCGTGACCGATACCGAGCGCGCCTATATCGACGCCGAATTCAGCCAGCTCATCGACGAAGTCGACGGCATCGCCACCAGCACCCGCTACAACGGCGAGAGCCTCCTGGACGGCAGCAGCGACTTCGCGGCAGGCATCACCGTGATGGTCGGCTCGGACGCCAGCGACACCATCACCCTGACGCTCTCGGACCTTTCCTCCACGACGCTTGGCATCAATGCGCTCTCCACGGCCTCGCAGACCGACGCGTCGGCAGCGCTGACCGCTCTGGATACGGCAATCGACACGGTCTCCAAGGCTCGCGCCGATATCGGCTCGCTGGAATCGCGCTTCAGCTTCCGTTCGGACTCGATCGCGACCAACATCGAAAACCTTCAGGCGGCCAATTCCGCCATCACCGACACCGATGTCGCCGCCGAATCGGCAAAGCTCGCGTCGGCCAAGGTCAAAACCCAGGCCGCCGTTGCCGCTGCCGCTCAGGCCAGCCAAATGCCGCAGGACCTGCTCAAGCTCCTGCAGTAATCGGCTTTATCGTTCCGGTGGGCCGACTTCAGGCCGGCCCGCCCCTCTCCCGCGTAAAGGTTCGGCATGACCAGTGTCAGTACGACGACCTCGCTGCTGTCTTCCAGCACCTCCACATCCAGTTCCAGCTCCTCATCCAGCATTGACTGGAACGGCCTGATCGAAGAGGCGGTGCAGGCCAAGCTGACCAAGGCCGACAGCATCGATCTCAAGATTACTGCCAACGAGGCCAAGGTCGCGGCCTATCAAGGCATGCAGAGCCTGCTCAAAAGCATGGCCAGTGCCGCGCAGGCCTTGCGGTCCCCATCGGGCACCAGCTTGGCATCGAGCGACGTCTTCAAGTCGCGTGCCGCCTACCTCACCGCCAATGGCAGCGTAGACGCCTCCTCCTCGGTTGCCGCCACCATTGCCAGCGGCGCCACTACGGGCAGCTACGACCTCCAGATCACCCAATTGGCCAAAGCCCACAAGGTCGCCAGCGGCGAAGTCGGCTCGCAATCGGACGATCTCAACTATTCCGGCGTGATTTCGCTGGGTATCGACAGCGAACACCTTACGGATATCGCCATCACGACCGACATGTCTCTGGCCGAGATTGCCGAGGCGATCAACAATCAGAAGTCGGCCACCGGAGTGCAGGCCAGTGTGCTCAAGGTGTCAGCAACGCAATACCAGCTCGTCCTTTCCTCGGTCGCCACGGGTCAGACGATCGTGGCGCAGTCGGCATCAGGCGACGACGTGCTGGCCGGGCTGGGGCTGACCGGCGACGATGGCAGCTTCGCCAACGTGCTCCAGGAATCGGCGCAGGCCATCTTTTCCATCGACGGCATCTCCATCACGCGCTCCAGCAATGATGTCAGCGACGTGCTCAGCGGCGTGACGCTGCATCTCTATCAGCCGACGCCCGATGGCACGTCGATTACCGTCGAGATCGGTACCGATCTGAGCGCGGTGAAGACGGCCATTCAATCGCTTGTCGATGCCTACAATTCCTACCGCGACTTTGCCACGTCCCAGCAATCCACCTCCGCCACGGATTCGAGCAATGTTCTGCTCGGCGATTCGACGCTGCGATCGGTGAATTCGGCCCTGGCCAATGCGCTGAGCACTATTGTCGACGGCAATTCCCTGTTGCTTCTGGGGTTGAGCTACGATTCATCGAACCATCTCGTCATCGATGAGGACGTGCTCGACAACATGCTGCTGTCGGACCTCGACAAGGTGCAGTCGCTGCTCTCGTTCGAGATGAACTCCTCATCCTCCAACCTGATGCTGCTGGCGCGCGGCACCAATACTCCGGCCAGCTTCACCCTGGACGTGGAGATGGCGGCGGATGGCACCATCTCAGGGGTATCCGTGAACGGGGACAGCACACTTTTCACCATTTCGGGTACCCGCATCATCGGCGCCGCGGGGACGGCCTATGAGGGATTTACCTTCGTCTATGCCGGAACGAGTTCGGCGTCGGTCGACATTTCGTTCAGCACCGGCCTTGCCGAGCAGCTCTATAATGCGGCCAATAGTGCCAGCAAGAGCGGCGGCACGATCGACAAGCTCATCGACAATCTCAATGAGCTCGACGATAAGCTCCAGAGCAAGAGCGACGACATCCGCTCGCGCGCCGAAACCTATCGTACCAATATCACGGCGCTCTACGCCAAGTACCAGGCGGCGATTTCGGCGGCGGAATCGTCCCTGACCTATCTTACCCAGCTCATCGATACTTGGAACAGTTCTTCATGACCCATACTCTGGGCCAGGCGCTCAGCGCCTATCGTGTCGCGGCCAGCCAGGGCCATCCGCTCGTCATCGTGGTCAAGCTCTATGACGAGGCGCTGCGCCAGATCGGCAAGGCGATGGAACAGACGGAGGCGCGTCGTATCGAGGAGGCCTATCTGCACATCACCAAGGCCTCGATGATCCTGCGTGGCCTGAGCAGCAATCTGCGCTTCGACAAGGCGCCCGAGCTTGCCCAGACACTCAAGGAAACGTATGTAAGAAATCTGGTTGCGTTGCATACGTCATTCGGAAAACCCGATGCCTTGGAGCGATATGCCCGTATCGCTATCGGGTTGACGGAATTGCGAAACTCGTGGGCACTAGGGGCCGGAATGGCCGAAGTCGCCCCGCTCGCAGAAGACAAGTCCCGGGCTGTTGCCCGAAACGCCCGAGGTTAGGGCGGGAGGTCTGAAGTTGCGGATCGAAGAATTCGAGGACGCGCTTGATCAGTATGGAGCCAACATCGAGGAATGGCCCAGTGCTCTCGCCGAGCAGGCCCGCCTTCTTCTTGCTTCGAGCCTGGACGCCCGAGAATTGCTGGAGGTCGAGGCCATGATTGCGGGCAGCCTTGGCGCCCAAGTCAAGGCGCCCTCCGGCATGGCTGATCGCCTCTTCAGCCGGGCGTTCGCCGAGGAAGAAATCCTGCCCATTGCAGCGGCTGCGCCGGTTCGCCGGCATCCCCAGGTCACAAGATCCTGGTGGGAAGCCATGAGCGGATACATGCAAGCGCTTGCCGGACAGACCGCAATTCGCTACGCGACTGTGCTTGCAATCTGTTTCGTGGGTGGCTTTGCCGTCGCGCAGGTGACTGCGCAGGATAAGGACATCCCGGCACCCACCTATGTTTCGGGGCTCTATGCCGACCTCGCCTGGTAACGCTTCGCAGACTCGCCCCACCGTCATGAGCGTGACGGGCTGGGTCCTCCTCGCCTCTCTCGGACTCAATCTCTTTCTGCTCGGATTATGGGTCGGATCGCGCTCGGAATTTCCGCAATTCATGCCGCCGCCATTCCAGCTTCCCCAGCCACGCCCGATAACTCTGGGCGAAAGACTTGCGACGCAATTGAGTCCGGAAGGGCTGGCCAGGGTTTCCCAGCCCATCGCCCAGCTCGACAATGTCATGCGTCGCGGCTTCGAGGAGCGGCAGCATATCTTCGACCAGTTGCGCGACCTTGTGCTGGCCGAGCCCTATGATGCCGCTGCCGTCAAGGCGTTGCTCGACCGCCTGCCCGAACAGCGGCTGAATGGAGAAGCCGATCAGTGGAGCATCGTGGCCGATATCCTGGGCTCTCTCTCCGAACAGGATCGCCGCGCCTTTGCCGAATCGGTGTTCCTTCGGCCGCCAAGAATCGGCCCGGCTCTCGGGCGGCCCGGCCTGGTGCCGGAATTGCCGCAACTCGGCAATAGTCGTTAAGAGCTGATTTACTCTATTTAACAGGCAGTTAACCTTAATATTTCGCGCATTTTCTGCGCCTGAAATCCGTTTCGCCCGCGTTTCAAGAACATCACCCCGCGTGACTACTTCTTGATCCACACATCCGAAAGCCGCCGGAAGGGCGCTTTTGGACACAGGCGAGGCTTGCCATGAGCATTTCTTCCGTCAGCTCGGCTGTCGCATCGACGACAAGCTCTTCCACCTCGAGCTCCTTCAGCACCGAGGATTTCCTCAAGCTCCTTGTCGAGCAGCTGCAGAATCAGAACCCGCTCGATCCGGCAGACACCAACGAACTGCTCAATCAGATGGTCTCCTATGCCAGCTATACGCAGCAGGCAGAGACGACCAGCACGCTCAACCAGATCGCCTCGACGCTCAACAGCGTCGCCTCGGCCCTCAACATCACCGTCTGAGGCGTGCAATGAGCCTTTCCAGCGCAATCAATGCGGCCGTCAGCGCGCTCAATGCCCAGAGCAGCGCGCTTGCCATGGTCGCGAACAATCTCGCGAATTCCTCGACCAACGGTTACAAGACCACCACGGCCAGCTTCGCCTCCCTGCTGACGGGCTCATCCAGTTCCGGGGCATCTTCAGGCGGCGTCAAGGTCAGCTCGGTCTCGGACGTGACCGCGCAGGGGCTGCTTTCGAGCTCCTCCGTTTCAACGAACATGGCCATCCTCGGCAATGGCTTCTTCGTGGTCAGTTCGTCGGCGAACGGCGGCGATCTCGCCTATACCCGCAACGGTGAATTCTCGGTGGACGAGAACGGCCTGCTGCAGATGGGCGGCTATTACCTTCAGGGCTGGCCGACCGATGCCAGCGGCAACGTCATCGGGGGTACCACATCCTCGAACCTGCAAACCATAGACGTGGATGCCATCGGCACCATCGCCTCCGCGACCACGACCGCTTCGCTCATCGCCAATCTGCCGGCCGATGCCGAGGTCGGTGCGACCTTCACCAGTTCGCTCGAAATCTACGATTCCCTGGGGACCGCGGCCACGACCACGATCACCTGGACCAAGACCGGCGAGAACACGTGGCAGGCCAGCTTTGGTGATCCCACGCTCTCATCCAACTCTTCCCAGACGATCGGATCGGTCACGAGCGGCTCCATCGACATCACTTTCAATAGCGATGGCACGCTCGGGAGCACCAATCCGAGCCCGCCCACGCTGGCGGTGACCTGGACGACTGGTGCTTCGACCAGCAATGTCAGCCTCAATCTCGGTTCGGCCGGCACGACCTCGGGGCTGAGCCAATACGCCACCGGCTCGGATTCCCCGACGGTCACCGTCCAGTCCTCGCAGGACGGCATCGGCTTCGGCAGCCTCAGCGGCGTCTCGATCGGCGATGACGGCACCGTTTACGCCAATTACGACAATGGCATGCAGCGGGCCATCTATAAGATTCCCGTGGCGACCTTCGTCAACGCCAACGGTCTGGAAGCGCAGAGCGGCGGTATCTACAAGGCCACCGGCAATTCGGGCACGGCAACGCTCAACATTTCCGGCACGAACGGGGCGGGCAGCATCTATGGCAGCCAGCTCGAACTGAGCACCACCGACACCAACCAGGAATTCGCCCGCATGATGGCCGCTCAGCAGGCCTATTCCGGTGCGGCTCAGGTGATGACGACCGCCAAGAACATGTTCGACACGCTTATCTCGGCCGTCAGGTGAGCAGCCAGTTGCCGCTTGCGCCCGCCAGTCTCCTCGATGAACTCGTGGCCCGGCTCAGACGGGCGGAGGCGGCGATCGCCAGCGACTTTGGCCCGCAGGCCGAGGTCGCAGGGGAGCCCGCTTCGCGTGCGCGCCTCCTCGCTCTCATCGACGACCTGACCACTACCCACGCCGCGCTCGAGAGCGAGGCCAGGAGGCTCCGCAGCGAGATCGCCCGGCTCGATCGGACCATAAGCGCCGCAACAGCTTATGGCGCGGCTCCAGGCGTCGGCCAGACAAGACAAGGAACCAGACAATGATCGAGCGTGCCCCGCAGGGAGCCTCATCGGGTTCGGACACCGACGTGGCGGAGATTCTCGGCCTCGTCGAAGCCCTGATCCGCGTCATCGATGAAGAGAACCGCCAATTGGCCACTGGCCTGCCGGCCTCGCTTTCCTCCGCAGTGGCCGACAAAGGGAAACTCGCCGTCAATCTCGAGGCCCAGGTCGCTGCCATCCGAAGCCAGACGATCAGCATTGCCGATGCGGCGCCACTCCTTCGCCAGCAACTGGCGGCCCGTTCGTCCGTGCTTTCGGATGCCATGGTGGAGAACACCACCCGCCTGCGCGCCGCCATCGAAGCGACGCGACGGCGGATCGAGGCGGTGATGCGCGCGGTCCGGGACGATGCCACATCGAACGGTGCCTACAATGCCGGCGGCACGCGTGACCGACAGGTGCGCCCGCCCGAGGGCAATGCCGGCTACTGGGTCTAGGAGGAACTTCCCATGTCGTTTTCCGCCATTCGTTCGATTGCCGGCAGTGCACTTTCAGCATCGCAATTATCGATGCAGATCGCCTCTTCCAATATCGCCAACGCCGACACCCAGGGTTATTCGCGCAAGACCGTGAACCAGGTGGCGACCACCACGGGCGTGCTCGGCTCGGGGATCGCCGTGACGGGCATCTCCTCCAATGTGGACAAATACCTGCTGGCAAGCCTGATGTCGGCCGCCAGCGCCTTGGGCGCGGCGACGACGACGGCCGACTTTGCCAATAGTCTCCAGGCCATGCTCGGCAGCACCAGCAGCGGTTCGGGCACCGGCACGTCGCTGGCGGCAACGATTACCTCGCTGCAATCCGCCCTGACGTCTCTTGCAGGCACGCCGGAAAGCGACACGCTCAAAGGCCTAGCCTTGAGCGCGCTCGATGCGGTGGCCACACAATTGCGCGAAACCTCATCGACAGTTCAGAGTCTGCGCTCGGATGCCGATCACCAGATCGCGGATTCGGTGGATGCGGTCAATTCGGCGCTCAATCAGATCGCGGATCTCAACAAGCAGATCGTGGCCGCCAGGGCGCGCGGCGATTCCTCGGCTGATCTCGAGGACCAGCGCAATGCCGCTCTCGCCACGATCACCGGCCTGATGGACGTTTCCTACTACGTCACCAGCAATGGAGAGATGCGCATCTCCACCACGAGTGGCACGAGCCTGCTCGACAGCCGGGCCCACGAGCTGAGCTATTCGGCTGCCGCTCTGGCGACGACCGGTACGGTATTCTCGGCCATCACCGTTGACGGCAAGGACATAACCGGGGAAGTGCGCTCCGGCTCGATCGCCGCGTTGATCGAGCAGAGAGATGAGATTCTGCCCGCCACCCAGGCAGAACTCGATGCTCTGGCCGTCCAATTGATAGCCACGGTCAATGACCTCACCAATTCCGGCACCGCATCGCCCCCGCCTTCGAGTTTGACGGGTACGGCCACCGTCAACGCTACCGACGCCCTTTCAGCCAGCGGCACCGCCCGCATCGCCATCGTCGACAGCGACGGTGCACTGGTGTCCTACACCGACCTGGACCTCTCTACCTTCGCCACCACAGGCGATCTGGTCGATGCACTCAATGCCATCCCAGGGCTCTCCGCCTCGATATCGAGCGCCGGCAAGCTGACCATCACCAGCACGAGCGGACAGGGGCTGGCCATTGCCGATATCGACAGCGCCATTGGCTCGGGCGGCGCCGGTTTGTCATCCTATTTTGGCCTCAACGACGTCCTTACCGGCACCAGCGCCAGCGACATCGCGCTGCGCAAGGGGCTGAGCACGGCATCATCGCTGCTGCCGGTTGCAAAGCTCGATACGTCTTCGACGCTCGCTACTGGCGACCTGGCGCTGGTTACGTCCTCGGATCTGGCCCAATCGCTGGCCGACCTGTTCAGCACCGGCCAGAGCTTCGGCGCCGCGGGCAGCATCGGGGCGGGGACGGCGACGTTTGCGGATTATGCCGGGCGTATCGTCGGCAACGCTTCGGCGCGCTACTCTACGGCCCAGTCCACCCTCTCCGTGCGGCAATCGACCTACGAGACGCTGTCCTCCAGCATGAGCGCCAGCACCGGGGTCAATCTCGATGAGGAGACCGCCCGCATCAGTGAACTGGAGCAGCTCTACGCTACCGCTGCACAATTGCTCGAAGTGCTCAACAATATGTTCGAGGCGCTGCTCAGCGCCGCCCGGTCTTAGGCGAGGTAGTTTAGAATGGCCATGCGCGTAGCGACTTTCGCCAATAACGACCGGATGCTTTCGAGCGCGATGCGGACTCAGGCCAGGATGGCCGATCTCCAACTCCAGCAGGCCTCCGGCCTCAAATCCACCGACTATGGCGGCCTCGGCGCCAGTTCTCGCAAGCTGGTGAGCCTCGAGGTCTCCCTCCAGCAGTCGCAGGCCTATGCGAGCGCTGCGTCCGAAGCGGCGGCGCGCGTGGAAGTGCTCTATTCCTCCATGTCCACGGTCACCGACCTGCTGACGGATTTCCGGTCCCAGCTCACCGCCATGACCGGCGTTGACGGTTCCACCACTAGCGGCGCCAGCCTGGTCGAAGCTGCCAAGGCTTTTCTGGAGGAGCTCGCTGCGGTCCTCAATACCCAGTATGAGGGACGCTACATCTTCGCCGGCAGCCGCACCACCTCGCCTCCCGTCGATCTTGCCGGCTACACGTCCGATCCCGACACGCCCTCGACCAGCTATTACCGGGGTGACAGCACGGTCGCATCGGTTCAGGTATCGTCCGAGCAGACGGTCTCATACGGTGTAACCGCCGACAACGCCGCCTTCGAGCAGGCGTTCCGGGCCTTCTCGCTCATCGCCAATGGCGGCGTGCCCGTCGACAGTGCGGATCTCGAAAAGGCCTCTAACCTCATCGTTTCCGCCCTCGATGACGCCGCAGCTACCCAGAGCCGCCTGTCGATCAGCGCTTCCGTGCTGGATCGGGCGCAGTCCAACCAGTCGGATTACCAGGCCTTCATCACCACCGAGATTTCAAGCATCCGCGACGTCGACGCCACGGCGGTTGCCGTAACGCTCACCTCGTACGAAACCCAGCTCCAGGCCTCCTATTCGGCCCTGGCCAAGATCCAGTCGCTCAACCTTCTCGATTACCTGCGTTGAAAGGCAGGTACACTGATGACCCTCAAGATTACCCTCAAGCCAGGAGAGCCGGTCTTTGTTGGAGAGGCCGTGCTCCGCGTCGTCTCAAGTAGTACCAGCGTACTCCTTATCGAGGGAAATTCTCCGGTTCTGAGAGCTGAGGATTTCCTGTTTACACCGGCTTTTGCGTCCCCGGTCGATACGATGCGCATGCTTCTTCAAAAACTCTATCTCTCGCGACATGGCGGCAGTCCCATCGATGAATTTCGGAAGTTATCCCAGGAGATACTGGGCCAGCAGCCTACACTTGCTCCATTCGTCGAGAAACTTGACCGGCTCTTGCGGGAAGGCCAGTTGTATCGCGCAGTCAAAGAGGCAAAAAATATAGCGTAATGCCGAGACGGC
>Ga0182735_1002382_pt1 | contig 11445 bp, 5 predicted proteins | sample eDN5th30CKraftMG_FD_128524 | JGI IMG/M metagenome (GOLD analysis project Ga0182735, IMG submission 128524) | Enriched Miracle-Growth compost microbial communities from Emeryville, California, USA - eDNA 5th pass 30_C Kraft MG (version 2) (version 2) ... | reverse complement strand
TCGTCTGCAGGTAGACCGGATTGATGTCGGGCGTGTTGACGAAGAAATTCGGTCGGAAGAACTCGCGGACCTCTGTGCGCGTGAGCTCGGTCAGATAACCTGCGAGCTCGGTCTTGGTATTTCGCCACGTGAAGTAGGTGTAGGACTGAGTGAAGCCGAGCTTGGCCAGTCGCTTCATGATCTTCGGGCGCGTGAAGGCTTCCGACAGGAATATCGTGTCGGGGAAACGCGCGCGCGCCTCGGCGATCAGCCACTCCCAGAAGGGGTAAGGTTTAGTGTGCGGGTTATCGACGCGGAAGATCCGCACGCCGCGGTCGGCCCAGAACAGCACGATATCACGCAGTGCGTACCAGATCGACGGATAGGCATCGCGGTAGAAATGGACATTGACGATGTCCTCATACTTCTTCGGAGGGTTTTCGGCAAATTTGATCGAACCGTCTGGCCGCCAGTCGAACCACTCCGGATGCTCTTTGATCCACGGATGGTCCGGCGAGCACTGGATGGCAAAGTCGAGCGCGATCTCCAAGCCGTGCGCGTGCGCGGCGCGGACGAGCTCCGCGAATTCGTCGAATGTCCCAAGCTCGGAATGGATTGCGTCGTGCCCGCCTTCGGCACATCCGATCGCGTAAGGACTGCCAGGATCGCCAGGCTCCGCTTTAAGGGAATTGTTGCGCCCTTTGCGGTTCGTCTCGCCAATGGGATGGATGGGCGTGAGATAGAGAACGTCGAAGCCGAGATCGCGTACGTAAGGAAGACGCGCGATGACGTCGCGGAAGGTGCCGTGGCGCTGGACGTCGCCCGACTGCGAACGCGGGAAGATCTCGTACCATGCGCTGAATTCCGCCCGTCGGCGGTCCACCCATACGCCGAGTTCGCGCGGGTAGGTCGTCAGATGCATTCGCGGCCCAGCACGGAGCATGAGGCGCCTCGCCTCCTCGCTGAGCAAAACCTCGAGGCGTCGCTCTTCCTCGCTTGCTCCTTCGGCGCGCTCGACAAGCTTCATCAGCGCTTCGCGGTCCGAAGCCGTGCCGCGCGACGACGTTCGTGCCGCCTCGCTGAGCAGAAGAATGCCCTCCTTCAGCTCCAGCGCGATAGGTGCTGCGGCCGCCTTCTTCTTTTGTATTTCGTCGATCCACGAAGCAAACAGGTCGCGCCAGGATATGATCTTGTAGACGTAAAGGGCATTGTCCTGAACCGCGAACTGCCCGCGCCAGCGATCGTTGTCGAAGTGCGCCATCGGCGCTTCGGACCACGAATCGACGTCTGCCCGCCGATAGAGTAGCGCCGCGTCTATCTTGTCGTGACCATCACAGAAGATGTCGGCCTCGACCGTGACCGTGTCGCCCACGATGCGCTTGATGCAAAATCGCCCCGCATCAATCTCGGGCCAGACCGACTCGATGGCGATCCGCGATGTAGCAAGTTCCTTCAGCGGCAAGGGGGATGGCGATCGAATGGACGGATTGACCAGATCACCTCCCGTGGTGCGGGGCATCCGATATATCCTCCTGAGATTTAAGCGAATACGATTGATGTGCCCGTGACGTCACTGGCACCGCGAGGCGTGCCGTACGTCTTGCTTTCTAGACGCACGTCTGGGAAATTGGTTGCAAAGCGTCTCTGCAGGAGCTCGGGACGGCGGTGATACCGATGCGTGGCAACGGCGTCCGCTACCGTGTGCAAATTCACGCACAAACGGGGGCGCCTATATATGGAACTGAACTACAGAACAGCCCCCGAACATTTCTTTCGAAATATTTCAATTTCAAATCCGAAAACCACACGAGGAACATTAGCTTGCGAGTGAGCGTCGGATCCTCAGCCAATCCGATACTTACTTCGAGCGGTAAACTCCACGCCCGGGTCCTGTCCGGGCGAGGATGGCGCGTGTCAGCGCTTCGACATCAGTCGGATGCTGAGAAACCAACATGAGGGCTGCGCGAGCGAGGAGCAGCCTGGCCTGGGCGATCTCCAACTCGGACAAGTGTCGATCCCGGACAGTGTCCCAAGCGCGGTCGAAGGCCGCACAAACGACGGCCAATGTCGCCGGCTCCAGAACGGCAGATTCAATCAGTTGGCGCGCTTTCATGTCGATCTTCGATTTCAAGGCTCACACGCTTGCCGGCACGCCAAAGCGAACCACAGCAGACGCTGGAACCGGCCTCCGAGACCACGCACATTAGGGGACGTTCTGTCGCCACGGTTTATCAAATTATAAAATCTCAAATGAACTTCGCGCGGCCCCCGGCATTGTGCAGTCATGCCTGACGCTCCACGATATGCGGTTCGCGCCAACGTCATCGAGCTCCTGACAAACCGGGCTTCGGCGCATTTTAACCTCGACGCGTCTGACAAAGCTGCGATCCAGACCATCAGATCCCGAACCAAAGCGCTCGCGGAAGGCGATGAAATCGTTCGTCAGGGCGATAAGCCCGATGTGGCGGTGCTGGTTTTGGGGGGCATGCTGGCGCGTTATCACACGCTCCCCAGCGGGGATCGACAATATCTCTCGTTTCACATAGCGGGCGACTTACCGGACATCCAATCCGTATTCTTGAGGGTTATGGACCATTCCGTTTGCGCCATGGACCATGCGGACGTGGCCACCGTGCCGCACGATCAACTTCAGAGACTCTTCCGGCAGAGGCCCAATGTGGCGTTTGCCTTCTGGCGCCTTACGCTCGTGGATGCCGCCATATTCCGTCAGGCCATTACCAATAACGCGGCTCGCAGCCAGGTGCCGCGGCTCGCGCATTTCTTTTGCGAGCAATATCTACGCGCACGTGAGGCAAAGCTTGTGCAGCGATCGTCCTGCATGCTGCCTCTAAGCCAGCGCCAGCTCGGGCAGACCCTCGGCATGTCGCTGGTGTCCGTCAATCGTGCTCTACAGCAGCTTCGCAGTGCCAACCTGCTCGAATTTCGCAGCGGAGCGCTCGACATCAGAGATTGGCGGGGCCTTTGCGAGCTGGCCGACTTCGATGCGACGTATCTGCATGTCGCGTAAAGCAAATCTTATCGCAGGGCGGCCGAGTCGTGTCGCCGGCGGCTGGCCACGATAACGGCACGATTTGTCTGCTCGGCCCGCCCGCCGCTGCGGGTGCGATCAGTCGAGGCGAGGTGTCGCTGAACTCATCGTTCACATCTGCAGCCCCTTCGATTGATTTGACATCTTCGCGATGTACCCCTGTTATCATCGCGAGTGTCGTCTCCGAGGGAGCACGTCGCACTCAGATTTGAGCGGCTGATGATCCAAAAGATTGGAACGTGGCGTGTTCGGTTCCACCGCAGGCCAAGGCTGAGTTTGCGCGTCGTCCTGCACGAGCTTGCCATCATCGAAAAAGGCAAAAGTCCGTTGTCAGGCAAGCATTGTCTCGGGACCGACGAAGGTTTTGACCGACGAAGGTTTTGAAAGTGAGAGCGGCATGAAGGCGCTGCGCATTATCGAAGGGGCCTCTTTCGGGCCGGATGTGCTGAATGTGATCCGAACGGCATTCGAGGAAAGCTGGCAGGAGATCTCGGGCGTCTTCTCCCCCGGCGAATACGAGGACGCACGCGAGGTGCTGGCCCTAGCGGTGATGATGGCTGCCCGCGACGATTCGAATGATCCGCGACCGCTTCGGGAGGCCGCGATCCAGGCGACGAAGCGCCGATATCCGTCCCGCTTCGATGGGGACGCGAGCGGCCAAAAGAGGAGCGAGGGCTAGTGTCCCGGTTCCGAAGTTCGCCATTTCTTCGCCTTCTGCCCGTGCTTCGCGGATGCGCATCGCCGAGTGAGCATGACGCGCACGCCCTGCTCGCCTGAACCGGGGGCAGCGAAATCGGGGCAGCGCTCCGGAACCTTTCCGAGTGTGTCCATGTTTATGTGTCACACAGGGGGTATCGTACGCATGGCAACACGTACCACGCTTAACGTTTCGCTGCCCGTGGAGCTGGGCCGCTTTGTCGAGAGCTTGGTTGCGAGTGGACGCTATTCATCAGCGAGCGAGGTTGTTCGAACAGCGCTGAGGTTGATGCAGAACGAGGAAGGTAAGCTGAAGCCACCTCCGACGCCTCCGGACCGCTCGAGCGATTGAGGAGGTCTGAATGACGAGCCAATCGGGGGGCATTCGGGCGTTCATTGTAGAGGACGAGGCAATCGTCCTGCTGGAGCTGTCACTAGCCCTTGAAGATCTTGGATATGTCATCGCGGGTACGGCTTCCAATCTCGAAACAGGGGTGGCGCTAGCGCACGAACTGTCGATTGATATTGGGTTGCTCGATATTAATTTGGGTGGCTGCGAGAGCTGGCCAATCGCAAGCGTACTTGAAGCGCGTCATATTCCGTTCGTATTCATGAGCGGCTATACGAGGGCGTCCTTGCCGCAAGGCTTCGCTCACCGCCCCCTTATCTCAAAACCTTACGACCTTGACGCGTTGAACGCCGCGCTGCGTGCCGTGCGTTCCGCTGCGAATAGTTTGCAAAAGTGAATCGAAGATCGCTCCTGCGAAGGAGCATCGTTCAAGCTCTGCGCCGAGACACCGTGTGGGGAGAATACCGATGGCTGAGAATGCGGCCCTTCCGTCGGACCAGCTTGGGCTACCGTCAAACAGTCACGACGACATTCCCCGCAGATGCGTGAAGCCAGAACAACTGTCTGCTTTGCTTCACGCATTGCAGGCGATGCGGCGGGGCGATTTTTCAATCCAGCTGCCCGAAGCGGACGACGGCGTCATGGGTAAGATCGCCGGGGCGTTCAATGACATCGTCAAAGCCAATCAGGAGATGGCCCGCCAGTTGGGACGCGCCGGCCAAGTCATCGGCCGGCAGGGTCAAACCAGCCATCGCGTGCGATTGAGCATGGCAAGCGGCGCGTGGGGAGAGATGGAGGCGTCCGTCAACGGCTTGATAGACGATCTTTTGTGGCCGACGAAAGAAGTGACGCGCACCATAGCAGCTGTGGCACAGGGCGACCTGCTGCAAACTGTACAGCTGGAGGTCGACGGGCGGCTCCTCCAGGGCGAATTCCTCCGGTCCGCGACGATCGTCAACACGATGATCAAACAGTTGGGCGTGTTCACCTCCGAGGTGACACGAGTTGCTCGCGAGGTTGGTTCCGAAGGCAAGCTCGGCGGACAAGCACAGGTTCAGGAAGTAACCGGAGTCTGGAAGGATCTCACCGAGAGCGTCAACTCCATGGCCAAAAACCTGACCGATCAGGTGCGCAACATCGCCGAAGTAACGATCGCAGTGGCGAACGGAGACCTTTCCAAGAAGATCACGGTCGATGTGCGAGGCGAGATCCTCCTGCTGAAGGATGCAATCAACACAATGGTTGACCAGTTGCGATCCTTCGCGGCCGAGGTGACACGCGTGGCTCGCGAAGTGGGTACGGAAGGCCGCCTCGGTGGTCAGGCCGTAGTGCCGGGCGTCGCAGGCACATGGAAGGACCTCACGGACAATGTGAACCTGTTGGCGGCAAATTTGACGACCCAAGTGCGCAATATTGCGGAGGTCACGACCGCAGTCGCGCGAGGCGATCTCTCACGCAAGATTACGGTCGATGTGAAGGGCGAAATCCTCGAGCTGAAAGACACCATCAATACCATGGTCGATCAGCTCAACTCCTTCGCCTCGGAGGTGACGCGTGTGGCGCGCGAGGTCGGCACGGAAGGAAAACTCGGCGGCCAAGCTCAAGTTCCCGGTGTTGCAGGCACCTGGAAGGACCTGACGGACAACGTCAATTTCATGGCCAGCAATCTGACCGGCCAGGTGCGCAATATCGCGGAAGTGTCGACTGCGATTGCAAATGGCGATTTGTCCAGAAAGATCACCGTCAATGTCAGCGGAGAAATGCTCCAGCTGAAGGACACGATCAATACGATGGTCGATCAGCTGAACGCTTTCTCAAGCGAAGTGACGCGCGTCGCCCGTGAAGTTGGCTCCGAAGGCAAGCTCGGCGGCCAGGCGCAGGTCCGCGGTGTCGCCGGTACATGGAAAGATTTGACCGATAGTGTGAACTCGATGGCCGGGAATCTGACTGGCCAGGTCCGCAACATCGCGGAGGTTACGACGGCGGTCGCCAGAGGTGACCTGTCGCGCAAGATCACCGTGGATGTGAAGGGCGAAATTCTCGAGCTCAAGAACACCATCAATACGATGGTGGATCAACTGAACGCCTTTGCCTCCGAAGTCACGCGTGTGGCGCGAGAGGTTGGAACCGAAGGCAAGCTCGGCGGACAGGCCGAGGTGCCGGGTGTCGACGGCACATGGAAAGATCTGACCGACAGCGTCAATTCCATGGCTGGAAATCTAACCGGCCAGGTGCGCAATATCGCCGAGGTGGCCACCGCTATTGCCAACGGCGACCTGTCAAAGAAGATCACAGTCGACGTGCGTGGCGAAATCCTGCTTCTCAAGGAGACCATCAATACAATGGTCGAGCAGCTTCGCTCGTTTGCGGCGGAAGTGACGCGCGTTGCCCGCGAGGTGGGAACGGACGGGCGGCTCGGCGGCCAGGCCATAGTGCCAGGTGTGGCGGGTACATGGAAAGACCTCACCGACAACGTCAATCAATTGGCGGCCAATCTCACCACGCAGGTGCGGAATATCGCGGAGGTAACCACTGCCGTCGCCCGGGGCGACCTTTCACGGAAGATTACGGTCGATGTGAACGGGGAAATCCTCGAGCTGAAGGACACGATCAATACCATGGTTGATCAGCTCAACGCATTCGCTTCCGAGGTGACCCGCGTTGCACGCGAGGTCGGCACGGAAGGAAAGCTCGGTGGCCAGGCCGCTGTGCCGGGCGTAGCAGGAACATGGAAAGACCTGACCGACACGGTCAACGTCATGGCCGCCAATCTGACCGAGCAGGTCCGCGGTATTGTCAAGGTCGTAACGGCGGTGGCCGAGGGAGACTTGACACAAAATCTTACGGTTAAGTCAAAAGGCGAAGTCGCAGCGCTCGCTGACACCATAAATGCGATGACCGGAACGCTCGCGACCTTTGCCGATCAGGTTACCACGGTCGCACGTGAAGTGGGCGTCGAGGGTCGTCTCGGCGGTCAGGCCAATGTTCCCGGCGCGGCCGGTACATGGAAGGACCTGACGGGCAATGTGAACCTCCTCGCCGCGAATTTGACGACGCAGGTCCGTGCCATCGCGGAAGTTGCGACGGCCGTCACGAAGGGCGATCTGACGAGGTCGATCCAAGTGGACGCGCGCGGCGAAGTGGCCGAGCTCAAAGACTACATCAATTCCATGATCGGCAATCTGCGGCAAACCACGGAGCGAAATACGGAGCAGGACTGGCTGAAAAGCAACCTCGCCAAATTCACCAGCATGCTGCAGGGCCAACGTGACCTCAAAACCGTCGGCCAGCTGTTGCTGAGCGAGCTGGGAGCACTGTTGCAGGCGCAGCGCGGCGCGATTTATCGCGTGCTCGATGACACGCTTTCGCCGCTCGCCCTCTATGCCGATGAATATGCCGATGATAGTAGCCTCCTCAAACCGATCAGGATGGGTCAGACCCTTATCGGTCAGTGCGCCGTAGAAAAGCGCCATATTCTGATCACCGGGATACCCGTCGATACAGCGCCCATTGGCACCGCGCTGTTTCGAACATTGCCGCGCTGCATTGCGGTCTACCCGGTTCTTTTCGAGGGTAAGGCGAAGGCCGTGATCGAGCTGTCGACAATCGACAGGTTCACGGACTTGCAACTTACTTTCCTGGAGCACCTCACAGCCAGCATCGGTATCCTGTTCAATTCGATCGAAGCGACGATGCAGACCGAGGGGCTGCTCAATCAATCGCAGACGTTGGCCGCGGAACTGCAGACGCAGCAAAAAGAACTGCAACAGACGAACGAGGAGCTTGAGCAGAAGGCTCAGCAGCTCGCCGAGCGAAATGTCGAGGTCGAACGCAAGAACCAGGAGATCGAGCAGGCTCGCCGTGCGCTCGAGGAGAAGGCGTCCGAACTCGCGCTGACCTCGAAATACAAGTCCGAGTTCCTGGCGAACATGAGCCATGAGCTGCGCACGCCGCTCAACAGCATCCTGATCCTCGGCCAGCAACTCGGAGACAACCCGGAAAATAATCTGACGGACAAACAGATCGAATTCGCCCGCACAATTCATGGCGCGGGAACGGACCTGCTCAATCTGATCAGCGATATTCTCGATCTGTCAAAGATCGAGTCGGGCACCGTCTCGATCGATATCGAGGACATTCCGTACGAGAGCCTCGTCGAGACGATTGCGAGACCATTCCGGCACGAAGCCGAGACCCGGCGCTTATCGTTCGAGGTGCAAGTCGATCCACATCTTGGGCGCACGATCGCCACGGACTCGAAGCGACTTCAGCAGGTGCTCAAAAACCTACTCTCCAACGCCTTCAAATTCACGGAGAACGGGGGCGTCCGTCTCTCGATCACGGCCGTGTCATCGGTCGTCGGCTCGACCCATCCGATGTTACGAAATGCTGCGCAAATCGTTGCCTTCGAGGTTGCGGACACCGGCGTCGGCATTCCGCTCGAGAAGCAAAAAATTATTTTCGAGGCGTTTCAGCAGGCGGACGCGAGCACAAGCCGCAAGTACGGAGGAACGGGCCTGGGATTGGCAATCAGCCGAGAGCTGGCCAGCCTGCTCGGAGGCGAGATCCATCTTACGAGCACGCCCGGCCGCGGAAGTACGTTCACGCTTTTCCTGCCGGCGAGGTATTTTGGATCCGGCAGCGCCGCGCGACCGATCAAAGCTGGCAATCCAGTACCTCGGTCAGTGACGGGCCCGGCAGACGAACCATGCGAGACGGAGCATGTTGAGGATGATCGGGGGCAGATCGAGCCCGATGACAGCGCTCTTTTGATCGTGGAGCCTGATCCGCACTATGCGCGTGTTTTGCTCAATCTCGCCCGGGACAGCGGCTTCAAGGCAATCGTCGCGTCGCGAGGTTCTGAGGCGCTGAAGATAGTTCAGCATTTCAGCCCGACGGCGATCTCCCTCAACCTGTATCTGCCGGACATGCTGGGCTGGGCTGTCCTGAGCCAGCTGAAAATGAATCCGAGCTTGCGCCACATCCCTGTTCAGATCGTTTCGCTCGACGAAAACCGGCAACACGGCCTGGCTCGTGGCGCGTTCTCGTCCATCGCAAAGTCCGCCCCATCGGCATTCGTGTCGGAGGCATTGGGCAGGCTCAAGACGTACGCCGAGCGGCGCCCCAGGCGCCTATTGGTGGTCGAGGGCCATTCGGCCGATGACATGAGCATCAGCGAGTTTCTGAGTTACGATGACATTGTTATCGATACCGCCGCTGATCAGACGATGGCATTGGATCGACTGCGGCAGCAGCCGATGGATTGCATTGTGCTCGATCAGAGACACCCCAATGCTTCGCAGCTCCCGCTGCTCGAGGAGCTCGGTCGAGACCCCAAGCTGAGTGAGATACCGGTGGTCGTCTTCACGGGCTGCGAGGCCTCTACGGAAGAGGAATCGCAGGTGCACGCGGCGGCGAGCAGTATCGTCGCAAAAATCGTGCGGTCGCCGGAGCGATTGCTGGATGAAACTGCCCTTTTCCTGCATCGCTCGATTGCGGATCTGCCGGCTGACAAGCAGCGCTTGATCGAGCGGCTCTATACATCAGACGAATACTTGATCGGGCGTACGGTTCTGGTGGTGGACGACGACGCCCGCAATATCTTCGCTCTATCAAGCGTGCTCGAACGCCGGGGTATGCGCGTCTTGACGGCAACGAATGGCATCGAGGCCATCAAGTTGGTCGAGGCTGCGTCAAATCTTTCGATTGTGCTCATGGACATCATGATGCCGGAAATGGACGGCTATCAAACGATCCAGATTATCCGCCGACATCCACAACTTCGCCGCATTCCGATCATTGCGCTCACCGCTAAGGCCATGAAAGGAGACCGCGAGAAATGTCTCGAAGCAGGCGCCTCGGACTATTTGGCCAAGCCGGTGAATATCGACCAGTTGCTGTCGACTCTGCGCACGTGGCTTCATCGGTAGACAAGCTCGAGTGTCAAATGGATCGCAATGACAAGGTCAATATCCTCGTCGTCGACGACCAGCCATCGAAGCTCATCACCTACGAGGTGGTTCTTGCCGAGCTCGGCGAGAACCTCATCAAGGCCGCATCAGCGCGGCAAGCACTCGAGCTGTTGCTGAAGAACGAGATCGCAGTGATCCTCGTCGATGTGTGCATGCCCGATCTCGATGGCTTCCAACTTGCAGACATGATCCGGGATCACCCACGGTTCAGCAAGACTGCGATCGTATTCGTCTCCGCCGTGCAAATGGACGATTTCGATCGCTTGCGCGGCTATCAGCTGGGAGCGGTCGACTATGTTCCAGTCCCAATAGTCCCCGAGCTGCTTCGCGCGAAGGTCAGGGTATTCGTCGAGCTGTACCGGAAGACACGGCAGCTCGAACAGCTCAATCACGAGCTCGAGCGACGGGTCGCTGAACGGACAGCTGAGCTCGAGGCCGCAAACGCCAAGCTGAAAATGGCCATCGATGTCGCACAACTTGGGACGTGGGATTGGGATCTTCGGTCAGGCCACACCGAATGGTCCGACCGGTTCCACGAGATATTCGGCTACCACGCGGGCGAGACAAAGCCGAGTTTCCAAGCCTGGTCCGAGCGGCTGCACGCGGAAGACGCCCAAAAGACGATCGCGCCTTTCCGCGCTGCCCTCGAGAATGGCGCGCCGTTTCATCACATATACAGGTCCGTCCGGCCCGATGGCTCGATTGCCTGGTGCGAAGCGCGAGGGCAGCAGGAGATCGATGCCGAAGGGCGGCCGCGCCGCATGATGAGTGTCGTGATGGATATCACCGATCATAAGCTGGCGGAACAGCGACAGTGCCTAATGGTGCAAGAGCTTCATCACCGAGTGAAAAACACGCTCGCCAGTGTTCAGGCAATAGCTAGTTTGACGGCTCGAACGGCGCCGAGCCTCGAGGCTTTCGTGGCCTCGTTCAAGAGGCGCATACTGTCCCTCAGCCGAACACACACAATGCTGGTATCAACCAACTGGCAACAAATCGCGATCGAGGATCTGCTAAAAGCCGAGCTTGGCAGCTTTGTAAACCAGTCGGATTACCACATCTCACTTTCTGGTCCTGCTGTTGATCTTCGTTCGGATATGGCGCTGTCCCTCGGTCTGGTATTCCATGAACTCGTAACCAATGCCGCGAAGTATGGTGCTTTGTCGGTTCCGGACGGGCGAATTGACGTTTCCTGGACGATCAATCAAACGCCCGATGATGGAGGACTTCTCGAGCTTCGCTGGCAGGAGCGTGACGGACCGCCCGTTCGCGCGCCTGAGCGTCGAGGGTTCGGTTCGACGCTACTTGAGAACATCTTTGCAGGACAGACCGGCTCTATGGTGGACGTCAAGTATGTCCCGGCTGGTTTGGAGTTTCGAGCAGCTGTTCCCATCTCTGGC
>Ga0182735_1002381_pt1 | contig 11447 bp, 8 predicted proteins | sample eDN5th30CKraftMG_FD_128524 | JGI IMG/M metagenome (GOLD analysis project Ga0182735, IMG submission 128524) | Enriched Miracle-Growth compost microbial communities from Emeryville, California, USA - eDNA 5th pass 30_C Kraft MG (version 2) (version 2) ... | reverse complement strand
GGGCGCTTGATGCCTGAGCAGAACGGATCTGAGCGGCCGGTCGGTCAGGCGCCGGCCACGGTAGCCCATAGGCGCGTGACCCGGCTGAGGAGAGTCGGCGGCTCGCGGACCAGGCGGATGCCCAGATTGTCCGGCGCCAGCCCCGCCGCGCAGCCGCCGCTTTTGCCGTCGCGGATGAAGGTGGACATGTAGCTGCGGTGCCGGCCGCCCAGCACCCGCACGCCGCAGTTTTCGGTGCTGTGCTCGACTTTGCCTTCGGCATCCACCGTCGCGCGCTGGTAGCAGGTCGTCGTCCAGTCCCAGACATTGCCGGCGATGTCCGCCAGCCCCTTGCTGTTTTCCCCGAAATGGCCGCGCGGCTTCGGCTCGGCGTCGCGCGCCTCGGTGCCGCTTTCGGCGGCATAGCGGGCCAGCCACCGCGTTGCCGGGTTGGCGGTATCCTGCGGCAGGCCGAGCGCGTCGTCCCGCAGGCGCTCGGCGGCGGCGAACGCCCATTCCTTATCGGTCGGCAGGCGCCAGCTTTCGCCGGTCTTCCTCGACAGCCACGCCGCATAGGCGGTGGCGTCGCGATAGTTGACGCCGGTGACGGGAGCGTCCGCACTCCTGCTGGCGCCCTCGTGGGCCTCGCAGGCGCCGTCGGCGACGCAGGCGCCATAGTCGGCAAGGCTGACCTGGTACTTCATCATCACGAAGCCGCGGTCGAAGGTCACCTTCCGCTTCGGGGCATCCACCGGCCAGTTGGCCTTGAGGTATTCTCCGGGCAGCCGGAAGTCGAAGGAACCGGGTTGCACGGCAACCATGGCCACGGGGGATACAGGCTGCTGCGGCGTGGCGCGCGGACCGGTGCCGAGGGCCATCAGGGCCGTTGCGGCTGCCGCCGCGCCTATCATTGTCGGGATCATCAGTCGCATGGCTTGCTCTCCAGAAAAAACGGCCCGTCGAGTTCTCGACGGGCCGCCTTTCGTTCGCGAGCGTCGGCCCGTCAGAGGGAAGCGATCGGGGCTGGCGCGCTGACCTGCGCCATCAGGTCGTTATCCCACTCGCCCTCCACCATGATGTGTGCCGTGGCGCCCAGTTCCGCCGCCTCGATGAGGTTGTGGTTGACATAGGCGTAGACGCCCGGCTGCCGGAAGGTGTAGAGCGCCGCCCCCGCGGAGCCGCCGCGGATGAACCAGGTCTCCAGGTTCTTGGCAGGCGGATCGTTGAACTTGCCCAACTCCCAGACATGGTCGCCATGCCCGCCGATCAGGTGCGGACGGGTGTCGCGGTTAGCCTGTGCGTGGACGAACAGCACCGTTTCGCCGACATTGGCCTTGAGCGCGTTGTCGCCGGTCAGCGCCCCGACCTTGCCGTTGAAGACCACATGGGTGGGAATGAGCCCGCGCATGACCTTCAGCGTGTCGTCGTAGCTTTCGCCGAGCGATGCGTAGCTCTTGTACTTCCCGTTCTCGTCGCGCGGGATGTAGAACTCGTTCTCGCCGATGTAGAAGATGCGGTCGTAGCGCAGCGGCTTGCCGTTCTCGTCCTTCAGCCCGTCGCGCGGCAACACCATGATGGTGCCGCTCATGCCCGCCACCACGTGCCAGGGGATCATGCCGGCCGGTGCGCAGTGATAGACGAAGGTGCCGGCCCGGGTCGCCTTGAAGCGCAGGGTCGCCTGCTCGCCGGGGTTGACCTCGGTCAGCGCCGCGCCGCCCAAGGCGCCGGTCGCGGCATGGCAGTCGATGTTGTGCGGCATCTCGTTGGTTTCGGGGTTGATGAGGGTGAGTTCGACATAGTCTCCCTCATGCACCACCATCATCGGCGCCGGGATCGAGCCGTTGTAGGTCATGGCCTGCATGACTGTCCCGTCCTCGTCGATGACCATGGGCTGTTCCTTCACGGTCAGCTGGAATTCGACGATCTTGGGGCCACCCTTGGCGACCTGCTCGTGCGCATGCACGAAGGGCGGGCTCACCAGCGTCACGCGTTCGCGCGGCAGCTTGCCGACATCGGCGAGCGGGGGCTGCGCGGCGTTTGCGGGCGTCGCCGCTACCGCCGTCAGGAGGGCCGCGGTGGCCGCTCCGGTCATCGTCCCAAACAGGGCTTCGCGTCTCGTCAACATTTCCACACTCCTTCGTGGCTTTTGTCGACGACAGACCTAAACCGATGCCGCGTGGAATCTTTGCTGCCGCGCAAAATTTCGATTCTTGCCGTGGGTGCGACGTTCTGCCGCATCCGGCTGCGGCGCGGGGGACGGCTAAAGCGTGTCTTCCCTCAGTCGTTCCAGGACGTCGGGCTGGTGGATGACGATGTAGCGGTGCGTGCTCGAGACGATGCCGTCCTTTTCCCAGGCGCTGAGCGTCCGGCTGACGGTATGCAGCGTCGTTCCCGCCAGTTCGGCGAAATCCTGCCGCGACAGGGGAAAGCAGATTTCGATGCCCTGCGCGGTCCGCCGCCCGGCCTGTTTCGCCAGGCGCATCAACGTATGGGCAATGCGGCGCTCGACGGTTTCCGTGGAAAGCTCGCGCAGCCTCGTCTGCGTTTCCTGGTAGCGGGTTCCCAGCACCGCGAGCGCGTTGATCGCGATCTGCGCATGCTTGCCCATCAGCTGGCGGATGGTGTGCGTGGACCAGGAAAACAGGTGGGTGTCTTCGACGGCGGTCACCGTGCCGGGATAGGCCGGAATCCCGGAGAGAGCAGCATAGCCGGCCAGTTCGCCGGGGCCGAGATAGCGCAACGCGATCTGGCTGCCGTCGGGCGCCGTCTGGATCGCCCGCAGCCGGCCGACGATGACGACGTAGAAAGCATCGGCGGCATCGCCCTGATGGTAGAGCACCGTTCGCTTGGTGATGCGCTTGCGGACGGCAAGGCTACGCGCCTCGTCGACGATCTCCACCGGCAGGAGGCGGAAGATTTCGGTAGCCGCCAGAATGTTCAGGTCCGCTTGCCCGCCCACCATCGCCTGTGTATCCGATCTCCTGTTCAACCGACGTGGTGGCCGGGGCCGTGCGATGCGGCACGATCTTCCCAACATAGCCCGTTTTGCAGCAAAACCAGAAACGCCGCGACGGTCCCCTCAGGCCCGCCACGGCTGGATTCCACAGATATTGTCGAGGGATTCGCTGTCGGCCTTTGTCAGCGACCGATCTGCTTATAATGTGGACGACGCCATAGGATGATGCTGCGAGCCATGCTGACCATCGACAAGACAGATCTGTCGCGCCACCATGTACCCCGGTCGTTCTCCGACCGGATCGCCTATCGCCTGGTCGGCATGGTCCAGTCCACGGCCGGCGCGCTGTTCGGCCGGCGCTATCGCCACCGCACCATCGTCCTGGAAACGATCGCGGCGGTTCCGGGCATGGTGGCGGCGACGCTGCTTTACCTCAAGTGCCTGCGCCTGATGATCGACGATCGCGGCTGGATTCGCGTCCTGCTGAACGAGGCCGAGACGCAGCGTGTCCACCTGATGGTGTTCGTGTCGATCGACCGGCCGAACCTGTTCGAGCGGCTGGTCGTCCTGGTCGCGCAGGGGCTTTTCTACAACGCCCATTTCCTGCTCTATCTGTTCTCGCCGCGCACCGGCCACCGCATCGCCGGCTATTTTGCCGAGGACGCGGTGCGCGGCTATGGCCACTATCTCGACGAGATCCGCGAAGGCCGGCAGGAAAACCTACCGGCGCCGGAACTGGCCATCGCCTATTGGAACCTGCCGCCCGACGCGCGGCTGAGCGACGTCATCGCCGCGATCCAGGAGGATGAGGCCCTCCACCGGGACGTAAACCACGGCTTTGCCGATGCGCTGGACAGCGGCGAGGATTTTCCCGGACCGCCTCGCATCGGCGGTCTTTAGCCGGCGTTACGCCCCCAGGCCCTTGTCGTGCTCGGCGATCACCGCGAGGAAGGCCGGCCCGTATCGCGTGAGCTTGGCCTCGCCGACGCCGGCGACGGCGGCCATATCTGCGCGCGAGGCGGGTCGCGCGGCTGCAAGCTCGATAAGCGTGCGGTCATGGAAGATCACGTAGGGCGGCACGTTTTGCAGGCGGGCAATCTCCATGCGTTTTTCTCGCAGCGCCCGGAACAGGTCTCGGTCGGCTTCCGGCAGCGCGGTTGAAGCCTGCCGGTGCGCGAGCTTTCCCCGCGCCGGGCGCGGCGCCGCCGGCACGCGCAGCATCAGCGTCGCCTTGTCGCGCAGGAAATCACGGCCGGCTTCCGCGATCGACAGGCCGCCATGGCCGCTAAGATCGACGTCGACCAGCCTGAGCGCGATCAACTGGCGCAGGATGGCGCGCCAGGTGCGCTTGTCGTGCTCCTTGCCGATGCCGTAGGTGGACAGGCGGTCATGGCCGAACGAGGCGATGCGTTCGTCCTCGGCGCCTACCAGCACGTCGACGATATAGGCTTGGCCGAAGCGCTCGCCGGTCCGGTAGATGCACGACAGCGCCTTTTGCGCGGCGATCGTCCCGTCGAACAGGCGCGGCGGCTCCGCGCAGGTGTCGCAATTGCCGCATGGCTGGCACCGGTCGCCGAAATAGGAGAGCAGCGCCTGCCGGCGGCAGCCCGCCGTCTCCGTCAGACTGAGCAGCGAGTCGAGCTTCTGCCGCTCCATGCGCTTGCGCTGGTCAGGCGCTTCCGATTCCTCGATGAAGCGGGTGCGCAGCGCGATGTCTTCCATGCCGTAGAGCATCAGCGCATCGGCCGGCAGGCCGTCGCGGCCGGCGCGCCCGGTCTCCTGGTAGTAGGCCTCGATGCTGCCCGGCAGGTCGATATGGGCGACGAAGCGCACGTCCGGCTTGTCGATGCCCATGCCGAAGGCGATGGTGGCGACCATGATGATTGCCTCGCCGTGCTGGAAGCGGGCCTGGTTGGTCTCGCGCGTGGCCTTGTCCATGCCGCCATGATAGGCCAGCGCGTCATAACCCTGCGCGCATAGCCAGGCGGCCGTCTCTTCGGTCCGGCGCTTGGACAGGCAGTAGACGATGCCGCTCTCGCCCTCGTGGTCCATCAGGAAACGCTTCAGTTGCGCGCGCGGATTGTCCTTCTCCTGGATGGCGTAGCGGATGTTGGGGCGGTCGAAGCCGGCGATGAAGGCGTCGCTTTCGACGATGTTCAGGTGCGCCAGGATTTCGGCGCGCGTCGGGGTGTCGGCGGTCGCCGTCAGCGCCATGCGCGGCGTATCGGGAAAGCGCGCCACCAGCGCGTCGAGTTGCCGGTAGGAGGGGCGGAAATCGTGCCCCCATTGCGACAGGCAGTGCGCCTCGTCGATGGCGATCAGCGACAGCGGCGCGGTGGCGAGCCGGTCGACGACATCGGGCCTCAGCAGCGTTTCGGGGGCGACATAGAGCAGGTCGAGCGTCCCGCCGCGGATGTCCCGCCACAGGGCGCGCCGTTCTTCGCCGGGCAAGTCGGAGTTGAGCGCCGCCGCCCGCACGCCCGCCTGCCGCAGCGCCGCAACCTGGTCGGCCATGAGCGCGATCAGCGGCGAGACCACGAGGCCCATGCCGGGCCGCGCCAGGGCCGGAATCTGGTAGCACAGCGACTTGCCGCCGCCGGTCGGCATCAGGACGAAGGCGTTGTTGCCCGCCATCACATGGCGGACGATCTCGGCTTGCCGGCCCCGGAACGCGTCGTAGCCGTAAACGGTCTTGAGAATGTGAATTGGATCGGGAAGCAAGGCGGCCTGCATCGGGGAATCAGGAAGGTGTCTTCCTATAGCAGATCGCCGGCGAAGTTTGGGGATCGCCGCCCCGTTCGTGCGGCCGGAAACGGGCCGCTCGCCTGTCCGGGCGAATGATGCGCGGACAGGCGGGCGGCTTGGTCGCTGGCGATCAGGCCTCGCCCATGCCCTCGGCGGGCTTCGGCGTGCTGCCCTGGCGGACCTTTTCCTCGATGCGGCGCCCGGTTTCGGCGTCGATGTTCTTCCAGTAGTCGATGGCGCGGCTCAGCACCGGCTCGCGCACGCCGCCCAACAGGCTGCCCGCGACCTGGTCCACCAGATTGGCGCGCTGGGTGTCGCCGAACACTTCGCGCACCAGCTTGCCCGGCTGGCCGAAGTCGTCGTCCTCGGCATGCAGGGTATAGGCGCTGCGCACCATGGCGCCGTCGGCTTCCCATCCGTCGGCAACCGGGCCGGTATTGTCCGTCCAGTCGCGGCCGCCGCTGTTGGGGGCGTGCACGGGGGCGTTGCCGCTGTGGTGATAGGCCATCTGGCCGTCGAACATGTAGGTGTTCACCGGTACCTTGGGCTGGTTCACCGGAAGCTGGTGGAAGTTGGTGCCGATGCGGTTGCGCTGCGCGTCGGCATAGGCGAAGGCGCGGCCGAGCAGCATCTTGTCAGGCGACAGGCCGATGCCGGGGACCGTGTTGCCCGGCGAGAACGCCGCCTGCTCGATCTGCGCGAAGAAATTCTCCGGGTTGCGGTCGAGCGTCATGGTGCCGACCTTGATCAGCGGATAGTCGGCATGCGGCCACACCTTGGTCAGGTCGAACGGGTTGAAGCGATAGGCGCTGGCCTCGGCATAGGGCATGACCTGCACCGACAGCGTCCAGCTCGGATGCTCGCCGCGCGCGATGGCGTCGAACAGGTCGCGGCGGTGGAAGTCGGCGTCGGCGCCCGACATGGCGGCCGCTTCCTCGTTGGAGAAGAACTTCATGCCCTGCTGGGTGTGGAAGTGGTACTTCACCCAGAACTTCTCGCCCTTGGCGTTGATCCACATATAGGTGTGGGAGCCGTAGCCGTTCATGTGGCGCCAGGTCCGCGGCAGGCCGCGCTCGCCCATCACATAGGTGACCTGGTGCGCGGTCTCGGGATTGCTGGTCCAGAAATCCCACTGCATGTGGTTGTCGCGCAGGCCCGAGTCGGGAAGCCGCTTCTGGCTGCGGATGAAGTGCGGGAACTTCATCGGATCACGCACGAAGAAAACCGGCGTGTTGTTGCCGACGAGATCGTAGTTGCCCTCGCTGGTGTAGAACTTGAGCGAGAAGCCGCGCACGTCGCGCCAGGTGTCGGGGCTGCCCTGCTCGCCGGCGACCGTGGAAAAGCGTGCCAGCATCTCGGTCGAGGCGCCCTTCTGGAACAGCGCTGCCTTGGTGAAGGCTGACACGTCCTCGGTGGTCCTGAAGGTGCCGAAGGCACCCGAGCCCTTGGCGTGCGGCTGGCGCTCCGGCACTTTCTCCCGGTTGAAATGCGCCATCTGTTCCAGGAAATGCACGTCGTGCAGCAGGATCGGGCCATTCGCGCCGATCGTCAGCGAATTGCGGTCGCTGGGCGCGGGCGCGCCGGTGCCCGTGGTGGAGCCGATGCCTGGTTTCTTGTCTGTCATGGGGTCATTCCTTTCCTGGCCGTTTCCGGCGTGTCTTCCGGATGGTTGGGTCGTGTGTCGACCTGCCCTGTTGCTGGGGCAGCGTCCATGCAATTCGGGTATCCTGCCGGCGCTCGTCGCTCGTGCGAAGGATGCGGCAGCGCCTCAGGGTAGACAATCCTGGCGATCAGGTCCAATCATAATGGCTTCCAAAAGAAATAAGGAAAACTGATCGAGATGGTCTCGCTGAAGCAGATCCGGTATTTCGACGCCGTGGTCCGCTGCGGGCATTTCGGCGCGGCTGCGGAGGAATGCGGCGTTACCCAGCCCGCGCTCTCGATGCAGATCCAGGAGCTGGAGAAGTTCCTAGGCGTCGCGCTCTTCGAGCGTGGCCGGGGGCCGGTGATGTTGACGAACAGCGGCAGGAGCATCGCCCTTCGCGCCGCGCGCATGCTTGCCGATGCGCGCGACATCGTCGATCTGGCGCGGCAGGACGGCAGGCCGTTGTCCGGGCGGCTCGGGCTGGGCGTGATCCCGTCGGTCGCCCCCTACATCCTGCCCGGCCTGCTGCCTTCGATCCGCACGGCCTACCCCGATCTCGATCTTTCGCTGCGCGAGACGCAGACCCAGTTCCTGCTGCGGGAACTCTTGGACGGCAGCCTCGACCTCCTGCTGCTGGCGCTGCCGATCGAGGACCCCGCGGTCGAAACGCTGCGGCTTTTCGACGACCGCTTCCTGTTGGCGATGCCACGCTCGAAAAAGATGACCAACCATGTGCGGGCCACCCCCGACATGGTCGAACGCGACAAGCTGCTGCTGCTGGAGGAAGGCCACTGCTTTCGCGACCAGGCGCTGACGTTCTGCGGGCTCCGGCAGGTCGAGAATGCCGCCACCTTCGGCGTCTCGAGCCTGTCCACCCTGCTGGAAATGGTGGCCAACGGCTTCGGAATGACCCTGATCCCGGAAATGAGCGTCGGCCTGGAAACCCGGCGGGAGAACATTCACCTGATGCGCTTCGAGGATCCCGAACCGAAGCGGACCATCGGGCTGGCCTGGCGCAAGAGTTCCCCGCGCAAGCAGGACTTTGTCGAGCTCGGAGAAATCATCACCGCCTCCGCCGGCCATCTCATGCCTGGCGATAGCCGTAACCTGCCGGCCCCCTGATTTCTTACCGCACCGGGTCTATCAGCGAAAAAGGCCGCGATTTTTCCCTCGGTACCGTGGCGTGGACTCCGAGTGGAAAAGAATCATTCCCACTCTTAAGTTATTTCGCCTGTAAGTAGATGATTTTATTGCACAAAATCATGGCCCTCGACTGGAATGCCGTTATTGAGGCCAGCAAAATGCTATCGAATTGATTTTATTGATTTTTCTAGAATTTTTGGCAGCAAAAAATTCTGTGGATTATTGGAGACTATCGACGCTGAGGATTGTCTCAAAAACCCCTTTAAGAGGCAAACCATGACTGCGCTACCAGCCTGAAAAGTGCCGTCTCCTTTCATAACAGACTTGGGTCACCAAGGCGAGACGTCAGCCCATCTGCCAGCGACCAAGCCCGGAATGCGAGATACAAACTAGGTCGCCACCTGGACGCCTCGTACTCCCTCCTGAATTGGGCAGTCCCGCTACCGACACAGGTCCGCTCATTCCTTCAGGTACTCTCGCAACTCTCCGTCGATCGGTAAAGTGCTAGCCGGCAACAATGAGGCCGGCAACGGACGGTCCACTTTTGGGTACACTGGGTTGAATTGCAGCCGCTCGATGCGAGTAGGTCTCGAAGACAGCGCCCCACGCCCACTGTGGCAACCCGTCGGCTCACCTTCGTTCGTGAAATCTGTCTCTTGCAACCTTTCAAATCTAGCCAAAACGCTGCTGGTAGAGCATTACTCCGTGGAACATTTTCAGATTGTAGAGCACCAGTTACGGCATCACTGCGTTTTGAAACTGGGCCATAAAGTTGGCCGCTATTCTCGGCGCATTCACCAGAATGCCGACCTCACTATACGGCTTGCTTTCAGACGGGTCCGCTGACAACCAGTTTAGACTTGAAATAGCGAGATGATCGTCATCCCATCCCAGTACCTTGGCATGGATCCGGGGTCTGTGAATTGGCTCCACCTGAACCCCGGCCTCGGCGAATGTTCGGACGAGATCGGCACCGGCTGCGCCGGACAGGGGACCTGTCGTACGGCCGTAGAAGAAAGAGGCCTCTATTCCCTTCTCCTTCACGGCTGCCAAGGCAGGCAGCAGTGTCAGCGATTCCGCGGTGATGCCAATGCGATGACTCAGCGCAAATATTCGGCGCTCGGCATCGTCTCGGGCCTTGAGAACGAGCCGCGCATGATCGGAACCATACAATAGTCGCATCTGGACTTTGCGCCCTCTCGGAGAAGGCATGTCCATGATCTTTCTCCCGAGTACGGCTAGATCAATTGCGAACTCATTCCAAACCCCCGGCCGGCCCTGGGAGAGACCAGCGAGCTTCTTCATCAGCTGCCCAACAAGAATGGGCTCTCGAAGTCGGAAGGATGTTTCGAAGCTCTTGTAGTCGGAGGCAAGCCAGTTGCAGGAGCCAACCAATGCGTTCCATCCTTTTTGAGAGTCTGCGAATACGATCTTGGCATGGGAGTTTGTCGAGAATGGATGCACCCTAATCGACCCAGTCCTCCCCGCTTCATGCACCCCAGCCTGCATCTTTGCTGCCGCAACCTGTGAGGAACGCGTTGAACTGCTGAGATCATCCTGGCCCCACAATACGTCGATTGTTACACCGCGTTCTGCCGCTCGAAGAAGCAACGGCAGCACTGCCGCCGCTCTCTCGTCGCTGATGAACGTCGAGTGAATGATGACCCGCTCCGATGCACCAGCAATGATGCGGTCGAGCGATCGCCAGTGATCATCACCATCGACAACTAGATCTGTGGTGTCGTAGGCACCTAGCGTTGTCGCCGGCGTCTCCTCAATCGGCTCCCGCACAGCGATAACTGGTGATGAGGCCTTTCCGTTTTCCGCAAGCCGTGCGGAGATTTGACTCGCCGCGTTCAGCACAGCGGTCCGGAGCTTTTCCGGCGCGCGCCCAGGCAAGCCATCAATCTCACCATCTTTGATTGTGACTATCGCATATCGCTCTGCGAGCTTCTCAGAACCTCGGTCAACACCGATTATGATTTCGTCTTCACCTTCGATCGTAGTGAATACCTCACCCATATCTTCGAGGTCATGGGCATCCGACGCAGAGAGGTAGACCACCGGATTCTCGCCGACATGAGAATCAATCTGGTTTTTGTGATAGAGATCAAGCTCGCGTCCGCGATAGACGCTTCCTGACAGCTGTTCGATGGCGAAGCCTCTCCAGCGCGGCTCTCGCACGGTCGCTGAGGGCAGCTGTTCGTAATGGACGAGGGACGCGCCTGCGGCGGTGATCTGGAAAAGCGGCCCGCGTGATGTTGCAGTGATTTCCACCCAGCCCGCGCGCATCAGTCGTATGAAGGCCTCGACAACTACACGGCGTGGGAGGCTAGATTGCTTTGCCAGGTCTGCGGCTGACGCAGCACCCCTCGACACCGCATCGAGAAGAAGGTGCTCTATTACGCTCCACCTTCTGCCTCGTTCAATGATGAAGCGCCGACTGCCTTTCAGGACCGGAAATATAACCTGCACGGTCGTCATTTCGTGGCTCCCTTCAATGTCGTCCATGGGACGACTGCGGCATGTCCCGCTGCCTTCTCACTTTCGAGAGCTTCAAGGAAATCGGACAGAAATCCAATGTCTTGATCCGGCAGCTTGCTAGCGACCGCGACAACATGCTCGTAGAAGGCGAGACTGCCCACTATGATCAGGCGCCACTTCGCGCGACTGAGCAGTACGTTCATTCTTCTCTTGTCGCGCAGGAATCCGAGTGCCCGTGCCGGTGTCGCGTGGTGATTGTTGCGCACCATCGAGATCACGATGCAGTCGGCCTCGCCGCCCTGGAAAGAGTCGACGGTTCCGCAATAGGTATTCGCGTTTATTGCCGGAACAAATCCGGCCAGGTTAGCCAGCGTGCTGGCCTGACCCCATAAGGTGGTCCGGTTTCAGTCTTAGTGCATGATCGGCTTTTCGGCTATTGCCTGGGCAGATGGTGGTGCCGATCCGCGCGGCGGCGCAGGCCAGATAATAGCCTCC
>Ga0182735_1002379_pt1 | contig 11456 bp, 8 predicted proteins | sample eDN5th30CKraftMG_FD_128524 | JGI IMG/M metagenome (GOLD analysis project Ga0182735, IMG submission 128524) | Enriched Miracle-Growth compost microbial communities from Emeryville, California, USA - eDNA 5th pass 30_C Kraft MG (version 2) (version 2) ... | reverse complement strand
TTCGTTCTCGCGTATCGCTTCGATGGCCGCCCCGAACGGCGAATTCAGAATGCGCGACACGAACCACAGCGCCAGCGCCGTGAACACCATCAACACATAATATTTGCAGACCGGATCGAGAAAATTGATGTTGAATCCGGCAATATCGATTTTCGCAACGGTAAAGCCGCGCAGACCGTTCTCGCCGCCGGTCCATGACGAAGCCTGCAACGCGACGTGATAGACCAGTTGCGCCAGCGCCAACGTCACCATCGAGAAATAAATGCCGCGGGTGCGGATCGACAAGGCACCGATAGCCAGCGCAAGCAGGCCGCCGCCTATAATTCCGAGTACCACCGCGCCGTACCACGGCACGCCGAACTGGCCGATAGCGATGCCGGTGATGTAGGCTCCCGCGCCGAAGAAGGCGGCGTGGCCGAACGACAACAGGCCGGTGTAGCCGAACAGCAGATTATAGCCCATGGCCAGCACGCCATAGACCAGCACATTGACCGCCAGCGCCTTCGACGGCAGCACCCACGGCAGCAGGCATAAAGCGGCAATCGACAGCAGCACCCGCCAATCGGTCAGTGCGCCAGCGAGATCGGAGGCCTTCCGTGATCCGGAAGGCGTTGCTGCAAGCGGGAAGGATTTCACGGTTATATCGCGCTCCATCGTCAGGCCGCCTTGCCGAACAGGCCGCGCGGCCGAACAAGCAACACCAATGCCATCAGCGCGAACATCACGATGGTTCCCATCTCCGGGGCGAACAGCGCCGTCATGCTGATTGCGACGCCGACGAGCAATCCAGCCACGACAGAGCCGAGCAGCGAGCCCAGTCCGCCGATCACCGTCACCACGAACGCCTCGATCAATACCAGCGAGCCCATCTCCGGATTTACCGTGCGCATCGGACCCGCCAGCACGCCACCGAGCGCGGCGAGGCCCACGCCGACACCGAATACCAGAAGCCATACCCTGCTGATATTGACGCCGAGCACGCGCATGATGGTAGGGTCGCGCGATCCGGCACGGACGATCAGGCCGAACTTGGTTTTTGCCAACGCCAGCCACAATAACAGCAATACGACGGCAACCACCACGATGACAAACAGACGGTAGATCGGGAAATAACCGATGCCAAGATTGGCGACGCCGGTGAGTTGTGACGGCGTCGGAAACGGAATGCCGTCATTGCCGAACACAATCCGCACCGCTTCCACCAGCACGTAACTGAGGCCGAAGGTTAGCAGCAGCGGATCGTCCACGGAACGCCCATAGAGCGGCCGCACCAGCAACCATTCGACCGCCATGCCGAACAGGCCGATCATGACCGGCGCGACCAGCAGCCCCCACCAGAAGCTGCCGGTGAGCGAGGCGACCCAGAGACCGGCATAGGCGCCGATCATGAACAGCGCCCCATGGGCGAAGTTCACCACGCCCAACATGCCGAAGATAATCGACAGGCCGAGCGCGGTGATCACCAGGATCGCTCCCAGCGCGACACCCGAGAAAAGCTGGATCAGGATGAGTTCGGCGTCCATGGTGCAGCCAATGGTTTGCGTTAAGCGGGGAAACCGAGTTCCTTGCAGCTTCGCAGCACGTCTTCAGAAGGCGCCTCGTTCTCGACGATGTTGAAGAAGTCGTTGGCGCCCTTCATGTCGGCCTTCTTCTTCGATTCAAGCACCAGAACCGACTGCACAGACTGATGGTCGCACTTGCGATAATGCTGCGCACCCTTGGCGACATCGTACTTCAAGCCTTCGAGGGCCGCGACTACCTTCTCTGTATCGGTGCCGCCCGCCGCCTTCATCGCCAGCAGCAGCGACGAGACGCCGGTGAAGCCGTATGCGCCATAGTCGGTCGGGATCGCGCCGCCATTGGCCGCGCGGAAGGCATCGTTGAAGGTCTTCGCCGACGACAGCTTGCTTTCCAGCTCCCAATAATAATTGGCGCCGCCGACCACGCCCTCGAACACCTCGGGCCCGACCGCCAGCCGCTGGTTGTGCAGCAGCACCGGCACCACGATCTTCATCTGCTGCTTCATGCCGAAGTCGACCGCCTGCTTGATCGAATTGGCCTGATCGCGGCCGAAGTTCGAGATGCAGAGAATGTCGGGCTTCATCGCTCGCAGACGCGGCATCAAGGTCGAGTAATCCGGCGCGCCGATCGGATGCAGCAACTCGCCGACAGTCTCCGCACCGATTGTTGCCTGCGCACGCTTGAAGCCGCGCAGCATTTCGTGACCGTAAGCGTAGTCCGCGACCAGATGCGCGACCTTGTTGCCCTTCTTGAAGGCATGGCGCGCCACCGCCGCCGTGGTCATGTGCGGATTGAGCGCCTCGTGGAAGGTGAATTTGCTGAAATCCTTCTTCTCGTTGATGGTGTCCGACTGGCTGATCGAGACGTAGATCACGCCGCGCGCCCGCGTCACTTCGTTGACCGCGAGTTGCACCGCGCTCGACAGCGCGCCGACCACCGCGTGAACCTTGTCCTTCTCAATCAGTTCGAGCGTTCGTGTAGCGGCCTCGCCGCCATTCAGCTTGCCGTCGCGTACCAGCAATTCGACCTTGCGGCCGGCGATCCCGCCCTTATCGTTGACCAGCTTGATCGCGAGTTCCGCGCTCTTGACCTGATCCTTGGCTTCAGCCGCGTAAGGTCCGGTGAGCGGCGTCGGAAAACCGATACGGATAGTATCGTCGGCGGCACGCGCCACCCATGGCATGGCAAGAAAACTGGCACCGGCGCCGAGCCCCGCCAGCGCGGCGCGGCGAGAGATTTTGCGTTGACCCAAATTCCTGATCGCGTCGTTCATGGTTTCCTCCTCCGTTGTGTTTGTTATTTAAATCCGTCCAAGAGCTTTGAGAATCCGCGCCGGCGTCATCGGAACCTGTGCGATCGATGCACAGAACGGCGCGAGTGCATCGTTGACCGCATTGAGCGCCGCCGCCGGTGATGCGGCCGTGCCCGCCTCCCCGCAACCTTTCGCGCCGAGTTCGGTATCGGCGGTTGGGGTTTCCACATGCGCGATCACGATGTCGGGCATTTCCACTGCCATCGGCACCAGATAATCCGCGAGCGAACCGTTGATGAGCTGGCCGGTGTCGCTGTAGAGGCATTCCTCGAAGAAGGCCGCGCCCAGACCCTGCACGACGCCGCCGCGCATCTGTTCGTCGACCAGCAACGGATTGATGACACGCCCGCAATCTTCCACGACCCAGTGCTTCAGGATTTTGACGAAGCCGGTTTCGACATCAACTTCGACATGCGATGCCTGAATGCCGTTGGTGAAAGCAAACGGATAGCCCTGCGGCGCAAAATGATGCGCTACCGTCAATTGCGCTTGCGTGCCGGGTGGCAAGGTATCCGAGCGAAAATACGCGATACGCGCGATTTCGGCGAGTTCGACACGCTGACGTCCGGTGTCGGAATCGACGATCCAGCCGCCGCGCATGTCGAGCTTGTCAGGCTGCTCTTGCAGGATGGAGCCCGCCAGCGAGATCACGTTGTCTTTAAGTTTGCGCGCCGCCTGCAATGCCGTCTCGCCGCCGATGCCCGCACCGCGGCAGGCCCATACAGCGCCGCCATGGGGCGTAGTTTCAGTGTCGCCGGTGATCACCCTGATCCGCTCGCGATCGACGCCGAGATGTTCACCGACGATCTGGCCAACGATGGTTTCGGTACCCTGCCCCAGTTCGGTGACCGAGATCGCGCAGCGCACGTCACCGGACGGCGTGATGGTAATCACCGCGCCATCTTGCGAGGAAATACGTGCGCCGCCGACGCCATAGAACGCCGGACCGGGATTGGAAATCTCGACGAAGGAGGCGATGCCGATGCCGCGATAAACGCCGCGCTTTCGCAACTCGATTTGCTCGGCGCGCAAACCGTCGTAATCTATCAGTTCGCACAATCTGGTCAGGCAAGCTTGGTGCGACAACGCCTCGAACTTGTAGCCGGTCGGTGCAGCGCACGGATATGCGTCGTCGGGAATGAGATTGCGCCGTCTCATCTCCACCGGATCCGCACCGGTGACAGCCGCCGCCATATCGACTAGTCGCTCGGTCACCGCGAACGCGATTGGATGGCCGACCGCGCGATACTGGCTCATTTGCACCTTGTTCTGGAACACCACCTGGAGATCGGCGCGATAGTTCTGAAAGCGGTACGGCGTGCCGATTAGCCGGAACACCTGATTGCCTTCGACGACGCTGGTGCGCGGATAGGCCGAGAATGGCCCGACTGCAGTGACATCATCAACATCCATGCCGATGATGTTGCCCTCGGCATCGAGCGCCATGCGGGCGCGCACGCGATGATCGCGGGCATGGATATCCGAGACAAAGGACTCGATGCGATCGGCCACATACTTCACTGGCCGCCCAAGCATGATGCTCAACCCGACGGTCGCCATGTCCTCGTGATAGACATGCAGCTTCATGCCGAAAGAGCCACCAATGTCAGGTGCGATAACCCGGACATTGGCTTCCGGGATTCCGAAATGCCGCGAATAGACGTCCTGGAACTGATACGGCGTTTGCGTCGCGTGATGCGCGGTCAGCCGCATCTCGTTCGGATCGAAATCGGCGACGATCGCGCGTGGCTCCATCGTTACCGCCGTATGGCGGCCAAAATGGAATTCCTCCTCGACGACATGCGCGGCGCCTGCGAACAGTTCATCGATGTTGCCGGTATCGATCTTGCCGTGAAAGCAGACATTGTCGCCAAACTCGGGTGAAATCACCGTGGTGTCGGGTGCGCGCGCGGCATCGATATCGATGACCACCGGCAGTTCCTCGTATTCGACGACCACGACCTCCGCCGCGTCCTCGGCGAGCGCGCGGCTGTCGGCCACGATCGCGACCACCGCCTGCCCGGCCCATAACGCCTTGTCCAGCGGCAGCGGCAATTGCGGCGTTGATTTCATTCCCTTGAAGTGGTCGAGCGTTCCGACCCATGGCTTGCAAACTTTTGCGAGATCGGCGCCGGTGGCGATCAGGCGCACACCGCGCATCGCCTTCGCAGCGCTGCTATCGATGGAGACAATGCGTGCATGCGCGTAGGGACTGCGCACAAAGGCGACATGCAGCATACGCGGCAGCACCAGATCGGTGACGTAGCGGCCGCGCCCGGCCAGCAGCCGCTTGGCGTTCGGGCGCGGTACCGAACGCCCAATATAAGAATTCGGCCGGTCAAGCGAGGTCAGTGCGTCGTTCATTCCGCGACCTCCCCGACCTGACAGCCATTCGTCGCCGCTGTCCGTGCGCGCGCCACACTCGCGATGGCATCGACAATCGCTTCATAGCCGGTGCAACGGCAGTAGTTGCCCGACAGCGCGTCGCGGATCTCATCGCGCGATGGAACGCCCGGCTGCGACAGCAACGCTTGCGCCGTCATCAACATGCCTGGCGTGCAGAAGCCGCATTGAAGGGCATTGCGTTGATGGAACGCTTCCTGAATGTCGGCGATGGCGGCGCGCTCGCTCAAGCCCTCGATGGTTTCCACGACCGAGCCCGACGCCTGTGCCGCGAACATCAGGCAGGAATGCACGACTTTGCCATCCACCAGGACGAGACAGGCGCCGCACACGCCCATCTCGCACCCCATGTGGGTGCCGGTCAGTTGCAACCGCATCCGCAGGAAATCCGCCAGCGTTTCGCGCGCCGGCGCGCTCTCCGACACATCCTCACCGTTCACCGTGAGGTTGATGGTCATCTGCTCGCTCACGTTTCCCCCGCAATTCGGCCGAGCAAACGTCCGAGCAGAACACGCGCCAGATGAATCCGCATTGCCGCAGGCGTGTGCTCGTCGTCGGACGGCGAAAGATCGTCGGCCAACGCGGCCTGCGCGGCCTGGACCGCGACTTGATCGAGCAGCTTTCCGGTCAGACATTGCTCGGTGTTTGCCGCGCGCACCGGCGTATTGCCGACGCCGAAGAAAACGATTCGGATGTCTTCGATTTGCTCGCTCCGGACGTCGGCCAGAATGCCGCAGCCGACGATGGCAAAATCACCGCGCCGTCGCGCCAGTTCGTCGAACGCCCAGCGATGCGTCGGGCGAACCGCCGGAATATGAATCGCAGCCAGCAATTCGCCAGGCTCGATCGCGGTCTGGAATAGATCGATGAAGTAATCGTCGGCAGCCACGCGGCGCGCGCCATCGCGGCCCACGATTTCCAATTCGGCGCCCATCGCCAGCGCCATGGCGGGAAATTCCGAGGCCGGATCGGCCAGCGCGATGCTGCCTCCGAGCGTCCCTTTGTTGCGGATTGCCGGATGCGCGACGTAAGGCGCAGCGTCGTGAAACAGCGGCGCATGTTTCGCGATCAGCGGATCGGCAAGCGTTTCGCAATGGCGCGTCAGCGCGCCGATGCGCAGCCAGCCACCGTCGCACGTGATCCCGCGCAACTCTGCAATGTGGGCGATGTCGATGAGGGTCTGCGGCGCCTGCAAACGCAGCGCAAGGGCCGGCACAAGACTTTGGCCGCCCGCAATATAGCTAGCGTCCTCGCCAACGGCCTGAAACAGATCCAACGCCTCCGCGATGGTCGCAGGCCGCGCGTAGCTGAATGCCCGCGCCTTCAAGAGCATATCTCCCGATGTCCGATCCAGATTTGTGACCATCTGGTCTTAAATTTAGACCACGTCTCAATTTGCCCGTCAACAAGAAATGACCATTTTGTCACAAAGTCGGATCGCGGTAAGGCGGCACAGACCCCTGACAGAATCACGCAAGACGCTGGAATTGACTAAGAAGCCGGCCAAATCCGTCGTGAAGCCGCGTCGGCAGGACATGCGTGCGCCGCATCGAGAGCGCTTCGTCGTTGACGAGCGGCAAGTTTGAAAACGCCGCGCGCGGTCATTCAAGTTGATGACGGAATAGAGCGGTCATGCAAGTTGATGACGGAATAGAAAAGCCAAGGAAGTGCAAGGCCGAGCCGACTGGATTCTCACCTATGACTGGGACCTGAAACCGCAGCCGAATCTTGCGAGCTCGTGGGAAGTTGCACCGGACGGCAAATCCATCACGTTCAAGCTGCGCGAAGGCGTTGTCTTCCACAACGGCAGTCCGTGACGAACGCTGACGTGCAGTTCTTCTTCATGGAGATCCTGAAGAAGTACCACCCAATCGCGCCCCTTCGTCCATCGCCAGCACGTCGAGCATCGTGCCGGTCTCCAGAATCTTTTCACGCGGCTTGATGCCGTTACCTGCCTTGATCTCGACGTCATTAATCCTGAGCCAGTCCGAGTAAGTAAAGACACGAATTCCCGCAAGCTGCAGCCCGCGCAGCATCGCGTCCGGATCTTCACGCCGAGCGGGAAGATGGGCCAGATCTTCGACGAGATTTTTGCAGGTCTCGAGACTGTCCAGCCGGTTCGTGCCTACCGTGCCGACAGCCCCTCGCTTCGCCCATCCGGCAACATAAAGGCCCGGCACGACCGTCAGACTGTCGTCTTTGACGCGACCGCAATCGTTGCGGACGATGCCCGCTGTTTCATCGAACGGCAGGCCGTCAATCGCTTTGCCGACATTGCCGATACATTGCACCAGCAGGCCGCACGGCACCCGCAAGGTCGAACCGTCCTTGAAGGCGACTTTGACGCCTGCAATCCGCCGGTCTCCGTAACTTTCAACGGGACTGGCTCCGAAGTAGAAGATGAGTTGCCTGCCCGCATTGGCGCGGGGCCGCTTCAAGGCTTCGCGAAGATATTCCACGTTCCGCTTCGCATTGTCCGGCATATCCGGCGATGGCTCGCCGAGCAGCGCTCCGCTGCCGCTTGCAACGCTCACGTCGAGGGCCGGAATCTCAAGCAGCTCCCTGAATTCTGGAGACGAAAACCGGCTGTCCTCAATCGGCTTGCGGCCGACGACATGAACGCAGCGATGAGAAGCCGCGATGGCTTTCAGCGCGCGATCGGTGATATCCGTGCGCGCAAGCTGCTCGACCGGCTTCAGCAGCAAGCGCGCGACGTCGCCTGCGACATTTCCATTTCCCACGATGGTGACACTGTCCGGAATTTCGATATCGGACAGAGCAAAATCGGGATGTCCGTTGTACCAGCCGACGAATTCGTTGGCAGACAACACGCACTGCAAGTCATCGCCGGCGATGCCTAGCCTGCGGCCCAGCGCGCTGCCATGCGCGAACACGACGGCATCGTAATGGCTGCGAAGCTTTTCGATTGAAATCGTCCGGCCGATTTCGATATTGCCGAAAAACCGAAACCGCGGGTTCGCCGCCGTACGCTCAAACGCCTTCGTTACCATTTTTGTTTTTTGATGGTCCGGCGCGATGCCGGCGCGGACCAGACCGAACGGCGTGACGAGCCGATCGATCATATCAACATGCATAGCCGGACGGCGCAACAATTCGTCAGCCGCGTAAAAACCCGCCGGCCCGCTGCCAACAACGGCTACGTGACGATCACTCATGGCTATCGCAAGTCAACTTTGGTTCAGCACGCAATGACGGCCTCCGGCACATGTCGCACGTCCGCGCCGATTCCGTACCGCCGTTCACTTCGTCTCGGTCATCGGCAGGCCGCGAATGTTCTTGAGATAAGATGGCGGCTCGACCGGCTTCGGAGAGCGCGGATCCGCAATCGGCGCGTGAACGTACGAATTCACCGGCACGATTCCTGCCCAGCACGGATGCGCCAGATCCTCGTCGTCATCGAGCGGCGGCCCCTTTCGGATTTTCACCGACGCTTCGGCGATATCGAGTGCGAGAACCGAGGTTGCGACCATTTCCGTTTCGTTGGGAAGACGGGTTTCATCCCACCGGCCGGGCAGCATGTGGTCCGCCATGATTTCAAGCGCGCGATACTTCTCCTCGCCTTCGACGAGGCGCGCCGTTCCAAGAATAACGGCCGAACGATAGTTCATCGAGTGATTGAATGCAGAGCGCGCCAGCACCAGCCCGTCGAGGATGGTGACGGTGAGACATATCGGAAAACCTTTCGCCACGTGGCGTAGCATGCGGCTTGCCGACGAGCCGTGAACGTAGACGGTCTTGTCCTTGCGGCCGAACGATGTCGGAATGACGAACGGCTGGCCCTCGACGTCGAAGCCAATGTGGCACAGGAACGTCTGATCGAGCACCGCAGCAACCGATGCGTGATCGTAATGTCCGCGGTCTGGCCGCCTGCGCAGGGAGACCCGGTCTGTTTTCAACTCTCCCGCATTTACATCACTCATCGATTTCTCCAGTATGCTCTTGCTAGGCTCGATGTATGACGCGATCAGGAGGCCGGCCCAGCACCTGTTTCGTTTTTTATGAAGTAAGGCGAAGCAATAACAGAGCCGCTTTTGCCTATCTAACAGGAGCCACTCCATGCTGCTCTCACTCGACGGGACTGGGCCTGTCTACCAACAAATCTATCGGGCCCTGAAACGCGAGATCGTTTCCGGAGACATGAAGCCCGCTACAAGGTTGCCTTCGACGCGCGATCTGGCCGATCAGATGACCGTCTCCCGCAACACCGTGCTGCTCGCCTACGAGCAATTGCTGGCGGAAGGATATGTCAGAGGCAAGATCGGAGCAGGAACATTCGTGGCGGATGTCTTGCCGGAGCAAGGCTTGTCATCGAGCCCGCCCGTCACGGCGCTGGCATCTTACGCGGAAGTGAATCTGTCGAATTACGCGCGGCGCGCCGTCAACAAGCCCTATCGCGTGCTGGGACCGCGATCGAGAGCCCTGCGGCAGGACTTTCAATACGGCGTCTCGTCCACCAGCGATTTCCCTTTCGATATCTGGCGAAAGCTGCTCAACAACCGCGCGAAATCCTCCGCGAGCGAAGCCTTCATGTATAGCGCGCCCGAAGGTAGCCAGCGCGTGCGCGAGGCTATCGCAGGCTATCTGCATCGCTCGCGCGGCGTTCGCTGCAGCCCCGATCAGGTGCTTGTCGTCAACGGATCGCAGCAGGCCATCGACATCATCACGCGCGCGCTGATCGATCCTGGCGATATCACGGTCCTTGAAGACCCGAGCTATCCCGGCGCGCGAGACGTGTTTCTCGCCGCCGGATCGCAATTGCTTCCCGTTCCTGTCGACCTCGACGGCCTCAACGTCGACATGTTTCCGGCGGCCGCGCGGCGCGCGCGCATCGCCTACATCACGCCATCTCATCAGTTTCCAACCGGCGTCGTGATGACTTTGCCGAAGCGGCTCGCGCTTCTTGCCTGGGCCAAGGAATGCGGGACCTATATCGTCGAAGACGATTACGACAGCGAATTCAGATACGACGATCGTCCCATCGAGTCGCTTCAGGGGCTCGACCCCACCGGCCCCGTGATCTATGTCGGCACGCTCTCGAAAACGCTGACGCCCTCCTTGCGCGTCGGCTACATCGTCGCTCCGCGCGAGCTCGTCCAGCCGCTCCGCACGCTGAAATTCCTGGCCGACCGCCACACCTCGACATTGCAGCAGGACGTGCTCGCGGATTTCATCGGCAACGGGCAATTCGAGCGGTATCTGCTTCGCGTGCGAAAATCGAACGCACGGCGGCGGGCGCTCCTGCTCAAAACACTCAAGGATGAATTCGGCGAATCCATCACCATCGGCGGCGAAAACGCCGGCCTGCACATGGTCGTCTGGTTTCAGAATGTGCCCGTCGAGCAGACGGACACGCTTGTCAGCATCGCGGAAGCAAACAATATCGGCGTCTATTCGGTGTCGCCTTATTTCAGCAACCGACCTGCGCATGCCGGGCTGTTGCTGGGTTATGCGGCACTCGAGGAAGCGTCCATACAGAAAGGCATCCGGCGCCTGGCCGAATGCCTCCGTCCCCTGCTGACGGCCAATGCCGCAGCTTCACATGCGGCGCGACACGTCTAGTGGATATCCGCGCTCTTCAATAAGAGGCCAAGCTCCGCCATGTCGGCCTTGCCGAGCGGCAGCAAAGGCCGCCGCGGTGCGCCTGCCGGACGCCCCAAAACTTCAAGCGCGGCATGACATGTGCGCACAAGACCTTTGGTCAGACAGAAATCGAACACCGGCATATACCGCTGCGACATATCCCAGGCCTCCGCCGCCTTCGTGCCGTCGAGTGCCAGAGCAAGAAGCGACTTGCAGACCGCGGGGCAGAAATTCGCGACACCCGATGTCCATGCGCCTGCTCCCAGACGCAAGGCCTCCACCGCCGTCCCGTCGCGGCCGGCGAAGATGAAAATACGATTTCCGAGAAGCCGCTTGGTCAACGCGACGCGACCGAGCTCCGGCGAGCTTTCCTTCAGATACTGAACATTCGGAATCTCAGCGAGGCGCGCGATGGTCGCCGGCATCATGTCGACGCCGGTCAGACGCGGATTGTTATAGACGCAGATCGGAATGTCGATGGAGCGCCCGATCGCAGTGAAATGCTCGACGAGCTCCTGCTCGTTCAAAATCCAGTAGGTAATCGGCACGACCAGAACGGCGCTCGCGCCATGCTGCTCGGCGTGTTGCGAGAGCCTTATCGCTTCCTGCGTTGTAACAG
>Ga0182735_1002377_pt1 | contig 11462 bp, 10 predicted proteins | sample eDN5th30CKraftMG_FD_128524 | JGI IMG/M metagenome (GOLD analysis project Ga0182735, IMG submission 128524) | Enriched Miracle-Growth compost microbial communities from Emeryville, California, USA - eDNA 5th pass 30_C Kraft MG (version 2) (version 2) ... | reverse complement strand
GCGTAAAGCTGATGCAGAAAAGATAGCCCGTGAAGCAGAGCTATATAATCTAAGGCAACAATTGCAACCTCATTTCCTCTTCAATAGCTTAAATTCCATCATTGCGTTAATTGGCACGAAGCCTGAGCAAGCCCGGACGATGGTCTTTCAATTATCTGATTTTCTACGGGGCACCTTACATAAAGATGATCAAAAACTACTGAACCTGAATGAAGAGATTGAGCATCTTCAACTTTACCTGGATATTGAAAAAGTAAGATTTGGACACCGATTAAACGTTGATATCCGCATCGATGAAGCCAGTAACGGCTCATTGCTTCCGGCAATGATCGTACAGCCCTTATTAGAAAATGCTATAAAATACGGCCTGTATGACACCATTAGCCAGGTGAATATTGGGATCAATGTCCAGAGAAAAGACAATATTTTACAGATCCAAATAAAGAACCCATTTGATCCTGAGAATATCAACATACAGAAAAGTTCCGGATTTGGCCTTAGAAGCATCGAACGGCGTCTGTTCCTTATTTATGGCCGAACTGATTTATTACAAACCCACGCTGAAAAAGGCACCTTTACAGCAACGATTTCAATTCCCCAATAACCATGATAAAAGCACTAATTATCGACGATGAACCTCTAGCCAGAAGTATTTTAACAGAATACCTAATTGATTTTCCGGAAATTCAGGTTGTAAAAGAATGTAATGACGGGTTCGAAGCTGCTAAAGCAATAGCGGAATTTGAGCCTGATCTGATTTTTCTTGATATTCAAATGCCAAAAATAACCGGTTTTGAATTACTGGAACTATTGGAAAATCCGCCTCCTGTAATATTCACAACAGCTTATGAGGAATTTGCCATACAGGCATTCGAACAACATGCAATAGACTATCTACTAAAACCTATAAGCAAAGCTCGTTTCACGAAAGCTGTCGAGAAATTTATAGCACAAAACAATGCTAACAATTCATATCAGGAGGAAACGAAATCTTTCATTCAAAAAGTTACTGAAAGCAATCGCTATATAGACCGTGTACTGGTACGGACGGGAAATAACATCAAAATAATACCCGTTAGTAAAATAAATTACCTCGCGGCTGATGACGATTACGTTTGCATTTATACTGATGAAGGAAGCTCTCTGAAAAAGAATACACTTTCTTATTTCGAACAAAATCTTGATGAAAAGGAATTCGTAAGGGTTCATCGTTCATTTATCGTACGCCTGAACCAGGTTATACGTATTGAACCTTATGACAAAGACGGGCACAAGGTTATTCTCAAAGATAAAACCTCCATTAGTGTCAGTAAAGCCGGCTATACCAAACTAAAAAAGGCACTGGAAGGCTGATCTTATTTATTAACTGCCGCAACTACCTGATCGATACCGTTCTCGCCTTCCATAAAAGCTTTTAGCTTACGATCTGGTCCGTAAACGTATAAAGCAGGGTATTCCATTGGTTTAAACTTCGATAGGAACTCATATCTGCTATCCAATAGCACATGAACATTTGGCTGATCACGCATTTTAAGACCGTAAGTAGCCATAAAATCGGTAACAATTGACTTATCTTGTTGCGAAACCATATAAAATGTAGCATCCTTAAATTGAGAGAAATTCTCCCCCATTGCTGTAATTTCATTTCTGCAGTGAATACAACCTGTGTCAAAAAACACAAAAACAATATTTCCCTGTATCGCCAAACTTGTTCTTGTAACGGGTGTATTATCTGCCATATTCACAAAAGTAAACTCAGGAACGGTAGAAGGAGCATTCAAGGCTTCACCACTATTATTACAACCGGCAAAAATAAATATCGATAACAATGTAAATAGGAAGGACCGTAGCATAGATTCTATAATTTTATATTTCAAACAGCATTTAAATATTATTCCGTCAAAAATATAAAAATAAATCAATTTAAGTTTATATACTTTCCTATGTTGAACGATATTAATATCTTTGTGGAAAATTCACGATTTGAAGAAGCGTATCGCCATTTTTGCATCCGGATCAGGGTCAAATGCTCAAAAAATCTTAGAATATTTCAAGGATCACAGTTCCGCTGAAGTATCTATTATTTTATGTAATAATCCAGATGCGTATGTATTGCAAAGAGCAGATAACTTCGAAATACCTACCCATATTTTTGATAGAGATGAGTTCTATCACAGCAACGATGTCTTGACTTTATTAAAAAACCTTCAAATTGATTTAATCGTATTAGCCGGTTTTTTATGGTTAATTCCCCGAAATCTGATCGAAGCATTCCCTAATCGCATTATCAACATCCATCCTGCCCTGCTTCCGTCTTACGGAGGAAAAGGCATGTATGGAAACCACGTGCATCAGGCCGTCCTGGAAGCCAAGGAGCCTGAATCCGGCATTACCATACATTACGTCAATGAAAATTTTGACGAAGGGAAAATTATTTATCAGGCAAGATACAAAATTGAACCCGACGACACCATCGAGTTAATCCAGTTCAAAGGTCAGCAACTAGAGCATCTGCACTATCCAAAAGTAATCGAAAACATCATAAAAGAATTAAATACATAATCTCAATAACACAATAAATGAATCAGCCGGTTAAAATCAAAAACGCATTAATATCAGTTTATTATAAAGATAATTTAGAACCTCTAATACACCTTTTAAACAAATATGGTGTAAAGATATTCTCTACCGGTGGAACGGAAAAGTTTATTCGTGATCTGGGAGTTGATGTTACTGCAGTAGAAGATTTAACAGGTTATCCATCTATTTTGGGAGGAAGAGTAAAAACTTTACATCCTTCAGTTTTTGGCGGTATCCTTTCCAGACGTGAGAACAACAGCGATAAAGAACAAACCCAACAATATAACATCCCGGAAATTGATTTAGTTATTGTTGATCTGTATCCCTTCGAAGAAACTGTAAAATCAGGAGCAAGTGAAGAAGATATCATTGAGAAGATTGATATCGGTGGAATTTCTCTAATTCGTGCCGGTGCTAAAAACTTTAAAGATGTCGTAATCTTATCCTCACGAGAAGATTACAAAGAGTTTGAAAACATATTAGCAGCTAATGAAGGATATACCAGTCTTGAGCAGCGTAAATACTTTGCCAAACGGGCATTTCATATTTCTTCTCACTACGATACCAATATATTTAACTATTTTAATAACGGCCAACCCGAGCCTTTAAACGTTTTCAAACACAGCGAGGCTCAGTCCAAAAGCCTTCGATACGGAGAAAACCCACATCAGGCTGCCGCTTTTTATGGTAACCTGGAAGCTATGTTTGATAAGCTGAATGGGAAAGAATTATCATACAACAACCTGGTCGATGTCGATGCAGCAGTATCATTAATAGACGAGTTCTCAGAGCCTACCTTTGCCATTTTAAAACACACGAATGCCTGTGGCATAGCCAGCAATGACTCAATTTTAGAAGCATGGAAAACTGCATTAGCCTGCGACCCGGTTTCTGCCTTCGGAGGTGTGCTGATAAGCAATACCAAAATTGATGAAGAAACAGCAACAGAAATCAGCAAATTATTTTTTGAAGTCCTTATCGCCCCGGAATATAGTGACGAAGCGATCCAGATCCTGACTTCAAAAAAGAACCGGATCATTTTAAGACGCAAAGCGATTGAACTTCCCAGCCTGCAATTCAAAACCTTATTGAACGGAGTCATTCAGCAAGATAAAGACACGGCCATGGAAAGCATCGAACAAATGGAGTGCGTAACCCAGCGTAAACCTGAAACACGGGAACTGACTGATTTAGTTTTTGCCAATAAAATCGTGAAGCATACAAAATCGAATACCATCGTTCTTGTTAAGGACGGTAAATTAATAGCGAGCGGTGTAGGTCAAACCTCCCGGGTTGATGCCCTGATCCAGGCAATTGATAAAGCGAAACATTTTGGTTTTAGCTTAGAAGGATCTGTAATGGCTTCTGATGCATTCTTCCCTTTTCCTGATTGTGTAGAAATCGCTGCCAATGCCGGGGTAACGGCAGTATTGCAGCCGGGTGGATCCATCAAAGACAAAGAATCCATAGACATGGCTAATAAAAAGAACATCTCTATGGTACTCACCGGAGTACGTCACTTTAAGCATTAAACTATATATTATTTAATCTTCTTATTGCGGATACTAACCAACAGTAACATTAATATTTCAATTTTATAGGAAATTAATAAGCATTTTTGCAAAAAGGGATTAACTTTACAATCAATATTATTACGATCAATAAATTTATAAACAAATATCTGAATGGGGTTATTTAACTGGTTCACTCAAGAGGTTGCCATTGATTTAGGTACTGCCAATACGCTCATTATACATAACGATAAAGTGGTTGTTGATGAACCATCTATTGTTGCTTTCGACCGAACAACGAATAAAATAATTGCAATAGGTCGCCAGGCTATGCAAATGGAGGGTAAAACACACTCGAATATTCATACTGTACGCCCTTTGAAAGATGGTGTTATTGCCGATTTCAATGCTGCCGAGCATATGATTCGTGGAATGATCAAGAAAATCAATAATGGTAAAGGTTGGTTTTTCCCTTCTTTACGAATGGTTATATGTATCCCTTCCGGAATTACAGAAGTCGAAAAACGTGCTGTCAGGGACTCTGCCGAGATTGCAGGCGCAAAAGAAGTTTACCTCATCCATGAACCAATGGCCGCAGCTGTAGGAATTGGGATTGATGTGGATGAGCCTATGGGAAATATGATTATTGATATTGGTGGAGGAACAACTGAAATTGCCGTTATTGCTCTTTCCGGTATTGTATGTGATCAGTCAATTCGCGTTGCGGGAGATAATTTTGACTCAGACATTATCAATTACATTCGCCGTCAGCATAACATTATGATCGGAGAACGTACTGCCGAAAAAATCAAAATAGAAGTAGGCTCAGCTTTACCTGAACTACAAGACCCACCTGAAGATTTCGCTGTTCAGGGAAGGGATCTGATGACCGGTGTTCCGAAACAAATTACAGTTTCGTATACAGAAATCGCACATTGTTTAGACAAGTCCATTTCCAAGATTGAAGAAGGGATATTAAAAGCCTTAGAGATCACACCACCGGAACTTTCAGCAGATATATACCAAACGGGTATTTACTTAACCGGAGGAGGCGCCTTACTTCGAGGTTTGGATAAACGTATACACGCTAAAACAAAACTTCCTGTGCATATTGCAGAAGACCCTTTACGGGCTGTTGTAAGAGGGACAGGCATTTCACTAAAGAATATTGGTAAATTTAAGTTTTTAATGCAATAAAAAGATAGATATGAGATTGATGACTTGATGTTTCAAATAAAACAGATAAAGCATAATTTCAAATCTCAATCTCAGTTTAAAATATGCGTAATCTTTGGATATTCATAAACAGATATAGTACATTCTTTTTATTTATCCTGTTTTTCGGAGGCTCCGTAATCCTGGTTATCCGTAATAACACCTACCAACGCGCAAATGCTATAAACTCTTCCAGTCAGATAATCGGCTCAATTTACCAACGAATAGACTATTTTACAGGCTATTTAAAATTAAACGAAACCAACTTAGCACTCGCACGTGAAAATGCTGCGCTCAGAGCTTTATTAAAGAATTCTAATTACGACAATAAAGTTATATCAAGCATCGCACGTGACAGCACACAGCAGCCTGAATATTCATACATCCAGGCACGCGTCATAAACAACAGCATCAATCAAAAGAATAATTACATTACAGTAAACCGGGGCTCCCGGCATGGTATAAAAAAAGGAATGGGAGTAATATCTTCCAGAGGAGTTGTAGGCATCGTTCTTAATGTATCCGAAAATTTCTCCACCATCCAGTCCTTATTGCACTCGGACACAAAAATCAGTGCAAGTTTAGCCAAAAGCCAGGCCTTTGGCTCACTCATCTGGGGGCCGCAATCCTACGACCCTACCAAAGTACTGTTAAGGGATATACCCAACCACGTAAAAGTTGAAAAAAACGAACAGGTAATAACTTCCGGATTTTCATTATTCCCGCCCGGAATAGTAATCGGAACGGTATTGGAAACCGGACTAAGCAGCGGAAGCAGTTTCCTGGATATCAGCGTATTATTAAACAATGATTTTAGTACCTTACGCTATGTTTACATCATTATTGACCGGTATGCGGAAGAAAAGGAAGCGCTTGAAGCACAAAATATAGAAAATGACTAAGTTATTATTAGAACATATTTTACGTTTTATACTGCTGATCTTAGCACAGGTATTCCTTTTCAAAAATATGGGATATTATAATGTGGTCGTTCCTTTTCCGTATATCATGGCCATTATGTTACTCCCTGTTCGTATCCCAAAAGTACCTCTCTTTTTGATTGCGTTTCTGACCGGCCTCACAATTGACGCGTTCTATGACACCCTTGGAGTTCATGCAGCAGCATGTGTAACATTAGCCTGGGTACGGATAATCTTTATAAACCTTACAATACAAGACGACGATCATGATTCCATATCACCGGGAATTAACCAGATGTCTTTTCGCTGGTTTCTAATCTATGCCTTCATTTTAAGCTTTTTCCATCATTTAACTTTATATTTATTAGAGAGTTTTTCACTAAATAACATCTTTTCAATTTTAACAAGCGTCCTTTTTAGTTGTATATTTACAACTATTCTGATTATACTCTTTGAATTAATCTTTTATAGAAGGAAAAAAAGGTGAATAGTTTTTTTGCACGAAAATTCATTGTACAAGGTATTATTATTGCAGCAGCAGCAGTTCTTTTATTGCGGCTGTTCTACATTCAGGTAATTGATGATTCCTATTACTTGTCTGCTGAAAACAACGTTCTCCGTAAAGTCATTATTTATCCTGCGCGTGGTGTTATTCTGGACAGAAACTCAAAGGTTCTTGTGCAAAATGAACCTGTTTATGATCTTTTGGTTACACCCAGAGAGGTAAAAGACATTGATACGGCTTTATTTTGCCAGTTAATTGACATTGATAAGGAAGGATTCATCAGCCGCTTTACAAAGGCAAAAAACTATTCTCCATACAAGGCTTCCATTTTCGAGAAACAGCTCTCTGCAGAAACCTACGCGCGCCTGCAGGAACATCTATACAAGTTTAGAGGATTTTATGTACAGAACCGGACCGTCAGAAATTACCCCGATAGCATAGCAGCCCAATTCCTTGGTTATATCAATGAAGTTACAGATAAAGATATCGAACGAAGCAACGGTTTCTACAGACCGGGAGACTATATTGGTGTCAGCGGAGTAGAAAGTGCCTATGAAGATTTATTACGAGGTCAGCGAGGTGTACAAAACCTGTTGGTTGATGCATTCAATCGCCCGAAAGGACACTTTGCTGATGGAAAATACGATACGCTTGCAGTAGCAGGTGAAGATCTGATGTCATCGCTTGATAAAGACCTGCAAATACTAGGAGAAAAACTTTTAAAAAACAAAATAGGAACCATTGTCGCTATCGAGCCCCAAACAGGTGAAATACTTAGTTTTGTCAGCAGCCCTTCCTATAATCCGAACATGATGGTTGGAAGAGAACGTGGCAATAATTACATGAAACTATTGAACGACCCGAATAAACCCATGTTCATCCGGCCTATACAGGCGCAGTACCCACCCGGTTCGGTTTTTAAAGTAGTAAGTGCATTGGTAGCTCAACAGGCAAAATTAATCGATGAGAACACCATATTTTACTGCCCCGGGGGCTATCGCTATGGCAGAAATGGATTCATGGGTTGCACGCACGTACATGGCTCAACTTCGTTAGTTTCTTCAATTCAAACTTCTTGTAATACGTATTACGGATATACCTACGCCAAAATGATCGATGGAAGAGGTGAAAAATCTTCATCAGCCTATGATGATTGGAGAGAAGCTGTGCAAAGGTTCGGCATTGGCCAAAAGCTGGGTATAGACTTACCGGGAGAAAACTCGGGCAACCTTCCTACTTCTGACTATTATACCAAGAACTTCGGAAGTGATAAATGGACATCGGCCTATAACATATCATTGTCTATCGGGCAGGGAGAAATGGGTATCACTCCCTTGCAAATGGCAAATATAATGGCCATTGTTGCCAACAGAGGCTTTTATTACCGGCCGCATCTGATCAAGTCAATCGGTGATAAAAAAATCGTTAAGCCTGAGTTTACTGAAAGGATATCGGTAGGCGTAGATGCAAAATACTTTGAACCTGTAATTGAAGGAATGAGCCAGGCCGTTAACCAACCCGGAGGAACGGCCTATTCCGTAAAAATAAAAGGTATAGAAATGGCCGGTAAAACTGGAACAGCACAAAATCCACATGGAGAAAACCATGCTGTATTCTTCGCCTTCGCTCCACGTGTCAACCCTAAAATCGCTATTGCAGTATTTGTCGAAAATGCAGGTTATGGAGGTGTTTGGGCAGCACCGATCGCAAGCATGATGGTTGAACAATATTTGACTGATACGATCACCATGCCCAAATACATTCAGGACCGGATATATGAGGGAAATCTGATGCCGGCCGTTAAACCTGTAGTAAAACAAACAACAACTCAGAAAGAAGCAGACACTTCCAAACAGACTCCTGCAGAACAAAAACAAGCTCAAAGAATTAAACCAAACAGCACCGCTATATTAGCTCAAAATGACAAATACAAATCGTAAATTCTTTGGTTCAGGAATCGATTGGCTTACTATATTTTTATGGCTGTCTCTCTGCGTTATAGGCTGGTTCAATATTCATGCGGCTGTTTATGATATTGACAATCCAAGCATCCTGAATTTAAGTACCAATTACGGCAAGCAGTTCATTTTCATATTGTCTGCCATTATTCTCGGCTTTGTCATCCTGATCATCGATAACAGATTCTATACTTCTGTTGCACCTGTATTTTATGTAATTACACTTATTTTACTAATTGTTGTATTATTTATCGGGCGAAATGTTGGTGGCAATCAAGCATGGATAGACCTTGGTTTATTTCGCTTACAGCCATCAGAATTTGCTAAGCTGGCAGCTTGTCTAATGCTCGCACGATACCTGAACAATCATAGCAGCAGAAACCCCAGCCTTAAAACCCTGGCCGTCGGAGCCCTTCTGCTCATCGTTCCTGTCGCATTAATTATGCTACAGCCCGATACAGGTTCAGCATTAACATTCTTTGCTCTCATCTTTGTTTTCTATCGTGAAGGGTATGTATCCGGCAGACTCTTGTTAATTGCCGGAATCAGCATTGCTCTCTTCGTTCTTACATTGCTTTATACAGAATGGATCGTGATTGCTGTAATAGGGCTTCTTAGCATCGCTTTAATCTACTTCTCTAAAAAGACCCGGAAAAATATCATTTCCGCTATCGTTGTTTTTATCTCAGCTTCTGTATTTGTATTGGGAGTAGATTTCGCTTACAATAATATCCTTCAAAGCCATCAACGTAATCGCATTGAAGTATTATTAGGGAAAATTGACGACCCGAGAGGAGAAGGCTATAACGTTAATCAATCTTTAATTGCGATCGGCTCGGGTCAGCTGCTCGGCAAAGGCTATCTTGAGGGTACACAGACAAAATATAACTTTGTACCTGAACAAAGCACAGACTTTATATTCTGCACAATTGGTGAAGAATGGGGTTTTGTCGGGTCCGCTACTTTAGTATTACTCTATGTAGCTCTTCTTTTAAGATTAATTCACATTGCAGAACGCCAGCGATCTTCCTTTGCCAGAATATACGGCTACGGTGTCGTATCCATAATCTTCTTCCACTTCTTCATAAACATTGGAATGACCTTAGGGATCGTTCCGGTGATCGGCATTCCCTTACCTTTTATAAGCTACGGGGGTTCCTCCCTATGGAGCTTTACCATCCTGCTCTTCATATTGCTCAAATTTGATGCAAACCGGAAAGGCTTATTTAATGTTCAGTCTGTATAAATAGCCAATAATAATTCGACTTACCCGTATCGTTGCCTCAATATAGCGTATAGCTTTTCTACCGTTGCCTGTTTTGTTTCCCAGTTATTCTTTTGGGCATAATTGGTCGTTAAGAAACGATCGGCATCATCAAAGGTCTCGAACCTGTTTAATAATTCAATAGCTTCACTATATGCAAGACTATAACCATTAAACAAATCTTTGATGAATAATAATTTGTCATTCAGATTGATTCCTGACTTAATATCTTTAATTCTTCTTGGAGGATCCAGATGCTTTTTTTCAGCATCCATAACTTTCCTTTGCTCAGAAAGCCGGTCATTTAAGCTCATCGGCCGCTCATTAGGAACATTTAAGGTCTTCTCCTCAATGACAACCTCATGAATAACTTCTCTGGCAGGTTCAGAAACAGGCTCTTCCTTTTGAACTGACTTTTCCTGACCGCTACTGCTCACAGCATTTTCACGATTACCACTACTATTATTTTGCTCCGTGATCTCCTCAACCGTTTCCTGAGAGTCCCGGGCCTCTTCCTCTATCGGCTCATGGCTGGATACAGGAGTAAAAATAATCGGATCCTTCCTTTCTTCAATAATCGGATCCTTCCTTTCTTCTTCCGGCTCCGGCTCTTCATAAGAGCTAGGCTCCTTCTCCTCTTCATCAGCAATGAACTGAGGCCCTCCATCTGTTAATTGTGTATGCTCTGCCTCTTCCACAGCCGGCGCATAAGCTTCTGCGGGCGCTTCAGCCTCTGTACGGCTTCTTGCTTCTTCCTCTTCAAATTTACGAAGCAAGTTGGTATGTTCAGCGAAGTAAGCAGCATTGATCTCAAAAAGTTGAAACTCAAGAGGATGAACTTCTTTCCCGGAAGATGAAATATATTCAAACTTATCGGTTAATTCCTTTAATAAAACCCCTACTTTCTCAATAATCTCTTCTTTAGATATCATAATCACAAATATTTACTGGATGAACCAGTCAAATTTAATTAATAAATTTAATACTTATCGCCCTGAAGCAGGTGTTAATATCAATTATTTACTTGTTCGTCCGGTCGGTCACCTACACGTTTAAATGTCGATTCCTCAGTTCGTATTTTAGTGAAATCATCCAGATAATTCGGGAAATAAAGATCGGATAAATGCATAAATTCATCACCTCGCATAAAGATATCCATACTGATATCATCAAAGCTCTTCTTTCCACAAGCTGCCAGCAATTCCATAGCAGCATGCAATGTATTATGATGAAAATGGTAAACACGATCTTTTTTATCAGACACAGCCAGACCTTTTATTAACATCTTGTCCTGTGTAGCAACACCTGTCGGACAATCATTCGTATTGCATCTCAATGCTTGTATGCATCCCAGAGAAAACATAAATCCACGCGCACTGTTACACACGTCCGCTCCCAAAGAAAGCATCTTTAATAAGGAAGCTGCCGACAAGATCTTACCACTGCAAATAATCCTCAGCTTATTCCTGATCCCGAATTTCTCCAAAGATTGGTGAACAAAAATTAAGG
>Ga0182735_1002373_pt1 | contig 11476 bp, 8 predicted proteins | sample eDN5th30CKraftMG_FD_128524 | JGI IMG/M metagenome (GOLD analysis project Ga0182735, IMG submission 128524) | Enriched Miracle-Growth compost microbial communities from Emeryville, California, USA - eDNA 5th pass 30_C Kraft MG (version 2) (version 2) ... | reverse complement strand
GGATGGCCATGTCCAGACGGGCCTTTTCCTCGTTAAGGGCGGCACGCGCGGCCGTTTGCGCCTCGTCATATAACGCCGCCAGCAGTTCGCCGGCACGTTCCTGCAATGATTCCGGCATCGCCCCAGCGTCGATGCGAACGCGCAACGTCGAACGCAGACCGGCCCAGAACGCCTCGATGTCCTTGGGGATGTCGCTTGCGCTGCCGGTTTGAGTCAGTTCGCGGACAGTCGTAACCGAGGGCCGAACGCCCAGGTCGAAGAAGAGTCGCTTGCAGGCGTGTTGAGAGAGGTCTTGCCGCCGTGCGCCGGTGGCGCGCATCGCTTCGAGCTCTTGGCGCAGCGTGTCGCGAGTAGATTGATCCATGGTGAAAATCTAGCAGTTCAACATGATGATCATAACGTTTTACGTGTTGATCGTTATGTTTTTCGTTCGATCGTTCACACCAACGTCGATAACAGAGCATTTAGGCCGTTTTCGACAACTTGGCATGGTACACATGTCCGCCGTCGTGAAACATCCTGAAGATATCCCTGCAAGTCGATGATTTGTCGCGGATTTTAGTCCCATACGCGCCATGGGTGTCTGTTTCACGCAGCTTTTCGTTTTTCTAATTACTGCGTGCAAAACACTGCACCGCTAGAGAGTATTAGAAGTAAACACCTTTGAACCTTGTTAACATCGTTAACGCCAGCCAGAACCCTTATCGGATAAGGCTTTGCCGGACGTCAGGTGAGATTGTACGGGAACTATGGTGAAGCTCTGCGGGAGCGAACGGTGACGGGCTTCGGGATGATCGGTGAGGGCTCTCGGGAAGAATCGTGAGCGGGTTCGGGGAGGCTCCAAAATGATGGGTGAGTTTATTCGGGGGCACGCGCACGCTAACGCGTTGATTTCCGAGGGCGCCCCCCTGGTCTGTCGGCTTCGTTCGGTGAGAATTTTCGGGAGCATGCGAATCGCACTATTTTGGAGTCGATTCGGGTAAAGCTTACCGATCGGTGAGGGTTTTCAGGGTAATTCCCGAGAGAAAGGTGAGCGTTTTCGGGGGCGAAGGCTGCTTTTCGCTGAAATTTTCATCTGCCGACGCCTGAGGTGAGCTTTTCCGGGTGCGAAATGGAAGATGCACGTCTCGGTGCAGCCGTAGTCTCTTCTTGGATGGGCTCGCAGGGCCGGTGAGAGCGTCTAAGGTGAGCCTTTCCAGGAGTGTCTGCGCCTGCTTTTTTCAGTCCATCTTCCCTGTCATGCGCCTCGCATGGTGAGGCAATCCGGGATCACGCGCGCTGTACGAGAACTGTCGCTGCACTAGATGAGAAATCGCGCGCATGAAAAAACATATTAAAAACAGCTGGATAGACCAGGATGGTCTGTCGTTGCGTTTAGCGGAAACACGGTATGGTGAGGGAATGCGGGAGCTACGAGCGTCGGTGCGGGACAGTGCCAAGAAACCGTCGGTGAGGGTTTACGGGAGCCGCCTTCTTCACGTTTTGTGACGAAAGCGAGATAAGTGCCTGGGAGAGCACCATTTTTGAGCGATGACAGGAAAAGGTGAGGCTTTGCAGGACGCAGCAGGGTGAGCCTTTGCGGGACAGGCGATATGACGTGCAGCAGGTCAAAAAGTGATAGTTTTCGGGAGGCCATAGGCGGCGCGAAGCCCGTAGAACGGGGCTGAACGGGGGCGATCGGGTTGAGGAAAACTCGATGAGGTGAGACTTTTCGGGACCTGTCGATGCCGATCTGTTGAAGTGAGTGCGCCCCGTTATAACTTTGCACCGCACCGATGCGCGGCCGAAGCGGAGAAGGACGGACTTTTGGCTGTCTCTGCCGCGCCACACGTCGTTCAACGAGCCGAAAAATTTTTAAGGTGAGCCTATCCGGGAGACTGCTTGAGCTCCCGGATGGCGCCGAAAAACCGTCGCAATCCGTTTACCCGCGTGGACACTACAGCTAAAAGATACCTTCGATCGGTGAGCGGTGAGTGTTTTCGGGAGCGCACCGCAGTGAGCCGTGCTGTCTGTCTGGCAATCACCCCTGTGTGGTGAGGGTGTCCCTATAGACGGGCTTCACCCCAATCGGTATCCTTGCTCGCAATATCGATCTTGACCATTTCATGGCCACCAAGCGCGCAAAGAAAACCGATGTCGTTAGCCCCAGTTCGGCGGAACTGCGCAAGGCAGTCGAGGCCATTGCGATTCAGCCGAAAAGCGGCAAGATCACGCTGCTCACCAGAAAGTTGTTCAATGTGCTGCTAGCCGTTGCTCAACAAGCCGACGACTCCGGTGACACGTATCGCGCGCTGCTGTCGGATATCGTCGCAAATTCGGCGTTCGATTCGAACGACACTGCGCTCGTGAAGGAGCATTTGCGTCGCATGGTGTCGGTGCAGGTCGAATGGAGCACCGGCACATCGAGTCAGAAGCCGGGTCGCAAGTGGGGCATCTCGACGCTGATCGCCGACGCCGAAATCCTCGAAGATCCGACGACGCGCCGCGTCTGGGTCGAATTTTCATTCGCGCCGAAAATCAAAAAGAAGCTGCTGGATCCTGTGCAGTATGCGCGCCTGAGCCTGCAATTCCAGAGTCAGTTGCGCAGCAGCGCCGGCCTCGCACTCTATGAAATCTGCGTTCGCTATCTCACGAATCCCAGCCATCTGACGATGCGCGAGACGTGGGAATGGTGGCGGCCTATTCTTTCAGGAACGCCCGATACCGAAGCCGGCGACGAAGCCAAGCGCGAATACAAATACTTCAAACGCGATTATCTGCGGCCCGCAATCGCCGAGGTGAATGCGGTGACCAATATCTTCGTCGAACTGGTGGAACACCGCGAAGGGCGCCGCGTGGCTGAGATTCAGTTCCGCGTGACCGAACAAAAGCAGCCGATGCTCGCGCTGGACGAACATCCGAACGTCTTCGACAGCACGTTGGTGGATCGGATGGTGAAGATTGGCATTCCGCTCAAGGACGCGCAGACGCTGTATGCCGACAGCGAGGAAAACCGCATCCGCGCGGCGTTGCAGATGACCGAACAGCGCATGCGCAGCACGACTTTGCCGCCGGTTCGCAGCGGCGCGGCGCTTTTCAAGGACGCGCTCAAAAAGGGCTACGCGCCACCGGTAGAAGCGCTGCCTCCGGCAACGAGCGGTACGGCCTCCCGCACGCCGGCTGCCGCCGACGATCTCAAAGCCCGCTTGTTGAGCGAATTCTCGGCGTACCGCCGCAAGGAAGCGCGCGTGCTGTACGACGAGCAAGGTGAGGAAGAACGGGAGGTCGCGCGTCAATCCTTCGAGGAAGACGTTTTGCCGGGGCTCGGTGCCCACATGCGCGACGACTGGCGCAAGCGCGGACTGGATTCGAAGCTGGCGGAAACATCCTTCTTCGACTGGCTGGCGCGAAAGACGTGGGGCGAGCCGACCGATGGCGACTTGCTGGCATTTACGCTCAGTCAATCGCGCTAAAGTCTCCGCGGGCAACCGAAAACGTCCCAATTCGAAAATGGCCGCCGGTCCATGATCTCGGCGGCCATCGTGTGCATTTACTTCTTGGTCTCGACAGGCTGAAGCATCAGTTCGATCTGATGCAGCAGCTCATCGCGCTTCTCGCGCGACAAGCCGCGCAAACGCAACTCGAGACGATCTTCGCCGTATGACTTCAGATCGCCGACTGCGACGCCGTCCAGCTTGATTTCGAGGCGCTGCGCATAGCGTTGCCGGCCAGGCGTCTTCGGCGCTTCCTGAGCGTTCGCGCGGCCCTTGACGATATCGGCGACCTGCCGCGTGCTCAGGTCATCCGACGTGATCTTGTTGATCAGCCGCAGCGTGGCGTCGGTGCCGCGCGCGGCGTGATAGCGCACGATCTGATAGGCCATGTTCGAGCCGAATCGGTCCGGCCGCGCAACCATCTCGTGCATGACGTTCTCAGGAAGCTTCGCGATCGACAAAGCGACGGCGATCGTCGATTCGTCCAGCCCGAGGTGATCCGCCAGTTCGCGCTGGCTCTGGAAATGCTGTTCGTCGAGAAAGCGTCGCCAGACCACGGCGTTGTCGAAAACAGTCTGCGAGTCGCGCTGAACGTTCAGGTCATAACCGAGCTTGTAGCTCTGAATGCCGATCGGCAGATCGACGACCACCGCCTTCACGGTTTCCTTGTTTGCCTCTTTCAGTGCGCGCACGCGCCGGCCGCCATCGCTGACGAAGAACGTTCCCGGATTCTCGTAATCGGGAATGACGTGAATCGCCTGTTGCTGGCCCTGCTTCGCCAGATTGACGGCCAATTCCGCGATTGACGTCTTCAGATAGAAATGGCGCGGGTTGAACGGGCTGGGCTTGATCGACTTGAGCGGCAACTCGATTATCTGTCCGGCCGTGTAGCGGTTTGCACGGCGCCACGCACGATATTCATCGGACTCAGGTCCGGCGTTGATGTCGCCCGGCTCGTCGGCCACGAAGGCGCTCGATCGGCCGTTCGCGGCGGCCTGCCCCACATGTTGAATGTCGACGATGCCATCGATCGCATTCAGACGATCCAGCGCAGTGCGCTTCTCGCTGCTCGTCGTGTCGGGCCGAGCCTTGAAGCCCTTGGCAAATTGGGACGGTTTCATTCAGGGTCCTTTATGCGCATAAAGTCAGGAGAGCATGTCGAGGATCTCGTCCGCGACCGAGCGGATTTCCGCCGCTGCGAGGCGCGAGCCGCGATCGCTCATTTGAAGCACGGTCTGTCCAAGCGCCATCGCCTGCTTGTAACACTCGCGCGTTGGGATCTGCGTTTTCAATAAGGGAAAGCCGAGCACTTCGAGCGCAACCTTGAGTTCGCGCGTGAGCATGCGCTTTTCTTCGGTCTTGTTGAGCAGAAAGACGGCGCGCAGATCTTCGTTCATCACCTGCGCTTGCTGAACGAGCTTGACAAGGCCGACGCTCGACCAATAGTCCGCCGGCGATGACGAAGTCGGAATCACCGCGACGTTCGCCGCCAGCAACACGACGCCAGATACCTTCTCGGTGATCGACGGCGGGCAATCCACGACGATGATGTCGTAGTCGCTGACGAACTTTCTGATTTCCCGATGAATCTGCCCGCCGGCCTCGGAGAGATTGACGACTGGAAACGGGATGCCGCTTGCGTCATCCGATGCGGCGCTTGACCAATGGATCAGCGTGTTCTGACCATCGGCGTCGACTACGAGCACACGCTTCTTTTTTTCGTGAAAGGCCGCACCGAGATGCATCGCAATCGTGCTTTTGCCGACGCCGCCCTTTTGTTGCGTGATCGCTATGATTTCCGCCGCCACGTTCCACTCCGTATTTTGAAGTCCGTTGAATTCTACATTGTCGTTGTTGTTTTTCCAGTGATATTCCGCAACAACTGACTCGCGTTAGCCGTTCGGCCGAGGTTTATGCGCATAAAGTCCTTGTCCGGCCGGCGGCCGGCGTCGGAAGTGCCCGACTTTATGCGCATAAAGCCGCCGCCATCCTATGGCGAGGCGGGTCTTACAAGCACCGCCGCCTCGCCTTTATGCGCATAAAGTCGCACTCCCTCGGTGGCCTGGACGCCAGTCATCACCTGCAAAACGAAATCGCCTATCCTAGGCGCTGACACAACTGCGCCTACGCCGGAGCCTCCATGACTGTTCGCAACCTGGACACCCTGTTCGCGCCGAAGTCGATCGCTGTCGTCGGCGCTTCCTGGCGTGCGGGCAGCATCGGCGAGATGGTCTGGGCGCGTGTGCAATGCGCTGGCTTCACAGGTTCTCTTTGGCCAGTCAATCCAAAATACGACTCGCTGACCGGCGAAACCGTGTACCGCGACGTCGACGCGTTACCGGAAGCGCCGAACGTTGCCGTGATTTGCACGCGACCGCACACTTGGCCGGACCTCATCGAGCGCCTCGGCCGACGCGGAACGAAAGCCGTCGTGATCGTCGGCGAAGCGAAGCAACGCGGAGAGTCTTCCGCAGCGGACGCCGACGAATGGACCGTTCGTACGCTCGCCGCCGCCCGGCCTTTTCTTGTGCGCGTGATCGGACCTGCCAGTCTCGGCGTCGTCACGCCGGCAATCGGCGCATGTCTCGGCGCGCCCGCATGCAGTGTCAAATCGGGCGGCGTCGCGTGGGTGTCGGGATCGAACGCGCTGACGAACGGCGTACTGGGATGGGCGCGTGCTCGCGGACTCGGCTTCTCGCGAATCGTCGCGCTCGGGGATGAAGCCGACGTCGATTCCGGCGACATCCTCGATTTCCTTGCAAGCGATGCATCGACGCGTGCGATTCTGCTCGCCATCGAAACGGTTCGGTCGGCGCGCAAATTCATGTCCGCCGCGCGCGCCGCCGCGCGAAACAAACCGGTGCTCGTGCTGCGCACGGGTCGCGATGACCCTTTCGACCGCCTCTACGGCGCGGCCTTCCGCCGTGCCGGACTCGTCCGCGTCGATTCGCTCGATGATCTGCTCGATGAGATCGAGACCTTGGGCATCGGCCGCGTCGCGACAAGCGATGTCGCAACTGTCATCACAAGCGACCGCGGCGTCGCAGCACTTGCCCAGGACGCCTTTGGCGCAGCCGGCGACGACCTCGCGCAATGGCCGATCGCCGCGCGCGACGCCGTCGCCGCCGCGCTGCCTCGCGCTCGCGCGGGCAATCCTCTTCTTCTCGGCGACGACGCCACGCCCGCGGATTTCGGCGCGGCGCTCGAAGCGCTCGCATCGCATCGCGAGACCGGCACAGTGTTCGTCGTGCATGCGCCGACGCATAGCGCGCCCGTCGCCGAAGTCGCCCGCACGTTGATTGCCGAGCGACGTCACGCTTATCGCGGATTGCTCGCGTGCTTTTTCGGCTGTGTCGATGCCGCCACGCGCGACGAGTTGCACGCGAACGGCATTCCCGTGCACACGACGCCGCATCGGCTGGCGCGCGGTTTTGCCCGGCTCGTCGATTTCCGGCAGGGCCGCGAACTCTTGATGCAAACGCCCGACGGCCTCCCCGCGAATATTCCCGAAGACATCGACGCCGCGCACAACGAGATTCGCACGGCGCTCGCAAACGGCATCGCCGAATTGAATGGCGAACGTGCGGCGCGCGTATTCGCTCGTTTCGGCATCTCGGTGAAACCGGGGCCGCCCGACTCGCTTACGAGCGATGCCGTCGAAATTCAGACGCGCCTGCTCAACCATCGCGTGTTCGGTCCGGTATTCGAATTCAAGGCCGAAGGCGCGCTCGGCCTTGCCGACGCACTTCACGAGTTTGCGTTGCCGCCGCTCAATCCCGTGCTTTCGCGCGATCTCGTCATGCGCTCGCCGCGTTCGCGCGAACTGCCCGCCGAGTCGCTGCTCAATGCGCTGACGGCGTTATCGCAACTCGTTTGCTATATCGAAGAAATCGTTGCGCTGCGTCTCACGTTGCGCGTGACGCGCGATTCAGTCGCCGTTCACGAACCGCAACTCACGCTCGGCGCGCATCGCAAGCCGCTGGCGATCGTGCCGTATCCACGCTGCCTCGAAGAGACGCTCGACTGGCGCGGCATGCGCGTCACCGTGAGGCCGATTCGTCCCGAAGACGAAGAAGCGCACGCGGCGTTCGTCGCGGCCAATACCGCCGAGGATTTGCGCCTGCGCTTCTTTGGCGCTGTCCGTAACTTCGATCATTCGCAACTCGCGCGCATGACGCAGATCGACTACGACCGCGAAATGGCGCTGATCGTCACGCGAGCGAACGGTGACGGCACGGGCGAGACGCTCGGTGTCGCGCGCGCGATCGCCGATCCGGACAACGAGACCGCGGAATTCGCCGTCGCCGCGCGCTCGGATATGAAGGGCAGGGGATTGGGCTCGCTGCTGCTGTCGCGCATCATCGACTACGCGAGACAGCGCGGCACCCGCTGGATGGTCGGCGAGGCGTTGCGCGAGAACGCCGGCATGATCGCGCTCGCACGCAACACCGGCTTCGAAGTGACGAAAACCGACGACCCGGGCGTCGTCGGTTTCAGGATGCGGCTGTGCGATGCGCCGTCACAGCCGCGCGGCGATTAAGCCGCGAATTTGGCGAGCGCGTCGTCGATCTGGGCGCGCGACAGCGAAAGCTCGTCGAGCAATGCTTCGGCGTACAAACTGCCCGTTTCCTTTTCGAGGCGCGCGATTGTCAACGCACAGCGCGACGTGTCCTTCAACGTCGCGATGAACGGCTTCACCGATTGCCCCGACGTGAACGCATCGAAGAGCGGCACGCGAATGTCGTCGGGCAGCGCGCGCGACGTCCACTGATACGGCTTGCCGTTGTACGTCAGTTGCGGCGGCAGCGTGCGCTCCTTCTTCGCGGCGGGAATCAGGCCGAATGTCCGTGCCGCATCGCCGATCTGCTCGGCCGAAAAAAGCTCGTCGGGCGTGATGTCGAACTGCGCGATATACGTTTCGATCGCCTGCATCGCGGCCGCGCGATCGTCGCGTTTCTTTTGCGCGCGGGCGACAATCTCGCGCAGTTCGTCGGCTTCTTCGGATGTGATCGTGAAGTTCGCCTGTTTTTGCTGCAGTTCGGTGAAGCGGAGGAATTCGGAGTCGGAAAGGAGTTTCGCCATCGGGAATGCGTCGGATTGGATACGGCGGCACGCCATCGCGGCGCGCCGTCTTTTTGAGAGGGCCGCCATTCTAACGCGCGAAGCGTGCGCCATTCAGTCGTGCGTCATCGAAAGCGACGCGGCTGCATTTTTCAGCAAGGACGTGACGTCTTCGATCGACGGCGCCACGTAATCGTCGATGCGCCGCAGGTACGGGCAGGTGAGGGCGGCGATCGCCTGGCCGGACGGCCCGAGCAGCGGATACGTCACGTCCGTTACGCCGAAAGTCTGCTGGCTATCCTTTTGCGAATAGCCGAGTTCGCGAACTTGCCGGTAGTCGGCGTCGAGCACGGCGCGATCGACCGCGAGTTCGCCTTTGACCTTCGTATGCTCGGCGAGCATGTGTTCGCGCTGTTCGTCGGTCTGAAACGCGAGCATGACGCGGCCGGAGCCCGTGTCGATCAACCCGACGCGCGAGCCGAGCCGCACTGAAATGCCCCACGTGCCGGGACCGTCCACTTGCGCGATGACGAGCAAATTTCCGCGATCGTAGACGACGAGATGCACGGATTGCTCGGCTGCATCTGCGAATCGCTGCATCGCCGGAAGCGCCTCGGCGATGAGCCGATTCATCGGCGGATGCCGATGCGCGAGCGCATACAGCTTCAGGCTCAACGAATAACGATCGCCTTCGGGCGAGCGCACAACGTACTGCCGCGCGACCAGCCGCTCCAGCATCCGATACATCTCACTCGCGTTGCGCCCGAGCATCTTCGTGATTTCCGCACGCGTGAGGCCCGACTTCTGTTCCGAAAGCAATTCGAGAATATCGAGCCCTTTATCGAGCGCGGGCGCGCGATAACGATCGGCGTCGTTGTCTTCCACGTCCATGTGCTGTCTGAGTTGGTTCATGAATTCGCGCGAGTTTAAGCCTTCCGTCAGGGAGCGCGATCCCATTCGCATGCGCCGGCTAGGGAAATCACTGATCGATCCGGGTTGCGTCATTGTTGACTTCGACTGGTGCGTCTATGAATATTACGTTCACTGATGAATCGTTGCATCCACGTTTTCCCGCGGCGACTTGCTTTGGACGTTCGGCGCAATCCTCCTTCTGAGATCGACGATGCAAGAAACCACCGACCCGCGCCTGATTCTTCTCAGTCCGGAAGACAACTGCCTGATCGCCGCCGCGCGCCTGCCCGCTGGCGAGACGCTAATGATCGAAGGCGAGTCTGTCACGCTCGCGACGACCATCGAGCTTGCGCACAAGATCGCGCGGCGCGCGTTGTCGAAGGACGAAAAGGTACTGCGCTATGGCGCGATCATCGGCCACGTAAGCGTCGATGTCGCGCGCGGCGAGCATCTGCATACGCACAACCTGGAAAGCGACTACCTACCCACTTACACGCACGACGCCGGACACGCCTACGTGCAGCACTGAACACTTCCATGGACACTTCCGCACTGCAGGGCTATCTCCGGGCGGATGGCCGCAAAGGCATCCGCAATGTCGTCGCGGTGGCGTATCTCGTCGAATGCGCGCATCACGTTGCGCGCGAGATCGTCGCGCACTTCCGTCCATCGTTCGATGATTTCGATTCCTTCGTTCCGCAAGTCGAACCGCCCGTGCATCTGATCGGCTTTCCGGGCTGCTATCCCAATAGCTACGCCGAAAAGATGCTGGAGCGCATCTGCACGCATCCGAACGTCGGTGCGGTGCTGTTCGTGTCGCTCGGCTGCGAGAGCATGAACAAGCACTATCTCGCCGATGTCGTGCGCGCGAGCGGCCGTTCCGCCGCCGTGCTCACGATTCAGGAAAAAGGCGGCACGCGCAGCACGATCCAGAACGGTCTCGACTGGGTGCGCGAGGCGCGCGCGACGCTCGCGGCTCAACAGAAAGTGCCGATGGCGCTCGACGAACTGATCGTCGGGACGATCTGCGGCGGCTCGGACGGCACCAGCGGCATCACGGCGAATCCGGCCGTGGGGCGCGCGTTCGATGCTTTCATCGATCAAGGCGCGTCGTGCATCTTCGAGGAAACGGGCGAGTTGGTCGGCTGCGAATTCCACATGAAACGGCGCGCGGCGCGGGCCGAACTGGGCGATGCCATCGTCGAATGCGTGCAAAAGGCCGCGCGCTATTACACGACGATGGGCCACGGCTCGTTCTCGGTCGGCAACGCGGACGGCGGACTGACGACGCAGGAAGAGAAATCGCTCGGCGCATATTCGAAGAGCGGGGCGTCGCCGATCGTCGGCATCATCAAGCCGGGCGATATTCCGCCGACCGGCGGTCTCTATCTGCTCGATGTCGTGCCCGATGGCGAGCCGCGCTTCGGCTTTCCGAATATCAGCGACAACGCGGAGATCGGCGAGCTGATTGCGTGCGGCTGTCACGTCATTCTCTTCACGACGGGGCGCGGCTCGGTCGTCGGCTCGGCGATATCGCCCGTCATCAAGGTCTGCGCGAATCCGTCGACGTATCGCAATCTGTCCGGCGACATGGACGTCGACGCGGGCCGCATCCTCGAGGGCCGCGCGACGCTCGACGAGGTGGGCCGCGAGATCGTCGACGTGACCGTTGCGGTGGCGGCGGGCGCGGCGTCGAAGTCGGAGGCGCTCGGGCATCAGGAGTTCATCCTGACTTACAAAACCTTCGAGCCGGTCGGCCCCGCGTGTTTGCCGAGCGCCGCGCGACGCGTTACTGTGGCGGCTTGAGTTTCGCCATCTCTAAATCATTCGGGGTTTGCAGATGACCGCAGAAGCGCAAGAGGCAGTTTCACGTCGACGCAGGATTGGCCGCACGTCGCTGGAAGTCACCGCGTTGTCGCTCGGCACCGCGCCGCTCGGCGGTCTGTATCACGAGCTGACGGAAGACGAGGCGCGCGCGACCGTCGATGCCGCGTGGCAGACGGGCATCCGCTTCTTCGACACGGCGCCGC
>Ga0182735_1002371_pt1 | contig 11482 bp, 7 predicted proteins | sample eDN5th30CKraftMG_FD_128524 | JGI IMG/M metagenome (GOLD analysis project Ga0182735, IMG submission 128524) | Enriched Miracle-Growth compost microbial communities from Emeryville, California, USA - eDNA 5th pass 30_C Kraft MG (version 2) (version 2) ... | reverse complement strand
GCGACAATCCGGCGAGCGAAGTCTACGTGCGCAACAAGGTGAAGGCCTGCCAGGACAACGGCCTGCACTCGGTGATGGACCGTTTCCCCGCGACGCTCGCCGAACACGAACTGCTCGCGCACATCGAAAAGCTCAACGCCGATGCGTCGATCCACGGCATCCTCGTGCAACTGCCGCTGCCCGCCCACATCGACAGCCACAAGGTCATCGAGGCGATCGCGCCGGAAAAGGACGTCGACGGTTTTCACGTCGCCAATGCGGGCGCGCTTCTGACCGGCAAGCCGCTCTTTCGCCCGTGCACGCCCTACGGCGTGATGAAGATGTTCGAAGCGCACGGCATCGACCTGAAAGGCGCGAACGCCGTCGTGATCGGGCGCTCGAACATCGTCGGCAAGCCGATGGCGCTGCTCCTGCTCGAAGCGGGCGCGACCGTCACGATCTGCCACAGCAAGACGCGCGACCTCGCCAAACATACGCGCGACGCCGATGTGATCGTCGCCGCGGTCGGCCGCCGCGACATCCTCACCGCCGACATGGTGAAGCCGGGCGCGACGGTCATCGACGTCGGCATGAACCGCAACGACGAAGGCAAGCTGTGCGGCGACGTCGATTTCGCGGGCGTGAAGGAAGTGGCGGGCTATATCACGCCGGTGCCGGGCGGCGTCGGCCCGATGACCATCACGATGCTGCTCGTCAACACGATCGAAGCGGCCGAGCGCGCGGCGCAGGCTTGAGCGGCGCGGGGCGGCCGCGGGTTGTAGGGGAATGCCGGGCATTGCCTTAATCGGCCCCTTAAAAACAAACGATTGGAATTTGCCGCGCCCGCCCCAATAATCTCCGAACGAGCCGGCGCGGGGCGCGACACCCGTGCGGCGTCATCCAACATCAGCACGGGAGAGCCATGAGCGATACCACGTCAGCCATCACGTCCGAAGCGGCAGCGGCCAATCCGCTGCTCGACTTCTCCGATCTTCCGCGTTTCGGCGAGATTCAGCCGGCGCACGTCACGCCCGCGCTCGATGTGCTCCTTGCCAATGCCAAGGCCGCCGTCGACCGTGCAAGCGCGCCCGAGACGCCTGCGACGTGGAAAGACGTCGTCGAGGCCGTCGAGCAGGAATCGGAAAAATTGTCGCGCGCGTGGGGCATCGTCGGCCATCTGAACGCCGTCGCCGATACGCCCGAACTGCGCGCCGCCCACGCTGAAAACCTGCCGCGCGTGACCGAATTCTCGGCGAGCGTCGGACAGAATCTCGCGCTCTACGAAAAGTACAAGGCGATCGCCGCCGGTACCGAATTCGCGGGCTTGTCGGCCGAGCGCAAAAAAATACTCGAAAACTCGCTGCGCGATTTCCGTCTCTCGGGCGCCGAATTACCCGAAGACCGCAAGCCGCGTTTCGCGCAGTTGCAGGAAGAACAGGCGGCGCTGTCGAAGGCGTTTTCGGATCACGTGCTCGATTCGACCAACGCCTATGCGTACATCGTCACGCAGAAGAGCGATCTCGCCGGTCTGCCCGACGACGTGATCGAAGCGGCCCACGAAGCCGCGCAACGCGACGGCAAGGAAGGCTGGAAGTTCACGCTGCATTTCCCGTCGTATTTCCCGGTGCTGCAGTATTCGGAGCATCGTCCGATGCGCGAGGCGATGTATCGCGCGTACGTCACGCGCGCGTCCGAACTCGGCGCGACCTATGGCAACGGCAAGGCCGAATGGGACAACACGGCAAACGTCGTCGAGCATCTGAAGCTGCGCGAGGAAGAAGCGAAGACGCTCGGTTATCAGAACTTCGCGGAAGTGTCGCTCGCGCCGAAGATGGCGGAATCGCCCGCGCAGGTCATCGCGTTCCTCGAAGACTTGGCGAAGCGCGCCCGCCCCTACGCCGAAAACGACTGGATGGAACTGCGCGCGTTCGCCGCGACCGAGCTCGGCATGCCCGAGTTGCAGCCGTGGGACATCGCGTACGCGGCGGAGAAGCTGCGTCAGAAGCGCTATTCGTTCTCGGAAAACGAAGTGAAGCAATACTTCCCGCAAGAAGCCGTGTTGAAGGGTCTCTTCAAGGTGACGGAGACGCTCTTCAACGTGTCGATCCGCCGCGACGAAGCCGCCGTGTGGAATCCGGACGTGCGCTTTTTCCGCGTCGAGAACAAGGACGGCACGCTCGTCGCGCAGTTCTATCTCGACCTCTACGCGCGCGAAGGCAAGCGCGGCGGCGCATGGATGGACGACGCGCGCTCGCGTCACAAGCGCGGCGAAGGCGGCGTGCAGACGCCGGTTGCTTATCTCACCTGCAACTTTTCGGCGCCGGTGGGCGGCAAACCCGCATGCTTCACGCACGATGAAGTCATCACGCTGTTCCACGAATTCGGGCATGGGCTGCATCACATGCTGACGCGCATCGACGAACTGGGCGTGTCGGGCATCAACGGCGTGGAGTGGGATGCGGTCGAACTGCCGTCGCAGTTCATGGAGAATTTCTGCTGGGAATGGGACGTGTTGACCGACATGTCCGCGCACGTCGAAACCGGCGCGCCGCTGCCGCGCGAACTGTTCGACAAGATGCTCGCCGCGAAGAACTTCCAGAGCGGTTTGGGCACGCTGCGCCAGATCGTCTTTTCGATGTTCGATATGGTGCTGCACACGTCCTACGATCCGGCCAACGCGACGCAGAACGTCAACGATCTCGCACGCGCGATCAACGAGAAGTTCCATGTGATCCCGCAGGCGCCCTTCTCGCGCTGGCCGAATACGTTCAGCCATATTTTCGCGGGCGGGTATGCGGCGGGGTATTACAGCTACAAGTGGGCAGAAGTTTTATCCGCCGATGCGTACGCCGCGTTCGAGGAAGCCGCGAAGGCCGGAAGCGGTTCGGTGCTCGATGCGACCACGGGTACGCGTTATCGTCGCGAGATTCTGGAAGTCGGCGGCAGTCGTCCGGCGATGGAATCGTTCAAGGCGTTCCGTGGGCGCGAGCCGGATATCGACGCGTTGTTGAGGCATAACGGGATGTCGGGCGCGACGGTGCATTGACGTCTCCTGCCGATTGATGCGAAAACCCGGTCCGCGAGGACCGGGTTTTTTTTATCGCCTCTCAATCCTGAAATCCACCTCCCCCGGCCTTCCTTCCAGCGCCAGCGTCGCACGCACGGCCGGACTCCGGCTCACCACCTTCCCGCGCCTGACAACAACCGTTCGCGCCGCCCGCAGCCGAATAGCTTCGACAGGATCGCGCGCATCCAGCACCACGCAATCCGCGTTGCAGCCCACTTCGATGCCACACCCTTCGAGCCCGAGAATCCGCGCAGGATTTTTCGTGACCGCATCGAAGCACGCGCGCATCGCGTCGACGCCCGTCATCTGCGCGACGTGCAAGCCCATGTGCGCGACGTCGAGCATGTCGCCCGAACCCAGGCTGTACCACGGATCCATCACGCAGTCGTGCCCGAACGCGACCGTGATGCCCGCCGCCATCAGTTCCGGCACGCGCGTCATGCCGCGCCGCTTCGGGTAAGTATCCGAGCGCCCCTGCAACGTGATGTTGATGAGCGGATTCGCGATTGCATTCACGCCCGCCTCGCGCATCAGCGGAATGAGCTTGCTGACGTAGTAGTTGTCCATCGAATGCATCGACGTGAGATGCGAGCCGGTGACGCGTCCATGCAAGCCGAGCCGATGCGTCTCCGCAGCGAGCGTTTCGATGTGGCGCGACATCGGATCGTCGGACTCGTCGCAGTGCATGTCCACGCGCAAGCCGTGCTCCGCCGCGTATTCGCACAGCAGTTTCACCGATGCCGCGCCGTCCGCCATCGTGCGCTCGAAGTGCGGAATGCCGCCGACGACATCGACGCCCATCGCGATCGCGCGCTTCAGATTGTCGAACGCGCCCGGGCTGCGCAACACGCCGTCCTGCGGAAACGCGACAAGTTGCAGATCGAGATACGGCTTCACGCGCCGTTTCACTTCGACGAGCGCTTCGACGGCCAGAAGCCGCGGATCGCACACATCGACGTGAGAACGGATCGCGAGCAATCCGCGCGCGACGGCCCAGTCGCAGTACTGCAGCGCGCGCTCGACGAGCGCTTCCTGCGTGAGATCCGGCTTCAATTCACCCCATAGCGCGATGCCTTCGAGCAGCGTGCCGGACGCATTCACGCGCGGCAGGCCGTAGGAAAGCGTCGCGTCCATATGGAAGTGCGCGTCGACGAAAGGCGCGGTGACGAGCGAGCCGTTCGCATCGATTTCCTCGCGCGCGGTGGCCGCAAGATGCCGCTCGATCGCGGCGATGCGCCCCGCCTCCATGCCGATGTCGACGAGTTCGCGCGAGTGAGCGAGCGCCGCGCGGCGAATGATCAAATCCATGTGCGAAACCTCCGTGCCGGGCTGTTCGTCCGATTGTATCGGGACATAAAAGCCGTGCGGAGGCGCGATTCAACCCGTCAATCGATGACGGCCGACGATCGCGAAACTGAGCGGCAGCGAACCGCGCGGCATCGTGCGTTCCGTCGTGCGCTCCGTCTCGTGCGCAAGCGGATGCGCGTCGAATACGCCGAGGCGATTGCCGCTGTGCGAACCGCGTCGCGCGAGATGCGGCATGCGATGACGCACGCGCGCGCCGCCGGGAAAACATATCGCGTAGCTGTCGAAGCGCCCGCCGTCTTCGGTGCGCTCGATCCAGCCGACGCCCGCCGCGACGCCGCTTTCATCGACGGCGGCGGCGATCGCGTGAATCGACGGATCGTCGAACGGATCGGCGCGCGAATCGTCGATACCCGAAGGGGAAAACAGCGCGAGCCACACGCCTTGGCGCGCGGCATAGGCGAGCTTTGCGGCGATGAATCGACAGTCGAGCGCGGCATCGCCCTTCCGCGATTCGAGCGCGATGACGGCGACACGAAACGATGCGGCATCCAAGTGGAACTCCCGATGTGACGAGTGAGTATTCTCATTGAAGCGCTCGGCAATCGATAAGTAAAATGAATGTTTCGACGTGTTCGATCGCCAAATGGAATTAAAACTCCTGCGCTCCTTTCTCACCATCGCCGAATTGCGTCATTTCGGCCGTGCCGCCGAAGCGCTGCACTTGAGCCAGCCTGCGCTCAGCAAGCAGATTGCGTCGCTCGAAGAAAGCCTCGGCGCGCGCCTCTTCGAACGCGGACGCCACGGCGCGGATCTGACGACGTTCGGCGCGGGCTTCATCGGCGATGCGCAAGCGCTCGTGCGCGACGCCGACGCCGTGCTGGCCCGCGCACGCGAAGCCGCGAGCGGCGCGCGCGGATTTCTGCGCGTCGGCTTGTGCCTGTCGACGCTCACGCATGTGCCGAAGCTGATCGCCGAATTCGGCGCGCTGAATCCGGACGTGAGCATCACGCTGCACGATCTCTCGTCGCACGAACAGACGCGCCGCATCCTCGCGAACAAGCTCGATGTCGGATTCATGCGGATGCCCGCGAGCGCCGGGCTTTCCGGCTTCACCGTGCTCGATGAAACGCTCGCGCTCGCCGTGCCCGAGCACACGCGCTACAAGCGTCTGCCCGCGAATCTGAACGAACTGAACGAACCGGGATTCATCGCGCTGTCGCGTGGCCGCGGGCCGGGGCTTGCGGCGCAGATCGATCGCTGGTGCGCGGAGCACGATTTCGCGCCGCGCGTGATTCAGGAAGCGGACGATATCCAGTCCGTGCTCGCATCGGTGGCGGGCGGCGTGGGCGCGGCGTTCCTGCCATCGCGCGCGCAGTACTTGCTGCGCGATGCGCGCGTGCTGACATTGCGCGATCGAGCGGCGCGCTGGCGCGTCGGACTTGCATGGCAAGACGAACGCGACGACACCGTCACGCGCCGCTTCGTCGCGTTCATGAAGGCGCGCGTGAAAGACCTGAAGGCGCGCGCTACGCTCGACGCGTGAGCTTGGCGAGCAGCATCGCTTTGACGTCGGGCCATTCGTCGTCGATGATCGAAAAGCGCACCGAATTGCGCTTGCGGCCATCGGGCATGATGCGCTCGTGCCGCACGATGCCTTCCTGTTTCGCGCCGACGCCGAGTATCGCCGCGCGCGATTTCGCATTGAGCTCGTCGGTGGTGAACTGCACGCGCACGCAACGCATTGCTTCGAACGCGTGCGCGAGCAGCAGAAACTTCGCTTCCGTGTTGATGCCCGTGCGCTGCGTCGATGCCGCGAGCCACGTATGTCCGATTTCGAGCTTGCGGTTCACGCGGTCGATCTTCCAGTAACGCGTGCTGCCGACGACGCGCGCATCGCTGGCGCGCACGATCACGAACGGCATCACGGTGCCGGCATCGCGGCCCGCGAGGGCGGTGTCGATATAACGATCGATGGTGTCTTCGTTCGGCACGACCGTCACGCTCAGATTCCAGAGTTCGCCGTCGGCGGCTGCATCGAGCAAGGCGGCGCGATCCTCGCGTTGCAGCGGACGAAGCTGCACGCGCTCGCCGTTCAAAGTCGGTTGGCTCATCGTTGGTTTTCAGTTTGCTCGTGAGCCGACATCATAATTCGCCGCGTCAGACATCGTCCGTTCCCGGCGCGGCCGCCTTGGAGTCGACATCCTCGTCGGGCGGCAATTCTTCGGGCGGCGCATCGTTGGCCGGCAGCGTGAACCAGAATCGTGCGCCGAGAATGCGCCCGTTCGCGTCCGCGCGATTCTCGACGCCGATGTGCCCGCCATGCGCCTCGACGATCGCGCGGCAGATGGCGAGACCGAGCCCGATGCCCGGTTGCGCCGATTCCTTCTCGCCGCGCGTGAACTTGTCGAAGAGACGGTTCTGCATGCCGGCCGGCACGCCCGGCCCTTCATCGTCGATGCACACGCGCACGAAGCGCGCATCGCCGTCGTGCGCGAGCGCCGCGCCGATGCGGATCGGCGTCGCGGGCGGCGTGTACTTCGCGGCGTTTTCCAGCAGGTTGGCGAAGAGACGCTCCATCAGCACGGCGTCGAGTTGCAGCAAGGGCAGGTCCGCCGGCACGCGCGTCTGTACGGGACGCCCGGCGAGCACGCGGCGCGAACTCGCGAGCGCGGCGCCCACGGTTTCTTCGAGCATCGACCATTGACGATTCAGCCGGATCGCGCCCGCCTGCAGACGCGCCATGTCGAGCAGATTGATCACGAGGCCGCTCATGCGCAGCGCTTCTTCGTGGATCGCGTGCACGAGTTCCTGCGATGCCTCGCTCTGGCCGCCTGCTTCCCGCGCCTCTTCCTCCAGCACCGAAGCGAAGCCGACGATCGACGTGAGCGGCGTGCGCAGATCGTGCGATATCGCGGATAAAAGCGAGTTGCGCAGGCGCTCCGATTCCATGTTGACGAGCGCGTCCTGCGCGATTTCGACGTAATGCACGCGTTCCAGCGCAAGCGCGATCTGCGACGCGAACGTTTCGATCATGCGGCGCTGCTCGGGCACCGCGAGTTCGGCTTCGCGCCCGGTCACGAGCGCGAGCACGCCGCGCGTGCGCATCGGCGCCTTGAGCGGGAGATAAAGCGCCTGGCTCGCGGGCAAGGTCTCGGTGCCGCGTCCCGCCGGTTTCTGCTGGTCATAGACCCATTGCGCGATGTCGAGATCGAGACGCGCGGCATCGAGCGTCACATCGGGATTCGGTTCGTCCACTTTCTGCCGCACTTTCTCGGCGGCGTCGGGCAGGAGCATCACGACCTTCGCCTGAAACACTTCGGCGACGTGGCGCGTGCCGATCTCGATGATCTGCTCGGTCATCAACGCGGCGCCGAGTTCCTTGGTCATCGCGTACATCGCGCCGGTGCGCCGCTCGCGTTGCGATGCGATGCGCGCCTCGCGCCGCAGGCTCGACGTCAGATGACTGATCGTGAGCGAGGTCAGCAGCATGACGAGGAAGGTCAGCAGATACTGCGTGTCCGTCACGGAGAAAGACAGCTCGGGCGGCACGAAGAAGAAGTCGAACGCGGCGACCGACAGAAACGACAGCATCACGCCGGGACCGCGCCCGAGCCGCACGGCCGCGAAGATCACGCCGAGCAGATACAGCATCACGAGATTCGTGATTGCGAACTGACGGGCGGCGAGCATGTCGGCGACGAGCGTGATGCCGCCGCCGATCGCGAACGCATGAAGATAGGCGCGCGGCGGCGAGTGCGCGCCGTCGCGCCAGGTGCCGAAGGCTTGCGTGATCCTGCGGCGTGGCTCGTCGCGTGTGCCGGTCGACACGAGCGTCACGTCGATATCGGATCCTTGCCGGATGATGCGCTCGCTCACCGGCCGAGCGATGAGACGCCGCCATCCCGCGCTCGCCGACGCGCCCGCCACGAGCTTCGACACGTTGCGCATGTGCGCGTAGTCGATGAGCGTCGCGGCGGCATCGGCGCCATCGAGCGTGACGGTTTCCGCGCCGAGTTCGGAGGCGAGCTTGAGCGCGTCGAGCGTGCGGCGGCGCTGATCGTCGGAGAGGCGCTGCAGCTTCGGCGTTTCCACGTACACCGCGAGCCAGTCGGCCTTGAGCGCCGTGGCGAGCCGCGCGGCCGCGCGCACGAGCGTCGCGCTTTCCGGTCCCGGGCCGATGCACGCGATGAGCCGTTCGCGCGCGCGCCAGATGCGTTCGATCGACTGATCGGCGCGGTATTCGCGCATTTGCGCGTCGACGCGATCGGCCGTGCGGCGCAAGGCGAGTTCGCGCAGCGCGATCAGATTGCCCTTGCGAAAAAAGTTGCGCACGGCGTGCTCGGCCTGCGCCGGCAGGTAGACCTTGCCTTCGCGCAGACGGTCGAGCAGTTCTTCGGGCGGCAGGTCGACGAGCGTGACTTCATCGGCGAGGTCGAAGATGCGATCGGGCACGGTCTCCCAGACGCGAATGCCGGTGATGCGCCCGACGATGTCGTTGAGGCTTTCGAGGTGCTGGACGTTGACGGTCGTATAGACGTCGATGCCCGCGTCGAGCAGTTCTTGCACGTCTTGCCAGCGCTTCATGTGGCGAGAGCCGTGCACGTTCGAGTGCGCGAGTTCGTCGACGAGGATGAGTTGCGGTTTTCGGGCGAGCGCGGCGTCGAGGTCGAATTCGGCGAGCAGACGGCCGCGGTGTTCGATGCGCGCGGGCGGGAGCGTTTCGAGGCCTTCGACCAGTGCAAGGGTTTCCTTGCGGCCATGCGTTTCGACCAGGCCGACGACTACTTCCACGCCTTCATCGCGGCGGCGGCGTGCGGCCTGCAACATCGCGAAGGTCTTGCCTACGCCCGCCGATGCGCCGAAGAAAATCTTCAGTCTGCCGCGCTCGCGTTTTTCTTCCTCGCGGTGGAGTTTGTCGAGGAGTTCTTCTGGGGTTGGGCGGGGCATGGTTTTTTTGGGGTTCTTGCTGGCGCTTGTTGTGGTGGTTCGCTTGCGATTTCGCCGGATCCCGTTTTCGTGTCGGTCTGTTAGCACTGCCCCTGTGCGGGGCGGCACTCACTTTCTTTGCTGCTGCAAAGAAAGTAAGCAAAGAAAGCAGCTCCCGATACGCCCGCGGTCACACGCAATTTGGGTAGTCCTCTCGTCCATCGTGGGCTGCCTAAAGAGTGCCCTCAAACACCTAATCGGGCTTGGCTCGCGCACGGTCTGTCACATCGCACCACACAACAAACTGGTTCAGCACCAAATAGCTCCAGCCCGCTTCGCGGCCGACCGGTCAATCGGGGATGCATTTGCTGCTTTACTAACGTCTCCATCTCTCCGCAAGTGCCGCACGTTGGTTTCCCTTGCATACCCGGCGGCAGCGCGTAGCGCTGTGCCGAAGCTCTTTCGTGCTGAACCAGTGTCCTTGGAAAACTAGCTCGTCAGACCGTGCGCGATCCAAGCCCCGTTATTGTGATGAGGGCACTCTTTAGGCGAGTGCCACCTTGGACGAGAGAACTACCCAAATTGCGTGTGACCGCGGGCGGTGACGAGCTGCTTTCTTTGGTTACTTTCTTTGCAGCAGCAAAGAAAGTGACTGCCGCCCCGCACAGGGGCAGTGCTGATAGACCGACACGAAAACGGGATCCGGCGAAACCAAGCCAAGCGCCCCCAACTACTCCCCATCCAACGCAAGATTCAATTTAAGCACATTCACCCGAGGCTCTCCGAGCACTCCAAACTGCCTCCCGCTAGTAGCTTGAGCGACAAGCGCTTCAACGCGAGCCACCGACATCCCCCGCGCCTTCGCGACCCGCGAAACCTGATACGCCGCAGCCGCCGGACTGATTTCCGGATCGAGCCCGCTCCCGGACGAAGTCACCAGATCGACGGGAACAGCCGCCTCATTCCCCGGATCGGCATCGTGCAAGGCGGCAATGCGCGCTTTGATCTCATCGGCGAGCGCCGGATTGGTCGGCCCGAAATTGGAGCCACTAGAACTCCCCGCGTTATAAGGATTCGGCGCAGTAGCCGACAAACGCCCCCAGAAATACCGAGGCGCATCGAACTGCTGCCCGATGATCTCCGAGCCCATGAGACGCCCATCGCGCTCGATCAAACTCCCATTCGCCTGATGCGAAAACGCCGCCTGTCCGATCGCGGTGACGACCGCCGGATACACCACGCCCGTCACGACAGTCAACGCGACGAACAACACCAGCATGGGACGCAACAGATTCTTCATGATGTTCAACTCCAGCCAAGAGCGGTAATGACCATATCGATGAGCTTGATGAACGGAAACGGCAACACGATGCCGCCCAGCCCGTAAATCAGCAGGTTCCGTCGCAACAACGACGCGGCGCCCAAAGCGCGATACTTCACGCCCTTCAACGCGAGCGGAATCAGAAACACGATGATGAGCGCATTGAAGATCACCGCCGACAGAATCGCCGACGATGGCGACGCCAGATGCATCACGTCCAGCACGCGCAACTGCGGATACGTCGTCGCAAACGCGGCCGGGATGATCGCGAAGTACTTGGCGACGTCGTTGGCGATGGAAAACGTCGTCAGCGAGCCGCGCGTCATCAGCATCTGCTTGCCAATCTCCACGATCTCGATGAGCTTCGTCGGGTTCGAATCGAGATCGACCATGTTGCCCGCTTCCTTCGCGGCCTGCGTGCCCGTGTTCATCGCCACCGCGACGTCGGCCTGCGCGAGCGCGGGCGCATCGTTGGTGCCGTCACCCGTCATCGCGACGAGACGCCCCTCGGACTGATGTGCGCGGATCGTCGCCAGCTTCGCTTCCGGCGTCGCTTCGGCGAGAAAGTCGTCGACGCCCGCTTCCGCCGCGATGGCAGCAGCCGTCAGCCGGTTGTCGCCCGTCACCATCACCGTCTTGATGCCCATCTTGCGCAGCTCCGCGAAGCGCTCCTTGATGCCGCCCTTCACGATGTCCTTCAGCTCGATCACGCCCAGCGCGCGCGTCGTATCGTTCACGCGCTCGGCCACCACGAGCGGCGTGCTGCCGCGCCGCGCGACTTCATCGACGGCATGCTGCACTTCCTGCGGAAACCGTCCGCCGCGTTCTTCGACGTAACGCTTCAACGCATCGGCGGAACCCTTGCGGATCTCCCGATTCGG
>Ga0182735_1002370_pt1 | contig 11483 bp, 10 predicted proteins | sample eDN5th30CKraftMG_FD_128524 | JGI IMG/M metagenome (GOLD analysis project Ga0182735, IMG submission 128524) | Enriched Miracle-Growth compost microbial communities from Emeryville, California, USA - eDNA 5th pass 30_C Kraft MG (version 2) (version 2) ... | reverse complement strand
TCGCGGTGCCCACGCCCGTGGCCGAAGACCGCGCGCCCGACATTTCCCATGTGCTCCAAGCGGCGCGGACGGTCGCGCCGGTATTGAAGGCGGGGGACGTGGTAATCCTCGAATCCACCTCTCCGGTAGGAACGACAGAGGCGATGCGCGACCTGTTCGCGCAGCTTCGGCCGGACCTCAAAATGCCCGGCCCCGGCGTTGCGGGCGACATCGCCATCGCCTATTGCCCCGAGCGGGTGTTGCCGGGCCGCATATTGGTGGAACTGATCGATAATGACCGCTGCATCGGCGGCATCACGCCCCGCTGCGCGCGCAAGGCGCTGGCCTTTTACCGCCAGTTCGTGCGCGGCCAGTGCATCACCACCACGGCGCGCGCGGCGGAAATGGTGAAGCTGGTCGAGAACAGCTTTCGCGACGTGAATATCGCCTTCGCCAATGAATTGTCGGTGATCGCCGAGCGGATGGACATCGACGTGTGGGAGGTGATCCGCCTCGCCAACCGGCATCCGCGCGTCAATATCCTGCAACCCGGACCCGGCGTCGGCGGCCATTGCATTGCGGTCGATCCGTGGTTCATCGTGCATGGCGACCCGGAAAATGCCCGGCTGATCCGAACCGCGCGCGAAGTGAACGACGGCAAGACGGACTATGTCGTCGCCAGGGCATCGGACCTGATCGACGAATTTCCGGGCGAAACGGTCGCCTGCCTGGGCCTCGCCTTCAAGCCGAATATCGACGACTTCCGCGAAAGCCCGGCGGTCAAGGTCGCGGCGCGGCTGGCCCGGCGTTATGGGCGCCGGATCAGGCTGGTCGAACCCTATGCCCAGGCATTGCCGATGGAGTTCGCAGGCACGGGCGCTGAGTTGATGGACCTCGATACGGCTCTGGAACAATGTGGCGTTTTCGTCATTCTTGTCGATCATGACATGTTCAAATCCGTCCCCGTGGACGAGCGCGCCGGCAAGGCGGTCTACGATACGCGCGGCATCTGGCCGGACCAGCCGCGCCGGATTCCCGACGCTCCGACCGGGAGGATCGCGGTCTGACGGACGCGCCGCCGGCCATCGCCAAGAGCGCGCGGCCCATCCAAGCGGCGGTTGCCATAGGGTCGACGCGCCGCTAACCCCCAAGCCCAGCCGCTTGCCTGACGGTGCGGCATTGGATCGAAAGGGGTGTCCGGACGGATGAAGCGGTCTTTCCACGGCAGGATAGGCGTATCGGCCTGTGCCGCGCTTTGCGCGGCTGTGGCGGGCTGCTCCACGGTGGAGGATGCGCCGCGCGGCAAGGAAGCCTACGCCGCCATTCCCGCGCCGCAGGCCGTCGGCATGGACTATCGCATCGCGCCGGACGACGTGCTGCGCGTCAGCATCTATCATGAGCCGGACCTGTCGCTGGAGGATGCGCGGGTGACGGCGGCGGGCATGGTGCGGATGCCGTTGATCGGGGATGTGTCGGTGGCTGGACTGTCCGCAAGCGAGGCGTCGGACGTGATCGCCGGCCGGCTGGGGCAGCGCTATCTGGTGTCGCCGCAGGTCACGGTCTTCGTGAAGCAGGCGGTGGGGCGGCGCATCACCATCGATGGCGAAGTGCGCGAGCCGGGGCTGTTTCCCTTTGACGGGCGGCTGACGCTCAGCCAGGCGGTGGCGATGGCGAAGGGGCCGACGCGGCTCGCCAGCCTCGGCCAGATCATCGTCGTGCGGGAGGAAGAGGGGCAGCGCAAGGCGGCCATGTTCAACCTGTCGGAAATCCGCAAGGGCGATGCCGCCGATCCCGAAATCCTGCCGGGCGACATGGTGATCGTGGGCCTGTCCCGTGCCAAGGCGATAGTGGGCGGCGTTCTGCTGGCCGCGCCCGCTTTGACGACCGCCTTCATCGTGCTGGACGGCAAATGAGGGAGATACGCCGCATGATCCCCGAAGAGGACGCGATGCTCGCGCAGGAAGGGCGTCCGGCGCGCATGGTCGCGGCGGCGTGGCGGGGGTGGGCCATCGTCCGGCGGCACCGCGTGATCCTGTTCCTGACCATGGCGCTGTGCGTGCTGGCCGGTCTGCTCTTCATCCTGATGGCGACGCCGGATTATCGCGCGACCGCTTCGGTGGAGGTGGAGGACGTTCCCGCCGGCGCGGCGGGCGCTGGCGCGACGCAGCGGCCCAGCACGCCGGGCGACACCGAATCCCTGATGCAGACGCAGCTCGAAGTGCTCCGCAGCCGCGCCCTGGCCGAGGATGTGGCACGGGAACTGGCGCTGGTGGGCAGCCGGACCTTCTTCGACGGCATGGGCCACAAGCGGCCGGAGCAGGGCGCGGGTTCGCTCAGCCAGCGGCAGGTGGAGCAGGAAACCGCCCTCAAACTATTACAGGACAATCTGGATATCGACTTGCCGGGCAAATCGCGGGTTATCCTTATCAGCTTCACCAGCGCCAATCCGGTGCTGTCGGCGCGGGTCGCCAACAGCTATGCCGACAGCCTGATCAGGGCGGACCTGAAGCGCGGGTTCGAATCGGGCGTGCAGGCGCGGCGTTTCCTGCTGGGTGAGCTGGATGGGGCGCGGCAGGACCTGGAGCGGGCGGAGCGCGATATGGCGGTCTATGCCGCGCGGGTCGGCGGCGTTCCGGCGGATGCGAAGGACGATGGCGATGCCGCCGCGCCCACGCCGCAGGGATCGGTGGCGACGCGGCTGGCGCAACTCAACGCTTTTCGCGCGCAGGCGGCGGCGGAGCGGATCGCGGCGCAGAAGAAGTGGGAAAGCGCCCGCCTTTCCAGCGTCGATACCCTGCCCGAAGTGCTGAACAACGGCGCGATGCAGCAATTGATGACGCAGAGGGCCGAAGCGCGGGCCGAACTGGTCCGCCAACGCCAGTTCCGCAAGGACGATCATCCTGAAATGCGCGAGGCCCGTGCGCGGCTGGCGGCGCTGGAGGATCAGGCGAATGCGATGGCGAACACCATCCGCGCCTCGCTGAAAGAGCAATATGACGTAGCGATCCATGGCGAAAAGCAGATCGCGTCGGAAATCAAGGATCTGGAACGGCAGGCACAGGTGGAGCGCGGGCGCGACGTGCAGATCGGCATCATGGAACGGCAGGTCGATACGTTCCGGCTGCTGCACGACAGCCTGTTGCAGCGTTACCGCGACATGGCTTCGCAAGCCGGGTTCCAGGCCGGGCGCATCCAGCCGCTGGACCGGGCGGCGGTGCCTGCGCGGCCCTCTTCGCCCCATGTCGGCAGCACGATGCTGCTTGCCTCGCTGGGGGGGCTGTTCCTGGGGCTGTTGCTGGTGGGGCTGCGCCATATCTTCGACGATGCGGTGACGTCGGCCGAGACGCTGGGCGAGCGCGTAGGCCTGCCCATGCTGGGCGCGGTGCCGGTGACGGGCGACCGGGCGCAGCCGCAGGAGATATTCAGCCCCATCGCATCCTCGCTGCTGCTGGCATCGGTGGAGGGATTGCCGCGATCCATCCTCGTCACCAGCGCGCAGGAGGGCGAGGGCAAGTCGCTGACGCTCAATGCGTTGGCGCGGGCGCTGGCGGCGCTGGGAAAGAAGGTGCTGCTGGTCGATGCGGACATGCGCCGGCCGGTGCAGCATCGGCTTTTCGGACTGGTTCCCGCTATCGGCATCAGCGAGGTCATGACCGGGCAGGCGCGCGTGGAGGACGCCGTCATCGAAACGGGCGTGACGGGGCTGTCCGTCCTGCCCTGCGCCGCCGTTCCGCCCAATCCGGGCGAGTTGCTGGCGACGCCCGCGCTCGACGGGCTGATAGATCATGCGCGGGAGAGATTCGATACAGTGCTGATCGATGCGCCGCCGATCCTGGGGCTGGCCGATGCGCCGCTGCTGGCGGCCAAGGCGCAGGCGACGGTGCTGGTGGTGGAATGGGGGCGCAACCATCATGGCGGGCTGCGGGTCGCGGTCGAGCGGTTGCGGCGCGCGGGGGGAACCATCATCGGCGGCATCCTGACCAAGCAGCAGGGACGCGCCCATGATTATGACTATCATAGGGACGGATAGCGCCCCCGGCTGTCGGAAGAGGAATGTCGCCACGACGGAGAAATCGCCGGCCCGGTTGATTGACGACGATCGAGGAACCGGCCGATTGGCGGGGTGCGCTGTTGGCGCGGCCGCGCGCGCTGTTGAAGCAGGCCGATCCCGATATCGCCGAGAATGGAATGGCGCTTCGCCTTTCGCCGGCATGGGGGAAATCGGCCAGTTTCCGCCGTCCAACCCTCCGTCGTCCCAGCGACGGAGGAAAGAGGACTCCGCACGTCCGCAATCCACCCAGAACCGCCAATAGCGGCAAGCCCAATCTTACGGAAGACGCGCCCTCAAGCGCGGGTCATCAGTCCTTCGACCAGCCCTTCGAACAGGCGGCGGCCATCGGTCTTGCCGTGGGCGGCTTCGATCACGCGTTCGGGATGGGGCATCATGCCCAGCACATTGCCCGTTTCGTTGAGGATGCCCGCGATATTGCGGGCCGAGCCGTTGACGCCCTCCGCATAGCGCAGCGCCACGCGGCCTTCACCTTCCAGCCGGTCGAGCGTTGCCGCGTCCGCGAAATAATTGCCGTCATGATGGGCGACGGGATAGGTCACCGTTTCGCCCGCATCATAGCGGCTGGTGAAGGCGCTCTGGGCGTTCTCGACGGTCAGCGCCACGTCGCGGCAGACGAAATGGCCGCCCGCATTGCGGAGCAGCGCGCCGGGGAGCAGGCCGCTTTCGGTGAGCACCTGAAAGCCGTTGCAGATGCCCAGCACATAGGCGCCGCGGTCCGCCGCCTTCGCCACCGCCTGCATGACCGGGGAGCGCGCGGCCATCGCGCCGGAGCGCAGATAGTCCCCATAGGAAAAGCCGCCGGGCACGCCGATCAGGTCGATGTCGGCGGGCAGGTCCGTGTCGCGGTGCCATATCATTGCGGGCTTCGCGCCCGTAACCGTCTCGAACGCCACGGCGAGGTCGCGGTCGCAGTTGCTGCCGGGGAAGACGATGACGGCGCTTCTCATGGCTCAGGCCACCTTTTCGATGCGGTAGTTTTCGATCACCGTGTTGGCGAGCAGCTTGCGGCACATGGCGTCGATATCTTCGTCGCTGGTGCCGTCGGCCAGGTCCAGCTCGATCAGCTTGCCGGCGCGCACGTCGTTGACGCCGCCAAAGCCTAAACCTTCGAGCGCATGATGGATCGCCTTGCCCTGCGGGTCGAGGACACCGCCCTTGAGGGTGACGAAGATGCGGGCTTTCATGAGGTGCGGAACTCCGTGGATGGCTTTTGCGATCCCCTAGGCGCGGCAGCCCGCGCAAGCAAGAGGATATGCCGTTTCGGTCCTGTGAGACTGGCCGCAAAGGGGGTTTCAACCCGCTTGCCGACCTGCTTTAGCCGGTGCCATGGATTCCGCCCTGCTCTATTATGCCTGCGCCATCGTCGCCGTCGTCATTTCGGGACTCGCCAAGGGCGGATTCGCAGGCGTCGGGTCATTGGCGATGCCTGTCATGGCGCTGGCGATCGACCCGGTCCGGGCCGCCGCGATCCTGCTGCCGATCCTGATCTTGCAGGATGCGGTGAGCGTCTGGGCGTTCCGCCATAGCTGGGACCGGCATGTGCTGTGCGTGATGCTGCCGGGCATGGCGATGGGCGTGCTGCTGGGCTATCTGTTCGCGGCGGAGGTGCCCGAAACCGCCGTTCTGGGCGTGTTGGGCGCGATTTCCGTTCTGTTCGGGCTGCAAAGGCTGTGGGTCGAGCGGGGCAGGGCCATCGTGCTGCCGTCCAACTCTCCCGCCTGGGTGGGGGTGCTGTTCGGCGTGGCGACGGGCTTCACCAGCCAGATCGCGCATGCGGGCGCGCCGCCCTTTCAGATGTGGGTGCTGCCCAAGCGCCTGCCGCGCGATGTGCTGGTGGGGACGACCGCCATCGCCTTTGCCGTGATGAACTGGATGAAGGTGCCCGCCTATGCCGCGCTGGGCGAGTTCACGCGGGAGAATCTGACCGCGACGGCGATGCTGGCGCCGGTGGCGATCGCCGCGACGTTCGCCGGGGTGGTGCTGGTGCGGCGGGTCGATCCGGCGCGGTTCTACACGCTGATTTACGTGCTGATGGTGCTGTTGGGGATCAAGCTGATGGCGGACGCGATCACGGGGTGAAAGCGTCCGCCGGAAAGGTCAGTCCTTGCTGCGTTTCTTGCGGTGGGTGTCGAGGTCGAGCACGGTCGTGTCCGCGCCCTCGGGCAGCAGGCCCAGACGGCGGGCGACTTCCTGATAGGCTTCGACTTCGCCGCCCAGATCGCGGCGGAAACGGTCCTTGTCCAGCTTTTCGCCTGTCGCCATGTCCCACAGGCGGCAACCGTCCGGGCTGATCTCGTCGGCCAGGATGACGCGGCTGTAGTCGCCGTCCCACAGGCGGCCGAATTCCAGCTTGAAGTCGACCAGGCGGATGCCGATGGCGGCGAACAGGCCGCACATGAAGTCGTTGATGCGGATCGCCATGTCGGCGATGTCGTGCATCTCTTCCTGCGTGGCCCAGCCGAAGCAGGCGATATGCTCTTCGGAGATCATCGGATCGCCGAGCGCATCGTCCTTGTAGCAATATTCGATCAGGGTGCGGGGAAGCTGAGTCCCTTCCTCGATCCCCAGCTTCTTGCTGAGCGATCCGGCGGCGACGTTGCGGACGATCACCTCGATGGGCACGATTTCCACCTGCCGCACGAGCTGTTCGCGCATGTTGAGGCGGCGGATGAAGTGCGTGGGCACGCCGATCTGGCCGAGCAGGGTGAAGATATGCTCGGAAATGCGGTTGTTGAGCACGCCCTTGCCGGTGATCGTGCCCTTCTTCTGCGCGTTGAAGGCGGTCGCGTCATCCTTGAAATACTGGATGATCGTGCCCGGCTCCGGCCCTTCGTAAAGGATCTTGGCCTTGCCTTCGTAGATCTGGCGGCGACGAGCCATGCGCGCTCCTGTCTTCCTGAAAAAGAATGCGCCCCGGCAAACGCGAATCGAAGGGGATCAGCGGGTGCCGGGGCTGCTTGGCGCCGCCCATAGACCAAAGCGGCCAGGGGCGCAATCGGTGCGCTTTAGAGCACGTCGCCGAACATGAACCACAACAGCGCCATCCATGCGGCCAGGCCGACGATGCCCAGCAGGACAGAGGATCGGGCGCGCAGGCCGGCGATGAGGCCGGTGGGTTCGTCTTCCATTCAGCTCGCCGTTTCCGCTTCGGAAAGCTGGGTCTTGTCCTGCGCCGCCATCAGCCGGCTGGTGAAGGCTTCGCGCCACCAGCTTATGTCCTGCGTTTCCACGCTGTCCATCATCGCCCGCCAGCGTGCCTTTCGCTTTTCGAGCGGCATGTCGAGCGCGCGGCTGATCGCGTCGGACATCTCCTCCGGGCTGTAGGGATTGATGAGCAGCGCGTCCTTGAGCTGGATCGCGGCGCCGGCGAAGCGGGAGAGGATGAGCACGCCGGGATCGTCCGGGTCCTGCGCCGCCACATATTCCTTTGCGACAAGGTTCATGCCGTCGCGCAGCGGCGTCACCAGCCCGATCCGCGCCGCGCGGTAGATGCCGGCGAGCTGGTCGCGGGGATAGCCCTGATTCACATAGCGGATCGGGGTCCAGTCGACATCGCTATATTGCCCGTTGATGCGGCCTGCCAGCGCGTCCAGCGTGGCGCGGATCTGCTGGTAGCTTTCCACTTCGCCGCGGGAGGGCGGGGCGATCTGGGCCAGCACGACCTTGCGGTGATATTCGGGGTGATCCTTGAGGAAACGGGCATAGCCGTTGAAGCGCTCCTCCAGCCCCTTGCTGTAATCCAGCCGGTCGACGCCGACGATCAGGGCGCGGTCCTGGAGCGAGGCGCGGACCTGCCGGTGCATCTTCTGCGCGGTTTCGCTGGTGGCGGCCTGCGCGAAAGCCTGCGCGTTGATGCCGATGGGGCAGGCGATCGCCTGTATGGTGCGGTCGCCGAGCGTCACATAGTCGCCCTTCACCGTGCCGCCCATTTCCTTTTCGATATAGTGGCGGAAGGATTCGAGCCATTCCTCGGTATGAAATCCGACCACGTCATAGGCGAACAGGCTGCTCACCAGCTTGGTGTGGTGGGGAAGGGAGACGAGCAGGCGCGTGGGCGGCCAGGGGATGTGGAGGAAGAAGCCCATGCGGTTCTTGAGACCCCGGTCGCGGAACATCTGGCCCAGCGGGATCAGGTGATAATCCTGCACCCAGATGATGTCCTCCGGCTCGATCAGGGGGCTGGCGCAGTCGGCGAAGCGCTGGTTGACGCGGTTGTAGCCGCCTTCGAAGTCGCGCTCATATTCGGCCAGGTCGATGCGGAAATGGAAGAGCGGCCACAGCGTCTTGTTGGCGTAGCCGTTGTAATATTCGTCGACATCCTGCTCTTCCAGGTCGATGGTCGCGGTCTTGACGCCGTCGGCTTCCGCAAAGCCGATATGGCCGGTGAAATGATCCGTCACCTCGCCCGACCAGCCGACCCAGATGCCCCGGCTTTCCCGCAACGCCTGCGAGAGGGCGACGGCCAGGCCGCCCTGGTTGCTGGACTTGCCGGGGCGACTGACCCGGTTGGATATGACTATCAGGCGGCTCATCGCATCACGCTCCATGGTTTGCTCAGCAGCACGGCGCAGTTGATGATGCCGACCAATGAGTATGTTTGCGGATAATTGCCCCACAATTCTCCCGTCACCGGATCGATGTCTTCCGAAAGCAGCCCGGCGGCGGTGCGGCGGGACAGCATTTCCTCGAACAGGTCGCGGGCCTCTTCGCTGCGGCCGGTGCGGTGCAGCGCCTCGATCAGCCAGAAGGTGCAGACGTTGAAGGCCGTGACAGGCTCCCCGAAATCGTCGGGCGCGCTGTAGCGCAGCATGTTGTTGCCCCGGCGCAGGTCCGTTTCGAGCGCGGCCAGCGTGCCTATGAATTGCGGATCTTCCGCCTTGAGGAAGCGCAGGTCGAGCAGCTGGAGCAGCGACGCGTCGCGCGCATCATCCTCGAAATTGGCGGAGATGGCCTTGCTGTCGGGGCGCCATGCGCATTCGAGTATGCGCTGTTTCATGGCTTCCGCCCGGCTGTTCCAATGCGCGGCGCGCAGCGGCAGGTCGAGCGCGGAAGCGGCATGGGCCAGCCGGTCGCAGGCGGCCCAGCACATGACCGCGCTGTAGCTGTGGACATGGGCGCGGGTGCGCAGTTCCCACAGGCCCGCGTCCGGCTGGTCATAGACCTGCCAGGCGCGCTCGCCCACCGCCTCCAGCGACTCGAAATCCGCGTGGCCCGCCATGCGGAGCAGGCGCTGGTCGATGAATCCCTGCACCGAGGACAGCACGATCTGACCATAGGCGTCATGCTGGATCTGCGAATAGGCCGCGTTGCCCACGCGCACCGGTCCCATGCCGCGATAGCCGGGCAGGTTGGCGGCTTCCCATTCCTCCAGCGTGGCGTTGCCGCGCACGTCGTAGAGCGGCTGGATATGCCCGCCGCGCGCATTGTCCACGATGTTGCGAAGGTAGACGAGATAGCTTTCCAACACGTCGAGCGCGCCCAGCCGGTTGAGCGCCTCCACCGTATAATAGGCATCCCTGATCCAGCAGTAACGATAATCCCAGTTGCGGCCGCTGTCGGCATGTTCGGGGATGCTCGTGGTCAGCGCCGCGACGATGGCGCCCGTCTCCTCATGCTGGCAGAGTTTCAGCGTGATGGCGGAGCGGATGACCGCTTCCTGCCATTCGGGCGGAATGGCGAGGCTGCGCACCCAGGTCTGCCATTCATGCACCGTGTCGTCGAGCATCCGTTCGATGGCGGGGCGCAGGGCGTCGGAAAAGCTTTCGTCCGGCCCCATGAAGAAATGGATGTCATGTTCGAGGCGGAACCAGCTTTCCTGGCTGATGAGGCCGATGGGCGCGTTGGTCGATATCCGCATCGCCATGTAGGACAGCACGATGCGGATATGGTTGGAGCCGTAGCTGATCGGCACATGTTCCGAATGCCAGCTCGTCGTCGGGCGAAAGCGGACGCGGATACGGGGCGATCCCGCCACGGGCCGCACCACGCGGGCGAAGGCCACGGGGCGGTACATGCGCCCCTTGTGCCGGTAGCGCGGGCAGAAATCATAGGTTTCGACGGCATTGCCCTGCGCGTCGCTCTGCCGTGTGACCAGGACCGGCGTGTTGCGGACATAGCGCTGTTCGATCTGGACGCAGCCTTCCAGCTCTATCGCCCAGAAACCGCGCGCGTCCGGGCTGCGCCAGTCCTTGTTGTCCAGCAGCGCGGAAAAGACCGGGTCGCCGTCCACGCGCGGGACGCAGGCCCAGATCATGCGCCCGGCCCGGTCGATCAAGGCCGACGCCTGGCAGTTCCCGATGGGCCAGAGGTCGAGCGTCCGTCCGTTTCCGCCCATGAGAGTGTCGCTATGATCGACTATTGGTCTGCCCCCTTTTTGTCCGGTTCCACACGAAAGGGGGCCGCCGGGTCAGGCCGACACCCCTTGTTGCAGATAATGCCTGACGGCCGCCACCTGTTCCAGGGAAAAGCCTGCCCGCGTTTCGCGGGGCGTTCCCACCAATATGCCGTTTCCGCCCAGTTCGGCGGCGGCGGCGAAACCTTCCTCATCGGTCACGTCGTCGCCGATGAAGAGGGGCGTGCCCGCCTTCATCGGCGCGCGGGACATGAGGGCATGGACCGCGCTGCCCTTGTCCGCGCCGCCGGGGCGCAGTTCGAACAGCATCTTGCCCGGTTGCAGTTGAAGACCGTGCCGCGCGGCGAGATCGGCCGCAAGGCCGCCCGCTTCCTCGCCCCATTGCGGCGCACCCCGGAAATGCAGGCCGACGCTGATCGACTTGCGCTCGACCAGCAGGCCGGACTTGTCGTCGGCAAAGGCGTGGAAGGCGGCTTCCGCCGCATCCACGGCGGCGGGGCGGTCGGGCGCTTCGACCGGGCCGTCGGGGCGCGCGAACTCCAGCCCGTGCGTGCCGGCCAGCAGAAAGGGAGAAAAGCCAAGCTCCCTTAAGGTGGCGACCGAACGTCCGCTGACGATGGCGAGGCGGCCGTCCAGCCGCTCGCGCAACCGTTCGAGCAAGCGGAGGAGGTCCTGATCCACCGCCACGCCGTCGGGCGTGGCGGCGATCGGCGTCAGCGTCCCGTCGAAATCGAGGAAAAGCGACGCGCCGTCCAGCAACGCCCGTGGGGGCGGCGGAAGAGGGGGGAGGGAAAGGGGGGAATGGGTCACGCCTTAAAAGTGGAGCACTCGCCGGATTTCGCAACCCCTCATTTGCTGCAACTGCACAATTTCTTTGGGAGGCAGGGTTCATGCGGAAAAGCGTTCCCCATCGTCTTCCGGCTTGCTATTCGGCTGGCAATGACTGATTTCCGCGACCCGTTCGACGCCATCAAGGACCATCCTTTCGACGATGCGCTGTCGCAGCGCTATCTGGTCTATGCCCTTTCCACGATCACCGCGCGGTCGCTGCCGGATCTGCGCGACGGGTTGAAGCCGGTG
>Ga0182735_1002369_pt1 | contig 11490 bp, 10 predicted proteins | sample eDN5th30CKraftMG_FD_128524 | JGI IMG/M metagenome (GOLD analysis project Ga0182735, IMG submission 128524) | Enriched Miracle-Growth compost microbial communities from Emeryville, California, USA - eDNA 5th pass 30_C Kraft MG (version 2) (version 2) ... | reverse complement strand
TCCGGCAGCACGGTGTAGTTCGCAAATGTCGAGGTGCCCATGTAGTGGTGCACCGGCTTGCCTTCGAACGAGAACCGCGAGGTGCCGTCCGGCATCAGGCCCTGGCCCTGCGTCGAACGGATCGCGGTGCAGAGATTGGTCTTGCGCGAGAGGCAAGAGGGGCACTGGCGGCATTCCGGCGTGTAGAGCGGAATGACGTGATCGCCCTTCTTCACGCTGGTCACGCCTTTGCCGACATCGACCACGATGCCCGCGCCTTCATGGCCGAGAATAGCCGGAAACAGCCCTTCAGGGTCCGCGCCGGATAGCGTGAATTCGTCGGTGTGGCAGATGCCTGTCGCCTTGATCTCGACCAGCACTTCGCCCTCGCGCGGGCCTTCGAGTTGCACGGTGGTCACTTCCAGAGGTTTTCCGGCGGCGATGGCGAGAGCGGCGCGAACGTCCATGATCGAAGGGTCCTTGAATAGAGCAGGTGACGCTTTTGTTACACGGGGGTTGTGGGCCCCGCATATTGGCTGATTGCCTCCCAGCATAGGTTCGGGCAATCAGAACGGCAAATGAAAGAGACATGGGACCATATGGCCGCGCGCGCCGCGCCAGCGGTATTTGTCGTGCTGTGGAGCTCGGGCTTCATCGGCACGAAGTATGCGTTGTCGGGCGCCGAGCCGCTGACCTTTCTCACCATCCGCATGGCTTATGTCGTGGTGCTGCTCGCGGTCATCATCGCGGTCTGGCGGCCAAAATGGCCGAGCTTGCGTGAGGCGGGACACAGCGCGGTCGCGGGGCTGCTGATCCACGGTATCTATCTCGGGGGCGTCTCGATTGCGATTTATCACCATGTGCCCGCAGGCCTGTCGGCGCTGATTCCAGGCTTGCAGCCGATCCTGACATCGACGCTCGCCAACCGCTGGCTCGGCGAGCGCGTCACGCCGTTGCAATGGGGCGGATTGCTGCTGGGTCTCGCGGGCGTGCTGCTCGTGCTGAAATCGCGTCCAATGACGGGCGAAGTGGGGTGGGGCTGGCTCGCGACCTGCGTGGCGCTGGTCAGCATCACGATCGGCACGCTGTACCAGAAGCGTTTCTGCGGAAAGATCGACTGGCGCACCGGCAACACGATCCAATATGTGACCTGCGGCATTGTCTACGCGATCGGCGCGTGGCTGTTCGAGACGCGGCAGATCAACTGGAGCATGGAATTTATCCTCGGCGTGAGCTGGCTCGTGGTCGCGCTGTCGATTGGCTCCATCAGCGTGCTGTACTGGCTGATCCGCCGCTCGGCGGCGACGCAGGTCGCGAGCCTGTTTTATCTCGTGCCAGCGACCACGGCGCTGATGGCGTTCGTGCTGTTCGATGAGCGGCTGGATCTTCTCGGCATCGTCGGTATGGCGATCTGCGCGGCCGGCGTGTTTCTGGTGAACAAGCCGGAGCCGAAGCCGGAGGTTTCGCCAGGAAGTTAGAGTGAGTCCACTCTCTCGTCATTGCGAGCGGAGCGAAGCAATCCAGAATCTGGATTGCTTCGTCGCTTACGCTCCTCGCAATGACATCACTAGTGGCGTGTCTTTCTATAGGCCGCCAGCGCGCGCTCGCGCGCGGCCTTGTGATCAACAATCGGCTCGGGATAGGTCTGTCCAAGCGTGACGCCTGCGGCGGCAAGCTCCATCGGTGTTGCTTCCCACGGTTTGTGAATAAGCGGAGGCGGCAGCTTCGAAAGCTCCGGCACCCAGCGCGAGACATAGGCTCCATCGGGATCGAATTTCTCGCCCTGCAAAATCGGATTGAAGATGCGGAAATAGGGCGCGGCATCCGCGCCGCAGCCTGCGACCCATTGCCAGTTGCCGGGATTGCTGCCGGGATCGGCATCGACCAGCGTGTCCCAGAACCATTTTTCGCCATCGCGCCAGTCGAGCAGCAGGTGCTTGACCAGAAAGGAGGCCGCCACCATGCGAATACGGTTCTGCATCGCGCCGGTGTGCCAGAGCTCGCGCATGCCCGCATCGACGATAGGGTAACCGGTGCGGCCCTGCTGCCATGCGCGCAACGCTTTGACATCGCGCCGCCAGGGAAAATCATCGAACGATGATTGCAAATTGCGCCGGTGCAGATCGGGATGATCGAACAGCAGATGGCGGCAGAATTCGCGCCAGCCGATTTCGGACAAAAACTTTTCGACATCGCGGGACAATGCGGGATGCTGCTCGGCGGCGAAGCGTGCGGCATGAAACATCTGCCGCGGAGAAATCTCACCGAAACGCAGATGCGGCGACAGATGTGAGGCGTGATCCCGGTCCGGAAAATCGCGGCCCTCCGCGTAGCCTTTGATCGCGTCGTCGAGAAAATCGTGAAGCCGCTTGTGCGCGCCTGATTCTCCCGGCGTCCACGTTTCCCTAAACCCGGCCGCCCAGTCGGGATGCGTGGGTTCGAGTTGCCAGTCCTTGAGGTTCTCGCTTTTGATCGCGGCAACGGGCGGCGGCAGCTTGCGGATCGCGGCCAGCGGGCGGGGCGGCTCGCCCTGCGCCCGCACCCGTTTCCAGAACGGCGTGAACACGCGCAGGCCGTGACCTTCTTTATTACGGATGTTGCGTGGAAGCGCGAGGAGGTCGCTTCGGCTGACGTGTGTCTCGACGCCGATTTTTTGCAGAGCTTCGGCAACTTCGCATGCGCGTGCCGCTTCTGCCGGCACCTCGCTGTCGATCCAGAACACCACTTTGGCATGTGCCTCGCGCGCAAGCTGAGGCAAAGTCTCGCGGGGGTCGCCTTTGCGCAGTACAAGATGCTGGCCGAGCTTTTTCAGGTCCGCATCGAGCGCGCGCAGCGAGTTCGCCAGCCACCATTGGCTGGCCGCACCGGGCGAGCGATGTCCATGCTTGCCGGTCTCGATGCCGCCGAGGATATAAAGACAGATCAGGTGCGTTCCGGCATCGCGGGCCGCGATCAGCGCGGCATGGTCCGACAGGCGCAGATCGTCGCGAAACCAGACGATGACGGGGTACTGCGCGGCGTTCATCGAATGTCCGGTTTAGCGTGAGAGCGGGGCGGCATGCTCTCTTTTAACGTCGTAAAACAAAAAAGGAGCGCCATGGCGCTCCTTTTTCCCCGCTTATTGAAAGCGATTTATTTCGGCTGTTCGACGATGCGGAAGTAAGGCTTCGGCGACTTCCAGCCCTTCGGAAACTTCTTCTTGGCTTCTTCTTCCGGAACTGCCGCGGAGAAGAACACGTCGTCGCCCTGTTTCCAGTCGGACGGCGTGGAGACACCATGCTTGGCGGTGAGTTGCAGCGAGTCGATGATGCGCAGCACCTCCTGCCAGTTGCGGCCGGTGCTCATCGGATAGATCAGGACCGTCTTGATGGTCTTGTCCGGGCCGATCACGAAGATGTTGCGCACGGTCTGGTTGTCCACCGGGGTGCGCTTGCTGACGTCGCCCGAGGTGCTTTCCGGCAGCATGCCGTAGAGCTTGGCGACTTTGAAATCGACGTCGGCGATCAGCGGGTAGTTCGGGGCGACGCCCTGCGTCTCCTCGATGTCCTTGGCCCAGAGGTGATGCTTGTCGGTCGGATCGACGCTGATGCCGATCAGCTTGATGCCGCGCTTGTCGAACTCCGGCTTGAGACGGGCGACGGCGCCGAGCTCCGTCGTGCAGACCGGGGTGAAATCCTTCGGGTGGGAGAAGAACAGGCCCCAGCTGTCGCCGAGCCATTTGTGGAAGCTGATGTGGCCTTCGGTGCTGTCAGCTTCGAAGTCGGGGGCCTTGGCACCAATCGATAAAGTCATCGTGACGTCCTCATGTCGTGGTTCTTGAAAGATCGCGGAAACTTGAAAGACCCTTTTGATATAGGCCCATCGTAAGACAAACGGAATGGTGCGGCAAAAAGGACAATATCCTTCTTCTCGGACTTCAATTGGTGCAAAGCCATTCTCGTGCGGCGTAACAATTTGAAACAACACGACTGCGTGTTTTGATTCAAATGCCCTGAATTAGCCTCGACGCCGCCCTACGTGCGCCTATCCGGTTTGGGACATGAACCAAACCGCCGGTGAGTGTGACCAAAAAGCAAGCCCGGCGACTCAACGAACGCCGCCCAAGCGTTCATTAACGTCACGTTAAGCCCCGTCAGCAAATGCTACGGAAGTACCCAGCGAGTCAGTACCATGTCTATCCAGGACAGCCCCTCCGATCTCTCCGAACTCATCCGTCAGGTTGAGACCCTCCAGGACGAAGCCGCCCGTGCATCCGCGGTCAGCGCGCTCGGAATGGTGCGCGACGGAGTCATTACCGGCGAGGGGCCGACCACACTCGGCCGCATTCATTTTTCCCGTTCGCTCGACGCTGATGACGCCGCCTGGTGCGCGCGTATCCTGACCGCCGCCGGCGTGCGGGACATTCCGGTCAGCCGCGCCGAAGTCGAAACGCTCTTCCAGATCGGCGAAGCCGGTGCGGACCGCTCCGACGACGGCGTGTTCGACGATCTTCTCGCCAAGGCCGTGGTGCATCACGCCGCTGCTGCCTCCGGCTTGCCGGTGCCGCCGCGTTCGATCGCGCTGCAGCCGGGGATCGCAATCGAGAGCTGGGCGCCGACCACGGCGGTGGGCGTCAATGTCGAAGTGCTGGAATGGATCGCGGCGCAGATGCGCGGCAAGCGCCGCAGCAACCGCGTCCTGAAAACCCTGGTCGCTGCCTGCCTGATCGGAGCCGCGACGCTGCCGCTGGCCGCTTCGCTCCCGGCTGTGATCGACCTCGCGACTTAAAGCATCGCCATTTTGAATTGCGAAACGCCGGGTCGGCTCAGCCGATCCGGCGTTTTGTTTTGAAGCCGTCTGCAGCGGCGATAGACAGTCAGTGTATCGCGTTGGCGTGCTTGCGAACCGATTTTCCGGCGGTATCGACCGGCGCCAGCCCGAGCGTGCGGCCGGGGAAACCCGCGACATCGAAATAGCGCTGGCCGGACACGCGCTGATACTGCACCACGGTCCGCAATTCGTTATCGCCGGGCTTTGAAATCAGTCGGCTGGTCGTGGCGGCCTTCGGCGTGATGCCGTTCGGGATCGCCTCGGAGAGCACCCGTCCCATCAACCCGCCATTGGCGGTCGAGCGCAGGCCGAGGATCTGCGCGATGGTCATCCCGACATCGGCATTGCTCGCGGGCAGGGTATCGACATAGCCGGTTTTGAAATCGGGGCCGATCGCCGCCATGAAGTTCATGGTGTCGGCGCGGCTGAAATTGCCGTGCATGCCCTGACCTTGCTGAAGGCGGGTGTCGGAAACGGTGACGGCGCACAGCAAAGGCTCGCCGCAATCGGTGGCGTAGGAGCGGAAGTTGATGACGATCGCCGGATGCGGCGTGACGCCTGCTCCCTTGAGATTGACCGCGGACAGCGGCAGCGTACCGGGAATGCGGCCGAGTTCATCATGCACGAACAGGCCGCTGACATAGTCCTGCTTCAGCAGTGCTGAGACGATCTTTCGCGCCAGCGCCTTGTTCGGCTTTTTGCCCTTCTTGCCGGTCCCGGGAATGTAGACGAGGTCCGAGCCGCCATTGGCGGCAACGATCACGTCGGGCTTGGCGGCGTCCTTGCCGATCAGGCCGTTGCCGAGGCGGGGATAGGTGTTCGCCGCGACCGGCTCGTTCTTGTTGTCGGGATCGTTGAGCGGAAGATCGAGCGCCTTGGCGAGATCGAACGCGACGAACCCCGGCGGCAGCTGGCCTTTGGGCACGTCTTTATATTCACCCTTGGCGGCGTCGCTGGTCTTGCTCTCTTTCGAGATGGTCGAGAAGCCGTGGTCCGCCGAGACAATGATATTGGTGCTGGCCGCAAGGCCCAGCTCCGTCAGCGCCTGACGAACTTGGGCGAGGTTGTTGTCGGCGTTCCTGATCGCCGCGAGCGAGGTGGGGCCGTTGATGCCCGGCGTCAACTGCCCGAGGCTGTCACCCTGATTGTGTTGCGTGCCGTCCGGGTCGCGCGACCACAGCACCAGCACGAACGGCTTGTTGCGCGCCTTGAACATCGGCAGCACGGCCTTGGTCACGACGTCGGTGAAGAATTGCTGCTGATCGACGTTGGCGACGTTGGTGCCGGCTTTTTCGGAGTTGCCGGCCTTGCCGTTTTCGCCGCGCGACGGCGTCTTGAGGGGAAGGTTCGCGGACTCCAGCGCTTTCTTCACATCGCCGGAAAGGGGGATGCCGAGATCCTTGCCGTCTTTCGATGCGCCTGTCTGGTCGTCGATGACGATGGTTTTGGCGCCGCTGCGTTCGGTGTGATCGAACATCAGCGTCGGGCCGAGCTTGCCGATCGCGGCGGTGGAAAAGCCCGCGCGGCGGGCTGCCGCGAGGATCGTTTCCTCATTGAGATAGTTGCCGCCGAAATGGTCATCGACATCGCCGAGCACCGGATCGTTTTCCAGAAACGGCGTCATGCTGCCGTGCGCGGCGCCGACCGGATAGCCGGAATAGATGGTATTGCTGTAGACGCCGGTGTCGCCGAGATAATGGCCGGTGGCCATTCCCGAGGAATTCGGCATGGTGAAGGTCGGAAACAGCGAATGCGGGTTCTTGAAATTCACGCCTGCGTCGCGCAGCGCCGCCATCGCGGGCGCGGTCTCCGGCGTCACTTTCAGCGCACGCATGCCGTCCGGCACGAACAGGATCAGATTGTGCGGCGTGGCGTTGGCGGCGTGACTTGCGGACGGGAAGGCGGACAGCAGGCCGGCAACGGCAAGGCCGAGCGGCAGCGAAACGCGGGCGCGCATGAAAATCTCCTGGGATGAAAACGAGTGCGCCCGGTGTAATTTCTCTCAACGACAGTTTTGTTACAGACGCTCCACCTCACACAAACGGGATCACCGATGGCGCGAACGATCAGGCACCTTCTCATTCATGGCCGGGTGCAGGGAGTGGGCTTCCGGGCGTGGGCGCAGGACATGGCCGAGGAGCTCGGCGTGGAAGGCTGGGTGCGCAACCGGCGCGGTGGCGAGGTCGAGATGGTCGTCGCGGGTTCGTTGCAGGCGGTGGATGCGATGGCGGAGGCCTGCCGTCAGGGGTCGTCCTTTGCCCGGGTCGATCGGGTCGTGGCGAGACCGGCGTCGGAGGACGAACTGGAGCTTCGGGGCGAGGCAGGCGGATTCGCCGCGCTACCGACAATTTAACGATTCGAAGGCATTCTCGCCGCAATGCTGCTTGTAAAGCCGCCGCCAAGCATCTAGCAGAGTGGCGGTATTATTTTATTGATTGGCTGTCGTGGCATCCTCTTCGATTTTTCCGCCCCAACTCCGCGGCGTCCGGGCAGGCATTGCCCGCTGGCTCGATGGTATCGAGCGCGGCTGGTCCATTCCGGTTTTCATTCTCGGCTTTATCGCGCTCTCGACGCTGATTTTAAGCATCGGCTATGTCAGCGGCAATTTGCACATGGATGTCCTCGAGGCGTGGTCCGTGGGGCGAACGCTGGCGTGGGGATTCTGGAAACATCCACCGTTGATGGGGTGGGTGGCTCACGGCTGGACGGAAATCTTCCCGCTGACGGACTGGTCGTTCCGCCTGCTGGCCATGGCCAATGCCGGACTGGCGCTGTTCGCGGTGGACCTGATCGCGCGCCGTTTCGTGCGCGGCGACAAGCGGGCGGTGATCCTGCTGCTGTTGCTGTTGATGCCGGTCTATCAATTCCATGCCGAGAAGTTCAACGCCAACAGCGTGCTGCTCGCGGTCTGGCCGCTGGCGACTTATTGCTTCCTGCGCTCGTTCGAGGAGCGCACCGCGGGCTGGGCGGCGGCAGCGGGCTTTTTGTGCGCGCTCGCGATGCTCGGCAAATATTATTCGATCTTTCTTCTTGCGGGATTTGTGATCGCTGCAGTTCTGCATCCCGACCGCTCGCGCTACCTGCGCTCACGGGCGCCATGGATTTCGTTCGCATGCGGGCTCGCCGGAATCGCGCCGCATATCTACTGGCTGTCGCAGCACGATTTCATGCCGTTCCATTACGCGGTGCATACGCATATCGAGAAGCACGGCGTTCATTCGTTCAAGGACGTCGTGCTGTTCGTTCTCACCAATGCGGCCTATCTGCTGTTGCCGATCGTCAGTCTCGGCATCATGCTGCGCGCGCATTGGCGGGAATGGTGGGCGAACCTGAGGGCGCTGCCGTCCGGACTGTTGCTGCTGTTTCTGGTGTTCGCGGCGAGCTTTCTGCTGCCGATGCTGACCACGCTCGTCATCGACAGCGATCTGCCCGCGACCTGGCATTTCCAGGGCTTGTTCCTTGTCGTCCTGATCGCCGTCTGCGCCTTGCGGTTTGAGATCCCCCGCAGGGAGACGGTCAATCTGACGGCCATGGTCGGCATCATGTTCATTTGCGCGCTGCTCGTTTCACCTTTCTATGCGCTCCATCGCAATGCGAATCCGTCTTCGAACGACCGCGAGTTTTATCGCGCCGCGGTCAGGACGCTGACCGATACCTGGCATCAGGCTTACGGCGTGCCGCTCAACCGCGTGAGCGGTGAGGACGGGCTTGCCTTCGCGACGGCCTTCTACAGCCCGGATCACCCGCGTTACAGCCGCCCTTATCCCTTCGGGCATGACTGGGCGATGCCGGAAGGCGATCCCTTTGCCAACGGCTGGAGCGCGATGTGCTTTGTCGGGGAATCCTATTGCGATGGCTGGATGAGGCGGATCGCGCAGAAACACCCGCAGGCGCGGCGCTGGACCTTTCCGGTGCGGCTTTCTCTGTGGGGATTTCGGGGCGCCACGCGCGACGTAGCGGCGATCATGATCGGGCCTCCCGCAGCGCCGGGGGATGAGATTCCGGCGGAGCGGCTCGACGAAGTCGGAGCCCGCAGGCGCTGAAGCACTGCGCTATGCCGCCAGCACGATCTTGCGGAAGGCCGCCGAGATCGTGCGCAGCGCCGCGAGTTGCGCAGCGTCGCTCACTTTCGAGTAGAGCATGACTTTCGACTTGCCGAGCTTCGGCAGCTTGCAGGCTGCGCCGATGTCGATCAGCCCGGGTGGCGCGATACGGCGGGCGAGGGGCGCGACACCCAGTCCTGCCTCCGCCGCCGCGACGACGGCGGTGACGCCGCCGCCGATGAAGGTTTCCGTCCACGGCAGCTTCGCCTTGTCGAGCGCGCGCACGGCAATCGCGCGCACGCCGCAGGAGGGCGCGAGTGTCGCGATGGCCAGCCGTTCGCCTGCGGCCCAGTTGAACGAGGGTGCTGCGAACCAGCCGAATTCGTCCTCGGTCAGTTTTTCGCCGCCGCGATGGCTGCCCTCGGGGCGGACGATCACCGCATCGAGCGTCCCGGCGTCGAACGCGTCGAGCAGGTCGTGCGAGAAGCCGATCTGCACGGTGATGGTGAGCGACGATGAGAGCGACCGCAGCCGCTCCATGATCGGCACCAGTTCGGGACCGGCGGCATGATCGCTGAATCCGAGCGCCAGTTGCTTGCGGGCGGCCTGCGAGCCGTTCAGCGCGCGGTCGTGCGCATCGATCAGGGCTTTCGCATCCTTGCGAAAAGCGATGCCGTCCGATGTCAGCCGCACGGCACGCGGCGAGCGTTCGACCAGGCGCTTGTTCAGCGTCGCCTCCAGCCGTTGCAGTTTCATGGAGACGGCGGCCTGCGTGGTGCCGAGCACCTCGGCGGCGCGGGTGAAGTTCTGCAAGTCCGCCACCAGCAGAAAGGCCCGGACGGTTTCGATGTCGAGCGTGCTCATGGCATCATCAACATATGTTATCATTGATATCAACATGGATAAGATACCAAAATCATGCGGGCGGGTCTAGCTTCCTGTTGTCAACGAGGCAGCAATTCAAGGAGACAAGACCGTGCCCCTCATCACCGTTCAGTATTCATCCACCAAGGACGTTCCTCCCACGAAAGCGGAGATCGCCGCCGCCGTCAGCGAATTGTCCTCGGGCATCCTGCACAAGGACCCGAAGGTCACGGCCATCATCGTGCAGGCGGTCGAGGCGTCCGACTGGTTCGCCGGCGGACGCTCGCTCGCCGAGCAGAAGCTCGCCAGCGTCTGGCTGGACATCCACGTCACCGACGGCACCAACAGCAAGGACGAGAAGGCCGAATTCATCGCCGCGACGTTCAGGAAATTCGGCGAACTGCTGGGCCCGCTGCACACCGAGAGCTATGTGCACGTCCATGAAGTGCGCGCGGATGCCTATGGTTTCGGCGGGCTGACGCAGGAGCGGCGGTATATTGCGAAGAAGCTTTGGATTCCGCCGTATCAACTTGCGGTCTAAGAGCGCCGATTTTCGGCGGTACATTCGGGAAAGCCGATGGCTTTCCCGAATGTTATGCGATTCCGGAATGCTCTTGCACCGACGCGCGTTTGGAGTAGATCATTTCAATCATCGTCAACGGAGGTCGTTTTTATGTTCACCCACGTCATGGTCGGCTCGAATAACATCGAAGCGTCGAAGAAATTCTATGACGCTATCTTCACCGCGGCCGGTGGGACGGCGGGGACGGTCGATGCCAAGGGACGGCTTGCCTACAGCGACGGCGGCGCGCGTTTCCTTGTCACCAAGCCGATCAACGGTCAGCCGGCTTGCTCTGCCAATGGCGGCACCATCGGCCTGAATATCAAGAGCCCGGCTTTGGTGGATGCTTGGCACGCCGCAGGTGTCGCGAATGGTGGCAAGACTGCGGAAGATCCTCCAGGCGTTCGCGAGTCGGCAGGCAAGAAGGTGTATCTCGCCTATCTGCGCGATCCGGACGGCAACAAGCTCTGCGCCCGGTCGTCTTATCCGGGCTGAGGCGCGCTGAGTTTAGCCTGAGGCGTCATTGCGAGGAGGCAGCGCCGACGAAGCAATCCAGTCTTTCTTAAATGCTGGATTGCTTCGTGGAGCCTGTCATCGGGCCGGCGAAGCCGGACCCGTTGGCTCGCAATGACGATTATTTCGTTCTGCTCCGAACCCGATCCGATCACTCCGCCGTTTCGGGCAGGGCCGGCTCAACGGCGCCGAACACATCCTCGAACGCCTGCCGGAGCGCGATGTCGACATCGTGCATCGTCACCGGCAGGCCGAGATCGGCGAGGCTGGTGACACCGTAGCGCGGATCTGCAACTCCGCACGGCACGATGCCCGTGAAATGCGACAGCTCCGGTTCGACGTTGATCGCGATGCCGTGCAGCGACACCCAACGCTTCAGCCGCACGCCGATCGCGGCGATCTTGTCCTCATAGTCTTCGCCTTTCTCGGGCCGCTTCACCCAGACGCCGACGCGGTCCTCCCGCCGTTCGCCGCGCACGTTGAAGGCGTCCAGCGTGGCGATGATGAGCTGTTCGAGGTTGGCGACATAGGCGCGCACATCCGGTCGTCGCCGCTTCAGATCCAGCATCAGGTAGACCACGCGCTGGCCGGGGCCGTGATAGGTGAATTGCCCGCCGCGGCCAGTGGCCAACACCGGGAACCGGGCACCGACGAGAGCGGCGGGCTTGGCGCTGGTCCCGGAGGTGTAGAGCGGGGGATGCTCCAGGAGCCAGACCAGTT
>Ga0182735_1002368_pt1 | contig 11491 bp, 11 predicted proteins | sample eDN5th30CKraftMG_FD_128524 | JGI IMG/M metagenome (GOLD analysis project Ga0182735, IMG submission 128524) | Enriched Miracle-Growth compost microbial communities from Emeryville, California, USA - eDNA 5th pass 30_C Kraft MG (version 2) (version 2) ... | reverse complement strand
CTGGGTCGCCGCGTCGCAGGCCCAGTGCTCCTTCGGCAGGATGGCGCTCGACGGCTGACCGAGCCCGACCGCGGCGATCTTGTTGATCTCGTCGCGGTTGACGGCATAGTTGAGCGCCTGGCGCACCCGCACGTCGTCGAGCGGCGGCTTGCTGTAGTTCATGAACGCGAGGAACGGCACCAGCGAGGGGCTCGCCGTCGCGATGACGTTCTTGGAGCGGTCCGCGATCGGCTTCTGCGCCGGCTGCAGGTTGATGGCGAGGTCCGCCTCGCCGGCGACGACGGCGCGGACCGCGGTCGGCAGCTCGTTGATGATCTTGAAGCTGATGGCATCGAGATGCGGCAGGCCCTTCTGCCAGTAGTCGGGATTGCGCGCGACCTGGAGGTTGTCATTGTCCTGCCAGCTCACGAACTTGAACGGGCCGGTGCCGACCGGCGCGCGATCGATGTTGCCGTCCTTGGCATCCTGGATCGACTTCGGCGAGACCATCAGGCCGGCGCGGTTGGTCAGGATGGTCGGCATGCCGGCATTCGGCCGGTTCAGCTTGAGCGTCACCTGCGTCGGGCTGTTGACCTCCACCGATTCGAGCGTCGCCAGGTCCGACTTCACGTTGGAGCGCGGGCTCGTCTTGTAGCGCTCGAGGTTGAACTTCACCGCCTCGCCGTTGAACGGCGTGCCGTCGTGGAACTTGGCGCCCTCCACGAGGTCGAGCACCAGCGTCTTGGGGTCGGTGAACTTCCAGCTCTTGGCGAGCCCCGGCTTGAGCTCGAGCGTGCGCGGATCGAAATCGATGAGCGCGTCGAACACCACGTAAAGCGTGTTGAGGTCGGTGAGGTTGCGGCCCGTCATCGGATCGATGGCGCCGGGATTGTAGGGCATCGCGACCCGCAGCGTGCCGCCCTTGCGCGGGGCGGCCTGGGCCCAGCCCATCTCCGGCATCAACAGGGCGCCGGCCGCGGCGGCGGTCGCCTTCATCACGTCGCGGCGGTCCATCGTGAATTTGCTGTCGGCCATTTCGTCCTCCCGTTCCGATCGTTCGTAAATGCTTGCGGCGATCCTAGCCCGCTTTGACGACAGGTAGAATAGGCGGCGCCGCATTGGGAAATCTCCCATTTCCGGCGTGCGCGGCGCGGATCATGCCGCCGGCAGCGGCTCGCCCGCGAAATGACAGGCGACGAAACGGCCCGGCTCGAGCTCGCGCCAGGCGGGCTCGACCTTCACGCATTTCTCCACCGCGAGCGGGCAGCGGGTGTGGAACCGGCAGCCGGACGGCGGCGCCAGCGCGCTCGGGATTTCGCCCTTGAGGATGACGCGCTGCTTGTTGCGCAGGTGCGCCGGCATCGGCTCGGGCTCCGCCGACAGCAGCGCCTGCGTATAGGGATGCAGCGGCCTCGCCATCAGCGCGTCCGCCGGGCCGAGCTCGACGATCTTGCCGAAATACATCACCGCGACGCGGTCGCTGACATGCGCCACGACGCGCAGATCGTGGCTGATGAAGACGTAGGTCAGGTCGAAGTCGCGCTGCAGGTCGGCGAACAGGTTGAGCATGTCGGCCTGGATCGAGACGTCGAGCGCAGCCACGACCTCGTCGCAGACGATCAGCGTCGGCTCCAGCACCAGCGCCCGCGCGATGTTGGCGCGCTGCTTCTGGCCGCCGGAAATCTCGTGCGGATAGCGGTTGGCAAGCTCGGTCGAGAGCGCGACACGATCGAGCATCGCCAGCGCCTTGGCGGTGCGCTCGGCCGACGTACCGATGCGCGCGACATCGAGCGGCTCGCGCACGCTCTCCAGGATCGTCATGCGCGGATCGAGCGCGGCGTTCGGATCCTGGAAGATGATCTGGAACGCCCGGCGGTGCCGGCGAAGCTCGGCCGCCGGAAGATCGAACGGGTCCTTGCCGAAGTGCAGCATCCGCCCGCCCGAGGGCGACAGCAGGCAGACGATGCAGCGGCCGAGCGTGGACTTGCCGGAGCCGGATTCACCGATGACGCCGAAGGTCTCGCCCTTGCGCACCGTGAAACCGACCCGGTCCACCGCCTTGACGATCTGGCCGCGCGAGCGGCCGGCGAAGGAAATCTCGAGGTCTTCGACGCGGAGAATCTCGGTCACGCGCCAGCCCCCGGCAATGCCAGTTCGGAATGGCGGCAGCAGCGGACGTGCCGGCTTCCGTGCGCGGTCAGGACCTGCGGCGCCTCGCAGCGCGGCTGCGCGTAATTGCAGCGTGGCGCGAAGCGGCATCCCGGCGGCATGTCCTTCGCGGAGGGGACGCGACCGGGGATCGAGGGGAGCTTCAACTTGCGGTGCCGCGCCTGCGGCAGCGAACCGAGCAGGCCGGCGGTGTAGGGATGCTCGGGCCGCAGCAGGATCTCGTCCACCGGACCGTCCTCCACGACCTGCCCGGCATACATGGTCAGCATGCGGGCGCAGCTTTCGGCGACGAGCCCGAGGTTATGGGTGATGAAGAGCAGCGCCGTTCCCGTCCTGCCGGCGAGATCGATCAGCAGGTCCATGATCTGCGCCTGGATGGTCACGTCGAGCGCGGTCGTCGGCTCGTCGGCGATCAGGAGCTTCGGCTCGCAGACGAGCGCCATGGCGATCATCACGCGCTGCCGCATGCCGCCGGAAAGGCTCATGGGGTACATGGATATGCAGTTGCGCGGCGAGGGAATGCCGACCGCGGCCAGCGCTTCCACGGCGCGCTCGCGCGCCTCGCTGCGGGATACCGGGAAGTGGGTGCGCACCGTCTCGGTGATCTGATCGCCGACCGTAAATACGGGGTCGAGCGCGCTCATCGGCTCCTGGAAGATCATGCCGATGCGCCGGCCGCGGATCTTGCGCAGCCCGCCCTCGCCGAGCGCGGCGATGTCCCTGCCCTCGAAAACGATCTGACCGCTGCGGCGGCAGCCGCGCCGCGGCAAAAGGCCGAGGATCGACAGGGCCGTCAGCGACTTTCCGCAACCGCTCTCGCCGACGATTCCGACGATTTCGCCCGGATTGACCTCGAACGAGACGTCCTGGAGCGTCTGCAGCCAGCGCTCGCCGTCATTGAAGGAAACCGAGAGGTCCCGCACCGAGAGCAGCGCCGCCGCGGCGACGGACGGACCTTTCGGTTCCGACCCACTTGCGGTCGCCTGCTCCATGCCGTCTCCGAACCCATGCATGACGGCTTCTCTGCCGTCTTGACGAGGCAAAGGACAACACACGCAAGCCGCGATGTAAATGCAAAAGCCGCCGCACCGGAGGTGGGCAGCAAATCCGCCGCGACGACCGCGCCGTGCTCAGACGTTGCGGGCGCCGGCGAACAGCGAGTCGATCTCGTTCTGCGAAAGATCGGAGCCGTCGCTTTCCGCGACATCGACCGGCAGGTCGCCCTTGCGGCGGCCCTGACCGTCGGGGAAGCCCTCGATCTTGAAGCGCCGGTCGGGACCGTAATACGTCGGCGACTCGACGAAGCCGCGCGGATCGAACGTCACCCACACCAGCCGCTCGAACAGGCTCTTGGGCGACAGCGGCTTGGTGATGACCATGTTCGCGCCGGCGTCGCGCGCGGCCTTGATGGTCGAGATGCGCGCATCGCTGGTCATGAACAGGATCGGAATCTTGCGATAGGGCGCGGTCTCATCGGTTCGCAGGCCGCGAACGAATTTCACCCCGCCATCCGGCGGCAGCGCGTAGTCGCACAGCAGCACGTCGATCTTGGTCGTGCCGAGCGCCTCGATCGCGCCGCTCCAGTCGCGCGTCTGCACGATCTTGTCCGCTCCGAAGCCCTTGAGCATCGAGAACAGCAACGATCCGAAATACAGGTTCGAGTCGGCGATCAGAAAGGAGACGCCGCGCAGATTCTTCTGGCCCTTCGACACACGCTACTCCCGGGCGGCCACCACCAACTGACGCCGCGGCAAGGCAGCGACGCCAAGTGTCTTTTGCCCGAATGCCTTTAAGATTGGCTGAATGCTGCGCGTCCGGCACCGTTCCGCAAAGGCGTCCCGGCGGCGTTGAGAAACCGTTTACCACGCCGCGCGCCCGCGGCGCCGGGCGGTCCCGGCAGATCCTGCAAATCGTCAGAATTCCGCGACGGTCGTATCGTCGGCCGGGTCGGTCTGCTCGTAGAGGTCCTCGATGTCCGGCACCGCAGGCGGCCCATTGAGATGGGTCAGGATGCGTTCCTTGAGGTCGGCGATCGAGATGGCTCCGATCACCTCGTGGCGGGCATGATCGTCGCCCGTGCGCTCGTTCCACCGGCCGGTGGTCGCGGATTCCGCGGTACGGGCCAGCGCTTCGCCGAGCGCGGAAAACTCCTGCTGCAGACGGTCGAAGTCCTGCAGTGCCAGCACAAGCTCGCGGTCGGTCTTCCCCGGCTGCGAAACGACGATCTCGGTGACCCGGGACGACGTCCGCTCGAACTTGACCACCGTCTCGTGCAGCAGCTTGGCAAGGGTGCCGAGGAAAAGGCCGAGGTCCTCGCCCGCCGGCGGCATCGCGGCCGAGGCGGGAGCGGAAACGTCGTTTTCGGGGTCTGCGTGCACCGAATTCGCCGCCGTCAGGTCAGCTTGCCGAGGACCTGCTCGATCTTCTCGCGCAGAATCGGCGTCGTGAAAGGCTTGACCAGATAGTTATTGACGCCCGCCTGGGCGGCCTTCACCACCAGCTCGCGGTCGCCGCGGCCGGTCAGCAGGATGAACGGCAGCTTGCGGATCGCCTGATGGCCGCGCACCGCGCGCAACAGGCCGAGGCCGTCCATCTCCGGCATGTTGAAATCGGAGATGATGAGATCGACCGGCTGCAGGGTCGCGGTCTGGAAGGCGCTCTTGCCGTTTTCCGCCTCGTATATCTGCCGAATCCCGAGTTCCTCCAGCGTGAGGCGGGTCATCTGCCGCACACTGTTTTGATCGTCCACGATCAGAACTTTCAGGGTCGAAGCGATAGGCATAGGTCGGTGCTCTTTTCGATGGCTTACTTACACAAAGGAAGTTTTCAGTCCGTCAATTGCCGAGGGCAAATGCCGCATTCTCGGAGCGGATCGCGCCGGCCGGCGCCGGAGGCTCGGAAGCCGCCATTTCATATAGTTTCTCGGTGTCGAGGATGAAGGCGACGCGCCCGTTCCCCAGGATCGTCGCCGCGGCGATGCCGGGGATCGACCCATAGCTTTCCTCGATGCTCTTGATGACGACCTGCTGGTGACCGCACAGCTCGTCGACCCGCAGGCCAAAGCGGATGTCCTCGCCCGCCTCCGCGATGATGACCACCCCGCCGGCATCGCTCTCCGTCGAGGCGACATCCAGCAGTTCTCCGAGATGGACGATGGGAAGCAGCTCGCCGCGCAGCCGCAGCATGCCGCGCGTGCCGACGAGGCCATGGATGTCGCTGCGCGGCGGGCGCAGGCATTCCACCATCGCCGACATCGGGACGACATAGGTTTCCCTGCCGACGCGGATGACCATGCCGTCCATGACCGCGAGGGTGAGCGGCAGCGCGAGCTGGATGGTCATGCCCTTGCCGCGCTCCGATTTCAGCGAGATGCGCCCGCCGATGTCCTGGATGTTCCGCCGCACGACGTCCATCCCGACGCCGCGGCCCGAAATATCGGACACCGTTTCCGCCGTGGAGAAGCCGGGCATGAAGATGAGATTGGTGATCTCGTCGTCGGTGAGCTGTGCATCGGCGCTCACGAGCCCGCGCTCGCGCGCCTTCTTCAGCACGCGCTCGGGATTGACCCCTGCGCCGTCGTCCTTGATCTCGATGACGATGCGGCCACCGCGATGCTCCGCGCCGAGCCGGATCGTCCCCTCTTCGCTCTTGCCGCTGGCAAGGCGATCCGCGGGCTTCTCGATGCCGTGATCGACGGAGTTGCGGATGATATGGGTCAGCGGGTCGGCCAATTGCTCGACGATCGAGCGGTCCACCTCGGTGTTCTCGCCCGACATCTCGAGGCGCACTTTCTTGCCGGTCTTGGTCGCAAGCTCGCGCACGAGACGCGGCATGCGCTGGAACACCGCGCCGACCGGCTGCGCCCGCATCGACATGACGCTGTCCTTCAGCTCGCGGGTGTGGTGGACGACCTCGTCGAGCGTCTGCAGCAGGCGGCCGGAGATATGTTCCGGCAGGTCCTGCACGATCTGGCCGAGCATCGCCTGCGCGATGACGAGTTCGCCGACCATGTTCACCACGCGGTCGATCTTCTCAAGCTCGACGCGGGTCGTCGTGGCCACCGCTTTCGGCGGCGCGGCCTTGGTCTCGGCCGGCTTCGCAAGCGCGGCCTTCGCCTCGCCCGCCTCCACGGGCTTCGGCGCATCGGCCGGCACGAGCGGGGGCGCCATCGCGGCGGGCAGCGGCTCGGGCATCACCGGCGCGCCGACCTCGGGCACCGGTGTCGGCGCATCCGGCGGCAGCGCGAGGGCGGGCGCCGACGCCTTTTCGACGATGCTGAGATCGCAGTCGTCGGAGACGAAATCGAACACGCCCTCCACGGCTGCAAGGTCCGCGCTCGTCTTCAGCGTGCCGGTCCAGGACACGTACGGCTGGTCGAACTCGATTTCCGACAGCGGCGGAACCCGGGCGGCATCGGCGCTCAGCTCCAGCGTGCCGAGGGCGCGCAGCTCGCGCAGGATGAACAGCGGCTCGTTCCCCTTCTTCAGCAGCTCCGCGCCCGGTCGGAATGAAATCTCGTACACGTGGCCGGATTCTTCCTCCTCGTCCGGGACGAAGGGCACCGGAACGAAGTCGAGGTCCGCGAAATCCTCGCCGAGCGCCTCGCCTTCCTCGCCCTGCTCGATGCACATCAGCGCCTCGAGCGCCATCCGGCAATCGCGCCCGTAGTCTTCGGCGGGCGTTTCGCCGGCCCGCGACATCGTCACGAGATCGGAAAGGACGTCGCCGGCGGTCAGCAGCGTATCGACGTTGTCGGGCGAGATCGCCAGCCGGTCGCTGCGGATGGCATCGAGGACCGTCTCGAACACATGCGCGAAACCGACCAGCGAGTCGAAACCGAAGATGCCGGCGCCGCCCTTGATCGAATGGACCGCCCGGAACACCGCGTTCACCGTATCGTCGGAGCCGTTCTGCTCGCGGATATCGGTCAGGCCCTGCTCGACCTGCTGAAGCAGATCGCTGCATTCGTCGAAGAACGTATGCTTGAGTTGTTCGAAGCTCGACATGGCCTTCGACCTTATCTTCGGAGTTCTGACGGACCGGCGCGGTCCCTACTGGATGACCTTGCGGACGGTCGCAATTAGCCGGTCGGGATCGAACGGCTTGACCATCCAGCCCGTCGCGCCCGCCTCGCGCGCCAGGTTCTTCTTGTCGGTGTCGCTTTCGGTCGTGAGCACGAGGATCGGCAATCCCCGCAGCTCGGGCCGGTTGCGCAGGTTGCGCACCACCTCGTAGCCGTTCATGCGCGGCATGTTGATGTCGGTGATGACGAGATCGACGGTCTCGCGGTCCATCACCTCGCAGCCGTCCTGCCCATCGACGGCCTGCAGCACCTCGAAGCCGGCATCGATCAGCGTCATGCGCAGCATGTCGCGGATCGTCTTGGAATCGTCGATGGTCAGGATGCGCTTGCTCATGGCTGCTGCTTCGCCTGGTTCGCTGGACCGGATGGATTCCCCGAGCGGATCGCCGTCGGGCACGATGCCGGAAGCTTCGTCTGTCGCCGCCTCGGGAGCTTCCGTCCCGGCGGCCGCTTCCCGCGCGGCGGCGATCGCCGCGTCGCGCGGCCAGTCGAGGCCGAGATCGGCGAAGGCGTTCTGGAACGCCTCCGAGGGATCGGCGACATGGACGCTCGCGCCCTTCGCCGCGGCGAGGATCAACTGCACGCAGGGCATGGTCAGCGTCTCGACGGCGGAGGCGTCGATGCACAACGGCTCGTCGAACTGCAGGCGCTGGCGCAGTTCCAGCAGCAGTCCCTCGGCGGCGCCCATGTCGAGCGTGGCGCCCAGTTTCAGGGGTTCGCTAGACATTCGGCATGCGTCCGGCTGGCGCGTCGCAGGCTTGCCCGCTCATCTGCATCATCCTGTGCAATCCTTTCATCCCGCCCTGGAAGCCGCATGCGCGGGCTTCGCGCCGTGAGGCCTGGCCTCGCAGGCATCGAGAATCGCATCGGCGACCCGGGTCAGCGGAAACTGGTGTTGGACCGCGCCGCGCTCGAAGGCGGCGCGCGGCATGCCGTAGATCAGCGAGGAGTGCTCGTCCTGCCCGATGGTGACCGCGCCGCCGCGGCTGAGCTCCAGCATGCCTTCGGCGCCGTCCTTGCCCATGCCGGTGAGGATGACGCTGACGATCTTCTGCGGCGCGAGCCGCGCGCCCGACCGGAACAGGACATCGACGGACGGACGGTGCCCCGAGACCAGCGCGCCGTCGTTGAGCGCGCAGGCGTAGCCGGTCCCCTTGCGGACGAGCTCGAGATGATGCGAGCCGGGCGCGATATAGACGTGGCCCTGCTCGATGACGTCGTCGTGCCGCGCCTCCGACACCTTCATCGGACATTCGCGGTTGAGCCGCTCGGCGAAGGCGGTGGTGAAGCGCGGCGGCATGTGCTGGGTGATGAGGACCGGCGGGCAGTTCTCCGGCAGGTCCATCAGCACGACCTTGAGCGCCTCGACCCCGCCGGTGGACGCGCCGATCAGCACGATCTTGTCGCCGGAGGAGACGAAGCTCTCGCTCCGCCGCGGCTTCGCCGGCGCCGCCGCATGGCTGCGCGCGCCGACCCGCGTGCGTGCCGCGGACTTGACCTTGGTGCGCAGCTCGTCGGCCAGCAGCGCCAGTTCCTGCGCCTGGTTGGCCACAGGCTTGGCGATGAAATCGACCGCCCCGATCTCCAGCGCCTCGAGCGTGACCTCCGCGCCGGCCCTGGTCAGCGTGGAGATCATCACCACCGGCATCGGCCGCAGCGTCATGATCTTGCGCAGGAACGAGACGCCGTCCATGTGCGGCATCTCGACGTCGAGCGTGAGGACGTCGGGATTGAGCTGCTTGATGCGCTCGCGCGCGACCAGCGGATCGGGCGCCGTGCCGACGACCTCGATCTCGGGATCCTCCGCAAGCAGCGTCGACAGCAACTGCCGCATCACGGCGGAATCGTCGACGACCAGAACACGAACCGGCGCAGTCATGGCCTTGTCCCCATCTACTCGAAGAGCTCGATTTCACCGGCGATCTTGCGCGAAGACAGTCGGCCGGCGTACTCGGTCTCCAGCCTGGCGATCGAGGAGGTCTCGCTGCCGGCGAGAATGCGCCGCACCACGCGGCCGGTTGCCGGGTAATAATGGATGCGGCGCGGATGCACCCCGCCGAGATCGTGGGCCGCGCAGTTGAGCCCTTCGCTTTCCAGATAGCGGAGCACGAAGTCCGCGTTCTGCGTGCCGATCGCGTTGCGCGTGTCGGTGACGTTGCCGCCGCCGAAGACCTTGACCTCCAGCGCCTCGCGCGAGCAGCCGGCCTTGAGCAGTTCGTTGACGAGCTTCTCCATCGCGAAGTTGCCGTAGCGCGTGGACTTCGAATCCCCGCCCCAGCTCTGCGCCTCGCCCTCCGCCAGCATGAAGTGGTTCATGCCGCCGATGCCGCGCTTCGGGTCGCGGATGCAGGCCGACACGCAGGAGCCGAGGATCGTCACCAGCACTTCGTCGGGCTTGCTCGTCACATAGAACTCGCCCGGAAACACCTTCACCATCCAGGCATTGTTGGTCGCGTCGAAGAAGCGGCGGCCGGCAACCGCCGGCAACCCGTCCTCCGCCGCGGGTTTCGAGAGCGGGCGTACGGCGGCCGCGACGGTCAAGCGTCCCTCCGGTAAACCGTGCGGCCGACGAGCTGCAGGCCGGGATGGCTCCCGATCAGCGATTCCGAATGACCGATATAAAGCCAGCCGCCGGGACGAAGCTGCTGCGTGAAGCGCTCCACCAGCTTCGCCTTGGTCGGACCGTCGAAATAGATCATCACGTTGCGGCAGAAGATGGCGTCGAACAGCCCTTTCATCGGCCACGGGCCGAGCAGGTTGAGCTGGCGGTAGGTGATGAGCCGCCGGCAGGATTCCGCCATTACCACGCTGGAGGCCGCCTTCGCCCCGGCGGCCGGCTCGAAATAGCCGCGATAGGCGGCGGGGATCTCGTCGAGCGCCGTCGCCGGATATTCGGCGCGCACGGCCCGCGCGAGGATGTCGGTGTCGATGTCCGTCGCCAGCATCTTGACGTCGTGCCGGTCGATGTCGGGGATGTGCTTGCGCAGCACGACGGCGAGCGTGCAGGATTCCTCGCCCGACGAGCAGCCGGCCGACCACAGCCGCATGCGGCGGCCCGCGCCAACGCCGCGCGAGAACGGGCCGGCGACATGGCTGATGAAATGGTCGAAGTGGTGCGCCTCGCGGAAGAACTTGGTGTGATTGGTCGAGATCGAGTTGACGAAGTGTTCTATCTCGCGTTCGTTGCCGGCGAGATATTCGCGATAGGCGCTGAAGTTCGCAAGGTTGAGCGTGCGCAGGCGGCGCGACAGCCGGCTATAGACGAGATTGCGCTTGCTTTCCCCGAGCACGATGCCGGCGTGTCGATAGGCCAGCCGCGAAAGCTCCTCGAAGTCGGCATCCGAGAACGCAAATTCGCGACGCCCTTCGGCGGGAAAAGGCTCGGCGGCCGGCACTGCACTGGACACGGACGACATCGGAACGGCTTCACTCCACCGGAGAAACGACCGCGTGCGCGGCAACGGGCCGCGAACGAAGGAAACGGAACTGTCGGGAACGCGGCCACGACCGGTGGCGCGTCTCGCGGGGACGCTTACGCTCAGACACGATCCTGCTCGCCGGACTCGCTGGCGAACGACAGCAGATAGCGCAGGTCGAGCAGCGCGATCATGGTGTCGTCGACCGTCACCAGGCCGGACAGGAAATTGATGCGCGATGCCGCGGCGATGCGCGGCACCGGCTGAACCTTCGAACTCTCGAACGAGACGATATCGAGCACCCGGTCCGCCAGCAGTCCGACGAGCCGCGTGGCGATCTGAACGATGATGACGATGTGCGTCGGCGTCGCCTCGGTCTGTCCCTGGCCGAAGCGGCAGCGCAGATCGACGATCGGCACGATCACGCCGCGCAGGTTGAGCACGCCGCGGACATATTCGGGCTGGTTCGGCAGGTGCGTGATATCGGTCCAGCCCTTGATCTCGCGCACGGCCATGATGTCGACGCCGTACTGGTCCTCGCCGATGGCGAAGCTGATGAACTGCACCGGCGCGGCGGCCGCGCGGTCGTCGGCCGGCTGCCAGTCGATCGGCGCCAGCACGGGTTGCGAGACGGTTGCGGAAGCGACTTGCCCACTCATGTTGGTCGGAAAACCCGTTGGAAAGCCATGACCCGCGACTCCGCCGGACGGCGTCGCGGATCGTCCCGCGCAGCGATTCGCCATCCGGCCGTGTGTCGCAGGACGGAGGCTGCCGCAATTCCTAAAAAATTATGTTAACGCTTCGGAAATTTCGGGCCGGAATCCGGCCGCCGGCGTTAACCGCG
>Ga0182735_1002366_pt1 | contig 11497 bp, 10 predicted proteins | sample eDN5th30CKraftMG_FD_128524 | JGI IMG/M metagenome (GOLD analysis project Ga0182735, IMG submission 128524) | Enriched Miracle-Growth compost microbial communities from Emeryville, California, USA - eDNA 5th pass 30_C Kraft MG (version 2) (version 2) ... | reverse complement strand
CAGACCTTGTCGAGATCCTTGTCCTTCGGGTTGCGCCAGGCCGCCGCCATGCAGAAACGGTTCGCGCCCGATTCCTTGGCGCGCTTCGCGGTGGCGATCACATCGTCATGGTCCATCAGCTTGGTGGCCTTGACGTCGGTCTTGTAGTGGGAGCTCTGCGAGCAGTAGCCGCAATCCTCCGGGCAGCCGCCGGTCTTGATGCTGAGCAGGCTCGCGGTCTCGACATGGTTGGGGTCGAAATTGGCGCGGTGCACGCTCTGCGCCTGGAACATCAGGTCCGCGAACGGCAGATCGTACAGCGCCTGCCCCTCCTCGCGCCTCCAGTCATGGCGCGGAAGCATCCTGTTTTTTACGGCAGAAAGACGTGCGGTGATCATGGCGTATCCCGTATCGAGTGAAATAAGCGAGCAATGCGAAATCAGCGATCGTCTGCTTCATCATGAATAAGATCACGTAGCTTGCGTTTCAATGCAAGATATCCGCTATCATCTTCATCGCGGGGGCGCGACAAATCCACTTCGATAAAATCCTTCACACGCCCGGGACGCTTTGTCATGACGACTATATAGTCCGACAGCCTGATTGCCTCGTCGATACTATGCGTTACAAGCAGAACTGTTTTTGGCTCCTGCTGCCAGATTCGAACAAGTTCATCTTGCATAAATTTTCGATTCTGCGCGTCAAGCGCCGCAAACGGTTCATCCATCAAGAGCAAATCTGGCTGCACGGCGAGTGCACGCGCTATCGCAACACGTTGGCGCATGCCGCCAGACAACTGATGCGGATACTTATTCTCAAAACCTTCCAAACCAACGATCTTGATAAAATGACCCGTCGTTGCGACACGTTCCTTCTTGTCGACTCCCTTCATCTCCAGACCGAAAGCAATATTTTGAAATATGCTCATCCATGGGAAGAGAGCATAGTCCTGGAAAATCATCGTATTGCGCCATCCCGGTTTTAGAATTGGCTTACCGTCGACCGTTACAGAACCAGCCGTTGCCGTTTCAAAACCGGCTGCGATATTGAGCAATGAGGTTTTACCGCAGCCGCTGTGTCCGAGAATGGAACAAAACCGATTATCTGGCACCCGAAAGGAAACATTGGAGAGCGCAAGCAGGCTGCCCTCCGCGCCAACTTCGCCGTATACTTTCGACAGCCCCTCTATAGTTAGCTGACCCATACGACACTCCCCTATCTGCTCAGAACCAGCGACCACGGCAGGAGACGTCGCCCCACCACGCGAATGGCAACATCGATCAGCAATCCGACGACACCGATCGTCAGCATGCCAACGATGATGATATCCGTTCTCAACATGCTGCGCGCATCATTGATCAGGAATCCGAGGCCCGAGTTCGCTCCCACCAACTCCGCAGCGACCAGAGCCATCCACCCCACGCCAAGCCCGATCCGTATACCGGTGATGATCTGAGGCAGCGCTCCCTGAAGCACGACGCGAGTCAATATTTTGAATTGGGAGGCGCCCAAACTTCGTGCCGCCCGTATCAAGCTTGGATCGATGTTTTTCACACCAACGATGGTGTTCACTAGAATCGGAAAGAATATTCCAAGAAAAATGATGAACTCATTTTGCTCATCACCAAGACCGAACCACAGAATGCTGAGAGGAATCCACGCCAGAGGAGGAATCGGGCGCAGTATTTCCATGATCGGCGAGACCTGATTGTAGACCGGCCGCCACCAGCCCATTGCAATTCCAAGAGGAACAGCGGTCATCGAAAATGCAAACGCGACAGCCTCGCGCCTCAAGCTATCCAGCAGATGGTAGAAAAGTTCGCCCGAGACGATCATTCCCGCGGCGGTAACCGCAATCGTCGTCGGAGCTGGCATCAGCACCGCCATGTGAGGATCTATACTGGGAATCCAGACCTTGGAAGCGAACTGCCATGCTAAAACGAAAAGGATCAGCAGCGCCAAATTAGGTAGCGCCGTCACCATACGCATCACCCAGGCTCCCAGCGGCACCATCGCGCGACTGAAGCCGCGTTTTTCAGGCGACGATGCCAGCGCATCATCGCCCGATGTCGGTTTCGTGCTGGCCATCGGCGAAGCCACTTTCCCACCGCTCATGTTTGCGGCTCCTATTCGCTCGAAACAATGAGTGGTAATTTACGGCTGATACGTTTTTCCGTTGAAAGTCCACGGTTGCGTCAAGTCGGCTGGCTCTGGCCACGGCTGCGGACCTTTGAGCGTGGTGACGTTGTCAAACGGCGGGTAAGGCAGCTGACCTATTTTTCCAGGCCAGTTGGCCGGAATGAATGGCGGTTGACTGGGCACCTTCCAGCCAAGCTTCGCGTAGGTTTTCTGCATAAATTCCGGTGCAAACGATTGCTCGTAGTCCTTCGCACTCAGGGCTTTCGTGATGCGGTTGCGATCCTTCAGCCATTTCGCGATACGCGCGTCTTCCTCACCCCACAGCTTCGCAAAGGGATAGCTGTAAGTGGGTTTGTATAGATTGTTGTAGAGCTCCACCTGCTGCAGCAACAGATCTTTGCCGAAAACCTTGAGCATCGGCTCGGCCGCAAGATAATCGGCGGTTTTGTCGGGATGGAGTCTGATCCAGAGGGTCGCTTCCATAAAAGAATCGCTGATCGCCTGAACCACATCGGGAACATTGTCGATCAATTCCTGCCGCACATAAAACAAGCCGGCAAACATATTGTACGGGAAAATCGTATCAACTTCGCGGCCGACCTTGCGAATGTCCGCAGTAATCGTGACCGACGGCTCCCAGGGCACAATCCCGCCAATGCCTCTTGGCATCAGCATCTGCTCCGCCGGCGGCATGTTTTTCAGGATAACGTCTTTTCCGATCTGCAAACCGACCACTTCAGCGGCCTGAGTGAAGTAGAACTCGGACGAAGAGCCGGTCACGATGCCAATCGTCGCTGGCGGGTTGCTGCCCTTGAAATCAGCCAGATTCTTGATTGGAGAGTCGGGCGGCACGACCGTGGAATGCTTCAGGTTCGGAGCGACCGTAGCCAGAGCACGAACCGGAACGCCGCGGTCGAGCAACGAGGTATAAGGAAAATTTCCGCCATTGCCGACTTGCACGCGGGTGGATGCGATCGCTTCGTTGACATCCGGCCCCGCGGCGAAGACGCTGAATTTCACGTTCAAGCCGCGCTTCTCAAGCAACCTCTCTTTTTCCATCACCAAATTGATGGCATTCTCACCGGAGAAAGGCGCCTGCCAGCCGATGCCGAGGGGCCACCATCCTTTTCCCTTCAACCAATCAATCGATTTATCCGAAATTCGGTCGTATGGTTGTGGCCAACCCCACTCCGTGGCGGTTTGAGCCGCTGCTTGAGCAGCAGGAGTTGCCTGACCTAACAGTAAAAATGCAGCTACGGCCCGCCACATGACGGTTTTCGATTGCACTCGCATTACGTCCTCCCTCCAGTTTTTATTTATTTAAATACCGACTGACGCCACTCCCGAGTCACGCTTGCCTTGCTTGATTGATCGACGAGGTTACGTCGCCTCGATGACGAACAGCACGCGGCCAAATTCCACCAGTTCGGAATTTTCGGCAGCGATCTGCACAACGCGGCCATCGCATTCGGCGTTGATGGTGGTGAACAGCTTCATCACCTCGATTACGCAAAGCGGCTGACCGGCACGAACAACGCTGCCAACCTCGACAAACGGAGGCTTGTCAGGGCTCGGCGCGCGGTAAAAAGTGCCGGTCATCGGCGCAACAACTTCCTTGCCGCTTTTTGTTGCTGCCATCGACGCAGTTGCCGCGGGCGTTGCGGCAACAGGCTTTGACGACACAACTGACGGCGATGATGACGAGACAATCGGAGCCGTTGGAACAGTCGCCGGGGCCGAAGCACCGCCACGTCGAACAACCAATTTGACGTCACCGGTTTCGATGATGACTTCGTCGCATGCGCTGCTATCGATGATCTTCATGATCTCGGCAATTTCTTCGTATCGCAAGCTCACGGCGCTATTCCCCCCTTTATGTATTTTGGGTCTGGTCCAGGTTTATCGTTCTGGTCAATTGATCCGCGGACGCACGAAGGAGCGGCACATGCTCGAGTGCCTCTTCCAAGGACATGCGCGCCAGAGGCGCGGATATGGCTAACGCAGCGACCCGCTGCCCGTTCGCATCGAAGACAGGAACAGCGATGCAAACAACCCCGGCGAGGAATTCCTGATTATCGATGGAAACTTCCGATTCGCGGACCTTCCCAAGCTCTTTCTCAAGATTGTCCCGCTCGACAATGGTGTGCTCCGTATAGCGGTGCAACTGAAGCGACCTAAGCATCAACCCGCACTTCGCTTTGGGCATCCAGCTTAAGAATAGTTTGCCAATCGCTGTGCAATAGAGCGGGACTCGCGATCCGGGTTCAAAGCGCAGACCCAGCGGCCATTCCGACTCGACACGGTCGAGATACAATGCGTGGCTGCCATTGATGACGCCGAAATTGCACGTTTCTCCGACCTCCTGAGACAGCGCCTCAAGGATTGCATGGCGTGGCGCACTCATCATGCCGGCGCCGACGATGTCCAACCCGAATTTGACCAGGCGCGCCCCGGGCACGAAGCGACGGCTGCCCGGTTCGTGTTGGATCAAGCCTTCGCTTTCCAGCATGCGAACAATGCGATGCGCGGTCGGCTTGGGAAGACCGAGAAGAACACCGATCTCGGTCACCGAGAGCGGACGTCGAGAACTCGCGATCGTCTCAAGAATGGCCACCGCCTTGACGGTCGGAAACGCCTTCCCTGAAGCCTCCTGAGACGGCGGCCGGGCTCCGCGCGGAGAGCTGTTCTTGGTCTTCATGATCGATGTATCCGGGGGTATCTGCATTCCGGTATCAGAAACTGAAATAAAAAGTCTTGCAATATGATTTTTTAATGCGAAGGTTGGCTATCCAGTCTCCTGAAGAGAGACGGACCATCGGGAGGCACCATTTGAAGCGCGTTTTGATCGCTAACCGCGGTGAAATCGCTCTGCGGGCGATGAGGACCTGTCGGCAGCTTTCAATAGAAAGCGTGGCGGTTTATTCCTCTGCGGATGCCAATTCAGCCCACCGGTTCGCCGCCGATGCAGCAGTTTGCATCGGACCACCGCCGCCAAAGTCGAGCTATCTGAACGTAGGCGCACTCATCGAAACTGCTCACTCCCTCAAGTGTGACGCGATCTATCCGGGTTACGGATTTCTTGCCGAAAATAGCGAATTCGCACGGCGCTGCGCCGAGGAAGATCTAATCTTCATTGGACCTGACAGCGAATGCATCGCGCAGATGGGAGATAAGGTATCGGCACGGCAAGCGGCTGCGAAAGCTGGAATTCCGGTCGTACCTGGATCAGAGCATGGATTCACCTCCGTCGAAGCAGCCGAACCGGTTTCGCGCGAAATTGGCTACCCTCTCCTTCTGAAAGCAAGCGGCGGCGGCGGCGGGCGCGGCATGCGGGTGGTCGACAGACCGGAAGATTTCGTCAGCCAGTTTGAACAGGCGACCGCAGAAGCTCAGGCGGCATTTGGCAATAGCGAGATTTATATCGAGCGTTTTTTTTCGAAAGTCCGCCACATTGAAATTCAGGTCTTCGGCGACTCTCACGGTAACTACGCGCACCTCGGCGAGCGCGACTGCAGCGTGCAGCGCAGGCATCAGAAGCTTATCGAGGAATCACCCTCGCCTGTTATCAGCCAGACGACACGCAAGGAGATGGCCGAGGCCGCCGTGGCGCTCATAAGTGCGTTGAAATACGTGAATGCCGGAACTATCGAATTTATCTACGATACCGCGAGCGGAAAGTTCTTCTTTATCGAGATGAACACCCGAATCCAGGTCGAACACCCCGTCACCGAAATCGTGACCGGCACCGACCTCATCCGCGAACAGTTTCGCGTCGCCGCCGGCGAGAGGCTTTCATTCGGATCAACTTTCGGACAGGGCCGCTCGGCGATTGAATTCCGCATCAACGCCGAAGACGCCAGCCGAAATTTTCAGCCTTCCCCCGGCACGCTGAAGCGCTGGCGTCCTCCGGGCGGCCCCAACGTGCGGGTGGATAGCCACGCCTATGAAAACTATGTCGTTCCCCCCTACTACGACTCGATGCTTGCGAAACTGATCGTCCACGGCGAAGACCGCGCAGCCGCGATCGAAGCCGCAAAATTCGCGCTATCCCAATTCCATGTCGCCGGCGTCACCACAGTCATACCTTTTCATCAAGACCTCGTGCACCGGTCTGAATTTGTTCAAGCCGAGGTGCACACACGTTGGATCGAAGAACACTCGTGGATAGCGGCACACTGATGAGCAAACGGACCGTTCGATTAGTCGATGTGACTTTGCGCGACGCGCCGCAATGCCTTTGGGCGACGCGCATGACCACCGCGATGATGGCCGACATCGCCCCCCGGCTCGATCGAGCGGGTTTCGAGGCCATCGACCTCGTCGGGGGCGCCGTGTTCGATGTGTGCGTGCGCTATTTACGGGAGGATCCGTGGGAGCGGATGCGCATCCTTAGCAGCTGGGTAAAAGAAACTCCGCTGATCGTCATGACGCGCAGCCAGAGCCTGTTCACATTCGAATTTTTTCCGGATGATATTGTTGCCCTCACCGCGGAACGCATCTTCGCCAACGGCATACGCTACCATACGCCCTACGATGCGCTCAATGACATGCGCAATCTCGAAGTCCCGGTGCGCGCAGCCAAGAAGGCAGGACTCTCCACGGCAGGTGGCGTGGTTTATACGCTCAGCCCCGTCCACACCGACGAATATTACAAACGCAAGACACGTGAGCTTATCGCGCTCGGCGTCGATGCAGTCTATTTGAAGGACGCCAGCGGCCTGCTCACGCCGGAACGCGTGAAAACCCTGGTGCCGGCGATCAAAGAGGTTTGCGGAAAGCTACCGCTGCATTTGCATTCGCACTGCCTGACGGGCCTCGCGCCCTATACGGCATGTGGCGCGGTCGAAGCCGGCATCGACGTCGTCCATACGGCAACCTCGGCGCTTGCCAACGGCGCATCTCATCCCGCCACGGAATGGCTCACCAAAAATATTCGCCGGGCGGGATTCGATGTCCCCCTCGATCTTGAGCCGGTGGAGGAAGTCGCGGAACGGCTACGCTATATCGCCAAACGCGAAGACAAGCCGCTTGGTGAAATCGTTGAATACGATCGTTTTCACTACGACCATCAGATGCCGGGAGGCATGATCTCCAACCTGAAATCGCAGCTTGCTCCACTTGGCCTCACCGATCGCCTACAGCATGTTCTGGAAGAAGCAGCCCAGGTGCGGCGTGACCTCGGATATCCGATTATCGTCAGCCCCTTCGCTCAATTCGTGATGACGCAGGCCGTCCTCAATGTTGTCGGCAAGGAGCGTTACGCGACCGTCCCGGACGAGGTTAGAAAATATGTACTCGGCTATTACGGCGAGATAGCCGGTCCGATCGATCCGAATCTTTTTGACCGGATAGCCCGAGGTGCGACACCGACCACGGCGCGGCCGGGCGACCTGCTCGAACCTGGCATTCCGCGGCTCCGCCGTGAGCGCGGACCGTTCGAAAGCGACGACGATCTTCTGCTAGCGGCCTTCTATGCCAAGAAGGAATACAGCGAACTGAAAGCAGCAGGCCCGATCAACACGATCTATCCGCTGACATCGACCCCACTGGCGACATTGCTGAAGGAAGTTGCACTCCGTCGCGATGTCAAATCCTTCCACTTCATCCAACAAGCGAGCCGTTAGTATGACGACCCCTGCGATCATCACCGTCGCCATCACCGGCGCAATTCCGCGAAAGGCAGACAATCCCGCGTTACCTGTTACTCCGGCGGAGCAGATCGAATCGATCCATGAATCGTTTGAAGCAGGTGCCAGCGTCGCGCATATCCACGTCCGCGATCCGGATGAAAGCCCGAGCGCGAATCCGGATTTATTCGCCGAGGTCCAGCAAGGTGTCATCAAGCACTGTCCGGGCATGATCGTCCAGTTCTCAACTGGCGCACGCGGCAGAGACCACGCCGCACGCGGCAGCATGCTTCATCTCAGGCCCGATATGGCGTCTCTCGCGACTGGCTCGACAAACTTCGCCAAGCTGATCTACGAAAATACGCCGCAGCTGGTAGAAATGCTGGCCAAGTCGATGCTCGAATATGACGTCAAGCCGGAAATCGAGGCGTTCGATGCGGCCATGATGTACAACGCAAAAACGCTTGCGGATCGCGGCTTGCTCAAACGCCCATGCCAGGTCCAGTTTGTGATGGGCATTCCGAACGCGCTTCCGGCCCGGCGCAAACTCCTTGAATTTCTTGTCTCGGAGCTGAAAGAAATCATGCCGGACGCGACCTGGTCGGCGGCGGGCATCGGCCGGTCTCAGTTGGATGTAAACCATTGGTGCCTCGAGCTAGGCGGGCATGTTCGCACTGGTTTGGAGGACAATCTGAAGTTTGACCAGGATCGGCTCGCCCGCAGCAATGCCGAGCTTGTCAACCGCGTTGCGGACCTCTGCGGAAAGTACGGCCGGCACCCGGCGAGCGCGGCCGAGGCCAGACAGATACTTCATTTGCCTTCCATCTAAGTAAAAACATTGCTGGAGAACGCGATGCCAAGTTCTGCGACCGAAGACAGTGCTTCGATTTCCCCAAGGACAGTAGCCTTTGCCAGCGCAATCGGTACGACGATCGAGTGGTATGACTTCTTTCTCTACGGTGTGGTCACGCCGCTCGTCCTGAACAAGATATTCTTCCCGAATTTCGATCCTGTCGCGGGCACCCTGCTCGCTTACACGACGTTTTTCGTCGGGTTCATCTCCCGCCCAATCGGCGGAATCATCTTCGGCCACTACGGCGATCGCATCGGCCGCAAGACCATACTCATTCTCACCCTGCTGATCATGGGCATTGCAACCTTCCTGATCGGCCTGCTGCCAACCTATGCTTCCGTCGGCATCTGGGCGCCTATCATGCTGCTGGCGCTGCGTATTTTTCAGGGTATCGGCATCGGCGGCGAATGGGGCGGCGCAGTCCTCATGGCTGTCGAACACTCACCTACGGGACGGCGAGGTTTCTATGGAAGCTGGCCGCAGATCGGCGTCCCTGCCGGATTGTTGCTCAGCGCTGGCGTCGTCTATTTCCTATCGTTCCTGCCCGAAGCGGACTTCTTCTCCTGGGGCTGGCGTATCGCTTTCCTGCTCAGCGCCGTCCTGGTCGCACTCGGCCTTTATATCCGCCTGAAGATTCTGGAGACGCCGGCTTTCATCCATGCGCAAAAGGAAGAGAAAGTCGTCGCCGTTCCGGTCGTCGAGCTGTTCAAGACCCACAGAAAGAACACGCTGCTCGGACTGGGCGCCCGCTATATCGAGGGCGTGACCTTCAATATCTTCGGCGTATTCATCGTCGGGTATCTCACCAGCACCCTGAATCTGCCGCGACAGTCGGCGCTGGCCGGCGTGATGATCTCTTCGGCTTTGATGATCATCATGCTGCCGGTCTACGGTTACCTCTCCGACAAGATTGGTCGACGCAAGGTGTTTGCGATCGGCAGCTTGCTGATCGGCATCCTGACGTTCCCGTCATTCTGGCTGATGCAGTCCGCTTCTCCGATCCTGATCTGGATTGCGATCGCGATACCGTTTGCCTTCATCTATCCTGCAGTCTACGGGCCGCAAGCCGCGCTGTTTTCCGAGCTGTTCGATACCAGCGTGCGTTACACCGGAATATCATTCGTCTATCAATTCTCCGGAATCTTCGCGAGCGGCTTGACCCCGATCATCGCCACGATGCTGCTCGCAACAGGAAACAATCAGCCGTGGCTGATCTGCTTTTATGTTCTGGCCGTCAGCATGATCAGTGCGTTGTCGGTCTTTCTGATGAAGGAGACCCATCAGCGCGATATGACAGCGGACAGCAAGGCGACGATCTAACCCACCCAGACCTTGTCACGACAGGATTCCAGCACGGTTCATGGAACTCAACCTGAAAGACCGCATCGCGCTTGTGACCGGCGGCGGAGCCGGTATCGGCGAAGCGATTGCCCATGCCTTGGCAGCCGAGGGCTGCAAGTTATGGATACTCGATCGCGACGCAAGCGCCGCCGTAAAAACTGCGAACGCCATCGCAGAGCAAGGGATGCAGGCGCAGTCGGCTCCTCTTGACGTGAGCGATGTGAACAGCGTTGCCAGCACCTTCGAGCACATCTCCAGCGAGGGCCGCATCGATATTCTCGTCAATGCCGCTGGATTGCTTTCGACCGGCGCAGTCGCCGACCTTCCCGTTACCGAATGGCATCGGGTGGCCGACGTCAATCTGGCCGGCATGCTGTACTGTATCAAGGCGGCGATACCGGCCATGAGCAAGCAGCGTTACGGCCGTATCATCAACATCGCCTCAATATCGGCCGCGCGCGGCGGCGGATCGGTTGGCAACGTTCTCTACGGAACGACCAAGGCTGGCGTTGTCGCCTTGACGATGGGGCTTGCTCGCGAACTTGGACCGCAAGGAATAACCGTGAATGCGATTTCACCCGCCGTCGCCGATACGGCCATGACGCGCAAATCGCTTAACGCGGAGACTCGAAAAAAAATACTGGCACGCATCCCGCTCGGACGAATGGCGTCGTTAACGGATATCGCCAATCTCGCCGTGTTCCTATCCTCCGACTGCGCAAGCTTCATCACGGGGGCAGCCATTCCGGTCGACGGCGGCATTCTCACAACCTGAACAGAAAACCGGCGGCCCATCGGCCGCCGGCTTTTATTGAGTCTGCCAGTATCTTCTTCACTCCGCCGGGATGGCATGCGCATCGTGCGCATCATGCACCGCGCTCGCGGCAGGTTTTTTCAGGCGCGCGTTGATGATCGGCTTCAGCACGAAGAATCCGAGCAGCGCCGCGACGATGTTCATGCCACAGCCCAGCGCATAGACGATGTGCCAGTTGCCTGTCGTATGGGTCAGCACATTGCCGAGCGGCACGAGCAGCGAGGCCGCGCCCTTGGCGGTGTACATGATGCCGTAATTGGCCGTGACGTATTTGCTACCGAATGCGTCGCCGACGGTGGCGGCAAACAGGCTGAAAATATCGCCCCAGAACAGGAACACCAGTGCGTCCGTGATGATGAACGAGATCACCGTGGTTCCGAAGAATCCGAACAACGCCAGAAACAATCCCTCCAGCCCGAACGAGATTCCCATCATGTTGGCGCGTCCGATGTGATCGGATATCCAGCCGTTGAGCGGGCGGCCGAGACCGTTGGTGATGTTGTGCGCGGTGAGGGCTGCCACGATCGCAGGCGTGCTCATGCCGAAGACCACGAGCATGGCATCGGCGATGCCGCGCTCCTTGGCGATCGGAGCCAGTTGCGCGGTCGACATCAAACCGCCCGCCGCGACCAGGAAGAACATCAGGTACATGATCCAGAAGATCGGCGAGCGCACCGCCTGCGAGGGAGGAATGTCCACGCCGCCCTGCAGCACCCTGGTCTTGGCGGACGGCAGGGCATCGCT
>Ga0182735_1002364_pt1 | contig 11500 bp, 12 predicted proteins | sample eDN5th30CKraftMG_FD_128524 | JGI IMG/M metagenome (GOLD analysis project Ga0182735, IMG submission 128524) | Enriched Miracle-Growth compost microbial communities from Emeryville, California, USA - eDNA 5th pass 30_C Kraft MG (version 2) (version 2) ... | reverse complement strand
TGCTCAGGCGCACCGAGCCGCTTGCCCCTTCAAGCGAAGTCTTCTGGCCAACTGTTGTCGACGGCTTGCACCAAGAGCGGGTGCCAGCGAGGGGCTGGTGGATCCGTCGACAACGCGCCCATTGCGCAGCTGGACTAGCTGGTCGGCGTGGTGGAAGAACCGATCATCATGGGACACCACGATAAGTGCCTCGCAAGGGCGCCTGCTGCTGCGCGAGGAAACGCAAGGCATGCGCCTGGATACGCCCGCACCCGCGCAACTGACTCTCCCCAACGCCAGGACGCATGCGTTCGACGTTCGGCGCAGTGTGCTGTTCAACGAGCACGGTCTGTTGGCAGACGAGGTGATGCAGCCCTCGGAAAGCGCCTGGATGGATGGCCGGCGGTCGGGGCGTTCGGATCGTCGGCCTGGGCTGGGCGGCGGTACCCTGCTCCGGTCATGATCGCGTCAGGAACTGAGTAGTTAGTCCAAACGGGCTGCAATGGTGATGGCATCCGCGACGTGATTCTGGATGCCATCGAGAAGCGCTTCGGTGGCAAATTCGGACGGCGCGCTGAACTACCTCTTATCTCGGGAGTTCAGGCTCCTACGGCCCTGGAACGGGTTGTTTGAGTCGAGTCTTCAAGTGCGGCGCGCGATACCAAGACGCTCACTGACAGCCATCATTGATGGTCTCCCGTCAACAAGGGGAGTGGGCAATCCATTTTCGCGGGCGGGCGATCTCCAGCGTCTCCTTGAACATCTCGGTCTCCATTATCTCTTGCACAGTATCTATTGGCGTTTGCGGATCAGCGTGAGGGCATCGGCCCATTCGGATGCGGGCGCTATCACTTCACCGGCATGATCGCCGACATGCTGCCGCCTTGGTAGAGCTTGGTTGGGGGAAGGATGCGCCGGACTTCGCCGAGACGTTTCGCCCAGGCTCCAAGCTTAGCCAATTCGTTAGGTTAACCAAGTGTTGAAGCGTGCTACCAATCAGTCCGGCTGCGGGTATGACGTTGCTTATCTTCTTGATGGTCCGTTCTCTCATCAAATAGTTTTTCTTTGGCTGCAAATCGAATGGCGAATTTTATATTTTCCATTTTCTTTTCAGTAAATTGCATGATCTTTTCTTTGTTTGGGCCGTCGATTGGGTTCTGACCCTTTTGGGTGGTTTCCCATGTGGCTAGAGATTGTAGATATATTTCAAGCTGGTTTAATGCTTCGTTGATTTCTATTTCGTGTTTCTCTCGATCACGCTCTCGTGCTTTTCTTTCGAGGTTTAAGGTCTCTTCTAGCTCATTAAGTGTTTTTTGGTGTTTTCCGAGGATTTTGTCTGAATTCTCTATGAGTTGTATGATTATTTCTGTATTGGTTTTTTTATGGTCTTTAGCTAGTTTTTGCAGCTTTTCTACTATGTGATTAGTTAGCGTGAAGGTTTTTGGGGTCTTGCCATTGTCTGGTGATCTATATTTTTTTTGTTTTAATGCTTTCCTTAAGTTGTCGATGGTTCTTAACCCTTGAGCATCTTTTTCCAGGTCTCGAATTATTTCTAGAATTTCTTTTGTATTATTTTTTGTTGAGGTGTCCTTTTGTTCGTTGCTGGTATTTTTTTGTGATAGATCAGCAAGGATTATTCGGCTTGGGCGGATTTTAAATAAAGCTTTACGGTGTTTTTTATGCTCTTCATCAAGTTTGCTGAGGAGATAGCTAGTTGCGTATTCGTAGTTTTCCTTTTTGAGCCATATGGCTGGATCTTGTCTTTTTGCCATTCTAAAAAATCCTATTTATCAAGTATAATTCACAAAATTTATGATATGTCATATGCTTTATTTATCATGTTACGCGTTATGTTATCAGTTTCGTAACGCATAACTAAATTTTGATTTTAGATCGATTTCTATACATTATAAAAATAGATCTATAAGGAACCTGCTATGGGCCTATATTCCTTTGAATTGAGTCAGGAGCTGAGTGGCTGTGGGCCAGAGGCAAGGTTCCTTCTGGAGGCTATGGTGCTCAGGGCGCAGCGTGATACTGCGGGTGATTCGACAGTGGGCGTGAAGACGCTAGCTAAGGAGCTACGTCTTGCGGAGAAGCTCGTTAGAGACGCGGTCGCTCAACTCGAACGCGCTGGGATGGTGGTACGTCAAAGGAAGGCTACGAAGCAAAGAGGGCGGCCAGCGGTCCTGTATGAAGTTGCGCCTGCAGCTATGCGGGAGTCGGGGAAGGAAGAGCTTGTATATGGAGTAAACGCGAGTCTCATCGTAGGTCTTTTTGTAGGGGCTGCTACTGCTACTGTGTGCGGATCTTCCGAGCAGGGAAAGGAACGGACGCTGACTAAAGGCGGTAGGCCAGCCCCACCAGGCGCAGTTGGCTACTTAAGTGCTTGCAATCGGCTGCTGCTGGCAACTCTGCTAGCGCACGCTGATCAGTTTGGAGTGGTAGTAGGTGTCAGTAGGAAAAATTTATGTCAATTGACGGGGCTTGACGCACTCAGTTTGAAGCATCGATTACAACGCCTGATGGAGTTGGAATTAATTCTTATGAGCATTTCAGGGCTTTCCAGCTCCATTTTTTCAAGGGTGAAAGTGGACAGTGTGTACTTCCTCAACGTCATGCACCCGCGCTTAGAGGGTCGATGCGCTAAGATATGGTGCCAGAAAGGCTGTCCGGATGTACATGTTCCAACCTATAATCAAATTCTGGGGCCGGATGGTGATAAAAAGAGAAATATCCCTGCAGTCAGGCGCTTTTTGTCTCGAGCTAAGGAGCCAGATCTTAATATGCTGCAGTGTATGGTGCTTCGGTACGCTTCTTACGTGCTTTCTTCCCATCCAGTGGACGTGGTAAGCGCTGGGAAGCCTATTGACGATGACAGCTTGCGCAAAAAAATCGCTAGTGATTTCCAGAGACCTCGTGGCTGGAAGTTAGGCGACGATTCTTGTGACAGAGACTGGGCCCAAGTTATTGATCATTTCTACGAGTTAGCCTTTAAGGTTGCTCGAAGCTTTAGTCAATGGATTAATTTGAGCTTTGATGAGGTATGCCTTGTCCCCCCGGACGGGCACTTTCAGCACATTCTCTGTCTGAGCATGGTTGAAAACCATAAAGGCGATTGTGCTGGGGGGCAGGCGTAGCCGGTCATTTTTTACCGCCCGTACCAATCCTCTGAACGAACGCTTAGGAGCTCTGTTCATGAGGATAATCCGTCTGAAAGAAGTCATCGACTCGACCGGTCTGGCTCGGTCGACCATCTACAAATACATCGGAGAAGGCACCTTCCCGAAGCCGGTCTCACTGGGAGACCGCTGCGTCGGCTGGGTCGACAGCGAAGTGCATGACTGGATCCTGGCAAGGATCGAGGAGCGCGACATGGCAGACGGGACTGCGCTGCGCCCGACCAGCCGTCTGAGCGTGGCTGGCTAGAACTGACCATCTGCGCCATGACCGGCTAAGGCTGGTCATGGCGTTTATGCCGTTTGGGGAAAGGCCACGTTCCCAGCTAACTCCCCCATGACATGTTTAGGCAAATCTCCCGGCAGGCAGGCAATGTTGCTCCTCATATGTCCTGCCTGCCGGGATATCTCGCCACGGGTTGAAGGGGGATCTAGTTATATAGTCATTAACTATCAATAAATCACCAATAATAGACTGCTCTCTCGCACTATCTACGCATAGCCTAGTCCCTAGGCTAGCGGCGGCTACCCAGTCAAAAAGTACACAGCACCTACCTGGTATACGAACAACCAACCAGGTACCTCCCATGAAGACCAACACCTTTCGCTCACAGTCCGATATTGCCATCCGAATTGAGCGCCTCATCAACGCCATCCAGCGTACAGATAGCCAAGCCTACCGAATCACATACTCGAAGCATGGCGATGAGCGGGTCAGTGAAACCCGGCTGTCAAAATACTTCGACGGGATCGTGCAGATGGTTGCGCTGTTTGAGTGTGATGCGGAGTATCAGCTCAGCTGGCATTTGAGCCTTTTTCAGGAGGCCTGCCAGGCCATTGGGGTTGAGCTCAGCCCCTTTGGTGGCATTACCTGCTTGAGTGAGAGTGAAACGCGCTATCTGAGCACCAGTGAGACGCTGAACGAGCTGACCAAGGGTATCCGTACTCTCCTCTTCAAAAAGCGGTATACCCGCCGAGGGTACGACCAGCGCTATCAGGCGCTCCAGCAAGAGATTGAAATCGGCCGCTACGTTGATGCTGTGCTTGATCGCTACGCTCGCACCTGTGTGATCAGGGTTGATCTGTATTACCGTACTGAAGCCCAAGCGAGGTTGCGTGTGGAGCGCGTATTCGACGACCTGAATCGGTTAATTGTTGAGCGTGAACGTAACCTGATTTTCGACCATGAAACCGGCTACATCTGCAGCGTTGAACAAGGCGAAGATCGTGGCTATCACATCCATGCGGCGTTCTTCTTCAACGGTGCTGCAGTGAGTGCCGACATCTACAGGGCTCAGCGGATCGGTGAGTTGTGGGAGCGCATCACCCGTGGTCAGGGTTGCTTCAACAACTGCAACATCGAAAAAGATAAATACCACGACAGGCTGGGGCTTGGCCTGATTCACCGGCGGGACATGAGTGCGCGGGGTGACGTGCATTACACCATGCGTTACCTGGTTAAGAATGATCAACACCTGCGGCTGAAGCCAGTAGGCGCTCGTTGCTTGCGTAAGGGACAGGCAAGGAGGGTTTCCATGACGACTAATCATCCATTCCCCGGCAAGCGTAATTCATCACGTAGGTAGGGCTGGTAGCTCAGGCTCGCGCTGGTGATCCGATGGGTTGCCAGCGTGCCGGGTGCTAGCATGAGCTTGTGGAGTCCCGGGCGGACGATGGCTTAGGCTCTGGCCAGGAGTCTAAGGCGGGTGTGAGTGCAGTGGGATGACCGAGAAAGGGGAGCGATGCCGGCAGCATTACCAGTCGGTATATGAAAGGAGTCAGCTGGAGCTTGGCAAGGGGCGTGCTCTTGATGAGAGTCTGCATCATTTCCTGGATCAACGGCCTGCAGGTAAAAACCTCTCTGCACTTGACCGCGCGACAGGTTTGGCTTCAGCGCCATTTTGGCGTGATGTGAATGCGGTCACTTGCTCCGAACTGGCAGGCCTTGCCCTCAGTCGCGTGCTGCACTTCGACACTGCAATCAGTGTTGAGCAGTTGCTGAGCCTCGCCGGCCTTGCCCCAGACACCCTCAGATGGGCGATTCGCTACTCGAAGCTGTTTGAACGTACTGCTTCGCCGCTATGGCTTGCGCTTCGTACAGCACTCGCGGGGGACGAGTGGCAAGTATTCTTCGGCGTTTGCGACCGTTTGCTTGATCAACTCAAGCCCTTTGATGAGCTGATTGCCAACGCTGAAAAGCAGCTTGAGCATTTATCCCTGCTGGAGTTGTTTTCCTACCTCAGCGTGCTGGCTTATCAGGCGTTTTCTGAAGACGTTTCCGACGATCGCTCTGGTCAGCAGTGGAAGGTCTACAACCGCATTATCTTGAGGAAGCTCCGGGCTTGTTCGGAAGAGGATTTTCGCCTGAACGAGTCACAGCTGAGGCAGTCGCTGAAACGTCATCTTTCCCCGATTATTTTTCCCGGCTCGTCCACAGCTGATGCCGCTAGATGTCGTGGAGTCCTCGAATGGCTAGCCGTTTTGATTACTGCCACCCAAGAGCGGATCGACTACGAGGCTTCGATTGATTGGTTTTGCTTCGATCCTGAGTGCCGTTACCAGTTAAAATCGGGCGAGTCGGTTATCTATAACCAGTCGGAGGCGGGATCAGCGCGGTGGCAGCGAACCGGGCGTAAGAGCGACCTGCTTTGGCACTACTGGATGAACCGTGTGGTGCAGGCATTCGTTGACTCCGGCATGGCTGGGCAAATTATCGGCTCGCCTGAGAACCATGAGCTGAACCAGTTGGCCTATATCAAGGCGCGTCGCAGCGAGCTGCAATTGCAGCAGATTTACGGCCTGGGTGATTGGCTCTCGCTCGGTGACGGCACTCAGGTTCAACTTCACCACGTGTTGCTGGCCAGTGAGCTGACTTCGGTTTTCTTTCAGAGCCAGTTCATCCAGCCATTCCAGGACTACCTTCGCGAGTCGGGCGTGCCTGCGCATGCCCTTGGCCGCTTGGCTATGGATGGTCTGCTGTCAGGGGAGAACAGGTTCCCCATGACTTGGTCTGAAGAGGACGAAAAGATCCACAGGATCAAAGGCTGGACGGTCAGCGAGGAACATCCGCTAGGCAGCGCCGATTCAGCTAAGGCAATTCTCAAGTTCTGGTCCAACGATCTCAAGGCGCTATCTCAGCAATTGAAGCAGCAGCCGGGGATGCCTGCACCTCGCCTGTACGAGCAGCCCTTCTACAAAGTTGGCCGCTACAGCTTTCAATTCCCCTGGGTCGGGGCGCAGCAAAACAACCTGACGGCAGTCATCAATAACCTGCGCCGCGTGAATGCCCGCAGAGCCGATGTGCTGGCAGAAACCCAGCGAGTGGAGCGGGCGCTGGCCGAGAGCCTTCGGCAACGAGGCTTTGCCGTTGAGGTGGGTTATCGGCCGCCTGCGACAGAAGAAGACGATGCCGGAGAAGTGGATTTGATCTGCCAGCGGGATGGCGTGCTGCTGCTCATGGAGGTCAAGTCTGGGTATATCCGCTCGACCACCCATGAGATCTGGCTGCATCGCACCAACACCTTGCGTAAGGCTGCCTGGCAGCTGCGGCGCAAGCGTATCGCGGTGGCAAGAGCGTTGGTGACTGATCAAGATTTACGCTTCAGATTGGGATACAACGGCCAGTGTCCTGAGGCCGTTCTACGGGCCTGGATCGTCGATACTTCTATTGAGTTCGATGGGCAATCAGTCGATGGGTTCAGAGTGGTATCTCGTGAGACACTGGAAGTCATTCTGCGTGACGAGAAGCAGCTCCTCCGGTCGGTGGATCAATTTGAGGAGGACGGTCGGGACTCATTGTTCCCTGGCGGGTTTACTGCTGGCCGATTCATAGCTGTTGTCGAGTCCGATGAGCTGTGGCAAGAGATCTGCTAGCACTCGGACGGTAATGCATTGGGGCGGTCGGCTACGCAGGGGCTGTACATGCCGGAGCTATGGAGCCTTCTCTAGATTATCTAGTCAAAGCGGTAAGCCAAGATTCTAGTTCCTGTGCAGAGCGTGAGCATGAGAATAGAAAGCTTGAGTTGGTCGATGTTTCTTGCGTCTAGCTGGGGGATTACAGCGGATTGCAGCTGCGAACTTCATCTTCCGTCCAGCCGAGCATTCGCTGGAGCCGGCGTTGGTGTAGGTGATGTGCACGTCGCCCTCGTGGCCGGCGAGGCATCGGCACTGCAGATGTCACGAACGAGGATGACGAAACGCAGCCTACGAGTTAATCGAAGCGGCCCACGGCAAGCTGGACATCCTGATCAACAACACGGGCTCCTGCTCGACAGTCCCGACGGTGGCAGGCCAGCGCCCAGGCAACCCAGCGAAACCTTGCCGAGCATGTTGCACGAGACCTCGAGATGAGCTTCTTCGCGCCGATCTTTCTGACCCAACGGCGGCTTCTGGTGCTCAAGCGCTCGGAGATACCCCGGGCGGTCAACGTGTCGAGCATCCAGGGCTCGCTGGCGCACCTCTCCAGTCTGACCTGCTGAGACTTCCCAATGATGGATTCTCCCTTTAAGGACTCGGCCTTGGCCGGGTTTCCTTTTGTACCGAGCCATTTGCTCAACAAGTTTGCGGGATGTACTTCAGTGGCGGATCACTGTATCGCTAGAAAATTACGAAAGGCTGGCATCAAGGTTCACAGCACTAGTCGGATATCAAGGCATGCTAGTTGGGATAATCTGCTAAGTCAGATATGCTCTACAGGTCATCCATTTTGACTGAGAGTATTTTAATGTCGAAGCTTGCTGAGTTCCGTGCTGCAGAGAAAGCGCTTGCTGATCAACTGGCCTATCTCGAGTCTCTGAAAAACGATAATTCCCTCAAAAAGGAAATCGAGTTTGAGGAAAAGCTGAAAGCTCTGATGGGCGAGTATGGCAAGTCCCTTCGTGACATCGTAGCGATCCTTGATCCATCGGTAGCTGGCGCTGTGAGTGCTCAAGGAGCTCGTACATCTCACCCCACACGCCGGGAGCGCACCGTGAAGGTCTACAAGAACCCGCATACCGGCGAAGTGGTAGAAACCAAGGGTGGAAACCATAAGGTGCTGAAAGCTTGGAAGGCTGAGCACGGTAACGACGTGGTTGAATCTTGGCTGCAAGTCTAGCAAGTACGACGGGCTGAGAAGTATTGCGCCGTTGTGCAGGTATCGCTCGGTCTCAGGCGCAGCGAACTGCATCGAATAGCCCGGCCTTTGTGTCGGGTTTCTTATTGTGCTCTCTAGCCCTGCCGCCGCCGCGAGGGATGTGTCAGGCAATAGCAGGACGAATTCTTTGCCACCGATCCGGGCGCATTTACTGAGCACCTTGGTCAGGGGGCCAAGGCCCGGTCGCCAATATCATGGCCGTGGGTATCGTTTTCTTGAAGTAGTCGATATCCAGCACAATGAAAGAGAACGGGCAACGCGCGGCCGGCAGCGCCGCTAGGGCCTCGTTCATCGCTCTGTGGTTGAACCGATCGGTGCCCCGAGGGTAATAGATCAGGAAACCCTATTCAAAAGTGCTAAACGGGTCATGTCTGGTATCAAGGATGCGGGTGGCGGCGGATACCTTTTCTTTAGTCCGGAAATGAACCCGATCGCACGGGATCGACTGTTGCTCGGTGGCGCCTTGAAGCGAGCTGTTGTTGAGGAGGGGATGCTGAATTACCAGCCTCAGGTACGGGCCAGCAGTACCGGGTTGTATGGTGTGGAAGTACTGGCCACGTTTTTACACGGTTTGGGTCGATAGCTAACCAAGGTTCGTCTTTCTAAGACGAACCTTGGTTAAGAGCGGCTAACTTGGTATTTGAATTTTATTTTTTATATGTGACGTGGATGCTAGATCCGAAAATGTTTTTTGCAATTTCGTAATCTGGATTCCAGGTGGCTATGTTGTGAGCGGCTATTGCAATACCCGAGAGGGCGCCTAGGAGCCCGGTAGCTCCGCCTGCAACTGTTGCTCCTGCAGCTGCAATTCGCCCCAGTGTATATATTCGACATTTAAGCCCTTGCGATTCAATGAGTCGTTCCAGAGTTTCAACAGCCGAGTGGAATCTCATTGGATCGATTTTTTGTAGAGTGAAGCTTTCTTTCTTTTTGATTTTTTCCAGAACTAGTTCGTTTGAAATTTCATTAAGGTTGTAGACGTTAACGTCCATGGTGCATCCTTGTGATACTGTGATTTGTCTTGTTTAAATTTAAAGGAAAAATAAAGAGGTTTCGGTGGCAGGGCGATACGCCCTGCTACCGGATTTTTTTATGGATGTTTCCCTTCCTTGCACATGTTTCCCCACTCATCAAAGAAATCGAACATTATTGGAGCTTCATTGCCGTTCTTTTTCCGGAAGTCGGCTGCCCACTGATCGACACATGCATCAATTTCAGGATTGTTGCTGGCTTCTTCTTTCGGCATTTTTAAGGCGGGAGCCATGTCGCCGCCATTTTCGGGGCCGGTGCCTCTTAGGTAGGCTACGATACGCCCATCTTTGGCATTACCCAGATAGTAGCCCCTCGGAAGGGCAATGATGCTTAGGTCCTGTTGCTGGATTTGCCCAGCATAATCACCATTGGAGTCCCAGAAACCATTAGGTAATTGGTAGTAATACGCACAAGTGCCTTGTTTGCAGAATGCAGTCAGTCGAGTGTCAAGAACTTTGATGCTGCCATCATCCATCTTGTAGGGAAGTTTAGCTGGCATATCTTCTGGAGTGCAGTCCAACCACTTTGCATTTTGTTTGCTTACAGGGCATTCCTGTACATCTGCCGCCTGCCAAGCAGCGGCGTTTATGGAATAGAGGTTGGCGCCCCATCCTAGTAATGAGACCAAGAGAATCTTTCTGAGCATTTGATTTTTTCCTTTTCCTGATGGGGATGTAGTAAGCGAATGCGCTCTGGGCATGCCGGTCCGTTATCAAATGGGTCGTAAATGCCGTGGTCGTTTTGCCATCATAGCTTGACGATTTTTGCCATGGCAAGAATCTCCGCTATCCAAGATAAAGACCGTGACCTCGTGAAGCTGGGCGCCGCCGTACGTGCCCGTCGCCTGGCTCTTGATCTGTCCCAAGAGGCGCTAGCTGACGCGGCTTCGATAGATCGTTCCCATATGGGGAAAATCGAGAGGGGTGAAAGGAACGTCACCTTCCTGAACATTTGTCGGATAGCGGCAGCTATCCGATGCAAGCCATCTGATCTGCTGATTGATGCTGGGCTTTAATCCTGTTTGTTTAGCAGTCGTCCAAACACTGCGCATGCCAGCACGATAATCAGCAGCAGTGGCCAGAGGCGCAGCATGAGTACCAGCAGCGCAACGGCCACTGCACAGCTGGCCAGCACGCCGATAAACACGAACAGCAAACCAATGAAGCGCACCAGGTTCATGGCGCGATCCTCCTCGTAGGTTGAGTGGTGGGGATGCCGCGGATGTCACTCCGCGGCATGTTGAGCCCGGGCTTCGGCGCGGGCTTTCAGCAGCGTCGACAGGGTGGCTTTCGGTGCGGTGTGTGGCTCTGCTGCAGGAGCAGTTGAAGGGGGCGATTCATGAGCAGGCTCTGGGAAGAACTCCTCGGCGATGACCCCCGTTTCCTCGTCGCTGTCCTCGAAAGCGCCATTGGCAAATCCCAGCCGTGCCGTGGCGTCCAGCGCCACCTGGTCGAAGCCGGAGGCCTGACGTGCTTCATCGAGCTCCCGGGCCTGCAGCAAGGCTTCCTCCATCGATAGCCCACTGCGTACTGTGATGTCGACGTAAAAGATCGGTGAGCCGTGGCTTTGCCGGGTGGACTTGCCACGTAGGCGCAGCTCCAGCGGCAGACAGGCCAGGCGGTTACCGGAAATCGCTTGCAGGTACTGCAGCCGGGCCGCCAGGGTGCGAATGCTGTTGAAGCCGGTGGTGCGGAACACGAAGCTCCCTAGCGGATCCTCATCGCCGATGGCGACGTTGAGGCGACCGTAGGGTTTGCACGCACCACCCTTGGCCAACGGGCAGCCATCCGGCGAAGGGCAGGGCAGTGAGGCGATGCCGTCCTGACCGCGGCGCTTGCAGGTCTCGCCGTTGCCGACACATAGCGGCCGTCCGGATTGCCGATCGAACAGGCAGTACTCGGCGCGGAAGTTCAGCTCCGGCGCGTTGAACAGCAGGCGTATCGGAATGCTGCGGATCTTGCCGCCCTGGGCCTTGCGCAGCTCCTCGTCCAGGGGATGCGCCAGCCAGCCATCGCGGAGCTGGACCTGAGAGGTGAGGGTGAATTGATCGTCCTTCTCCGGCAGGCGCTTGCCGTTCTTCTCGACGACCTTGCCGATGGAAATCCGCCCGAGCACCGGCGGGGTAATGGCCAAGCCTTTGAGCATGGTGGTTCTCCAGTGGATGAATAAAAAAGAC
>Ga0182735_1002363_pt1 | contig 11500 bp, 9 predicted proteins | sample eDN5th30CKraftMG_FD_128524 | JGI IMG/M metagenome (GOLD analysis project Ga0182735, IMG submission 128524) | Enriched Miracle-Growth compost microbial communities from Emeryville, California, USA - eDNA 5th pass 30_C Kraft MG (version 2) (version 2) ... | reverse complement strand
CTGGCGCCCCGGGCGCGCACTTCGGTCCTCGCTCATCGCTCCAGCGCTTCCCCCGCCACATCATCAAGGCCAGCCGTTCCCGTCGCATAAGGATCGGCGACGCCGAGGCCGGCCAGAATCTCCGTTTCCAGCGTCTCCATCTCTTCCGCCTCATCGTCGGTTTCATGGTCGTAGCCAAGCAGATGCAACACCCCATGAACCACCAGATGCGTAAGATGGTCGGCGACTGTTTTTCCTTCCTCGACGGCCTCGCGCGCAAGGGTTTCGTAAGCGACGGCGATGTCGCCGCAGTGCGGCGAGCGGACGAGATCATCCGGATCCGCCGCGGGCCAGGACAGCACATTGGTCGGCTTGTCCTTGCCGCGCCACGTCCGGTTGAGTTCCCGCACCGCTGCGTCGTCGGCCAGCATCAGCGACAGCTCGGCGCCGGCCATCACGGCGACGTCGCCGGCGGCGATGGCCGCCAGCGCCGCCCGCTCCGCCAGCGCCTCCGCTTCCGGCAGCGCCGCCCACAACGGGCTTTCGATCACCACGTCGATATGGGGGAGGGCGGTCATTCCCGGGCTCCCGTGGTCGTGGCGGGCCTGCCGGCAGGTCTGGAGGTTGCTCCGCTGGCGGCGTCGCGTTCTGTCAGGGCCCGTGTTTCGGCGTCATAGGCGGCGACGATCCGGCGCACCAGGTCGTGGCGCACCACGTCGCCCTCGGCGAAGCGCACATGGCCGACGCTCTCGACGCCGCGCAGGATGCGCGAGGCCTGCACCAGGCCGGACTGCTGGCCTGGCGGCAGGTCGATTTGCGAAGGGTCGCCGGTCACGATCATCCGCGAACCCTCGCCGAGTCGGGTCAGGAACATCTTCATCTGCATGGTGGTGGTGTTCTGCGCTTCGTCCAGCAACACGGCGGCGCGCGTCAGGGTGCGGCCGCGCATGAAGGCGAGGGGGGCGATTTCGATCATGCCTGTGGCGAGGCCGCGCTCGACCGTACGCGCCTCCATGAAATCATAAAGCGCGTCATAGACCGGGCGCAGATAGGGGTCGATTTTCTCGCGCATGTCCCCTGGCAGGAAGCCGAGACGTTCGCCCGCCTCCACCGCCGGCCGCGACAGCACCAGTCGCTCCACCACGCCCTGTTCAAGCAGCGAGACGGCGTGGCCGACGGCCAGCCACGTTTTGCCGGTGCCCGCCGGACCTTCGGCTATCACCAGCTCATTGGTCTGCAAGATGCGCAGGTAATCGTCCTGCGCCTTGTTGCGGGCGCGCACGCTGCCGCGCTTGCGGGTGACGATCTGACGGAAATTTCCGGGCGCGACTGAGCTGTCGTCCCCCGGAAAAAGGTTTCCCTGCAGGGCGATTTCCTGAATGACGCCGTCGATGTCGCCGGGGGTGATGGCTTCGCCAGCCCGGGCGCGTTCATACAGGGCCAGGATCACCTGGCGGGCTTTGGCGGCCGCCGGCTGTTCGCCGTGAATCACTACCCGGTTGCCGCGCGCCGTCGCCAGCACGTCGAGCCGCCGCTCGATGTGGGCCAGGTGCTGGTCGAACTGGCCGAACACCAGGCTGGCGAGACGGTTGTCATCCAGGGTCAGCGCCAGTTCGGTTTGCGGCGGCGCGTGGCGGGCCGGCTGTGCGCCGCGGCCGCCGGGTTTTGCCGGTGAACCGGCGCCGCGCAACTGTTCGGGGGAGAACTCGCCTTCGTCACGCGGCATTCGCGTTCCTTTGCTGCGGGGAGGGGGGCTGTTCCGCCGGCGCCGGGGCGATCCCCGTGGCATGGTCGGGGCCGGACCCGGCCGGACCCAGATAACGCCCAAGCAGGCTGCCGGCGCTGGCCTCGATCACTTCCACGGTCGCCATCTGACCCAGGATGTCGTCCGGCGCGTCAAAATGCACGCCCTGCAGATAGGGCGATTTGCCGGCCATCTGCCCAGGCTGGCGTCCCCGGCGCTCGACCAGCACGTCGATGACGCGGCCGGCCATGGCCCTGTTGAACGCGGCGCGATCACGCTCCAGCGCCGCTTGAAGCTCAGCAAGCCGGTCGGCCTTCACCTGCTCGGGAATCTGGTCGGCCTGTTCGGCGGCCGGCGTGCCGGGCCGCTGGCTGTATTTGAAGGAAAACGCGCTGGCGAAGCCGATGTCGTCGACAAGCCGCATGGTCGCGGCGAAATCGGCGTCGGTTTCGCCCGGGAAGCCAACGATGAAGTCCGACGACAGGGCGATATCCGGGCGGGCGCCGCGAATCCGGTCGATGATCCGCCGGTACTCGTCGGCGGTGTGGCGACGGTTCATGGCGGCGAGAATGCGGTCAGAGCCGGCCTGCACCGGCAGGTGCAGGTAGGGCATCACCTGGGGCAGGTCGCGATGGGCGTCGATCAGTTCGTCATCCATGTCGCGCGGGTGGCTGGTGGTGTAGCGCAGGCGCTCCACCCCCTCCATGTCCGCCAGTTGGCGCAGCAGCCGGCCCAGCGTCCAGGTTTTGCCGTCGGGCCCCTCGCCATGCCAGGCGTTGACGTTCTGGCCGAGCAGCGTGAACTCGCGCACGCCAAGGCCGGTGAGCCGGCGCGCCTCCGTCATCAGCGCTTCGACCGACCGCGAGCTTTCCGCGCCACGCGTATAGGGCACGACGCAGAAGGTGCAGAACTTGTCGCAGCCCTCCTGGATGGTCAGGAAGGCCGAGACATTGCGCTGCGGCGCGATGCGTCGCGCTGGCAACTGGCGGAATTTGTCCTCGACGGGAAATTCCGTGTCGACGGCCTGGTCGCGGCTTTTCGCGGCGAGCAGTTCCGGCAGGCGATGATAGCTCTGCGGTCCCACCACCACGTCGACCACCGGGGCGCGGCGCATGATCTCCGCGCCCTCCGCCTGGGCGACGCAGCCGGCCACCACCACCCGCGTCTCCTTGCCGTCGCGGGCGCGCTCCGCCTTGTTCTCACGCACGCGGCCGAGTTCGGAATAGACCTTCTCGACGGCCTTCTCGCGGATGTGACAGGTATTGAGAATCACCAGATCGGCGTCATCGATGCTGGGGGTCTCCACATACCCCTGGGCCGCCAGCACGTCCGCCATGCGCTCGGCGTCGTAGACGTTCATCTGGCAGCCGTATGATTTGACGTGAACCTTTTTCACGTTGGTCTGACACTTTCACTTGGGCCGGCGCGCCATGGGGCCTGACAGAACGGGCAGGAGCTCATGGACGCGCCATCGTCGATACGAAAGACGGCGTTTTCGGGCGGACGAAGAACGCGTGAACACCTACATTATCGCATTTCGGCGCGGTTGGCACAGGGCTTCGCGCCGCATCTGCAACGAACATACCGCTTCGCGTGAAAGAAATACGACGACGAGGCCACGCCGCCGGCGCCATGTTCATGGTGGCCGCCGCAACCGGCGGATGCGGGCGCGGGCAAAATCCTCGGCCATGCGGGTGGCGACCTTGCGGTTGACACCCCCGGCCACCGGTTCGCCGAACGAAATCACCGCTTCGTAGCGGTCGCCGCTGCGCAGCAGATCCATGAGATGCGGGGCCAGATCCATGTCGCCATACCAGGCGATGCGCGGCAGGCCATCGCGCCCCAGCGGCAGGCCGTTGCGCGCCACGTAGCAGATGCACATGGGTTGCAGGCGCACGGCCTGTTCGCCCGCCGCATCCTTCACGGCGCCCACCAGCGCCGAGCGGAACGGCAACACCCGCATGCCCTCGCCGGTGGTGCCTTCGGCGAACAGCACCATGGCTTCGTTGTCGGCGAGGCGCCGCGCGATGGCGCCGTTGACCTGCGCCGTTGCGGAGCGCCGGGCGCGGTCGACGAACACCGAGCGTTGCAGGCGGGCGAACGTGCCGAAAACCGGCCAGCCCGCCACTTCGGATTTGGCGATGAACGACAGGGGCGTCACGCTGGCGATCGCGGTGATGTCCGCCCAGGAAACGTGGTTGGAGACCAGCAGCGTTGACCGGCCGCGCGGCGGTTGACCCTCGACCCGGACCCGCACGCCGATGATCCGGCAGACCAGCCGGTGGAACAGCACAGGCAGGCGCTGGTAGACAGGGCGGGCGCCAACGCGCAACGCCACCCATTGCAGGGGCGCGCCCACCAGGGTGATGGCGGTCAGGGCGCCGATGCGGCTCCATGCGCGCAGATTGCCCCGCAGATCCCCCATGATCAGCTGGTCGCGTCGTCGTCCGGCGCCACGCCGTCCACCGGAGCGGCGTCGCCGAGCGGCACGCCGTACAGTTCCAGCCGGTGGCGCACCAGCCGGTAACCCAGCTTGCGCGCGATCTCGGCCTGCAGGCGCTCGATTTCCTCGGACTGGAATTCAATCACCGTCCCGGTGCGCAGGTCGATCAGATGGTCATGATGCTGGCGCTCGGCCCGTTCGTATCGGGCGCGACCGTCGCCGAACTCATGCCGGGCCAGAATGCCCTCATCCTCGAGCAGGCGCACGGTGCGGTAGACGGTGGAGAGTGAAATGCGCGGATCGATCAATGCGGCGCGCCGGTGCAACTCCTCCACGTCCGGGTGATCATCCAGATCGCCCAGGACCTGTGCGATGGTGCGCCGCTGCCCGGTCATGCGCAGGCCGCGCTCCTTGCAGGCGCGCTCGATATCGGAGGTTCGCGCCCGCTTGCCCTGGCCTTGCTGCATCTGCGCCACGTCAACTCCTCCCTGGGCTTCGGGCCAGGCATTGCATCGCCGTCTGAAGAATACGCATGGCCACAAACACCAGAACAAAAATCCTGCCCGTCTGGGGCGAAAGGCCGGATCGTTCCGCGACGCTCGCCTGGGGAAGGCCAGGATATACGGGCAAATGGCCTTCCGGGCCCCTCATGCAGGCGCATTCGCCGGCCGGCTGACGCCTGGCTGGATTGTGTCTGGCCGGATTGCGTCTGGCCGGGCCGTCATTGCAGGGTTTACATGCCCTGAGGCGCCGAGGGCAAGCGCTCCGGAGACGGCGTATCCGCCTCGTCCACGCGCCTGACCAGTTCGCAGACGGCGATGCGTTCGCTGGCGCCGCGCACGTCCGCCAGGCCCACGTCCCGGAACACGAACCCGTCGCCGGCGCTGTCCCGCACCGCGCCCGAGGCCAGGATGGTCGTGCCGAACTCCTTGTTCAGCGCTTCAAGGCGGGAGGCGATATTCACCGTGTGGCCAAGAACCGTGTAGCTCAGGCGATCAAACGATCCCACATGGCCGATCACCGCCTCGCCGGTGTGGACGCCGAAGCGGGTGTGCAGTTCCGGGAGGCCTTCGCTGCGGAAGGTTGCGTTCAGCGCTTCGAGCCGGCGCGCGGCGTCGAGCACGCCGGCGCAGGCACGGGCCACGTGATCGGGCTGCGGGTCTGGCGCGTTCCAGAACGCCATGACGCTGTCGCCGATGAATTTGTCGATGGTGCCGCCCGAATCCACCAGGGCGCTGCCGATCACGGCGAAATAGCGCGACACCAGGCCGGTCAGCGCTTCTGGCGGCAACCGCTCCGCGATGCCGGTGAAATTGGCGATGTCCGAGAAAACCACCGTGGTTTGCTGGCGTGCTCCGCCCAGGCTGGGCTGAACGCCATCCCTGACGATGCCGCGCACAATCTGCCTGGGCACGTAACGCATGAAATTGTTCATCGCCAGTTGCAGGCCGCCAACCGCGCTGGAGAGCGCATCGATCTCGGTGATGTGCGATGGCGGCAGTCGGGCGCCGTCGCCCTGGAAGGCGACAATGCGGCCGACCGCTCCGGTCAGGGTCTGGAGCGGCCTGCTGATCCTGCGCGCCGCCAGCGCCACGATTGGCAAGGCGATGAGCAGGGCGAGAAAGCCCATGGTCATCAACCGTCGGGCCAGGTCGTTCGCCGCGCCCATGATTGCGGACTGGGGAATGGCGATCGCCGTCACCATGCCCGTGTCCGAGAGCCCGGGCTCATATCTGACCAGGTAATCCTCGTCGCCGTTGCGAACAATGCGGCTGCCGGCTTTTCCGTCCTCCCGGTAGGCCTGGGCAATGGCGCGCAGCAGCGGCGAAGGCAGCGCCGACATCAGGGGCAGTCCATGTGGGCCGGCCGGCGTGTCCCCCTGCCGGTATCTGCGCCCCTCGGGATGAGCGGCAAGCTCGCCATCGACAGTGAACAGCGCCAGTTCCTGACGCGGATGGGTGCGCATCCGGCTCAGCACGTCGTCGAGGTCGGAGAGCAGGACGTCGATGCCAAACACAACGCCGGGGTTGACGGCGGAGCGCTGCGCCACCGTGACGCCGATTTCGGGAAAGGTGGCGAAACGGTAGGGCGCCGGCGTAACCGGCCGCCGGCTCTCGACGGCCATCTGGTACCAGGAGCGTTTGCGCGCGTCATAGTCCGATAGCACGGGCGCATTGCGCCGGATGACCTCGCCACTGGCGTTGAGAAACATCGAGCGGCGAAGAAAACGGCCGGACGCCTCGTCGGGGGTGCTGACCACAACCTCATAGGCGGCTCCGGGCGCAACGGAACTGTCCACGAGGCGCTGGCTGAGAACCAGGGAGCCATCGGGCCAGCCGGCCAGAACGCCAAGCACCGAGGGCGTGGTTTCCTGGAGCGTGCGCAGCAGGGTGACCAGCAGCCGCCCCATGTCCTCATCCGGTTTGGCGGGGGCCGCCGTTTCGCCAATGGTTTTCAGGAAAATATGGGCGCTCGCCAGCTGGTCGCGCGCCTCGTCCCGGATCTGGCGCGCCAGATCGATGAAGCGCTCCTGCGCCTCGCGATGGGCAAGGTGCGCCATGCTCCGGTGGTTGAACCATGTGAGGCCACCCAGAATCAGCGCGATGATCGCCACGAACGTCACCGCCACAATGATTTGCAGGCTGTATCTGTGGGGGATCGGCTGGGCCATTCCATCCGGCGTCGTTCGCGGCGGGGCGCGACGCCGCCGGGGTCAGGACTCTGTTGTTCGCGACATCACTTGTATGGCCAGCCGTACGCTTTGAAAACCTGTGAGGCCAGACCGGCGTCTGGTTCTGGATGACAGTCGGGCAGCCTGTCGCCGCCCCGCCCCGCCTGGTCTGGTTCTTGATGGCGCTTGCATGGAAGTCGCGCGCCCGCAGCTTCAGGGATCGCGGGAAATCGTCACCGGCGGCGGCGTCTCTCCGTTCTGAAGCACAAGCTTTATCGAAACGCTGCGCGCGTCATGGGGCGCCGGCAGGCTGTTCTGGGCTCCGGGCGGGGGCGGGGCGTTGTCGGCGCACCCTTCCGTCGGCAGCGGCAGGGCAATGTCCGGAGCGGCGCCGTCGAATCCCACGTGGGCGCTGCGGATGGCGCAGCGATAGGTCAGAAGATAGGGAAAATAAATCTCATCCCGGTCCGTCGCCCACGTCAGCCATGAGCCCGAGGTAGTCATCAGGATGCTGCGTTGCCGCTCGCTGCTGATCTCCGAAGCGTCGAAGTGATAGACGAACGGGCCGGCGGTCAGGCCTGCCGTATCCACATAACTGACATAGATCTTGGTCTTTCCCGCCCGCGCCGGCATGGTGAACGCGGCGGCGCGCGCGGTCTTTCCATCGCCCGACAGCCGAAGGTCGGCGCGCGAGAACCCGCCGCGATCACCCAGGCGATATTGCACGGCGATCGCGTCCTCGGGCAGCGCGATATTGACCGTCCAGTGGCTTGGGCTGGCCTGATAGGACAGGACCGGCCGCGTCTCACGGTTGCCGAATGCGGCGTCGATTTCGGCGACGCGGCGCCGGGCCTGCTCCACCCATTCCTGGAGCACGGCCGAATCGATGAAGAATCGTGTCAGCGCTCCCGTCCGGCTCGCCGTGAGAAACTGGTCGAGGGCGGCGTGTTCGGTCCGCAGGCGGGTCAGCGTTTCATGGCCGGCGCGGGAATCATTGAGGGCGAGGGCCAGCGCGTACCATGCGGGCGCAAAGGCGGGCGTTGCGTCGAGCAGACGCCGGAGGCGCGTGGCCTGTTCCGTCAGTCCCAGTTGTTGCGCGTAAACCATCTGGACGGCCGGATCCGGCGACACTGCGGCCAGATCCGCGAACAGGCGACGGGCGGCGGCGGGGCCGTCCTGCAATCGCACCAGCGCCGCCAGGCGCAGCAGTGGATCGATGAAGCCCGCGCCCGCCCGCGCGGTTTCCACATAAGCGGTGCGCGCGCCAGCCACGTCTCCGCCAGCCTCCAGGGCGCGGCCCTTCTGGTACAGCTCCCGGGCGCCGGCCGCCACATCTGGCGATCCTGCGCCTGGCTGAACGCTGGCGGCGCGCTGTGGCGGCGGCGCCTTCTCCGCCTGTTCTTTTGGCGGGGCGGGCAATTTCAGGCCAAGCTGGGTTTCCAGCAGACGCTTGGCGTGCCGCACGGTCGGAACCACCACCGTGAAGGCCAGCACGATGAGGATGATCCGCGCCCAGCGCCTGCGGCGGCGGGCGGCGCGCTCCGGGTCGCCGCGCCCGCTCCGGCTGACACGGCGCGCCATTTCCGTTGGCTTCGCCGGGGCGTCAGCGACGGCGGAGAACGCCACGGTGAATGCTTCAACGGGCGCGGGAATGTTCTTCAGCGTCTGGGGGCCAATGCTCCGGAATGACGCTGACACCTTGCCGGCCACGGCGTCGTGGACGCTGCGCGAGACACAGACGCCGCCAGGTTGCGCGACGGATTCCAGGCGGGCGGCGATATTCACGCCATCGCCAAGCAGGTCCCCATCCCGTTCGATGACATCGCCGATGGTGACGCCGATGCGAAAACGCACGCGCCGGTCCGCCGGCCAGGGCTGGTTTACAACCTCCAGCGCATGCTGGATGGCGATGGCCGCCCGCACCGCTTCCACCGCCGAGGCGAACTCGGACATGACCGAATCGCCGGCCGTGTTGAAAATCCGCCCGCCGTAACGCGCCACCTCTGCGTCGAAGACGTTGCGACACTGGTGGAACAGTTGCAGTGCGTCTTCCTCGCCGGTCGCAAGCAGGCGTGAATAGCCGGCGACATCGGCCGCCATGATCGCGGCCATGCGCCGGCGGAACATGCTTGGGCCGTCAGGCTCGTCACGGCTGGCGCTGTTTGCTTCAGTCATGCCCGTTTTCCGTCGCGACCACACGGGTCGGCGTCGCCAGCCCCAGCCAGGAAGTCAAACCCCGGATCATTTTCAAGCCCTGTTCACGTGAAACCTTGCGCGCCTGGCGCCTGCCGTCAGGCTGGCGTCACCCCTGCATATCTGGGCATCGGGACATCGATGCGCCAAATTGGGCGATACAAAGTTATGTCAACGGGCGGCCCGTCCCCGCAGGTCCTGCTGTCAGGGTGGGGCCGGGTTCCGGAGCGTGCAAAATGCCGGCGCTGCGATCCATGCAATATCCGGGCCTCCTTGGTGCAGTTGCCCCCGGGAGGGGCTGATCAGGCAAACAGGCAAGGGAGTCCAATCCATGTCCATGCAGGACAAAGTTTATCCCGTCCAGCACACCGACGCGGAATGGCGTCGCCGGCTGACCCCCGAACAGTACGCCGTGCTGCGCGGCCACGGCACGGAGCGACCAGGCAGTTGCGCCTTGCTCCATGAGACGCGAGACGGCGCATTTGTCTGCGCCGGATGCGGCCAAAAATTGTTCTCATCGGCAAAAAAGTTTGACAGCGGCACAGGATGGCCAAGTTTTGACAGTCCCGAGCCGGATTCTATTGAACTGAGCCAGGACGAAAGCCATGGTATGGTGCGTACAGAAGTCCATTGCAGCAGTTGTGGCGGCCACCTTGGCCACGTTTTTCCTGATGGTCCGCCGCCAACCGGCCTGAGGTACTGTATAAATGGCGTCGCCACCGTCTTCGTGCCGGACTGACGCACGATTGTAGCGGACCCATCTGCCCAGGGGATGACGGCGCCGCCGCTGTTTTCCCGCGTGGGCCTTCCGCCCGGATGCCCCGGGGAACATGCATGGCCGGCAACACCCATTGGATCGCGCCGGGGGAGACGCGTTGCGCACGCCTTTCAGGCGGCTCCGCCGGCCAGCGATGTTCCGTGCGGCAAAAACCTCGTGAACTTTTCCGGCTCTTGCGCGTTTGAGGGGGAGGCGGGACGCGGGACCTTATATTTGCCGATTGCGTCCGCACGCCATTCCGGGGGGCGAATCATTGAGCAATTTTGACATGCGCATTCCTGTGCGCGAGCTGAAAGTGTTGCGGTGGCAGGAAGGGCGCGTCGTGCTGGAGTTGCGTCCGGCGTTTGCATCCGTTGATCCGATCATCGTCGAGATTCCCGAAGCTGCGATGTCCGGCTTCCGTCAGGAACTGGCCGCTTTCCAGCCAGCGCCAGACAGCGCCTCTCCAGCGCCTCTCCCGCGGGCGCTTCCTGACCGGGTGATCAGGAATGACGACAATCTGGCCGACGGGGCCCCGGCGCATCAACTCCCGTTGGGCGACAGCCGGTTTACCGGGACGTTCGCCACAATCCCGGAGGGCTCGCGGGAGGAGGATGATCTCACCGAGGAAGAATTGAGCTGGCTGGCGCGTTCTGCGGGTTGAGCCCGGCGGCGCGCCACCATGGCGCCCTGTTTGCGCCCGCGCCAGAAAGCCTGCCGGCCTCTGTCACCGGGAAACGATGGCGCGCGCCACCCTGCATGTCCGCCGCGTCCCCGGTCTTCTGTATCAGGGAGCGGCCGGGAACGGCGCATGAAGCTGTAACCAGCGTCGTGCGCCTGATGGCGCAGGGATTACTCGTCCATCTTGAGCGCGGCGATGAAGGCTTCCTGCGGAATCTCCACCTTGCCGAACTGGCGCATGCGCTTTTTGCCTTCTTTTTGCTTGTCGAGCAGCTTGCGCTTGCGCGAGGCGTCGCCGCCATAGCACTTCGCCGTCACGTCCTTGCGCAGGGCGCGGATGGTTTCGCGGGCGATGATCTTGCCGCCAATCGCCGCCTGGATCGGGATCTGGAACAGGTGCTGCGGGATCAGTTCGCGCAGCTTCTCGCACATGGCGCGGCCGCGCATTTCCGCCCGGGTGCGGTGCACCAGCATGGCCAGGGCGTCCACCGGCTCGGCGTTGACCAGCAGCGACATCTTCACCAGGTCGCCCTGGCGGTAGCCGGAAATGGCGTAGTCGAACGAGGCGTAACCCTTCGACACCGATTTGAGCCGGTCGTAGAAGTCGAACACCACCTCGTTCAGCGGCAGGTCGTAAACCACCATGGCGCGCTTGCCGACATAGTTCAGATCCACCTGCTCGCCGCGCCGGTCCTGGCACAGCTTGATGATGGCGCCGAGATAATCATCCGGCGTCATGATGGTGGCGCGGATCCATGGCTCCTCGATCGACGAGATTTTCATCACGTCAGGCATGTCGGCCGGATTGTGCAGCTCGATCTGCGTCCCGTCCGCCATGTTGAGCTTGTAAACTACCGACGGCGCCGTCGAGATCAGGTCGAGATTGAACTCGCGCTCCAGCCGTTCCTGGATGATTTCCAGGTGCAGCAGTCCAAGGAACCCGCAGCGGAAGCCGAAGCCCAGCGCCGCCGACGTTTCCATTTCATAGGAGAAGCTGGCGTCGTTGAGGCGCAGCTTGCCCATGGCGGCGCG
>Ga0182735_1002361_pt1 | contig 11514 bp, 12 predicted proteins | sample eDN5th30CKraftMG_FD_128524 | JGI IMG/M metagenome (GOLD analysis project Ga0182735, IMG submission 128524) | Enriched Miracle-Growth compost microbial communities from Emeryville, California, USA - eDNA 5th pass 30_C Kraft MG (version 2) (version 2) ... | reverse complement strand
GATCCGGAACGCACCATGGCCCAGCGCGAGCTTCTTCGTCTTGTCGAGCGGGTGACCGACGAACTGCCGGATGTCTACCGCACCGTGTTCGTGACGCGGGTGATCGAGGGCATGAGCGTGGAAGACACCGCCGAGCTGCTCGGCATCCGTACCGAGACGGTGAAGACGCGGCTGCATCGCGCGCGCAAGCTGGTGCGCGAGCATCTCGACCGTGAGATCGGCCCGGTGATGCTCGATGCATTCCCCTTCGCGGGCAAGCGCTGCGAGCGCATGACGGAGAATGTCATGCAGCGGCTCGGTCTTGTTTGAGCGGAACGTTACCGGCTCGATTTATTCATCAATTCAATGCGGCGCGCGGGCGCCAAGCAGGAGACGATCGTGATGATGTCCAACGTCAAGGTGCTGGAGCGCGAACGCGATGTGGCTGCGAACTCCGAGCGGCCTGATCGCGCCGAGGTGGAGGATGCGGTCCGCACCATCATCCGCTGGACCGGCGACGATCCGAAGCGCGATGGCCTGATCGAGACGCCGAGCCGCGTCGCCCGCGCCTTCGAGGAGTTCTTCATCGGCTACAGCCAGAACCCGGTGACGGTGCTGCAAAAGACCTTCGAGGAGATCGAAGGCTATGACGAGATGATCACGCTGCGCGGCGTTCGTTTCGAGAGCCATTGCGAGCACCACATGGCGCCGATCGTCGGCAAGGCCTGGGTTGCCTACATCCCGAACGGCCGTGTCGTCGGCATCAGCAAGCTTGCCCGCGTCGTCGAGATCTACGCCAAGCGCCTGCAGATTCAGGAGAAGATGACCGCGCAGATCGCCAACACCATCAACGATGTGCTCAAGCCGCAGGGTGTCGCGGTGCTGATCAAGGCGCAGCACCATTGCATGACGACGCGTGGTATCCACAAGCCCGGCACCGATCTCGTCACCAGCCGGATGCTCGGCTGCTTCCGCGACAACCCGGCCACGCGGCAGGAATTCTTGAGCATGACCGCGGAGCGGGATTAGATTCGGGAGCAATCGCCATGCAGCAGGATAATGCATCCAAAAGGCCCGATCTCACCGGCGGCGTCGAGCTGGCGCAATTTTCCGATGGCAAATTGCTGGGTCATGTCAGCGACGAGGAAGTCCTGCTGGTCCAGTCCGGAGACTCCGTCTTCGCGGTCGGCGCGCACTGCACGCATTATCACGGTCCGTTGGCGGACGGTCTTGTCGTCGGCGAGAGCATTCGCTGTCCATGGCATCACGCCTGCTTCGATCTGCGCACCGGCGAGGCGACCTGCGCGCCGGCCTTCGATCCGATCGCGCGATACAATGTGGAGCGGCGGAACGGCAAGATCTATGTCGGCGGCAAAATCGAAGCCCGTCCGGCAAATCCGCACGCGCTGAAGGAGACGCCCGATAAAATCGTGATCGTCGGCGGTGGTGCCGCGGGGTTTGCCGCGGCCGAGATGCTGCGCCGTGAAAAGTTCGCGGGCGAGATCGTCATGCTGTCGAGCGAGGCGGCGGCGCCTGTCGACCGGCCCAATCTGTCCAAGGATTATCTCGCCGGCAGCGCGCAGGCCGACTGGATTCCGCTGCGCTCCGATGATTTCTACCGCGATCTGAAAATCGATCTGCGCCTCGGTGTGGAGGTCGCCTCCATCGATGTCGTGGGCCATGCAGTCGTGCTGAAAGACGGGTCGCGGTTTGCTTATGACAGGCTGCTTCTGGCGACGGGCGCGGAGCCGAACCGGCTGTCCGTTCCCGGCGCAAACCGTCCGAACGTGCATTTGCTGCGCACGCTGGCCGACAGCAACGCGATTATCGCCAATGCAAAGGATGCGCGCCACGCGGTGGTGATCGGCGCGAGTTTCATTGGGCTTGAAGCGGCCGCCTCTCTGCGCGCGCGCGACATCGAAGTGCATGTCGTCGGGCCTGAAAAAATTCCGATGGAGAACGTGCTCGGACCCGAGATGGGGCGGTTCGTGCGTGCCTTGCACGAAGAACATGGCGTGATTTTCCACCTTGAGGAAGGTGTGAGTGCGATTAACGAGCGCGGCGTTGTGCTCACAAGCGGCGAAGTGATCGCGGCCGATCTCGTCGTATCGGGCATCGGTGTCAAACCTCGATTGGCGCTTGCCGAACAAGCAGGACTTGCGATCGACCGCGGTGTTGCCGTCGATCGTCATCTGCAGACCAGCGCGCCGGGAATCTATGCCGCGGGCGACATCGCGCGCTGGCCGGATCCGCATTCAGGCGCGAACATCCGCGTTGAGCATTGGGTGGTGGCCGAGCGGCAGGGGCAGGTGGCCGCGCGTAACATGCTGGGCGCACGCGAAGAGTTCAAGGCCGTGCCGTTCTTCTGGAGCCAGCACTACGATATTCCGATCAACTATGTCGGCCATGCCGAGAGATGGGATGAGATCGTCGTCCACGGCGAGATCATGGCGCATGATTGCCTGCTCGAATACAAGCTCGACGGCAAGACGCTGGCGGTGGCTTCGATCTTCCGCGACGCCGACAGCCTGAAGGCGGCCGCCGCGATGGAAGAGGGCCGCGCACCGGTGTGAGCGCGGGCGCTAAAATAATTTTTGAATTCGCGTAACCTTTATCGCGCGGCTGCGTCCAACGGACATACGACCTCGCGTCGTCGTCCGCCGTTATTCCACGGCGGCCACAGGAGCAGTATCATGTTCGCCAAGTTCAGCGCGGCCCTCGCCGCTATCTGCCTTTTGGGCACGCCAGCTTTTGCGCAGGGCGCGAAGCTCACCGATCCGCAGATCGCCCACATCGCTTATACCGCCGGCGTCATCGACGTCGCCGCCGCCAAGCAGGCGCTGTCGAAATCGAAGAACAAGGACGTCATTGCCTTCGCCAAGGACATGGTGCGAGACCATGAAGCGGTGAACAAGCAGGCGCTCGATCTCGTCAAGAAATTGAAGGTCACGCCGGAAGACAACGACACCAGCCGCTCTTTGGCCAAGCAGGCGGCGGACAAGCAGACCGAACTCGCCAAGCTGGACGGCGCGGCCTACGACAAGGCCTACGTCGCCAACGAAGTCGCCTTCCACAAGGCGGTCGATGATGCGCTCGCCAAGCTGCTCATTCCCTCCTCAAGCAATGCCGAGTTGAAGAGCCTGCTGCAAACCGGCCTGAAGATTTTCGAAGGCCATCTGCAGCACGCCGAGCACACACTCGCGGGTCTGAAGTAATCAGCGATTGAAAGGAGACGGCATGTTGTCGGGGCGCTTCTGGTTCGCACCCGTGATTGTCGCGGCCGTTCTCGTCGGCGTTCCGGCGCATGCCGAGACGGTACGGGTCACGATCGACAATCTGGTGTTTTCGCCGGCGGTGGTGAAGGCCAAGGTCGGCGACACCATCGAGTGGGTGAACAACGACATCCTCGCTCACACCGCCACGGTGAAGGGCGACTGGGATGTCGTGATCCCGCCGAAGAAGTCGGCGACGTTTGTGATCAAGAAGGCGGGAGAGGTCGAGTACTACTGCCGCTTTCATCCCAACATGAAAGCGAAGATCGACGTCACGGATTGACGCCGCTCAGGAGACGGGAGATTCAACGCGCTTGAAGCGGGCGCCCTTGGCCAGCATGACGCCATTGGCGCCCGCGATCCCGAGCTCGAGACTTTCGGCGATGCGCCGCGCGCGCTCCATGAAATGCTCGGCAGCTTTCGGCGTGCAGAGATCGTTCACGGTCGCTTCGAACAGTTGCAGCCAGCGGTCGAAATGCTGCCCATCCACCGGCAGCGGCAGATGCTTGCGCATCGGCTGGCCGTGATACTCCCCGCTCATCAGCGCGACCGATGACCAGAACGCCTTCATCTGCCGCAGATGCGGACCCCAGTCGGCGATCCTTGTGTTGAAGATCGGGCCGATCAACTCATCGTTGCGGACGCGGGCATAGAACTCATCGACCACGCGGCCGATCAGGTCTTCGTCGATTCCGGTTTCCGCGCGGATTGCGCGGGTGATCTCGGCGCGGCGCTCGGCGGCCGACATGACAGGTTCGGACATAGATCGACCTTCAATCCAATGATGCATCCTATATGCATCTTTGTGGTTCAAATCAAGTTGCGGGCTTGGAATCAAGCCCTCGTCCAGGGTTCCGCGGTCAGCAAGGCGATGTCTGCGCCGACCCGCAAATCGTCCTCGGCCCCCAGCGTATGCTTGCGGATATTTCCGGCCCGGTCGATCAGAACCAGGCTCGGGGTGCCGGTCATGCCGTAGGCCGCCATGGTCCTGGGGATCGGCGTGCCTTCGCCCGGCTGGTCCACGGCGACCGGAAAATCGACGCGGTATTCGTGCAGGAAGGCTTCCAGCGCGACGGGCGTCATGGCGGCGTGATGTTCGAACACCGTGTGCAGTCCGACCACCGCAACCTGATCCGGCGAGAAAATATTGGCGATGCGCTGGGCCTGCGGAATGCCGGCCTGAACGCAGCCCGGACATAACATCTGGAAGGCGTGCAGCACGACCACGCGGCCACGCAGCTTTTCCAGCGTGAGCGGAGCTGCGGCATTGAACCATTGCGTGACGGCAAGCTCGGGGGCGGGGGTCATGGCGGCAACCTCATCGACAGCCGAACAGAACGGTCGGTCGCCCGCTCGGCCCTACCGGAAATGCCGGGCAAGCAGGCGATCGTGCAGCATCATACCCGCGACCATGGCGGCTGCAAAAATAAAAGAAGACACAAGGCCGATCGAGAGCGACGCGACTGCGGGGCCGGGACAGAAACCGGCCAGTCCCCAGCCTGCGCCGAAAATGGCGGAGCCGAGAAGAAGCGGCGGGTCGATGGCGGTTGCCGCTGGTAGATGAAAACGCTCGTCGAGCGCGGGCCGCGCCAGCCTGCGCTGGATTGCCACGCCGGGAAGCGCGACCAGCAGCGCGCCGCCAAGCACGAAGGCGAGGCTCGGATCCCAATGGCCGCTTGCGACATCGAGGAAGCCGATCACCCGTGCAGGATCGACCATGCCCGACAGCGACAATCCGAATCCGAATATCGTGCCTGCCGCGAGAGCAACAAGAAGACGGAACGCAGTCCTCATCGCCATGCGCCCATGAAAGTGGCGACGGTAATTCCCGTGACCAGAAAAATTGAGGTCGCTGCCATCGAACGCTTTGAGAATCGCGCAAGGCCCAGAATGCCGTGGCCGGAGGTGCAGCCCGATCCCATGCGCGTGCCGATGCCGACGAGAAGGCCGGCGAAAATGAGAAGCATAGGCGTGGCCGCAATCGTCACCGGCGGCAAATGTCCGGTCATCACCGCATAAAGCCACGGTCCAAGCAGTAGCCCTGCGACGAACATCGCGTTGGGCCCGATCTGATGGCCGCCGAGAAGACGGCCGACGATGCCGCTGATGCCCGCGATCCTGCCGTTGACGAGCAGGAGCAGCACGGCGGACAGGCCGATCAGCATGCCGCCGAGAAGCGGCGGCCAATAGGACATCATCGTCGTCTTCCTTTTCGGCAATAGATCGCATGCAGAGCTTCAATCAACTGCGCGGCTTTCGCCTCCGTCAGCCGGTAGAAGATCTGCTTGGCCTCGCGCCGCGTCTTCACCACGCCCGCATCGCGCAGGACGCCGAGCTGTTGCGACAGGCTTGGCTGATGGATGCCGACCCGCTCCTCCAGCGCGCCGACCGAATATTCGCCTTCAGCCAGCGCGCAGGCGAGCGCGAGCCGCCCCGGATGGCCCAGAGTTTTCAGCAGCGCGGCGGCCTCCTCGGCGTTGGCTTGCATGTCCATCGCCCGCGCCGCCACTTCCGCACGGCTCACCATGCCGAGCCCTCCAGCGCATCGAGCGGAAATTTCAGATAGCGTTTGCCGTTGGTGTCCGGAGCCGGCAGACATCCGCCGTTGATGTTGACCTGCAGCGCATGGAGGATGAGCTTCGGCATCGGAAGGGTCTTGTTGCGCGCTTTGCGCAATCGAACGAACGCCGTCTCATCGAGACCCGCGATATGCGGATTGGAGCGTTTCTGCTCGCCGACCGTGCTTTCCCATCGCGCATGGCGTCCGTGCGGCTGGTAGTCGTGACCGGTGAACAGGCGCGTCTCGTCGGGCAGCGCCAGGATCTGCTGCAATGAGGCCCACAATGTTTTAGCGCTGCCGCCGGGAAAATCGGTCCGTGCCGTGCCGGAATCCGGCATGAAGATCGTGTCGTGCACGAAGGCCGCATCGCCGATCGCATAGGTGATCGAGGCAAGGGTATGGCCCGGCGAAAACAGGATGCGTCCCTCGATCGTGCCGATCCTGAACGTGTCGCCGTGGTTGAACAACCGGTCCCATTGCGAGCCGTCGGCGGGCAATTCGGGCCAATTGTAGATTTCCTTCCAGAGTTTCTGGACTTCGGTGACATGCACGCCGATCGCGGTCGGTGCGCCGGACTTTGTCTTGAGATAATGCGCGGCGGAGAAGTGATCGGCGTGGGGATGGGTGTCGAGAATCCATTCCACCGTCAGCCCTTCGCTTGCGACATAAGCGAGGATTGCGTCGGCGTTGGTCGTGGCGGTCGCGCCGGACTTCTCGTCGAAATCGTAGACCGGATCGATGATGGCGCAGCGTTTGGTCGCGGGATCGGACACGACATACTGAATGCTGCCGGTGCGGACGTCGTAGAATCCCTTCACCGCTGGTTGATGGGCCGCCTGACGCGCGAGCCATAGCGCGGCCCTGGAGAGATCGAAGCCGCGCGCCTTGCCGAAAGCCTCGACATCCTCGCGCCGCATCCGGCCGTCGAGAACCTCGCCAAGCGTGTAGAGCGTCAGCACGCGCGTGCCGCCCTTGCAATGGGCGTAAACCGGACCGTCTGACCTGTTCATCGCGTGCTGGAATGCGCGGATGTCGGCTTCTGTGATGGTGGAGCCGGTGACGGGTACGAAGGCATAGCCGAGTTTGGCGTCGGTGGCCGCCGCGTGTTCGGCATCGTTGCCGGGTTGGGCCGCATCCTCGCCATCGGGGCGAAGATTGATCAGCGTGGCATAATCTTTTGCGAGATCGGCGATGTGGCCGAGATCGGGCTGGCTTGCGACCGTCAACCGGTCGGTGATCTTGACGGCGCTCATGAAGCCTCGCTGAATTCTCAATATACAATATACTAAATCATATATCGATGAGTCGCCAGAATTATCTGCGCGCTCACGAGAATGTCAGATCAAATAGACAGGGCTTCGACGCGGCGGGCGGAGGCGGCGATGGCCTCGCGCGACAATGTCCCGCTGGCGATGGCTTCCTCCACCCACTGCACGGCATGCGCCGGGAAATTGGGGTCGTGGTTGGTCACGTTCTTCACCATGATGAGATCGTTACCGGCGGCGATGGCCGCGATGAACGCCGATTTGCGGTCCATGTCCTTGGCCAATGCGGCCATGTCGATGTCGTCGGTCATGATGACGCCCGTAAAGCCCATCTTCTCGCGCAGCAGTCCGGTTGTCACCGGGCGGGACAGGGTGGTGGGAAGCAGGGGATCGAGCGAGGCGAGCTTCAAATGCGTACCCATGATGAGATGGATGTGGCCACTGCTCATCAGCGCGGAATACGGCTCAAGGTCGCGGGGCGACCAGGATTTCGAGATGTCGGGAAGCGTGTCGTGATTGTCTTCCCTGGCGTCGCCGTAACCGGGAAAATGTTTCAAGACACATAGAATCCGCGAGGCACGGAAGCCGTCGACGAAGGCGCGCGCATAGGCCGCGACGATGTCCGGGTCGGACGAAAACGCGCGCCCGAATTTGGCGATCGCCGGATTGCCGGGGACATCGATGTCGATCACCGGAGCGAGATTGATGTTGAAACCGGTCGCGGCGAATTCCTTGCCGACCTGCGTGTAGAAATCGAGCGCTTCGGTCGGGCTCATGCGGCGAGGTATGTCGGACGCTTTCGGGACAAGTCTGCAGCCATGAGCTGGCGTCAGCCGCTGGACAGCGCCGCCTTCATGGTCGATGGCAAGGCGCAGGCCGGGCCGCGCGGCCTTGAAGTTGGCGATCAGCTTCCTCAGGTCACGGTTCGATCCGACATTATCCTTGACGAAAAACACCGATCCGGCATGGCCGTGCCGGATGTGCTCGGTGAGCCGGATCGCGGTGGGCGAATCGGGATTCGACCCGGCAAACCCGACCATCAGTAGCGAGGCGACATCGGAGGCGAGGGAGGGCGAGCTGTCGGCAGCCTTCGCCGCGAAAGTAGCAACGCCAGCGGCAGATGCTATAAAGGCGCGGCGGCTTATCCGTGAATCGAAACGCGGCACTCAACCCTCAATCAGGCAGACGATACTTTCTCACATTAAAGCGGAAGCGTTGCAGGACGTCGATGACGGCAAGGACACACTGAGCACAAAGGACGTTGGGGATATTGGGTCATGCCGATTCTTTCCGGTCGTGCGGTCACAGGAGGAGCCTCGGTGGAATCCGTCCGCGATTTACGTGTCGCAGAGGTGCGGGCGGCGGTCGCGCGATTCCTGCATCTTAAGGACGAACCGCAGGCCGTCGATCTGAGTTTCGTTCTGGGTAGCGCCACACCTTCGAGCATCGAGCCCGCGATCGATCTGTTCAAGGCGGGTCTGACGAAGCGGATATGGATTTCCGGCAAGGGTCCCCAGCCCAGGCGATGGCGGCTTTTCCGGAAAAACAAGGCGGAGGCGGAAAGCCACGGCTACCGGCGCCTCGCGATCGAGCGCGGTATTCCCGCGGAGGCGATCTGGGTGGAGGATCGCTCCAGCAATACGCTGGAAAATTTCGTTTTCTCCGCGAAGATGATCGAGACGACGTTCGGCTGGAACAATATCCGCACGGTTTCTCTCACTGCGAAACCATATCACATGCGGCGCGCCTTGATGACCGCTCTCAAGGTCTGGCCGGCGCATCTGCGCTACGTGATGCGACCTTCCTACGCCGCAGACGATCCGCCGCTCGATGAATGGTGGACATCCCCGGTGGGGCGTCATTTTGTGATGAAGGAATTGCAGTCCATCGGTGCATATGCCCTGAAAGGGGATATTGAGGGTTTTTAAGTGCGCGATTTTCTCCCCCAGCACATTCATCTGATCGGAATCAATGGTTCCGGGATGACGGGGCTTGCCGAATATCTGCTCGGCCTCGGCAAGACCGTGACGGGCAGCGATCTCAATGCACCGCGCGACGATTTTCTCGCGCGGAGAGGTGCCACGGTTTTTCGCGGCCATCATTCGGATCACGTCAACGGCGCCGGGATGGTGATCTACAGCGACGCTGTCCCGTTCTCGAATCCCGAGCTTGCCGAAGCGCGGCTGCGGGATATTCCGATCGTGAAGCGCGCGCAATGTCTGGGGCGGCTGCTCGAAGGTGCGCGCGCGGTGGCCGTATCCGGTTCGCACGGCAAATCGTCCACCACGACGATGATCGCGAACGTGCTGCGCGCAAGCGGGCAGGAGGCTTCTCATATCGTTGGCGCGCCGTCGGAATGTCTTGGCAATGCCCAGGGGCGGCGCGGCGCATCGGACATCTTCGTGGCCGAAGCCTGCGAGGCATTCCAGAATCTCGCGCCATTGTCACCGGACATCGCGCTGATCCTCAATATCGACGACGACCACATCGAGCATTACGGCTCCGCCGCGAAACTGCATGATGCATTTCGGGATTTCGCCGGGCGCATCCGCAACGGGGGCGCGCTGATCGTCAACGGCGAAGACGTGCTGGCGCGGGACATTGCCGCGACCGCAACCGTGCCGGTAAGGACGTTCGGTTTCGCGGATGATTGCGATGTGCGTGCCACGCGGATTTCAATGGACGGCAGCGGTTCGATATTCACCGTCACTTCTCACGGCATGGAGCTCGGAACCCTGCGGCTGCAGGTGCCGGGGCGGCACATGATCGGCAACGCGCTGGCGTGCGTCGCCGCGTGTCTCGCGCTCGACGTGCCGTTTGCGGCGATTGAGCGCGGTTTTGAGACATTCAACGGCGTGTCGCGGCGATGGCAGGTGCGTGGCGAGGTGCATGGCATCCGCCTGATCGATGACTATGCGCATCACCCGACGGAATTGCGGGCCTGCCTTGAGACCGCAAAACTGGCGGCGGCTCAATCCGGACGGATTTGCATCGCCTTCCAGCCGCAGCTCTATTCGCGCACCCGGCGCCTGTTGGCCGAATACACCGAAGTGCTGAAAGGTTTCGATGTCATCGGCCTCGTCGAAATCGACGGTGCCGGAGAGAAGAACAGTTTCGGCGTCAGTGCTTTCCATCTGGCCGAAGCCTTGCGCGACGCCGGAAAGACAGTGTTTGCCTTTTCCGATGCCGCCGAGCTGCTGCGGAACGTGGCGAGCCTTGCCGCGGCGGGCGACACGCTGATCTTTGCCGGTGCGGGCAACATCCGGCAGGCGGCGACGGATTTCGCAAAAGGCGAATTCGCTTTAGCGCCGACGCCGCAATCGGATATGCGGCTGGATGTCACGAATGAAGCTCCATCCACGGGTGGAAAGGTCCGGCCCTTTTCCGTTCCCGAAGTCGGCGGTGAAGGACACGAGACGGACTGGCTCGGCCGTGCCCGCCCAAAAACCGTGCTCGATCTTTTCGACCATCATGTCGCGCGGCAGCCCGATGCTTCTGCCGTGTCCGGCGCGAACGGAACGCTGACCTATCGCGAACTCGATCGCTCGGCGGCCCGTCTCGCGGTGGTTCTGCTGGAACAGGGCATCCAGCCGGGCGCGACGGTGGGCGTGTCGCTGCCGTCATCCGTCGAGTTGATCATGGCGATCGTTGCCATCGCAAAAATCGGCGGCGTCTATCTTCCGCTCGATGCGAGCCTGCCGCCCGAGCGGGTGAAGTACATGCTCAAGGCCTCGCATGCGTCGCTCTTACTGACGCGGGCACAATCCGCGCACGATCTGCCGGCCTTCGGCATAAGGGGGAGTTATATCGAGCGGTTGTTGCAGGAAACGCTTGCGGGAGAGTTCGTCCCGGATGGCCTCGCGCCGCATGGCGGCGACGCTGCCTATATCTGCTTCACGTCGGGATCGACCGGAAAGCCGAAGGGCATCGCGATCTCCCATCGCTCGCTGTTCCTGTTGTGCAAGGACATCACCCGGCGATTCAAGGTCAAGCCCGGCGCGCGGGTGTCGATGAACACTTCGATCAGCTTCGACATCTCGCTTGGTGAAATCTGGATGTCGCTCGCGGGAGGCGCGCAGGCTTTTGCGACCGACTGGATCAAGCCGCTGGTCGGTCAGCGCCTCGCCGATTTCATCAACGATAAGAAGATTACCCATCTGTCGGTCACGCCGAGTATCCTGATGAGCGTTCCGGTCCAGAAATTGCGATCGCTGAAATGCATCGTTTCGGTGGGCGAGGCCTTGCCGGAAATTCTGGTGACGCGATGGGCGAGGGGGCAGCGCCTTATCAACGCCTATGGCCCGACCGAGGCGACGATCTATGCCACCGCCGCTCGCTGCCGCAGAAGGATGCCGGTGACGATCGGACGGCAGCTTGGACATGTGCGCACGCTTATTCTCGATCAAAACCTCGCGCCGGTGGCGAAAGGCGAGATCGG
>Ga0182735_1002358_pt1 | contig 11524 bp, 10 predicted proteins | sample eDN5th30CKraftMG_FD_128524 | JGI IMG/M metagenome (GOLD analysis project Ga0182735, IMG submission 128524) | Enriched Miracle-Growth compost microbial communities from Emeryville, California, USA - eDNA 5th pass 30_C Kraft MG (version 2) (version 2) ... | reverse complement strand
GCTTGTTTGAGGATCGCCATGATCTGGCTGTCGGTGAATCGGGCTTGCTTCATTGCTTGAATTTCCTTGTTGTGGAAATTCTACTTCAGCTCACTGCGGTTTTACGGGGGGATTACCGTAGCGCGGCCCAGCGATGTCAACAACTCACGCTCGTGGACGTGAGTTGTTGACAGAGTTTGTTGATAACTGATGGGAAAGCAAGTTAAATAGGGGTTATCAGTGCTGTTGACATGATTTTGGTATGCACAACCGTTCTAAGGCTGCTTGGCGCCGAACGCCAAGCAGGCGGAGGCCGGCCGCCGTTCCCAGCCCGGCGGCGGCGTCCGCTACCAATCATTGGCAACGGCCATTCGATGGCAATCATCCGACGGCGGTCATTTGGAATCCTCGGCCATGGCGGCTTTCGAAACGGCGGATAGGCGAGCCGCTGAAACAATGCCTGCTTCTGCCGCGCCGTTGCCGTCTTTGTCGGCGTAGCCCTTTGGGTTATGCCGCTGCCAGCGCCAGCCGTCGGCGCACATTTCATCCAGCGTACGGCGCGCCCGCCATCCGAGGATGCGCGCCGCGAGGCCGGGGTCGGCCCAGATGGCGTCGATGTCGCCCGGCCGGCGTGCCGCGATATGCAGGGGTATGCGCAAGCCGCTCACCCGCTCGAATGTACGCACCAGCTCCAGCACACTGACGCCCCGGCCCGTGCCCAGGTTCAATGTCAGGCAGCCGGGGTTCTGAAACGCATGCTCCAAGGCCAGCACATGGCCCTCGGCCAGGTCCATGACATGCAGGTAGTCGCGTACGCCGGTCCCGTCGGCCGTGTCATAGTCATTGCCGAATATGGACAGGCGGTCGCGGATTCCCGCCGCCACTTGCGTAATATAAGGAAACACATTGGCCGGCTCGCCCTGGGGGCATTCGCCGATATGGCCGCTGGCGTGCGCGCCTATCGGGTTGAAATAGCGCAGGATCGCCACCCCCAAGCCTCGATCCGCCCGGCATTGGTCGCGCAGCATCTCCTCGATGGCCAGCTTGGTGCGCCCGTAGGGGTTGGCGGGCATGAGGACGGCTTGTTCGTTCACCGGCACGGCGTCGGGACGGCCATAGACCGTGGCCGAAGAGCTGAACACCATACTGCGTATGCGATGCCTTTGCATCGCGCGCAGCAAGCGGACCGACGCGCATACATTGGATTCGTAATACTTCAGCGGAGCGGCCACGGATTCACCGACAGCCTTGCGGCCCGCCAAGTGGATGATACCTGCGAACGGGCGCTCCATGGACGCATAGCGGCGCATCACCGCATCGGCCGCGCCTTCTTTCGTCAAGTCGGCGACTTCGAGCGGTATGGCTTGTCCGGCCAGCGCGGCCGCGCGTTCCACGGCGGCACGGCTGCCATTGCTCAGATCGTCGACCGCGACCGGCCGGTAACCGGCTTCTGACAGGCTGACCAATACGTGGCTGCCGATATAGCCTGCGCCGCCCGTCACCATCACCGTAGCACCCATGTTTTCTTCCTCCGCCCGGCGCTCCGCGCCGCCTGCGGATGGGAGCAACCCTCGTGCCGGTGGAAAGATGGGCTGTGCGACTCGTCTTTGTCGTCCAGCCCGTTTTGACCGGAGGAAACGATGGGACCGTGAGCTTGAGCAATACCGCAGCCGCCCGCGGTCTCGCGGGGCTATCCGTGTACATAGGGGCGGTAATGAGAACCCGTGGCGCTTTGTAAAACTTACCGCTGCGATATATCGAGCCGCCGCGCTTCGGTTCTGGCGTGCTGTTCGCTTGATTCGAATGCACGAACCAGCCAAACAACGCACTAGGCCATGTATTTCATCAGCTGTTCGATGCTCGACGCTTCATCGAGCGTCTGCACCGCCTGCACCACGCCGCTTTGCGCATCCGACTTCAGCAGGCCGGCCGTTATGCTCATGAACTTGGGTTCGACCACCGCCCATTTATCCTTGGCGGTGGCGCTGCGTTGCCGCAGGTCGACATGCTGGCGCAGCGTCTGGCCGCTGGCCGTATGGATGGTCGCAATCGCTTCCGGCCAGGCGAGCCCGCTTCCTTCAGAGATCGCGGTCAGCGCGCGCAGCGACCGCAGCCCGGGTTCACGGACACGCGCGTCTGTGAAGTCTTCCGCGCGCGCCTGGCCATAGGCCAGCGCCTGCGCCATGGCGTGGGGCAGGCTGAATTTGGCTTCCATGCCGGTGTTCGGCTCCGCGATGCGGGCGTTTTCTATGGAGTTGCGGCTGACTTCGCCCCGCATGGAATGCACTTGATCGGCTCGCAGGCCATGTTGCGCCCTCAAGGCCAGCACCGCTTCGATCAAGGCCTGCGTGCAAAACGAAGAAGCATGCGTTTTATACAGGATGCCGTACATGGACCATGGCCGGCTGCCGACGCTCCAGTCGGTCAAGGCGAAGCGCCACGCCGGCTTGTTCCATGCGGGGTCGTCCGATGAAACCGCCCCGAAGCCGTAGCTGCCGCCCAGGATATCGCTTGCGCTGGTGAAGCCGCGCGCGGCCAGCAAGGCGGCCATGATGCCGTTGCGGGCGGCCAGGCCCGCGTGCAGCGGCTTGGTCATCGTGCCGAAGGTCTCCTTCAGGCCGCAAGCCTGCGTGCCCGCAATCCCCAGCGCGGCTACCGTCTGTTCATCCGACAACCCCATCAGGACGGATACGGCGATCGCGGCGCCGAAGTGGCCCAGCGTTCCCGTGGCATGCCAACCGCGTTTGTAATGGCTGGGATTGACGGCGGCGCCGATACGGATCTCGGCTTCGATGCCCAAGGCTATGGCGCGCAGCAGCTCGATGCCGCTCTTGCGCGCATGCTCGGCCACCGCCAGGGCGGCCGCCACGACCGGCGCGCTCGGATGCATGGCCGAAGCGATATGCATGTCGTCGAAATCCAGCGCGTGAGCGGCGGCGCCATTGACCAGCGCCGCCTCGTGCATCGGCCCTCGGCGGCCGCGCCTCCATAGCGTGGCCTGAGGCGCGCCTTCGAATACGGCGATGGTTTTATCCAGAATGTCCACTAATTCCTGGTTTTGGCCGGCGGCCGCTACCCCCAAGGTATCCAGCAAGCAGGCTTTGGCGGTATCGATGGCTTCCTGCGGGACATGGCCCGCGCGGGCGGCCGTCAGAGCCTGCACGAACTCAGCGGTGACGCTTTTCATAAAGCAATCGCCCCCGTCATTGGCGCTTGATTTCGCCGCCGGAATCGTCCACCACCTTGTTCCATTTGGCGATTTCCTCTTTTACCACTGCCGCGAAGTTTTCCTTGGAGCGGACTTCCACAACCAGCCCTTGGTCGCCCAGGCTCTTCAGCACTGCGGGATCCTTCAGCGTTTCCTGTATCGCAGCGTGTATCTTGTCGATGATGGCGGGGGGCGTTCCGGCCACGCCCCATATGCCCAGCCAGATGTCCGCCGCATAGCCCGGCACGGTTTCCGAAATGGCGGGAAGATCCGGCAAGGTCTTCAAGCGCTGTCCGGATGTCACGGCGATGGGCTTGAGCTTGCCCCCTGAAATAAAGCCCTGGGACGCGGGCAGCGAGGCAAACGATAGAGGCACTTCGCCGCCCGCAACGGCGATCAAGGCGGGAGACGTGCCGCGGAAAGGCACGTGCAGCATGTCTATATTGGCCATCTTGCTGAACATGGCCGCGAACAAATGGTTCGGCGACCCTATGCCCGCGGAGGCATATTGCAGCTTGCCGGGGTTTTGCTTCGCATAGCTGATCAGCTCGCTGATCGACCCTATCGGCAGACTGGGGTTCAGCAGCACCAATGTGGGAATCACGCCTATGGAGGTGATGGGTATGAAGTCTTTGATGGGATCATAGGGCAGCTTGCTTTGCACGGCCGGGATGATGCCGAACTGGTTGCTGGAGATCAGCAGGGTGTAGCCATCCGGCTTCGCCCGCGCGACGCTTTGGTTGCCGATGATGCCGCCCGCGCCCGCCTTGTTATCGATGATGACCGGCTGCCCGAGCGCCTTTGCCAGCCTTTCCGACATGGCGCGCGCGGCGAGATCCGTGCCGCCGCCCGGCCCCGTCGGCACGACGAGCGTGACGGGGGCCGAAGGATAGTCGGCCGCCCACCCGGCTCCCATAACGCCAGCCAGCAGGCACGTCAGCATGAGGCGCTGCATTTTTTTCTGGAAATTGAGCATGTTTGTCTCCTCGTTGTATGGAGAGCCTCAGGGCGCAAGCCCCTGGCGCTCGCTATAAGACCGGATGGTCCGTGCCATCTCGTTAGTGACGATCATGACGCCTTCGTCCAGGCCCAGGCCGGGCTTGCCCAGGAATTCCACAGGCTGCACGGCGAGCGCGACATGCGCCGCCACGCGGGCGGAAATATCCGTTTCATTGCAGCTTCCGCCCAGATACACGCCGACCCCGCCATCCTTGCAGCTCATGCAGGCTTCGACGGTATTGTCTACGCCCCCCAGATCGGGCATCTTGATCTGGATGAGATCGCAGCAGCCCTCCTCGACGAAATAGGCGACATCCTCGCGCGTATTGCACCATTCGTCGGCGATCAGCCTGATGCGGGATCCGGAGCGCTGCAGCGCATCGCGCAGGCGTCCCATCAGCCTGACTTGCGGCTCGCGGGCGCCGGCGTCCAGAGGATCTTCGAATAGCACCGGGTAGGGGCCGCTCGCGTCTTCCACGCGCTTCAGGTAGCTGACCGCCGCATCCAGATTTTCACCCACGCGTTCCGACAACAAGCCGTGCAGATCGTAGTGCAGAGTGGGGAAAAAGCCGGGCGCGCCGATCTCCTGGACACGCTTGCTGATCCAGCCGGCATACTCCGGCAAGGCGTCCAGTTGATCCAGCCGCACCATGGCGGTCTGCGGGAAATAGGGCAGTTCGCGCAATATGGCCTTGTCGATGTTCTCGTACCAGTTGCCCCCGCAGGAACCGAGCAGGTCGCAGGGTTTCGAGGCCAGCGCCAAGCCATATTCGGCTGCAAGCACCTCGGCCATGGTCAGCCTGCGGTCGGCGGCGACGCATTGCAGCAGTATCTGCGACATCCCGTAGCGCAAGGCCATGTGCAGCCGTTGGCCATCGATGGACATTTCGTCGATTTGGCGCGCCGCTGCGCGGAAGGACGATATATCCCACCGGCTGAGCCATGCCGATAGCGGCCCTTCGGCTTGGGCAATGAGCTCCGCGGCGATGGGGGCCTGCTGCCGCCCCGACCGGAACGCATGATTGACGGTGGCGCAGTCGCCATGGATTTCGCGGCCATCGTCGGCCTGGGCGGTAAGCAGCACCGTAGAGCTGACCTGGATGATGGACGTGAAACCGGGAGTCAGCGGCGTGCCGCGGTACAGAAAGCCGTCGCGTTCCGCGCCGCGGGCGATGGCTTCCTGATCGCGCCAGTAGTAGCCGCCTATTCCTTCTGTGGCCATCAGCCCCGAAATTTTCATTTACCGCCCTCCTCTTGTTTACTGAAACATCGTTGGCGGAAGTATGGCTGGTCCGGTTTTATATGTCATTCAATGAAATGTAAATTCCATTGATTGGAATATAAAAAGAGAAAGGCCATCGCTTCGATTCAAAGAGAAGCGATCGGAGAAAGAAGGAAGGAAGCGGGCACGAGCCGACTGCGAAATGCGGGTGCGGAACGCGACGTGCGAGAGGGAATGAGCAAGGCCCGCTGCGGAAAAGCGCGGGGCGCGGCCGGTCAGCGGGAACGGACGATTCTGGTGCCGCTCAGCACATCGGAAAGTTCGCGCGCCTCTTTGACGACCAGCCGCGCCAGGTCGCTTTCCCGAGATTCCGGGTAGCGCATGCGTGGAATGAACAGCGAGAAGCAGCCCACGATGCGGTTCGATGGACCGAAAATAGCCGCTGAAACACCCGCCGCGCCGTCTATCTTCTCGCCCCGCTTGCTGACGGAAAAGCCTTGCTCACGGATGAGCGCCAGTTCTTTAGTCAGCGCCCGCATGGGAAGGGGAGGCAGCCCGGTCGGAGAGCGCGGTTCTTTTTTCAAAAGGCTTTTTATACGTTCGGGAGGCAGGTGGGCCAAGATCGAATGCCCTGAAGCGCCCCAAAGAACGGATACCGGCTTGTACAAATCCAACTGATAGCGCAACTGCTGCGGCGACTCGACGCTGGCGGCGAACACCAGCGTGGCGTCGTCATCGCGATACAGCCCCAGCGCGCAGGACTCGTTGGTATAGGCCACGATGCGATGCAAAGATGCGGTCGCCAGTTGCACCACGTTCACCTTGTTCGCAATCATGGCTCCCAGGCGGTACATCTCCGGCCCGAACTCATAGCGACGCGCGCCATGCACGCGTTGCATCATATCCAGCGCCATCAACTGCTGTATCAGCCGGTGCGCCGTGCTTTGCGGGAGCTGCAGCTCGTCGGCGATTTCCTTGATGCCCACATCGCCTTCTTTGGAGGCCAGATAGCTGATCAGCTTGACGATGCGTTCGACGGTGCCGCGTTCGTTTTCCATATCGTTCCGTGCCGCAGTCCCGCTTTATTTATTTATGAATGGTAAGGAAGTCCGCCACGCCTATCCGCGAGGGGCGGAACTGATTGGCCGGAGCGTCCGGGTCTTCGTACCCCATCGACATGCCGCATACGACGACCTCGGATGCCGGAATGTTCAGGTGCCGCTTGACGATATCCGGATAGTTGGCCAGCGCCGCCTGGGGGCAGGTCGCCAGGCCATGCGCTGTCGCAACCACCATGATGCTCTGCAAAAACATGCCATAGTCCAGCCAGCTGCCTTTGCCCAGATCGTCGTCTATGGTGAAAAGAAGAACGCAAGGCGCGCCGAAGAATGCATAGTTCCTGGCATGCTGATGGGATGACGCCGCTCTGTCTCCCTTGGCTATGCCCAGCGTGCTGTACAGGCCCCAGCCTGTAGCGCGCCGCCGCTCTTGATAAGGGCTGCGCCAGGTCGTCGGATAATAGTCATACTCGCGTTCCGCAGGCGTCCCGTCATAGTGCGCCCGGGTCAGCGCCGCCGAGAGCGCGTCGCGGCTGGCCCCCGTAAGCAGGTGCGCTTTCCAGGGCTGGATATTGCTGCCGCTGGGCGCATAGGCCGCCACGGAAAGGATACGTTCCACCAGCTCCAGCGGAACCGGCCGGGGCAAAAACCCCCGCACGCTTTTGCGTGAACGAACGGCGTGTTCTACGGGATCGGGGCAAGCCAGGGGCGTATTTGCGTCCATATAACTGTCACGTCTCCTGCGGGGAAGGTCCATTGGGCCGAAGAGCATTGTTATACAAGCGCGCGCCCCGGCACGCCAGCATTATCTCAATTCGCCGGCGGCCGCGGCGATCGCGGCCGGCTTTTCACCGGCTCCCCGCAGGATTTGCGGCGTCCCTCACAATTGTTCTATCTTCACGGGGAAAAGCTCCTCCATCCTTTCCGTGTGCATGATGTGATAGACGTTGAAACGGTAGGCGGTGCCCACCGATACTTCGGGCGGGGTGAACGCGAAGGCCAGATTGCCGCCGGTGGAAAGCCGGCCTTCGTAGCCGAAATGCAACAGGTACTGCTTCATGGTCCGCATGACTTCCCCCGCGCGGTTGGCGGTGGGTGCGATGCACTCGATCAACAGAAAGACTTCAGCGGGCGTGGGCGCGTCGGGCTGGCGGTCGGTGACCCCGTCTATGCCATAGACGCGCCAGTGGAGGGAATAATCCTCGGGCGCATCTTCGCATACCAGTTCGCGGACGACTTTCGACACCTCGGCGAGAATCTCTTGATGCCGTTCGATGAAGCGGGGGTCGGCGGCTCCGCAGAGCAGGGCCGCGCGCTCGCCCACCCGCCGGGAGCCTTCGATCTTGATGGTGTGCCGGGCCGCGGGCACCCAGCGCGCGCCGCTGATGCGGGTGCGCCGCTCGTCGACGCGCTCATAGCGCGCATCATGCAGCTCCGCGCGCCCTTCCGGTTCGATGATGACGAAGGGATCGCTTTGCTCATAGAGACTGTGGGCCGCCACGGAAACCGGCGTGGCGCTGCGTTGCGGCGCCATGCTCTCGAGCGTGAAGCCTTCGTCGTCCAGCGTGGCCAATATGGCGTCGCGGCCGCCGGGCACGCAGCAGATCGACGCGCATTCGATGATCTTCGCCATGTGCACCGCCAGGCCGGTGGGGAAGCCCAGCATGACGGGCAGCGTGGAAAAGATCGCGGTATCGCAGGCGCGCCCGGCGATGAGCACGTCGATATCCGCCTCGAATGCCTGCTGGAAGGACGACATGCCCATTTGGCCGACGATATGGGCGGCTGCCTGGACTTCGTCTTCGCTCAGGGGCGGCATGCCGTCGATGCCCTCGACGCTCCCGGCCCGGATGGCTTCGATGATAATGTCTTTGGGGATGTCGCCCGGGATGTAGGCGAGGCGGAAGCTGAGCTTCTGCTCTTCGGCGATCTCGCGGATCAGCGCCAGGGTTTGCTCCAGATGGGGCGCGGCGCCCGCCGAGCCCGCCGACCCGATCACCAGCGGTATGTCGTGCTTGCGGGCTGCGGTCAGCACCTTGCGCAGATCGCGTTTGGTGGATTCGCGCGCCGTCGCCATATTGCCGCTGCCCAGGTAGTACGGGCCGATGTCGATGGAGCCCATGTCGCAGCCGATGAGGTCGGGCTTGCGCTCCAGCCCGGCGTTGAAGGGCCCGCTGGGGATGCCGTATCCCAATTGGCCGGAGGCGCCCAGCAGACGCAACGGGCGGCGCTGGGGCAGCGCGGCGAATTCCCTGAGAATGCGGCCGGTGGCGCTCATACTTCCACCTTGAACAGGCGCGCATGCTGCTGCGCTCCGTAGACGTCACGGTCGCCCGGATCGCCGGCCGTCACTTTGCGCGGTATGGCGATCTTGATGGCGCGCGCAACCGGATACTCCAGGATGCGGACTTTATCGACAGGCGTGGCATAGAGCCGGCCGATCAATTCGGCATTCAGGGCGCCGGACCGGATGACATGATTGTAGTCGTCGTCGTTGTTGAACATAATGTCCAGCGTTGTGCAGCGCGGCCCCGCGTTCTTGCTGCGGATGACGCGGGCGATATCTTGCAGGTACATGGTTGACCTCTGTGTTGCTTCGGTGATTCGGTTGCTTCAGTTCGCGCTCGCGCCGGACGCCTTGATCACTTGGCCCCAGCGCTCGATATCGGCCTTGAGTACTTTCGCGAAGTCAGCCGGCGTGGCGTCGAATTCCACTTTGCCGCCGTCATTGGCGTATCCCTCCTGGATTTCCGGCTTCTGCAGGGCCTTGAGGGCGGACTTGCTCAGCGTGTCGAGGATGGCCGGCGGCGTGCCCTTGGGGGCGAAGAGCGCGATCCATACGGACATCTCGGCGTTCTTCATATTCAATTCTTCAACAGTGGGGACATCCGGCATTTGCGGGGAGCGTTCCGGCGATGTGATGGCCAATGCCTTCAGCCGTCCGTCTTTCACATGGGGCATGACGACCGGCACGTTGCCGAAAATCATGTCCACGCGTCCCGCCAGTACGTCCGCCATCGCGCGGGACGTTCCCTGGTAAGGCACGTGCAGCAGTTTGATGCCCGCCGTCTGCGCCAGCACTTCGGCGGACAGGTGGGCCGTGGTGCCCACGCCGCCCGATCCGTAGGTCAGCGGCTTGTCTTCGCGTTTCTTGGCCAGAGCCACGAGTTCGGCCAGCGTGCCGACCTGTAGCGAGGTGGGCACGACCAATACATTCGGGAAGGCTGTGATGCGGGTAATGGGTTCGAAGTCGGCGACGGGATCGTAGGCCAGGTTTTTATAGATCGCCGGGTTCATCGCATGGGTGTTCAGCGTGCCGGCAAGCAGGGTATAGCCGTCGGGCGCAGCCTTGGCGACATACTCGCTGCCGACCGCGCCCCCGGCGCCGCCCCGGTTTTCTATGACGAAGGATTGGCCCAGGTCTTCGGACATGACCTGGGCAATGCGGCGGGCCGAGATATCGGCGCCGGTGCCGGCCGGGAACGGAACGACCAGCCGGATGGGCTTGTCGGGGTAGGCGGCCAGGGCGGAGGGGGCGGCGGCGAACGCGCCGGCGCATAGCAGGGTCGCCGCCATGGCGCGTTTGAACATGTTGTTTGTGCTCATCGATGGTGTCTCCGGTTTGTTGGTCTTGCTGGCGGATACGCCTGTCATGACCCGGGGTTGGAAGATGGGGAATCAGTGGAAGGCGGGGCTTCGGGCAGCGGCGGTTCATGCAGCTTGACGGCTATGCCGGTCAAGTCGGCGCTGGCTGGCGGATAGCGCTTCATTACCAGCGGGTCGTGCCCCGGCACGATGTGGGCCGGGCTGGAGGCTTGGGCGCGCAGGCTGTCGAACCCTTCCAGCATCTGGCCCACATGGAAGGCGGTGGAGAAGGGCCGGCCGCTTTCGAAATTTTCATAGAAATGGCTGACATCGGAAGCCAGGACGACCCAGCCGCGTTTTGTATGGACGCGGGCGAACTGCAGGCCGGCGGTGTGGCCGCCGGCCCAATGAACGCTGATACCGGGAGCGACTTCGCCCGCGCCCTGGTGGAAATAGACGCGTTGCCGGTAATTCAGGCGCACCAGCCCGCAGACATCCTCGACCTCGAAGGAGTGCGACAGCCGCGGATAATGCATGTAGCGGCCGGTGGCATACTGCAGCTCCGACTCCTGCAGGTGGAAGCGCGCCGCTGGAAAACGGTCGAAATTGCCCGCGTGGTCGTAGTGCAGATGGGTGAGGATGACGTGATCGACTTGTTCCGGCCGCACGCCCAGGGCATCCAGCGCCTGGACGGGGCAGCGCAGGTAAGTGCGGCCCCCGCGCTTGCGGCAGACTTCCTCCGTGAAGCCCGTGTCGATGACGACGGTACAGTCCCTCCCCTTGGCGAGCCAAATGTAATAGTCCATGGGCATGGGGGCGTCATGCGGGTCGCCGCCGATGAAATGATCGCGGCGGCGCCCATCGCGCGTCGCGTAGCGCAAGGCATAGACTTCGTATTCTGGCAGGATGGTCATGCGGTAAATTCGAGGGTGGGCGCATCGGGCGGAGCCGGCGGGAGGATGTCAAATATGGACGTCAAGTATAGGTAGGCAGCCGGCTCTTGCGGCCAGGCTTTATTTAAAACACTCGTTCCTATCGGTTAATGGTGATGCATCAGGTCGACACCCATTTTTTCTTGCTAATCATCAAGCACGGAAGCATTTCATCGGCGGCGCGCGCGCTGGGGATGTCGCCGCCCGCGCTTTCGAAGCGGCTGGCGCAACTGGAGCAGCGGCTGGGGGTGCAACTGATTCAGCGCAACACGCGGCGCATGAGCCCCACCCATGAAGGCCAGCTCTATTACGAACAAGCCTCGCGGCTGCTGGCGGAGTTCAATGCCCTGGAGCAGGACATCATGACGCGGCGCTCCGAACCGGCCGGCGTGTTGCGCGTCAATGCGCCGCTGAATTTCGGCCGGGTGCGGGTCGCGCCCATGGTGGAAAAGTTCTCGCGCGCGCACCCCAAGCTGGAAGTCGAGCTGATTCTCTCCGATCATCCGTATGATTTGATCGAGGGTGGTTTCGACGCGGGCAT
>Ga0182735_1002357_pt1 | contig 11526 bp, 10 predicted proteins | sample eDN5th30CKraftMG_FD_128524 | JGI IMG/M metagenome (GOLD analysis project Ga0182735, IMG submission 128524) | Enriched Miracle-Growth compost microbial communities from Emeryville, California, USA - eDNA 5th pass 30_C Kraft MG (version 2) (version 2) ... | reverse complement strand
CGAGCGGCACATAGACCTCGTCGAGCACCTCGCCCTTGAAATAGCGCTTGAAGCCGGCGAGCGAATCCTTACCGGCGGGATAGTTCGGCGCCATGATGAACGCCGTTTTCATCCCCTTGTCCTGCGCGTATTTGCCGAGCACCTCGTGGACCTGGTCGTTCTGGTAGGAGGTGACGAAGAAGTTCGGGTTGCACTCCTTGCCGGCGAAGTTCGAGGTGCCGGCGTTCGGGCTGATGAGGATCGCGCCGCCGTCGGTGACCGGCTTCATCATCGCCACGAGGATATTGGAGAAGATCGGGCCGACGACGAAATCCACCTTGTCGCGGTCGATGAAGGCCTTGGCCTTGGTAACGGCGACGTCGGGCTTGAGTTCGTCATCCTGGACGATGACCTCGGTGTCGCGACCACCGAGCTTGCCGCCCAGGTCCTTGACCGCGAGCTGGAAACCGTTGCGCGCCTGCTGGCCGAGCACCGCCGGCGGGCCGGACAGCGTCACCAGTACGCCGATCTTGAGCTTGTCCTGCGCCTGCGCCCCGGTGGCGCTCGTCAACACGCCGGCCGCACCGACCGCCAGTGCGATCGCCGCCGCGGAAGCCGAAAAACCCTTCATGTGCCAATCCCCCTCTCAGTTGTCTGCCGCATCGTTGTCTGTCGCATCGAATGGCCGCACGACCACGCGACGCCCCCGGCCTGTCATACAGGCTCGGCGGAAACCGCGCCACCGTGGGCCGATTACCGGCTCGCTGACGGCCAGCTCGCCGATGACCATATGGCCCTCAGGATATTTTAGGTTTAAAACAATCCCGCTGTGAAGCCCTGATTTCAGCCAAATGCGGCCAGGGGGCTGATAAGGGGCTCAATATTTACGCTGATGCGAGAAACGCCGTGTGGCGGGGACGGAAATCGTATCTCGACGGCGACCGGCGTGATTGAATGAGGAACGACAGGAAGGAGTACGGGTGCAATGCAAACCATGACGGCGGGCCTGACCAAGGCCAATACCGGCCTCGACGGCATCGTCTGGAATATTCTCGGCCAGACCTATGTTCCCAAGCAATTGAGCGAGAACTCGTTTGCCTGGCACGCCACCTTCCCGCCCGGCACCTTCGTACCACCGCACATCCATCCGACGCAGGACGAGTTCATCTATATGCTCGAAGGCCGGCTCGACGCGGTCGTCGACGGCAAGGAGTATGTCGCCACCGCCGGCGACGTCATCAAGCTGCCGATGAACATCCCGCACGGGCTGTTCAACAAGTCGGACCAGGCGGTGAAGTGCTTCTTCTGGGTGACGCCGACGCGCAAGCTCTACGACTTGTTCTGGGCGATCCATTCGATGAAGGAGCAAAATCCGCCGGACGTCGTGGCATTGTCGGCGAAATACGAGGTGATGTTCCTGCCGCCGCCGGAATAAGCCACGACCGCAACACTTTCCCGGCGCGCCGCAAGGTGCGGGGCGCGCGTGCCTCATGTGCTTGCGTTATGCGCTCGCATTCCCAGCCTGCACGAGATCGAGCAGGCTGCGCCCGAGCAGGCCATAGGGATTGCCGAGCGTTTCCAGGATATCGAAGTGATGATAGGTCTCGCCGACGACCACCGTTGCCGGCTTGCCTGAACCGGCCACGGCCTGCGCATAGGCATGCGTCTGGCGCTGGAACTCCGGCGATTCGGCCGACCCGACGACCAGCCGCAGCGGCGTCGCGAGATGGCCGATCTGGTGAATCGGGCTCAACGACCGTTCGACGCCATCGTCGATCCGGACGTGCTTGATCCGCGAAGTGTGCCGCAGCGGTCCGAGATCGTAGATGCCGCTGACCAGAAGCGCGCCGCGGACCGGATCCGCGGGGCCCTCCGCATCCGAGCGATCGGTGGAGAGAGCCATGGCCGCAAGATGCGCGCCGGAGGAGTGGCCAACCAGATAAATCCGTCGCGGATCGCCGCCGAAGCGGGCGCAGTTGCGGCCGATCCAGGCCAGTGCCCGGCCAATCTGCGCGACCGGCACGGCGAGGTCGCCCTTCGTCGCGTCGATGCTTGAAAAATCGAGCGCTGCGAAATGCACGCCGGCCGCCACCAGCATTTCGGCCGGAAAGCCATATTGCCTCGCGGTGCCGTCGCGCCAGCCGCCGCCGTGGACGAAGACGACGACGGGCGCCGATTGCACGGCTGCCCGATAAAGGTCGAGCCGCTCGTCGTCCGCGGGCCCATAGGACAGCCGCTCCGGCTCGCCGATCGCCAGACCGGCCGCGTCGCTGATCAGCCGGTAGCGCGCGATCACCGCCTGCATGTTCGGCGCCCAGTTCGCCTGATCGTACAGCCGTTCGAGGTCCCGCGGATCGGGCAATGAATCGGGCGGCGGGTCAGCCATAGCGGACGCTCTCACATCGCCGCCGACTTGAGGAGCGGGATCACCTTGCGGCCGAACAGATCGTGCGCCGCGCTGACTTCATCGAACGCCGCGCCCCAGTGCAGCACCGCGAGGAAGTGCCCGGCGCCCGTCTCCCGGCACTGCGCGATGATCTGCTCCGCCACATGTTCGGGCGTTCCGGAAATGAACTCGTCGGGGCTGACGGAGAACCCGGCGCCCTGACGCGGCGCATCGGGGACCGGCGAGAACTTGATGCGGGAATCGCTCGCCACGAACTCCTTGTAGCGATTGACGGCAGACTGCGACATCTCCTCCGCCTGCGCCTGCGTTTCGGCGACGATGACCCGCCGCCGCAGGCCGAGGTGATCCCGCCCGGCGCGCGCTCCGAGCGCACCGACTTCTGCGAGATAAGCGTCGAACACCTCCTTGACCTGCTGCGTCGAGGTGAAGCCGGTGCAGATCTTGCTGTGCCGGCGCGCCGCGCGCCGCGCCGAATCGGGGTTGACCACGGTCGACCATTTCGGCGGATGCGGCACCTGCGCCGGGCGCGGCAGCAGGCGCAGATCGCGGTACTGGAAGTGCTGGCCGCTGTAATTGACGACGCCGGTTTCCAGCGCGAGATCGAGGATCTCGACCGATTCATTATAGATTGCGCGCGCCTGATCCATGCTCAGGCTCACCTTGGCCAGTTCCTGAGGAACGCCGACCGCGGTGCCGATCTCCAACCGTCCGCCGGAAAGCTGATCGAGCAGACCGATCTCCTCGACGATGCGCGCCGGCGTGTAATAGGGAACGACGACGCCCATCACGCCGAGGCGCAGCGTTTTCGTCCGTGCCGCCACCGCCGCGATCAGCAAGTTCGGCGACGGACTGAAGGAGCCGCCGAAATGATGCTCGCTGAAGAAGATGCCCTCGAACCCGCGCGCTTCGGCACTCGTCCACAGCGAGAGATAATCCTGAACATAGGCCGGGACTGCCGCAGCGTCCGACAGTTCCGGAAAAAATTCAAATATCCATGTCCGTATCATGTCGTGTCGTTCCCAGACTGAGGTTGTCCCGCTCCGCAGATATCGCGCAGGAGCAGCGGGCGAGTAGCGCAACGTTTCGATGCTGTAGACGCAAATGCTTGAACACCAGCAGCAAGGGCCGTGAGCACGGCTCGCGCATGCGTCGCCTGCCCGCAGCCCGCGCAACTTATTTGATCGCAAATAGCTTGTCTACAAATAGCTTGACTCCAAACTATTTTGAGACATACATTTCCGACGCTGGTTGCAAAAGTCCGGCGCCGCTGCGGCAACGCCCTTTCGCAGCGCGGTTCGCCTCTCCACGGAATCCGAATGTCGAACGCTGACGTGAGCAACCATCTCGTGGCTGATTTTCGGCTGGCGATGCGCCGGCTGGCAACCACCGTCAGCATCGTCACCTGCGGCGCCGGCGAAAGCCGCCACGGCATGACCGCCACCGCCGTCACCTCGGTATGCGCACACCCGCCGACGATTCTCGTCTGCATCAACAGCGAGGCGCGGCTTTATGCCAAGGTGAACGAGATCAGGCGCCTGTGCATCAATCTTCTGAAGACCTCGCACGTCGCCCTGTCGCAACGGTTCGGCGCCCGGCACGATGCTCAGGATCGCTTCGCGATCGGCAACTGGGGCGAGCACGATGCGCTACCCTATCTCAAGGATGCCCAGGCCAATTTGTTCTGCTCGGTCGAGCAGGTCATCGCGGTCGGCAGCCATGGTATCTTCATCGCGCGGATCGACGAGATCAATGTCGCCGAGGAGATCGAACCGCTGATTTACCAGAACGGTGCTTATGCGATGGTATCGGAAATGCGCCGCTGAAGTTTTAAGTCGTCAAAGCAACCAGAACAAAAGAACACCCCGTCAGGGTGTCTTCACTCCGGGAGGAACGGCATGTCGAGAGAGACCAGAGACGACGATCGATTCGTCTGCGATCGGCCCACATCGAACGAAACGCCCGAGCGCGTGCCGCTGCGCGGCTTCTCCCTTCTATTGGGGTTCCTGCTCGCTCTGGCGCTGAGCCCGCTTTGGGTTTCCGGCACCTCCGCGCAAGACGCCAAGGGCAAGCTGATCACCATCATCGTGCCGTTCACGCCCGGCTCGGGGCCCGACGTCACGGCACGCGCCCTCGCCGATCCGCTCGGCGAGGACCTCAATCAGACCGTCATCGTCGAGAACCGTATCGGCGCCAGCGGCAATATCGGCACCGCCAGCGTCGCGCGCGCGGCGCCGGACGGTACGACCCTCCTGCTCACCGCCAACACGATCGTGCTCAATCCGGGCATCTTCAAAAAGATCGGCTACGACCCGATCGACAGCTTCGTGCCGATCAGCCTCATCGCCAACGCCCATATGGCGCTGGCCATCTCCAACAAGACACCGGCCAACACGCTGAGCGAGTTCATCGCGCTGGCCAAGGCAAATCCGGGCAAGATCAATTATGCCAGCCCCGGCCGGGGCACGCCGCATCATCTGGCGATGGAGCTCTTACAGAACTCCACCGGCACCAAGATGACCCATGTGCCTTATAGCGGGCTTGCCAAAACGATCACCGACCTCACCGGCGGCCACGTCGATGCGATGTTCGTCGGGCTGCATTCCATCGCGCCGCTGGGCCGCGCCGGCAAGGTCAAGGTCATCGGTGTGAGTTCGCTCCAACGCTCGCCGTCCGCCGCCGATATTCCGACGATCGCCGAGCAGGGCGTCCCCGGATTTGAAGTCGAGACGTGGTTCGGACTGCTGGCGCCGGCCGGAACGCCGCCCGAGACGGTGGCGCGGATCAACGCCGCGCTCGACAAGGTGCTGCGACGTCAGGCGATCGTCGACAGCTTCAAGGCGCAGGGCCTCGAAATCGTCGGCGGCCCGCCGGACCGGCTGGCCAAGCTCCTGAAAAGCGATCAGGCCAAATGGCTGAAAGTGATCCAGGATGCCGGCATCGCCGCCGAATAGCTCCATCGCCGGAACGGTGGCAACCATGCACCTGCCAAGCGGTATCATCGACTTTCACGCCCATGTCGTCGATCTTCGGCTGCTCGACGTCTGCGGCGCGCACAGCGTGCAAACCGGATTCGGCCGGCGGCCGTTTCCGCGGCCGGGCGACGGCTCCGCCAAAGGCCAGGTCTACGCAAGGATGGCCGACCCGCAGGTCCATATCGCGCAGATGGACAAAGCGGGAATCGACGCCTCGGTGATCTCGGTCAGCAGCGTGTTGCAGAACACCTGGTGGGCCGACGCCGACAGCGACCTGCGGATGACCCGACAGCTCAACGACATGGTCGCCGACTGGACGGCGCGCCATCCCGAACGCTTCATCGGCTGCTTTACCCTGCCGATGACCGACATGGACAACACGCTTCGCGAATTCGACCGCGCTGTCGATCGACTGGGGCTCGCCGTCATCGGCCTGCCGGCGAGCCTTAACGGCGACTATCTCGGCGCCGCCCGGTTCGCGCCGCTGTGGGACGCGATCGAACAACGCGGCATCGTCGCCTTCATCCATCCGCATGGCACCAGCGATCCGTGGTTTCAGAACTTTCGCATGTGGAACTCGATCGGCCAGTCGATCGAGGAAGTGAAGGTAATGTCCTCGCTCATTTACGAGGGCACGCTCGACCGGCATCCGAAGCTCAAGATCGTAATGGCGCACGGCGGCGGCTATTTTCCGCACTATCTCGGCCGGCTCGACCGCAACGTCACCAACTACCCGGAGACGATGGCGAACATCGCCGACAAGCCGAGCAGCTATCTGCGCCGCTTTTATTACGACACCTGCGTCTACGATCCTGCCGTGCTCCGGGCACTGATCGACACGGTCGGCGCCGACCGGCTGATCCTGGGCAGCGACTTCCCCGTCGGAGAGAACGACCCGGTCGGCTTCATCGCCGCGCGCGCGGCGGTTTCCGAGCACGACGTCGGCCTGATCACCAAACACAACGCCGCCGCTCTCCTGCGGAGATGACGCGCGCGTTTGCCTCGCACGATCCGATGTGCTCGGATGCAAACTTCCCGGAATAGAGACTCCTCACCTTCGCTGGCTCACAGATGTCGATACCGTCCTTCGTCTACACCGCACTTCCCGGCCGCGTCGTTTTCGGCAGCGGCACCATCGCGAAACTCAAATCCGAGCTTGAGCGCGCCGGCTGCCGGCGGGCCATGCTCATCAGCACGCCCGAACAGGCCGCGGCGCTGACCGCGATCGCCGCCTCGCTGGGGCCGCTCGCGGTCCACAGTTTCTCCGAGGCGACGATGCATACGCCCGTCGCGGTGACGGAACGCGCCGTCAAGGCGGCCGAGGACTGCAAGGCCGATTGCGTCGTGACGTTCGGCGGCGGGTCTTCGACCGGGCTCGGCAAGGCGATCGCGCTGCGCACCGATCTGACCCAGATCGCGATTCCGACCACCTATGCCGGCTCGGAAATGACGCCGATCATCGGCGAGACGCAGGACGGCAAGAAGACGACGCAGCGTACCCTCAAGGTGCTGCCCGAGATCGTCATCTACGACGTCGATTTCACGCTGACGCTGCCGCCGCACCTGACCGTCACCTCCGGGATGAACGCCATCGCCCACGCGGTCGAGGCGCTCTATGCCCAGGACCGCAATCCGATCATCTCGATGATGGCGACGCAGGCGATCGCGGCGCTCGGCCGCGCGCTGCCGGCAATCGCGCGCAATCCGCAGGATCGCGAGGCTCGCACCGAAGCGCTCTACGGCGCCTGGCTTTGCGGGATCTGCCTCGGCTCCGTCGGCATGGCGCTGCACCACAAGCTCTGTCATGTCCTCGGAGGACTGTGCAATCTTCCGCACGCCGACACCCACACCGTGATCCTTCCCTATGCCATGGCCTACAACGCCAAGGCCGCGCCGGAGGCGGACCATGCGCTGGCGCAGGCGCTGGGCGGACGCGACGGCACCTCGGCGCTGCTCGCGCTTGCCGCGAAGCTCGATGCCCCGCGCGACCTGAAATCGCTCGGCATGCCGGAAGACAGCATCGACCGCGCAGCCGATCTCGCCGTTCAGAACCCCTATTGGAATCCGCGCCCGATCGACCGCGACGCCATTCGCCAGCTCATCGCCGATGCCTGGGCGGGCAATCCGCCAAAACCGGAATAGAAGATCGGAATAGAGGGCGTCCGCTTCACGCCAGTTAGTCGGCCATTTCGTCGGCAATGCCCTGCGCCGTCACGCGCAGCGCCTCGCGGAACTGCGCATCGCGCTGCGGCGTGAAGCGCACGGACGGGACGGCGACGTTGATCGCGCCGATGAACACGCCGTGCCGACGCACCGCCGTCGCGATGCCGGTGATGCCCTGCGTGAACTCGTCGTGCGAATAGGCGAAGCCCGTCGCCTTCACCGTCTCGATCTCCCGCCGCAACCGCGCCTTCGAGCGGATCGTCTGCGGCGTCGCGGCGACAAACACCACGCCGGCGAGATAGCGCCGGAACGCCTCCGCATCGAGCGCGGCGAGCGCCGCCTTGCCGGGGGAGACGGCATAGAGCGGCGCGCGCGCCCCGATCTTCATCGTATAGGAGAGCGCCTGCGTGCTGATCGCCGAACCGACGACCTCGACCGCGTCGCCGGCGCGGACATAAAAGCCGCAGGTCTCGTTGAGTTCGCCGGACAGCCGTTGCAGGAACGGCAGCACCCGCTCGCGCAGCGAGGGCCGCGGCGCCGCCTTCGTCAGGCCGGCAATGCCCGGCCCGAGACGATAGCCGTCGCTGCCGGCATCACGGACGACGAAGCCGCGCGCCTGAAGATTGTTGAGCAGATGAAACAGGCTGCTGCGCGGAATGCCGAGATCGGCGAGCAGGCGCGAGAACGACGGCGCGCGCTCGGCCGCCGCCACATACTGAAGAATGTCCAGTCCACGGTCGAGAGACTTGACAGCCGAGGCTTGGTTTCGTTTCATATGATAGACTAGTTTCCATACATGAACTTCATATGCCATGGCGGGAACCGCCTGGCAAGCGCGATGCGAAGCGCGACACCCGGCTTATTTCTTCAAGACGGCCGAGTTAGAGCGATCAAGTCAGGACAATCAAGCGATGTCGATGCCTGCCACCCAATGTTCCGTGCTCATCGCCGGCGGCGGTCCCTGCGGACTGATGCTGGCCAACGAACTCGGGCGGCGCGGCGTCACCGCCATCCTCATCGACCAGAAGCCGACCACCGCCTTCAATCCGCAGGCCAACGCCACGCAGGCGCGCACCATGGAGCACTTCCGGCGCCTGGGCTTCGCCAATGAGGTGCGGACGCTGGGACTGCCGCCGGATTTCCCGACCGACATCGCCTATTTCACCCGCTACGCGCGCCACGAACTCGCCCGCTTCAAGCTGCCCTCGGCGCGCGAGGCGACCGACCGCATCAAGCAACTCTCCGGTTCGTGGAGCGCCGCCGAACTGCCGCATCGCGTGTCGCAGAAATTCGTCGAGGAGGTGCTGCGCCGCCACGCCGAGGCGCTGCCCGGCATCGGGGTGCATTACGGCTGGCGGCTCGTCCGCTTCGTCGAGACGGAGCAGGGCATCGAGGCGGAGATCGAACGGGTCGAGGACGGCGCGACGCAGCGCGTGCGCTCGTCGTTTCTGGTCGGTGCCGACGGCCCGCGCAGCACCGTGCGGCAGGCGCTCGGCTTCGGCTATGGCGGCGAGGACGGCGCGGTGCGCGACTTCTTCGGCGGGCGGATGTTTGCGATCTATCTGCGCGCGCCGGACTTCTATCGCACCGTGCCGCATCCGCCGGCGTGGATGAACGTCACCTTCAACCGGGAGCGCCGCGCCTTCATGGCGGCGGTCGACGGCAAGGGCGAGTTCGCCTTCCACACGCAACTGCGCTCGCATGAGGTGGAGAGCGAGATCACCCCGCAGCGCGCGCTCGCCATGTTTCAGGAGGCCGTCGGCGCGCCGCTCGACGCGGAGATCCTGTCGCACGGTACCTGGATCGCCGGCTATGCGCTGGTGGCGGAGCGATTCCAGCAGGGCCGCGTCTTCATCGCCGGCGACGCGGCGCATCTGTTCACGCCGGCCGGCGGGCTCGGCTACAACACCGCGATCGAGGATGCGGTCAATCTCGGCTGGAAGCTCGCGGCCGCCGTCCGCGGCACGGCCGGACCGGGGCTGCTGGCAAGCTACGAGGCCGAGCGGCAGCCGAACGCCAGGCGCAACACCGGCTATGCCCGGCAGTTCGCCGATTCGCTCGGCCTGTTCGTGCCGGTCGCCGAGATCGAGGACGACACGCCGCAAGGCGCCAAGGCGCGGCGGGCGGCCGGCGAGTATCTCGGCGCGCACGGCAGAGCCGAATTCGACATTCCCGGTATCACCTTCGGCGCCCGCTATTACGATTCGCCGGTCATCCGCGCCGACGGCACGCCGCCGCCGCCCGACGGCGCCAACCTCTACACGCCCTCCGCCTGCCCCGGCGGCCGGGCGCCGCATCTGTGGCTTTCCGCCGAACGCTCGCTCTACGACACATTCGGATTTGAATGGACGCTGCTGCGGCTCTCGCCCGCCGCCGACGGAGGACGCATCGCCGCCGCCGCGGCACATGCGGGGCTTGACCTGAAAACCGTCGATCTTGTTTCGGACGATGCGCGCACGCTCTATCAGGCCGACCTGGCGCTGATCCGCCCCGACCAGATCGTCGCCTGGCGCGGCAACAGCGACGAATCGGCGGACGAGATCGTCCGGCACGTTCTCGGCTTCGCGCCCGTGTCGGTTACCGCCCCGGCCTGATGCCCGAAGACAAGCCCATTACCTCACGATCAACACGCAGCCACTATCAGCGAGGCGAATATGAGAAACTTCAACGAGCACACCATCACCGATGCGGTCATCGATCGCATCAAGGACACGCCGAATGCGCGGGTCAAGGAAATCAGCGCCTCGCTGGTGCGCCACCTGCACGACTTCGTCCGCGACGTGCGGCTGACCGAAGCCGAATGGGCCTATGCCATCGAATTTCTCACCCGCACCGGCAAGATGTGCGACGGCAACCGGCAGGAGTTCATTCTGCTCTCCGACACGCTCGGCGTCTCAATGCTGTTCGACGCCATCAACCACGCCTCGCCGCTCGGCACCGAAACCACCGTCCTCGGCCCGTTCTATGTCCAGGGCCCGCCGGACTATCCGCTCGGCGCCGATATCCGCGGCGCGCTCCAGGGCGACCCGCTCTATGTCAGCGGCCGCGTCACCGCCTCGGACGGCAAGCCGATCGGCAACGCCGTCGTCGACGTCTGGCATTCCGACAAGGACGGCTTCTACGACGTCCAGCACATCGAGGAGACCGGCGGGCTTGCCGGCCGCGCGCGCTTTCACACCGATAAGGACGGCGGATATCGTTTCTGGTCGATCAAGCCGGCGGCCTATCCGATCCCCTATGACGGCCCGGTCGGCGACATGCTGACGGCGCAGGCGCGGCATCCGTGGCGCCCGGCGCATGTGCATTTCATGATCAGCGCGCCCGGACACGAGAAGCTGACGACGCATGTGTTCGTCAACGGCGACCAGTATCTGGATTCGGATGCCGTCTTCGGCGTCAAGGATTCGCTGATCGCGGATTTCGTTGCGCACGAGGGCGGCATCGCCCCCGACGGGAAGAACATGAACGGCCTGTTCTACACGCTCACTTACGACTTCACGCTGCGCCCGCAGGCGTAGGGACGCCAATATCGAGCGCCGCCCTTGCCGGACGGCGCTCGTATCGCGCGCTTAGAACCGCGCCTTGATCCCGGCATAGAACGCCCGGCCGTCGCCCGGCAGGAACGCCGCCTGATCCGGCCGCGCCTGATCGACAATCAAAGTCGACGACGCATAGGTCTTGTCGAACAGATTGGTGATCTCGCCGAATACCGTGAACGTCTCGTTGATCTTGTATTCGGCGCGCAGGTCGACCACGGCGTAGGGATCGGCGAACAAGGTGTTCATGTTGTCGACCGGCGTGCGCTGCGGGCTCCAGCGCAGCGCACCCTGCACGCGCCAATCGCTGGTCGGCTGCCATTGCAGCATCGCCTGGATCAGGTGGCGCGGCGCACCGGCGAGGCGGTTGTTGCCGCGCAGCGGATCGTTCTCGAAGTGGAAGTCCTGGAAGGTATAGGCGATGCGGGCGGTGAACTGCTCGCTCAGCCGCGCGCCGAGGCCCAGTTCG
>Ga0182735_1002354_pt1 | contig 11528 bp, 12 predicted proteins | sample eDN5th30CKraftMG_FD_128524 | JGI IMG/M metagenome (GOLD analysis project Ga0182735, IMG submission 128524) | Enriched Miracle-Growth compost microbial communities from Emeryville, California, USA - eDNA 5th pass 30_C Kraft MG (version 2) (version 2) ... | reverse complement strand
ATGCGCGTCGTCGCCGCGACGTCGAGGGATCCGTCCGCCGAGAACGCGGTCGGCACGGCGGTGATGACGACGGGGTCGGTCATGACGCCGTCCCCTCGAGACCGTTCGACAGGGTCATGCGCGCGTAGGCGCTGATGAGCCGCGCTCGGGATCCGACGAGGTGTTCCTGCAGCGTGAGCGTCGCGAGGTCGATCTCGCCGTCGAGGGCGTGGCGGTGGATCTCGACGTGCGACTCGTAGGACGGCCCGAGGTCGATGTCCTCCGCGGTCGTGAGCTCCAGCAGGACACCGAACGTCGGCTCGTACTGCTGCCAGATGCGCTGGAGCCGGCTGTGCCGGGCGATCGCGTAGAAGCTCGCGTGGAAGGCCATGTCGGCGTGCGCGAAGGCGAGGTGGTCGCCGGCCGCCGCCGCCTGCCGCATCGCCCGCAGCGGCTCCTCCGCGGGCGTCCACTCGCCCGCCCCGGCCTGCGAGGCGAGACGGAGCGCCATCGTCTCGATCGCCTCGCGCATCGTGTAGAGCTCGTCGATGTCGTGCGCGCTCAGACCGCGCACGAACACGCCCCGTCGCCGCGCCTCGACGAGCCCCTCGGCCTCAAGCTGGACGAGCGCGTCGCGGATCGGGCCGCGACTCACGTCGAAGGTCGCTGACAGTTGCGCCTCGACGAGATGCGTGCCCGCGGGGAGCTTCCCCGTGATGATGAGCACCCGCAGCTGTTCGAGCACCTGGTCGCCCAGGCCCTGCTGGCGCGGGGTCAGCACGCTCCCCGCCAATGCACCGAGATCGTCCACGATTCCTCGCTCTTCTAGATAACCGTCGTCCGCTGACGGTTAACCGTTTACAGAATGGCACGACCGAGCGAGGCCGTCAAGTCGCCGCCTCCTCCTGGGGTCAGGGGGCAGGAGGAGCGGATCCGTCGGAGGCTGCGGGCGGTTCTGGTGCCGCGAGCCGTCCGGCGAGCGCGTCGATCTGCTTCGACAGCGCGCGGATCTGCCCGCGCGTCGCCGGCTCGGCGTCGTCGCGGCCGCCGTTGGCGCGCTCGACGATCCAGGACGACATCGTCGCCGTCACGACGCCGAGGATCGCGATGCCGCCCGCCATGAGGCCGACGGCGATGATCCGGCCCCAGACGGTCACGGGCGTGTAGTCGCCGTAGCCCACGGTCGTGATCGTGACGAACGACCACCAGACCGCGTCGCCCATGCTCGTGATCGTCGCCCCGGGGGCATGCCGCTCGGTCTCCAGCTCCGCGAGCGACGCGATCCAGATCAGGATGGCGACGGTCGCGGCGCCGTAGACGAGGATGCGGTTGCGCAGCGCGTCGCCCTGCGTCTGGCGGGGATGCCGCCGGAGCGTCAGGGCCCGGAGCAGCCGCAGCGGCCGGAGCACGGGCAGCAGCACGATGAGGAGGTCGAAGACGTGCCCGCGGAACCAGGCCCACCGTCTGGGGGCGAGGACGAGGCGGGCGAGGTAGTCGACGAGGAAGACGATCCACGTCAGGAGCAGCACCGCGACCGTCCAGCCTCGGCCGGGGTAGGGGATGTCGGCGATGACCTGGTAGGAGTAGGCGACGAGGAACGCGAGCGAGGCGATGAGCAGCGGCCAGTACGCGACCTCCTGCCAGCGCTCAGCCGTCAGCGGGCGGGCGACCATGCTCCGCACTCTAGAGCGCGCGTCCGGCTCCCCCGGGGAGACCCGCGGCTGTGGCGGTGCGCGGCATCCGTCGTCTCGGCACGGTGCGGTGATTCGGAGGATCCCGCGGAACACGGAGGGATCCCGCAGGATTCTCCGAAGTCGTGGGGATTCTCCGAACACCGCCGTCGCGGATCAGCCGCCGTGCTCGGCGAGCCACGCACGGGCGACGCGCTTCGGCGCGCGCAGCAGCCACGCGTCCGTCACGAGCTCGCGCAGCAGCTCGGGGTCGACGCGGTCGAGGCGCACCAGCACGGCCGCGTAGCCGTCGAAGTGCGGGATCGTGAACAGCGCGTCCGGGAACGACGCGAGGAGCGCCTCCTTGGCCTCCAGCCCGTCCGTGCGCACCCCGACCACGACGGCGCCGGGCCACTCGCGGCCGAGCGCGGCGAGCGTCGCGAGGTCGGCGCCGCTCGGGCCCCGCTCCCACACGAAGAGGCCGTTGCGCGTGCGCCAGCCCGCCCCTCCGCGCTGCCCGTTCGCGACCTCGACCGCCTCGGGGAGCCCGAGCGCGATGCGGCGCACGTCGTCGAGATCGGCCATGGCCCGCGCCTCAGGCGTCCTCGCCCCGGTCGGGATCCGCCCCGGGCGCGTTGCCGAGGGCGTGGCGGGGGCGCCAGACCACGATGTCGGTCGCGCGGCGGGCGCGCATGCCGTGGCGCAGGGTGATGACCGAGCCGGTCGCGCCGGCCGCGAAGACCCGGGCGCCGGGCCGGGACTCCAGCTCCGTGCGCACGCGGCGCTCGAGGTCCTGCACCTGGCGGTGCAGGGCGCGCACCCTGTCCTCCAGCTCGAGGATGCGCGCGATGGCGGGGAGGCTCATGCCCTCGCCCGACATGCGCGCGACCTCGCGGAGCTGCTCGACGTGGCGGACGGAGTAGCGGCGCGAGCCGCCCTGCGTCCGCGCGGGGACGACGAGGCCGAGGCGGTCGTACTGCCGCAGCGTCTGCGGGTGCATGCCCGACAGCTCCGCCGCGACCGCGATCGCGAAGATCGGCGCGTCCTCGTCCACCCCGTCGTCGCTCATCCCCGTGCTCTCGCCATCAGCTCGGCGCGCGGGTTCTCCTTCGGCTCCAGCTCCTGGAACCGCTCGAGAGCCTCGCGCGCGGCGGGCTCCAGGTGCGACGGCACCGCGACCTGCACCTCGGCGAGGAGGTCGCCGGTGCCCTTCTGCGTCTGGATGCCGCGGCCCTTGACCCGCAGGACGCGCCCCGACGGCGTGCCGGGCGCGACGCGCAGCCGCACGGGGTCGCCGCCGAGCGTGGGAACCTCGATCGTCGCGCCGAGGGCCGCCTCCGTGAAGGTCACGGGCACGACGACGCGCAGGTTCAGGCCGTCGCGCGTGAACACCGGATGCGGGCGCACCGCGACCTGCACGACGATGTCGCCGTTCTCGCCGCCGTCCGGCGACGGACGGCCGCGGCCGGGAAGGCGGATCCGCTGGCCGTCCGCGACGCCCGCGGGGATCTTCACCTTGAACGGCTTGCCGTCCTCCGACTGCAGCGTGATGGTCTCGCCCTTGGCCGCCGTCGTGAAGTCGATCGTCGTGCGGGCCGTGACGTCGGCGCCGCGCGTCGGGCCGCCGTAGCCGCGGAACCCGCCCGAGGGCTGCCCGAACGTGCCCGTCCCGAAGCGGCCGCCGCCCTGGCCGAACGTCGAGAACAGGTCCTCGAAGTCGGCCTGGGAGTAGCGGCCGCCGCCCCGGCCCTGGCCGAACATGCTGAAGACGTCCTCGAAGCCGCCCGCGCCCTGACCGCCCGCCGTGAAGCGGGCGCCGGAGCCCATCGCGCGGATCTGGTCGTACTCCTCGCGCTGCTCCGGATCGGACAGCACGGCGTACGCCTCGCTGATCTCCTTGAACCGCGCCTCGGCCTTCTCGTCGCCCTGGTTCGAGTCGGGGTGGTACTGGCGGGCGAGCTTGCGGTACGTCTTCTTGAGGTCGGCCGCGCTCACGTCCTTCGCGACGCCGAGCACCTGGTAGAAGTCCTTGTCGAACCAGTCCTGGCTCGCCACGTCCCCTCCTACTCCGCCGGCACGGCGACGACGACCTTCGCGGCGCGCAGCTCGACCGACCCCAGCCGGTAGCCGGGCTCCACGACCTCCAGGATGGTCGTCGCGGTCGCCCCCGGCGTGGGCTGCTGGAAGATCGCCTCGTGCTGCTGCGGGTCGAACACCTCGCCCGCCGCACCGAACGAGACCAGGCCGATGCGCTCGGCGACGCCGCGCAGCTTCTCCGCGATGGCGGAGAACGGGCTGCCCTCGACGAGGTCGCCATGCTTCTCGGCGCGGTCGAGGTCGTCGAGGACGGGCAGCAGGCCCTTCGCGACGGCGCCCTTCGCGCGCTCGATCTCCACCTCGCGCTGCTCCTCCGTGCGGCGGCGGTAGTTGGCATACTCCGCCTGCAGCCGCTTGAGGTCGTTCATGAGATCGGACTCGACGGCGGCGATCGCCTCGTCGGCCGTGGCGGCCTCCTCGGACTGCGCGGCGGCGAGGATGTCGTCGACCGTGAGCTCTTCTTCGCCCTCGGCGGGCTCGGGAGCCGGGTTCTCGTCCGGCTCCCGAGCCTCGTCGAAGGACTCGGAGTCCTTGTCCGCCATGGCTACTTCTTCTCGTCCTCGTCGTCGACGACCTCGGCGTCGATGACGTCCTCCTCGGGGTTCGGCACGGAGCCGTTGCCCGGGTCGGTCGCCGACGGGTCGGCCTGCTGGCCGGCGGCCTGCGACGACTGGTAGATCGCCTCGCCGAGAGCGCCCTGGCTCTGGCTCAGCTTGTCGAACGCCGTCTTCACGGCGTCGTCGTCCTCGCCCGCGAGCGCCGTCTTGAGCGCGTCGACGTCGGCCTGCACCGTGGTCTTCACCTCGGCCGGCAGCTTGTCGTCGTTGTCCTTGATGAGCTTCTCGACGGAGTACGCGAGCGTCTCGGCCTGGTTGCGGGTCTCGGCGGACTCTCGGCGCTTCTTGTCCTCCGCCGCGTGCTCCTCGGCCTCGCGCACCATCCGCTCGATGTCCTCCTTGGGCAGCGAGGAGCCGCCCGTGATCGTCATCGACTGCTCCTTGCCCGTGCCCTTGTCCTTCGCGGACACGTGCACGATGCCGTTCGCGTCGATGTCGAACGTGACCTCGACCTGCGGGATGCCGCGGGGTGCGGGCGCGATGCCCGTCAGCTCGAACGTGCCGAGCGGCTTGTTGTCGCGCGTGAACTCGCGCTCCCCCTGGAAGACCTGGATCGCGACCGACGGCTGGTTGTCGTCGGCCGTCGTGAAGGTCTCGCTGCGCTTGGTCGGGATGGCGGTGTTCCGCTCGATGAGCTTCGTCATGATGCCGCCCTTCGTCTCGATGCCGAGGCTCAGGGGCGTCACGTCGATCAGCAGGACGTCCTTGCGCTCGCCCTTCAGGACGCCGGCCTGCAGGGCCGCGCCGACGGCGACGACCTCGTCCGGGTTGACGCCCTTGTTGGGCTCCTTGCCGCCCGTGAGCTGCTTCACGAGCTCCGTGACCTGCGGCATGCGGGTCGAGCCGCCGACGAGCACGACGTGGTCGATGTCGGACACCTTGATGCCGGCCTCGCGGATGACGTCCTCGAAGGGCTTCTTCGTGCGGTCGAGCAGGTCCTTCGTGAGGTCCTCGAACTTGGCGCGCGTGATCGTCTCCGACAGGGACACGGGGCCCGAGTCGGTGAGCGAGAGGTACGGCAGGTTGACGCTCGTCGACGTGGAGCTCGACAGCTCCTTCTTCGCCTGCTCCGCGGCCTCCTTGAGGCGCTGCAGCGCGATCTTGTCGCCGGAGACGTCGACGCCCGTCGTGTCCTTGAACTGCTTGATCAGGTAGTCGACGAGACGCTGGTCCCAGTCGTCGCCGCCGAGGCGGTTGTCGCCGGCGGTCGCGCGCACCTGGATCGTCGAGAAGTCGTCGTCCTTGCCCACCTCGAGGAGGGACACGTCGAACGTGCCGCCGCCGAGGTCGAAGACGAGGATCAGCTCGTCCTCCTTGCCGCGGTCGAGGCCGTACGCGAGCGCGGCGGCCGTCGGCTCGTTGATGATGCGCAGGACGTTGAGGCCCGCGATCTCGCCGGCCTCCTTCGTCGCCTGGCGCTCGGCGTCGTTGAAGTACGCGGGGACGGTGATGACGGCGTCCGTCACGGAGTCGCCGAGGTACTGCTCGGCGTCGCGCTTCAGCTTCTGCAGGATGCGGGCGGACACCTCCTGCGGCGTGTAGCGCTTGCCGTCGATCTCCTGCGTCTTCCAGTCGGTGCCCATGTGGCGCTTGACCGAGACGATCGTGCGGTCGACGTTGGTGACGGCCTGGCGCTTGGCGGTCTCGCCGACGAGCACCTCGCCGTCCTTCGTGAAGGCGACCACCGAGGGGGTCGTGCGGAAGCCCTCCGCGTTGGCGATGACCGAGGGCTCGCCGCCCTCCAGGACCGAGACGACCGAGTTCGTCGTCCCGAGGTCGATTCCCACTGCACGAGGCATGCGTGTCTCCTTGTTCTCTCGTGGATGTCGTGTCTGAAAGCTCGTCGCGATGTTGAGTCGCGTTGGCTCAACACTATGCCCGCGCACGGCATCCCGTCAAGTGAACTTGATATGAACGGACTCAAGTATTGCGGATCAGGGGCCGACGGGCCGCCGGCCCCGTCGGCGCGCCTCGACGCGGCGCGCCCAGTCCGCGAAGCGGCGCGTGTCGGGGAGGCGCGCGAGCAGGGGGCCGGCGACGATCGTGATGAGGACGTACGCGGTCGCGAGCGCCGCGAGCGATCCGTTCGCCCCCGCTGAGACCGCGAGGCCGGCGATGACGATCGAGAACTCGCCGCGCGGCGTGAGCGCGAGGCCCGCGCGCCAGCGGCCGGGCTCCGCGATCCCGGCCCTCCGGGCCGCGAGATAGCCCGTCACCGCCTTCGTCGCCATCGTCACGACCGCCAGGCCCAGCGCGGGCAGCAGCATCGGCAGGAGCTTCGGCGGATCCGTCGACAGCCCGAAGAAGAGGAAGAACACGGACGCGAACAGGTCGCGGAGGGGCGAGAGCAGCCGCGCGGCGTGCTCGGCCGCGGGGCCCGAGATCGCGATGCCCACGAGGAACGCGCCGACGGCGGCGGAGATCTTCACCTCGGACGCGAGCCCCGCGACGAGCATCGTCAGGCCGAGGACCGACAGCAGCAGCACCTCCGCCTGCCGCGACCACACGATCCGCGACACGAGCGCGCCGTGCCGCAGCGCGACGTACAGGATCGCGAGCACCGACGCCAGCGCGACGACGACCGTCACGACGCCGGCCGCGAGGTCGAGGCCCAGCAGCAGCGCCGTGAGGATCGGGAGGTAGAACGCCATCGCGAGGTCCTCGATCACGAGGATCGACAGCACGATGGGCGTCTCGCGGTTGGTGAGACGGCCGAGGTCCTGCAGGACCTTCGCGACGACTCCGGACGACGACACCCAGGTGATGCCCGCGAGCGTGACGGCGCCGACCGGGCCCCAGCCCAGCAGGAGCCCGAGGAGCGCGCCCGGCACGGCGTTGAGCACCGCGTCGAGCGCGCCGGCGGCCTTCGACGTGCGCAGGTTGCCGGTCAGCTCGCTCGCGTTGTACTCGAGCCCCAGCATCACGAGGAGCAGGATCACGCCGATCTCGGCACCGATCTCGATGAAGTCGCCCCCGTGGATGGGGAGGAGCCCGCCCTCGCCGAACGCCAGCCCGCCGAGCAGGATGAGCGGGATGGGGGAGATGCCGAACCGCGACGCGAGACGCCCGAGGAGGGCGATCCCGAACAGCAGCGCGCCGACCTCGATCAGGACGATCGCGCCGTCATCCACGGGGCGTCAGCCGCCGTTCAGGATGCGGACGAGCTTGTCGAGGCCCTCGCGCGTGCCGACCGTCACGAGCATGTCGCCGGCGCGGAGCACGTCGGCCGGCTCGGGAGCGGGGAGGATGCCGGTCTCGCGCACGATCGCGACGATCGAGCAGCGCGTCAGGGTGCGCGCCTTCGTGTCGCCGAGGGGACGCCCGACGTACGGCGAGTCGGCGCGGAGCGGGATCTGCTCCGTGTAGAGGCCGGCGACCTGCTCGCGCAGGCCCGCCAGCTGCGTCAGGAGGAGGGAGCCCCCCAGCACCTCGGACAGCGCCGTCGCCTCGTCGTCGGTCAGGGCTATCGTCTCGTCCGCCCGGTCGGGATCGTGCTCGTCCGACAGCGCGAGCTCGCGTCCGCCGTCGCGGAAGTTCACCACGGAGACGCGGCGCCCCTCGACCGTGAGGATGTCGTGGCGGACGCCGATCCCGGGCAGCTCTGCGCGTTCGACATGGGCGGGCATGAGAACCATGATGGCAGGCGACGACGGAGAACCGCCGCGCCGGGGCTACCGTTCGTTCACCCGACCGCCGTAGCGTTCGGAGAATGAGCGAGAACTCCGAGCGACCGGCCGTGGACGCCCCGCCCGCCGCCGCGAACACCCAGGCGCTCCCCGAGATCGGCGCCGAGCTGTTCCAGGACATCGGCGACGACCGCGTCATCCCCCGCAAGCAGGTCGCCTCGTGGGCCCTGTGGGACTGGTCGACGCAGCCCTTCAACTCGGTGCTCCTCACGTTCGTCTTCGGGCCGCTGTTCATCACCTCGACGCACTTCCTCCCCCCGGACGTCGCGAGCCTTCCGGAGGGCGATCCGGTGCAGGTCCACGCGCTCGCCGAGCTCGCGAGCGGCTACGGCCTCGCGACGACGATCGCGGGCTTCCTGATCCTCGTGCTCGCCCCCGTCCTCGGGCAGCAGGCCGATCGCACCGGGCGGAAGAAGCGCTGGCTGTTCGTCTTCACGATGCTCCTGGTGCTGCTGCAGTTCTCGCTGTTCTTCACGCAGGCCGACCCGATCTTCTTCTGGTACGGCGCGGGCATCCTGGCGATCGCCTCGGTCGTCTCCGAGATCGCGGGCGTCAACTACAACGCCATGCTCGTGCAGGTCTCCACGCCCAGGACGATCGGCCGGGTGAGCGGGCTCGGCTGGGGCCTCGGCTACTTCGGCGGCATCGTCGCGCTCGCGGTCATCGTCGTCCTCCAGCTCACCGGCGTCTTCGACCTCTCGGCCGGCGGCGACGGCCTCAGCTTCCGGATCATCGCGGTCGCGTGCGGCGTCTGGACGCTCGTCTTCTCGATCCCGCTCTTCCTCAACGTCCCCGAGCAGCCCACCTACGGGGAGCCCGTCAAGGTGCCGTTCTTCCAGAGCTACGTCGTGCTGGTCAAGGACGTCGTGCGCCTCTACCGCACGCACCGCTCGACGTTCTGGTTCCTGTTCGCCAGCGCGATCTACCGCGACGGGCTCGCGGGCGTCTTCGCGTTCGGCGGCGTCCTCGCCGCCGTCGCGTTCGGCTTCTCCCCCACCGAGGTGATCCTCTTCGGCATCGCCGGCAACGTCGTCGCCGGCATCTCGACGATCAGCGCCGGTCGCGCCGACGACAGGTTCGGAGCCCGGACCGTCATCATCGTGGCGCTCGCGGGTCTCGTGGTGGTGTCGCTCGTCGTGTTCTTCGGATACGGCACGGGGCAGCTCGTCTTCTGGATCGGGGGCCTGATCCTCGCCTCGTTCGTCGGCCCTGCGCAGGCGTCGAGCCGCTCCCTCCTCGCCCGCGTCACGCCGCTCGGCATGCAGGGCGAGATCTTCGGCCTCTACGCCACGACCGGCCGCGTCGCGAGCTTCATCTCGCCCGCCATGTGGACGCTGTTCATCACGATCTTCGGCGCCACGATCTGGGGCGTCCTCGGCATCGCGATCGTGATCCTCGCGGGCCTGATCCTGCTGCTCTTCGTGCGCCTGCCGAAGCAGGTCGAGTGACCGCGGCTCATCGCCGGATCAGGCGATCCGGCCGAGTCGGGAGGATTCGGCGTCCGCCCGTCCTGAGCTGGCGGGATCCCCTGATCTCGCAGCACGGATGCCGGCAGGGCGGGCGTCGGCCGGGCGGCCTCAGGCGGGCCAGGCGTCGGCCAGGCGGGTGAGGAGACGCGCGAGGTCGGACTGCTCCGCGGGCGTCAGCGCGGAGAGGGCCTGGGCGACCTGGTCGCGGCGGTGGCCGCGGAAGCGGTCGACCAGCGCGCGGCCGGCGTCGGTCAGGGCGATGAGCGTGCGGCGGGCGTCGGACGGGTCCGCCTGACGCTGCAGGAGCCCGCGGTCGACGCCCTGCTGCACGAGCCGTGACGCGCGCGGCTGATCCACCCCGATCCGCTCCGCGAGCGCGCCCACCGGCAGCGGGCCGGCGGCCGTGCCGAGCGCGTCCAGGAGCCGGAAGTGCGCGAGCCCCCCGGGCCGGAGGGGCGGACCGTCGCCGCCGTGGCGCTCGTCGCGCCCGGGGCGGCCCCGGTGCCAGCGGCCCGGGCCGAAGGGCGGGCCGCCGTGGCGTCCGTCGGGGCCACCCGGGCCGAGGGGACCGCCCGGCCCGAACGGGCCTCCGGGGCCGAAGGGGCCGAAGGGGCCGCGGGGCGAGCGCAGGCGGGCGAGCGCCGCGGTGACCGCCTCGAGGGCGTCGTCGGAGACATCGGACACGCTCCGAATTTACATGTCTCTTGACATCTTTCGGTAATCCATGTCACACTGCATGTAGTTGTCAGATGACATGGATCGGCCGTCGACCCGGCCGGAGAAGGAGGACATCATGGAGAACACGGAGGACGAGCGAGGCGCCGCACGCGACGCCCGATCGCTCGCATACTGGCTGCGCGCCGTCGGCATCGGGATGGCGCACGAGTTCGCGGAGGCCGCTCGCGACCGGGACGACCGGTCGTGGCGCGAGATCGCGGACGACGTCGCGGCGAAGCTCGCGGACGCGGTGAGCACCGAGGACTACGAGACCACCCGCGCCTCGCTCGAGGCGATGGCCCGGCGACTCGGCTGGGACGAGGAGGACGCGGGACGGCGTGGCCGCCCGGGCTTCGGCCCCCGTCTCGGGTTCGGGCCGGGTCTCGGGTTCGGCCCGGGACGCGGGTTCGGGCCCGGTCGCGGATTCGGGCCGGGGCATGGGCTCGGGCCGTGGGACGGCCCCTGGGGCCGCGGATTCGGGCCCGGCCACGGGCCGGCGTTCGGGGCGGGCCACGGTCCGCGCCCGCACGAGGGCCGCGGCCGCGGCCGCGAGAAGGCCTACGAGCGCGGCTTCACGGCCGGCTTCGAGGCGGCCCGGCGCGGGGAGGCCCGTGTGGGCGACGCGGCCTGACCCGCGTCGCCCGACCCCGACGGAGGGCCCCGGCATCGCCGGGGCCCTCCGTCTCGCGTTCAGCCCGCGGAGGCGGGCGGCGGGGCGCCGAGACGCAGCAGGAGCGCCGCCGCCACGTAGCGGGCGCGGCCGGTCGCCGTGCGGGGGTCGTAGCCGAGCTCGCGTGTGAGCGCCTCGTGCCGCGCCTGCAGCGTGGAGTGATGCATCCCGAGCTCGGTCGCGGCGGAGCGGATGCTGTCCGCCTCGACGAGCGCGCGCAGCGCCTCCGCCGAGCGCGGATCGAGCCTCGCCAGCGCGCGCACGTCCTCGGGCGGGGACGCGGGGTCGTGGGAGCGGGCGAGCAGGAGCAGCACGCCGAGGTCCGCCGCGTCCACGACCGCCGCCTCGGGCCCCGTGAGCCGGAGCGCCACGAGCGCCGCGTCCCACGACTCCGGCGCCCGGTCCGCCCTCACCCACGTCCCGAGCCCCGCGCGGACGCCGCCCGTGAGATCCGCGGGCGCGGCGGCGTGGGACGCGCGCTCCGCGGTGTCGAGCACGGCGCGCAGAATCCCGTACGGCGTCGGGACGACGGTGGACGGCGCCTCGGGGACCGGTGCGTCGACGCCCATCGCGACGATGCGGATGCGCGCGGCAGGATCGATCCGGAGCCGGGCGAGCGCCGT
>Ga0182735_1002353_pt1 | contig 11536 bp, 9 predicted proteins | sample eDN5th30CKraftMG_FD_128524 | JGI IMG/M metagenome (GOLD analysis project Ga0182735, IMG submission 128524) | Enriched Miracle-Growth compost microbial communities from Emeryville, California, USA - eDNA 5th pass 30_C Kraft MG (version 2) (version 2) ... | reverse complement strand
ATCGTGAAGACGATGATGCCGATCACGAAATTGCCGCTCATCACGAAGCTGCCGAACGCCTCGATGACGTGACCGGCGGCGGCGCTGCCCTCGTGCCCGTGCGCCAGGATCAGGCGGGTCGAAGCCATGTTGAGCGACAGCCGCAGCATGGTCGAAATCAGGAGTACAGTCGGAAAAGCGGAGAATTCCAGCGGCGCCTGGATGAACAGCGCGGTCATCAGGATCAGCACCGAGAGCGTGATCGAGATCGCCAGAAACAGATCGAGCACCATCGCGGGCAGGGGCAGGATCAGGACGACGAGGATGGTCAGCACGCCGAAGGCGAGCGTCAGGTCGCCGCGCTTCAGGATGGCCTTGATTTCATCGAAACTGGGAATCTGCAGGCGCGATGCGCCGTTCTGCCCCGCCGTCACATCGACCATGGTCGCCGCTTCCTCGCGCGAATGTCGCCTCTGCCCGCCAAACACTTTCGCGGCGGCCGGGAGGCCGCCGGGCGGTAAGTGATTCACGGCGCTTGCTTCCACGGGACCCCCGTTTTTGCAGAACGACACGCACTTTCACTGGGCAAAATTTGCCCAGTTTATGGTTAGCAAAGGGTTAACGCGGGCCCCCTGACCCGGCGAAAGACCTTGCGGCGGAATGGCTCAGCCCCATGACCAAGCAGCGGAAAATCCTGGAGAAATGGCGAGGTTTTCGAGGCCGGCGCGATTGCCGCGATATGCCGGTCATTGTAAGGAGGTGCAGCCGCCCGCGACAGGGCCTGTAGCTCAATGGTTAGAGCCGACCGCTCATAACGGTCTGGTTGCAGGTTCGAGTCCTGCCGGGCCCACCAATGATTTCAATGACTTAGACGTATTTTTGTATAAGCCCTTTTGGCACGGGGTACGGGTTGGGTACGGGTTCAAATTTCAAAATTCACACGAGGGTACTACGGCTACCCTGGCAACCAGCGCTTAGGCCTTTGAAAACGTGTGAGTTTTTTAGAGCATAGAACTCAGTTCGAAAGAGTCTGGCTTTGATTAGACCGCTAGGCACGGTCATGTCGCAGGGTATTTCGAAGCCTAAAGCTGCTCTTGGATTGCTAGTCCTTTTTCTCCGACATAACTCCGACCGCGCTTCTTGCCAGTAGGACGAGCGTTGCGAGCGCGATCTTCAACTCGTGAGTGCTGCAAGCACAAGGACCCGCAAAGGGAGGTCGCTCGATTACGAGCTGGTTTGTTCGTTATTTACGGCCGCTAAGCCTGCGTGCGGCGAGGGAACTGAATGTTTTTCAAGCTCGGCTGCGATGCGTTTTTCAAGAACCTTCCGAAAATCGAACAGTCGTAGTGCTTGGATACAGGTGCCCAAGTTATTTGGAACGTCTGATACCGGTACCGGTATCATCGATGTGGGAATGGGCACTGAGATGATCTCTCCTGTCACTTTGTGCAGAAAAACCTGGAAGACGATGCCGAGCAGCATCAGTCTTGTGCCCATGGTTATCCCGCCTCCGTGGGAATAAGAGCCCTGGTTATAGATAAAAACAGGAGATCCACTTGATCCCGGATACACAGCCGCATCTATCAGAAATTCTTGTTTCCCTCGGAAGTGCCTCGCGCATGCTGTAGCAGTAATTCCGCGCCTTGTAATTGGCAGGTTGTTTACATCGTCGATTAGTGAGTTGGGGTATCCAATCATTGTGATGTCTTCGATCGCATCAAGCGAGGCCATCATTTCTTCAGTGGCGATGATGTCGTCCGTCAAAGTTGTATAGAGCGGTCGTTTGCCTAAGACCCTCAGAACTTCCAAAAACTGCTGGATTGGTAGGATCGCAAGATCGACGGAGTCGTCGGGGTGCCCAATCCATGTAGTGGCGAAGTCAGTTATTGCGAAACCTTCGTGAACATTCGTCGACTTTCCGTTATCGTCAGCAAGAGTGTACTTAAACTCGCAGTGTTCAGCATTTTGAAAAACATGACGATTTGTCACGATAACGGGCACAAATTTATCTTCAGCAAACTTGAACGTGAAATAGAAGCCGGTGCCCGAAGATACGTTGCCATCTCTGTCCGTACAGATAAGACGGACGGTAGAGCGGAGCATCTTCTGGGATGTACTCAATGCCATTTCGAGTTGTGGTTCTAAGATTGCGATAAGTGTTGTTCGATCAGCCGCAACAAGGAAATATGATTTTCCGTCGATAGCGGCGCGCTGGAAAAATAGCGTTCTTGGTCGAAAGAGACTCCGGATCGTCGCTCAAGCACAAACCTTGGACCGGCTACCTTCACATTTGGGCTACTTGGATCAAGCCCGAAATCCATTCTAGCAAGCTGCACCGCTTCAGATGTTCCGAATAGCGGCCCGATATTCATTGAAAGCGCGGTAGATATCGCTTCGTAAGCTGCAATAAGACGAGACAGAGGACGTTCGAACTCTACTGTGACCTCGCTTAGGCAAAGCTCCCGTACTGGCGAGCTAAAGTCTCTAAAGCCGTGCTGGGACTGAAGCCACTGGGTTAGATCGATTAAGAAGGCATCCGAAACATCGCTGGTCGATGCTGTTGCGACCATGCCGTCGTTGAAAACCTTGAACTCAGTTATCGGAACGACGTTGTTTTCAAAAAGAAACTTTCCCAGAGCGAAGGTAAGCCCGTCGCGAGCCATTTGTTCAGGGGTTGTAGTCGACGGACTTGGCGACTGTGAAAACGAATAACGTTCAGCAATGAGTTCATAAAGGTTGATGCTGGATCGTTTTAGCGGCAACACCTCTTCCAACTGAAAAAGCCAAGTTACTCGAGCGGAGCTGTAAGAGATGACATTCATTGAATTGCCTCGCCAAGGTAGGCACGCATAGCCTGCGGTCCGTTGTCGTTGACAGTATAATTATGGGACGCAGTCGATAATGCGAATTGCTCAGCAGAGTTTGTTTGAGGCCGAGCGATAATACGCTCGTAAAATGATGCGAGACCCTCGTAGTCTGGCTTTTTTGATGCGACTCGTGTGTCGATTTGATCGATGAAGGTATTTAGCTGTGACGTCATGTCGGTTGACTGAGATACCGATCCGCTTTTCGGTTGCCATCGTGTTTCATTAAAAAGGGACTCGAAGATAGTTGGGGGTTTTAACGCCTCGTCGGACATATTTTTGGTGTTCTTTAGAAATTCAGGATACGAGACAAAACGAACGAGCAGCGCGACGTCTAAGCTGCTCGCGATATCAAGTAGAGTTTGAACGCTCACCTTGCCGTATTCAGAATCTTCGAGGCGAGAAATAACGCTTTGCTTTTTTCCAAGCTTTTCAGCAAAAGCTGTTTGAGTGAGATTAAATTTTTCGCGCAAAGCTTGGATTTGATACGCGATGCCGCCGCGCACAGCTGTCTGAAGATAGCCGTCGCGAAACTCTTTCTTGGCAAACTTAGCTAACTTACTGAGGTCTGACACAGCTAATGGCCTTCACTGGAGTTTGCAGGATTTCTTTTTTTCGTTTGATAGCGGTTTTACGAATGCTGGGTGGGTCGTAAACTCTGCCCTTGTGATTGCAAACTGCGACCACAACGAACTCTTGTCGAATTGATCCGTAAAAGCCCAATATTCGCCACTCCACATTGTCCGCGCCACTTAGGCGAACTTCCAGGATCGCGTTGGGTTTGTCGAAAATCTTTGTCCAAGGGTCCTTCCAAACAACGCGCTGTTCGAGGATGTCGAAAACGGACGTGTGGGAACCTTGTGCGGCGGGTGTCGCGTCGTACCACCTCTGCCATAAGTTGGTGGTTTGGCCATCATCGTAACAGCGATAAGACCACATGAATATTACTTTTTTGCGATAAATATTAACGGGATGACCGCTCATACCATTCTTGGCGGAAAAAGTACGCCGCGATTAGGTCATCTCGCTAAAAGCGCTGGGTACGGCTTGGGTACGGGTTGACCGTGAACAAAACGTGATAATACGCAAAGCTTCGAGACGAAATACGATTATTTATCAACTATTTAGAGAAAATCGGTTCCGCTCATAACGGTCTGGTTGCAGGTTCGAGTCCTGCCGGGCCCACCAATCTTTTCAATGGCTTAGATGGATTTTTTTACCTCGAAAAAACCGCCACCCAAAGGCCACCCAAAGGTTGGTATTTTTGGGCTCGATTTTCAAACCGGAACGTCCACTCGAGAGAAATTCATTCTACAAATAGTGTGAAAAGAACTCTCGAAACGCCCAAAGCAATGCACGGGAGAAGATTTTGTTAGTCCTAACACTGAGCTGGGCGGTGCGCACGGTCTGGTTGGAGGTCGCAGCGGCTTTACGTGAAGAGGATGGAGCGGCTTAGTCTTCACGTTCTAATTGGCGGTAAGACTTCGTTGAGCGGGATTGGAAGTGACTCTGTATCGCGTAAGTGCCGAAGGTTACCTAGCGCGAGCGCAAACTCAGCTTGCGTTAGGATCTAGCGAAGCTTTGTTCTACGCAGCTTTTGAATTGCGCGCATGTATTGAAGCCCGACAGGACCAATATCTTGATGCTCAACGAGCATACGCTCGAGGTATTCCGCGGTCTTGGAAAATTGGAAATCAACGTCGAGAGTTATCCAGAATATTCGAGGGGCAAAAAATTCAGCTTATCCGGATAAGGCTGAGTTCGGGGCTAGAGACATTTCGCTATATTCCTGTCGTGCCCGGTTTGAGCAAGGCCGCAGAACAATTGGGAGACGTTCTTCACGCTCAGGAGAAGTTTCGTGAGAAGGACGATCCTTGGTGGCTGACACTGCGCGAGTGGATATCGCGTATAGCAGTTCATGCAGAGTATTGTTGCGCAGGAGAGCTTCTTTGTCCTTGCCTCGTACGGGCCGGTATGGGGAGCTTGGCTGTCGACTTAAAGAACAATCTTATGTCGGTTCTACCAGAGATAAGGCCGGGCAAAACGTTTGAGATTCAGGTCGATTACAAAGACGACTGGCTAGACGAACTTCCATCCTTGGATCGATGAAAAAATACTCAAACTCTCATCGCGTATTCAGCGGCCATCGAAGCAAATTTAAAGCGGTGAAAGTAGTCGACACTTTACATCGCGCCTATCTGCGAACTGAGATCATTTGAAGTACTTATTGTAAAGTGCTTCTCCGAGGCTCCCATATTGGCTTGATTTAAAATTCGAAAACCCAAATTTGTTCAAATCTGAAGCTGCGAACTTTCCTTTGTACCAATCGTACGAATGCAGCTTTTGATTTTGCACTAAGAGTCTGAGGCAAACGATAAGTCCATTTATTACTGTTGTAGTCAACATACGACCCTTCACTTTTTTATCGGTGGTCCAGCGCTCGGGCGGGACGCTGCTTTTGACAGCCGCAATAAAGGTATTGATCTCGCTTGCGCAGAATTTCACATAGTCATTCACTAAAGACTCTACGGGCGCTTCAATTAGATTCTGTTTTTTCGGATCACTCCACACTTTGAACATAGAGTCAGCGCCGCTCAATTTAATGATTGGCTTAACACCATACGTGACGATCGATGTTGTCTTGATTTTTCCTTTGTCGAAGAAATAACGTTCAAACTCATCATGCAGGGGGCCTTTTTCGTTGATGAGATTAACTACTCTTCGCGCGATTGAGTCTTGAGAGAATGGTTGAAGCAAAACGCCAATTGCTTGCTTGAGGTCAGATTTTGCGTTTGTTTGTGTTGCGTTGATTTCCAAAAATAGAGTTGCTTCGAATTTCGACCTATCCGCTCTCGAAATGGAATTCGGGTAAATTACGCCAGTGACAAGTAGGTTTTGTTGAACGCGCAATACGGAAATTTCTGCTTCGTCTTTGCCGCCTTCGTAATACGAGAAAACTCGATGCTGTCCGTCAATAAGCCCAATCGAATTATACTCGGACGGTAGCTGAATATTGCCTGGCTCAGTTTGGGTAATTTTCGATGGATCGAGTGTTTGGCCGTTATTTTTTGTCAGCTGAGTGGAGTTCGGAAGCGTAACGATGATGTTGTTTATGAATACGCGTTTCTTGCTCAGCAGGTACCTTCGAATAGATTCCACTTTGGTACGACTGATCATTCGCTGGTACAAACCGTCGTCGCCGCTCCAGCCATCTTTCCGAAGGACATAGCAGCGCCCGAGCAATGCTGCGGGATCGACATAAAATGAAACAACTTTGAAACCTGCGGGAAAGTGAGACTGACCTTCCGGCAGTATCGATCCCTTATATGCCACCGTGGCGATTGAAGCGGGTGAAATTACATTATCGCCGATGTCCTTGTGCGAAAGGCCAAGAAAATTGAATAGCTCGTAGCGTGCGGACTGTTTCACTCGATCAGTAATTGTCTTGAAGTATCGAACTATATGGTAATCGAGATACTTTATGCCGGGCACTTCATCCTTAAGCTCGTTGCCGACGGTGTTGCGTGAGCAGTAAATAATGACTACGCGAAAATGGTGAGGTTGAAATTTTGCATTCAGCGCTTGGGCGAAGTCGGGAAACGTTTTCGCCATGAACTTCAAAAAAGCGGGGACGTCACTCGCGATCTTATCGTATAGAACCTTCTTTTTTTTAAGATGTCCCGATATTTCACTCGCTTTGGTAATGGTGCATTCCGCTAATACAATGATATTTTCTCGGATGAAAATGTCGTCGAAGTCACTCGTTGTGCCGTCGTAAGTAAATTCTTTATCCGATGCGGTGGGAATTCGCTGGAACCCGCACGTTGAAAAGATCGATCTTATCTCACGAAAATGAGTTTGCTTTAGCCGAAGTTGGGCTTTTTCTTCGACTGAAAGCTTTTTCTTCGCTCTCTTCTTTTTTTTTGCCTTAGCCATGAAGCCCCCCCTTTCGTTCGACTGTTCTCCACTCATCGGGAATTCTGGCTACTTTGTCGGTTGGTCGTGGTCGGGAAATTGCCTTCCCTATGTTCCTGATTTTTAAAGTGCCAGCCGCAAGTCTTTTCACGCGATCGCGCGCTATTTTTAAAAACATGCTCTCTTTGTCGACGCCTACAGCATTTCGATTGTGCTTGATCGCGGCAATTGCAGTGGTCCCAGTGCCTATAAATGGGTCAAAAACGGTGTCGCCAGCATTCGTAAGAGCTAAGACACACCGTTCGATAAGTTCTACGGGAAATTGGCAGGGGTGTATTGTCTTCTCCGGATGATTAGCCTTCACGTTTGGAATATCCCAAATCGGATTCTCCCGAAGATGCTGATCGGCTGAAAACTCCCAATAGTCCGATGGATTTTTCCCAAGCGGATTGCCGCTTGGTTGGCCACTGTCTTTTCCCTTGGAATGTCGTTTGCCCGGATAGAGCTGCGGGATGCGGACGGGATCAAGATTGAAAGTGTACTTGTCTGATTTAGTAAACCAGAGGATTGTTTCGTATCGCCCAGAGAATCTCTTTTTCGAATTTAAGCCAAAGTTAAAGCGCCAAACAATTCGATTCCGGAGCTTCAATCCCCGACGTTTGAAGCTTTCGTACGTGTAGATATCGAGCGGAAATATTTCTCCGTTTTTTACAAAGCTGCCAACTTGCCAACAAATACTTCCGCTCTCAGCGAGAGATGCCACGAGCGCTTCAATTACTTTGTCGAGCCATTCAACATACTGTTCGAACGTGAGATGATTCGAACGCTCGTAGACTTTGCCAATATTGTAAGGAGGTGAAGTTACGATGAGGTCGAATTTTTTTTTAGATAGCTTTTTGAGGACTGTTAGAACGTCCCCTTTATGGAAGGTTGCAATGGCCTTGCTGGTACGCTCTGTCGGCTTAGCCATTTTATAAATGCAATCCCGAATCATTTCGTTTCGAGCGCGATGGTACACGAAGGGCGCCTTTGAAAATAAATGGGTAAGATTGGCGCTGCTTCGTCGACATAAGGGGAGGCCTCTATTCGACGGTTGGGGCGTAAATCTCACCCAATGGCCACCCAAAGGTTGACCGTGAACAAATCATGATAATTCGATAGGAACGCAAGCGAAAAGAGGTGAAAGTTCAATGGTGTACGTGCAAGTTTGTGCGCTCATAACGGTCTGGTTGCAGGTTCGAGTCCTGCCGGGCCCACCATGCACTCGCGAGACACCAGAGATTTCCTGATATGGAGCAAAAAGCCCGCATTTAGCAGGCTTTTTATATGCGTGTCCGTCTCTGTAGGAGCGTATCAAGGCCATGAGACCGATTTGGACCACCGGTCTCCGCTGAATTGGAGACGGTCCTAACAAAGGGGGCAGATCACTCGGCGCGTGACGGGATCTGGAGCGGCGTATACCTGCGATCGAACCTGTATCGCCCCTCAGGGCTTTTTCTTTGCGCGCTGGGACGCGTCCTTTTTTGGTGAAGGTTTTGCCTGAACGTTGACGCTCAGTTTGTACACCTCCGGCAGCAGGTAATGGATCGTCCGCTCAAGAGCCGCTCCCGCCGCGTCGTATGAAATTCGTTCGAGGGAGAGAAGAGGCGTTGTCGGCGAAATGCCGAGTCGTCCGGCGAGAATATGGTCCGGCAAGGCACTGCTGATGTTGAAAGAGGCCCGATAAGGCTCGACGCCCAGGCGTTCTCGCAGAATCTGATAGACGCCGATGCATTTCGTATCGGCCTTGCTGATGCGTTCGCCAAGATGCGGCGGAATGGCGATTTGAAGAAAGCCGTGCGGACTGCCGCCCGTCTCGTAAAGACGTTCATAAAGAAGCACACTTTTCGCCGGCGCGAAGCATTCCGGTACCTGCTTCCCGGTGCCCCAATAGAAGTCCACAAGATGCGCCGCGACCTGCTCGCCCGATGAGGCGAACGCATCCATGAACGGGCCGAGCCGGTCGATCTCATAGGTGATGTGGGGGCGGGGCGCGGCGATGAATGTCCCCTTGCCTTGGCGGCGAATGAGAAGACCCTGATCGACGAGGGTTTGAATGGCCCGTCGCACCGTGACGCGGCTGAGACCGTAAGTCTGGCAGATAGTTTCTTCGGTCGGAAGCTGCTGGCCGGGCGGATAGGTCGCGAGAAATTCCGTCCTCAACCTGGCGCTGAGTTGTTCGTGCAGTGCACGCGGATCGCCGCGACGCAAATCTGAGGCTTCGCCGGGCGCGGTTCTTGACTCGGATTTCATAATTGTCTCATATTGTATCTAAGATGTAACATAACATCTTCCAATAACAAAGATAAGCCGGAAAACCGGTCTCAGGAAACGCCAAATAAAGGGGAGGGATTCGTGGGTAAAGTCCATACACGGCAGGGCAATCCGACTTCAGCCTGGTTTCGCGAATTGCGCCGAACGAGCGGGATGGCGCTTCGTTACGGGGCTCTTTCATTCGCACTTGCTGTAAGCGCTGTTGCAAGCGCTTCGGCGCAGGAAAAGATCACGCTTTCGCTTGCGACCTGGGGTGCTTCCTCGCATCCGCAGGTGAAAGTCTATGCGCATGTGTTCATGGATGAAGTGAAGAAACGCACGAACGGTCAGATCGAGTGGAAGTTTTTCCCCGACGACACGCTCGTGAAGCAGGCTTTCGTGCCGAGCGCTGTGCCTGGCGGCCAGGTCGATATTTCGCTCACGACACTGGATAGCTGGGCCGGGCGAATTCCGCAGGTTTCGATTGCCGCAAGCCCGCTCTGGACGCTGACGATGGAAGATAGCGAAAAGGCGCTGGCGCCCGGCCAGCCGTTGTTCGTCTATTTTGATCAACTCATGGGGAAGCAGAACACGAAGATCCTTGCCCTGTTCGACATCGGGGCGCCGGCATTCTTTTGCAAGTTTGCATGCCTGCTGCCCGACTCGATGAAGGGGCATACGATGCGCGGCTACTCGAAGGGCGCATCTGAAAGCATGAAAGCGGTTGGAATCGCGCCGGTCACGATGGGGGTCGCCGATGTCTATTCTGCGCTACAGCGTGGTGCGATCGACGGCGCGCTTGGCGGTTTGCAAGGTGCTTACGGGCTAAAGCATTTCGAAGTCGCAGATCATGTGCTCGGAAGCGGCGGCATTCTTGGCGCGCTCGTGAATGGCTTTCTCATGAATAAATCGCGCTTCGAAAAACTTCCCGCGAACGTACAGAAAGCCATCCTCGAAGCGAATGTTGTTGCAAGCGAGGCCAACAACAAGGAACTCGAGCGCAGTTACAAAGCCTACCTCGCAGACCTCAAGGCAAAGGGATTAACGGTCAATGTGCTCACGCCCGGTACCCCGGAATGGGCGTCGTGGTCCAATGCGCTGAAAGAGCATCGTGAGAAACTCACGAAGAAATTCCCCCCTGAACTCGTCGCGATGATGAAGTCGGGCAACTGATGCAGGCGGAGAGGGGCCATGCCCCTCTCATTTGGGGGACAAACCGCCATGTTGCTAATTCAGATGATTGATTTCGTGACTCGCGCCCTGACGATGGTAAGTGCTGCCATCATCGGTGTGCTTGCGTTCCTGGTTTCGTTCGATGCGATTACCCGCGCGTTACGCGTGCCAACCATTTGGGTATTCGACGTATCGCTCTACCTGCTGATCGCGGTTGGATTTCTCGGCAGCGCCTACGCGTTGCGCTCCGGCTCGCATTTTCGAATGGTGATATTCGTCGATATGATGGGCCCCCACGGTCGCCGCTGGATGGATCGCATCGCATATTTTGCAACATTCACTTTTGCGGTGATGATGACGTGGCTGACGGCTGGTTACGTCCTCGATAATTATAACGCGGGCTTCACGTCCGGTACGATTTTGGACGCGCCGCTTTGGATTCCGCAATCGGTGATGCCCGTCGGTGCACTTGTGCTGGCGCTCGAAGCGCTCAGTTCACTCATCCGTGACGATTATCCTGACGTGATCGAGGGCTGAGCGATGACAACAGGAATTCTCATCGTTCTTCTCTTTCTTTTGCTGATGGCCATGAGCCTGCCGGTCTTCGTGGCGATGGCGGTCGCGGGATTTGTCGGCTTTGTCCTTGCTCATGGCTGGACGACGGCGCTCTACGGCTTCACCGAGACGGTGTGGCAATCGACGCACGTTTACGAGTTGATCGCCATTCCGCTCTTTATTCTGACCGGCACGATCATGCAGCAGAGCGGGGCGGGCCGTGATCTCTATCTGGTCGTCAACGCGTTCGCTGGCCGCGTGCGCAATGCTTCCGGTATTGCTACGATTGTCGCTTGCGGCATATTCGCCGCGATTTGTGGTTCATCGATCGCGACTGCCGCGACGGTCGGCTATGTTGCTATTCCGGCGCTCAAGGAAGCTGGTTACGGCGACGCGCGCGCCGGCGGCTTTGTCGCGGCGGGCGGAACACTCGGTATTCTCATTCCGCCATCCATCCCGATGATTCTGTACGGCATCATCACCGATACTTCGATCGGCCAACTCTTTATCGCCGGTGTTGTACCCGGCATCCTGATGATGGTTGTGTTCGCGATCTATGCGTGGCGTTCGAAGCCCCAGATCGAATCTGTCCCGGTGGCGAAAGGTCAGCATTGGGTGCTGCTTCGCCGCAGCATCGGCGTGATTCTGCTGCCTCCGGTGATTATCGGAGCGATTTATCTCGGGATATTTACGCCGACCGAAGTCGGCGCGCTTGCGGTGCTCTATGTGCTCGCGCTGGGGCTGGTGCAAAGCAGGCT
>Ga0182735_1002349_pt1 | contig 11550 bp, 11 predicted proteins | sample eDN5th30CKraftMG_FD_128524 | JGI IMG/M metagenome (GOLD analysis project Ga0182735, IMG submission 128524) | Enriched Miracle-Growth compost microbial communities from Emeryville, California, USA - eDNA 5th pass 30_C Kraft MG (version 2) (version 2) ... | reverse complement strand
CCGCGCTCGAACTGTATCGACACGTTCTTGAGCGCGGTGAAGGCCCCGAACCGGCGCGTGACATTATGGGTTTCTATGATGATGTCAGTCGACATGCAGTTTCTCCAGTATGGTTCCCCACACCCCTTTCGGGAAGAACAGGACGAAGAAGATGAAGATGCCGCCGACATACAGTTGCCAGTGCTCCGTCCATAGCGAAAACACGTCCTGGATCAACAGGAAAAGCAGCGCGCCCACGATGGGCCCGAAGAAAGTGCCCATGCCGCCCAGCAGGCAGATCATTACCACCAGGCCCGACGTTTCGTAATGCAGGGTTTCGATGGCCACGCTCGACAGGTTGATGCCGTTCAGTGCGCCGGCCAGGCCGCAGAAGGCGCCCGACAGCACGAAGGTGATGAGCTTGGTGTTCTCTACATTGAAGCCACAGGCGCGCGTGCGGGTCTCGTTCTCGCGGATGGCCTGGATGGCATGGCCGAAGGGCGAGGCGAGGATGCGCGAAATCAGCCATAGCGAGATGGCCACGAAGCAGAAGAAAAAGTAATACTTGTTGATCGGGTCGAGCACGTCGATGGTCAGGCCGAACAGATTGACTTCGGGTACGTTCACCCCCCGCAAGCCGTTTTCGCCGCCGGACGCCGGCATCTGGTAAATAAGGAAATACACGCATTGCGACAGGGCCAGCGTAACCATGGCAAAGTAGATGCCGCGCGTGCGTATGGCCAGTGCGCCGATGACCAGCGCGCCCGCCGCCGAGACGACGATGGCGGCCGGTATGGCCAGCCACCATGTAATGGCATGCTGGGCGATCAGTATTCCGGCGGTGTAGGCCCCTATGCCCAGAAAGGCCGAATGCCCGAACGACAGCATGCCCATGTAGCCGAAGATCAGGTTGAAGCCCAGCGCATACAGGCCGAATATCAGTATGTGCGCGGCCACCGAGTAGTTGGGCGTAAGCCAGGGCAGCACGAACAGGAACAGGATGGTGGCCAGGACACGGTGCCGGCGTATGGCTTCGAACAGGGCCGGGGTCTTGGTTTTGTCGAGGGTCATAGTGCGTGTAGTCATGGTGTGCTCAACTCATCAGGCCGGCGCGGCCGAACAGGCCCATGGGGCGAACCAGAAGCACAAGTGCCATGATGATGAACATCGACACCTTGGAGGCCTCGGGGTACATGAAGGCGGCCAGGCTTTCGACAATGCCTATCAGCAGGCCCGCCACGATGGCGCCCGTAAGCGACCCCATGCCGCCCACCACGGTGACCACGAAGGCGACGATCAGCACGTTGGTGCCCATTTCGGGCGCAATGCCCTGCATCGGGGCCGAAAGATACCCGGCCAGGCCGGCTATGCCGGTGCCGATGGCGAACACCACGAGCCAGACGCGCGAGATGTCGACGCCCAGCACCCGCACGATCATCGGGTCGCGCGCGCCGGCGCGGATGATCAGGCCGAACGAAGTGCGTTCGATGAACAGCCAAAGTATCAGCAGGACGACGACCGCAACGCCGATGACGAACAGGCGGTACAGCGGGAAGGGGCCCACGAAGACGTCGACGGCGCCCTGCAGGGCGTCTGGCGTGCTGACCGGCAGGCCCTGCTTGCCGAAGATGATGCGGATGACCTCGACCATGACATAGCCAAGCCCGAAGGTAAGCAGCAAAGGGTAGTCGATGCCGCGTCCGTACAGCGGCCGCACCAGGTAGCGTTCGACCACGATGCCTATCAGGCCGGTAAGCACGGGCACGGCCACCAGGCAGATCCAGAAGTTGGGCACGTACTGGTACAGCAGGTAGCCCACATAGGCGCCCACCATGAAGAAGGCGCCGTGCGCAAAGTTGACCACCGTGAGCATGCCGAAGATCAGCGACAGGCCCACGGCCATCAGCACGTAGATGGCGCCCAGCGCCACGCCGGTAAAAAGCTGCAGGCCAAGCAGCTGGAGCATGAAGCCGTCCATGGTGCCTCCGTCTTATCGTTGCGGCACGCTTTCGCCCCGCGGCGAAAGCGCAGCCGCTTGCAGTTTGCTATTTGAAGCCCAGTTTCTCGCAGCTGCGCAGGATGTCTTCGGTGGGCGCGACTTCTTTAACGATCTTGAAGACATCGTCGGGGTTGTCGGCCGGAGCTGTCTTTGACTCGATGATCAGCACCGACTGCACCGCCTGATGGTCGCAGCCGCGGTAGTACTCGGGCCCCTTGTACGTGTCGTACTTGAGCGATGCCAGCGCGTCGACCACCTTTTCAGTGTCGGTGGTGCCCGCCTGCTTGACGGCCATCAACAGCGACTTGACCGCGCCATAGGCCAGGGCGCCGTAGTCGGAGGGGTAGCTGCCGTACTCTTTTTTATACCGTTCGTTGAGCGCCTTGGCGGTGTCGTACTGGTTCTGAAGCTCCCAGTAGTACGAGGTGGCGCCCGTTACGCCCTCGTACACCTTGTCGCCGGCCGCCTGGCGCGCCGTGTAAAGCAGCACGGGGGTAACGAACTTGGTGTTCGCCTTCAGGCCGAACTGGCCCGCCTGCTGGATGGAGATCTGGTTGTCGCGGCCGAAGTTGTTGAAGACGAGGATGTCGGGCTTGAGCGCGGCCAGCCTGGGCAGGAAGACGGAGTAGTCGGACGTGCCCAGCGGGTGGCGGACCTCGCCCACGATCTTGGCGCCCACTTCTTCGGCAACCGTGGTAAAGCCGCGCGCCATCTCGTGCCCGTAGGCATAGTCGGCCGTAAGGAAGGCGATGCGCATGCCCTCTTTGAACAGGTGGCGGCCAAGCGCCTGCGTGGTCATGTGGGGGTTGAGCGCTTCGTGGAAGGTGTAGCGCGACATGTCGGCGGCCTCGTTGATGGCGTCCGACTGGCTGATGGAAATATAAATGACCTTGCGCTGCTTGGTGATGTTGTTGGTGGAAAGCTGGGTCGAGGCCGACAGGCCGCCGACGATGAAGTTGGCGTGGTCTTTCTCGATGAGGTCGAGCGCGCGCGTCGCGGCTTCGCCGGGATTGAGCTTGTCGTCCCGCACAAGCAGCTCGGCCATGCGGCCTTCAAGGCCTCCGGCCTCGTTGAATTCCTTGACCGCGATTTCGGCGTTGCGAACCTGATCCTTGGCTTCGGCTCCGTAAGGCCCCGTAAGCGGCACGGGCAGGCCGATGCGTATGGGGTCTGATTGAGCCAGTGCGCCGGACATGCCAAACACCGATGCCAGGCATAAGACGTAGGTCCATTTGTTGATGGTCTTCATGTTGTCTCCTTTGGTGTTGAACTACAGGGTCCTGCAAGTTCTGTCTGTTGTAGTTATGGGCTGTAACCTTCTTGCGACGGGGGCCGCAACAGACGGGCCAGGGCGTTGGGCGCCGCGCTGACGAAGGTGTCGATCGAAACCTCGAGCATGGCGGGGTTGATTTCATGGTCGGACGAGGTGCCGAACGCGCAGCGCCGGATGCCGTGGTAGAAAATGCCGCCGTGGAACATCCAGACGTAGTCGAGCTCGTCGTTGGTGATGGGTTCGGCTTCGGGCGGCACCATGTGAAATTCGGCGCGCAGCTCGGCGCACAGCGGGCGCAGTATCTGGTGCTCGACCATTTCGAAGAAGCGGCGGTTGATCGCCACGTCGGCCAGGCCGGCGTAGATGTACAGCCGCATCCAGTCGCGGTTGAAGATCACGCCCAGGTACGAGCGGTAGAAGCGGGCCAGCCGTTCGCGCAATGGAATGGACCTGTCGCGTATCAGCCGGGGCCAGTCTTCTTGCCACTGGTCGGTGAACACGGCCTTGAATATCGCTTCGAACAGGTCTTCTTTCGAGTCGAAGTAGCGGAACAGCAGGGGCTGGGTGACGCCGATCTGGCGGGCCAGGTCGTGGGTGGAGCCCGAGAACCCATGCTCGGAGAAGAACGCGATGCTTTCGCGCAGGATCTGCGCCCGGCGCTGGTCGCGCGGCTGCCGTCGGGTGCGCGGCGCGGCCAGGCCGGCGGCGTCGGGCGGGGGGCTGTGCGTGGCGTCGTTCATTGTGCGGTCCAGCCTCCGTCGAGCTTGAGGCTTGTTCCGGTAACCATGGAGGCGGCGGGCGAGGCCAGATAACGCACGGCCTGTGCCACTTCCTGGGCGGGCAGCAGCCGGCCCATGGGCAGGCGCTGCATGACCCAGTCGCGAAAGCTTTCTTCCTTGAAGAAGGCTTCGGTCATGGGGGTGAGGACAAAGGTGGGCGCCACGGTATTGACACGGATGTTGTGTGCGGCCAGCTCGAGCGCCATGGCCTTGGTCAGGCCTTCGACGGCGTGCTTGGTCATGCAGTAGACCGATCGGCGGGCCGCGCCCACGTGGCCCATCTGCGACGAGATATTGACAATGCTGCCGCCTTTGCCGCTGGCCATGATCTTGCGCGCGCCGGCCTGGGCGGTAAGGAACACCGAGCGCACGTTAAGCTGCAGCAGGCTGTCGAGTTGCTCTGACGTGACGTCGAGGAAATCGGCGGGAATGTTGCCTCCGGCATTGTTGACCAGGATGTCGAGCCGCGGAATGCCGTCGAGGGCCGCCTGCACGGCGCCCGCGTCGGTGATGTCGCAGGCGATGGCCTGGGCCTGCCCGCCGTCGGCGGCGATGCGCTGCGCCAGATCATCGAGTTCGGCCTGGTTGCGGCTGAGGATGAAGGTCTTGGCCCCGGCGGCCGCAAGCTCGGCGGCGATCGCCGCGCCCAGGCCCCGGCCGGCGCCGGTGACCAGCGCCGCGAGCCCGTGCAGGTTGAAGGGGCCGGCCGTGGTCATAGCGCGGCGCCCGCCATGCTGCCGTACTTGCGCACCCGGTAGTCGGCCTGCTCTTTGTGGCCCCAGAAGCGCTCGATGGCGCATAGCCGCGAGCAGTACTCGCCTATCATCACGCTGGCTTCGGGCGTGCATTCTTGCCAGGTGCAGGTTTTAAGGAACTTGCCCACCCACAGCCCGCCGGTGTAGCGCGCGGCGCCCTTTGTGGGCAGGGTGTGGTTGGTGCCGATGACCTTGTCGCCATAGGCCACATTCGTTTCGGGTCCCAGGAACAGCGCGCCGTACTGCTTCATGTTGTCGAGGAAGTAACGCGGGTTGCGCGTAAGCACCTCGACGTGTTCGTAGGCCAGCTTGTCGGCCTCGACCACAGCCTCGGCCTCGTCCTGCACCAGGATGATCTGGCCGTAGTCGGCCCAGGCCTTGCCCGCGATTTCGGCGGTGGGCAGCACGCCCAGCTGGCGTTCGATTTCGGCCGGCAGGGCTTCGGCCAATTGGGCCGAGGTGGTAATAAGCGCGGCGGGCGAGGTGTAGCCGTGCTCGGCCTGGCCAAGCAGGTCGGCGGCCACCATGCCGACCTCGGCGCTGTCGTCGGCGATGACGAGGATTTCGGTGGGCCCGGCGAACAGGTCGATGCCCACTCTGCCGAACAGCTGGCGCTTGGCCTCGGCCACGTAGGCGTTGCCCGGCCCCACCAGCATGTCGACCGGCGCGATGCTTTCAGTGCCGATGGCCATGGCGGCCACGGCCTGCACCCCGCCCAGAATATGGATTTCGTCGGCCCCGGCAAGCGCCATGGCCGCCACGGTTTCGGGGTGGGCCTTGCCGTCGGTGGGGGGCACACAGGCGACCACGCGCGGCACGCCCGCGACCTTGGCGGTGACGATGCTCATGTGGGCCGAAGCCACCATGGGGTACTTGCCCCCCGGCACGTAGCAGCCCACCGAGCTGACCGGGATGTGCTTGTGCCCCAGCGTGACGCCGGGCAGGGTTTCGACCTGCACGTCGTGCATGGAGGCGCGCTGCACCTGGGCAAAATTGCGGATCTGGGCCTGGGCGAAACGGATGTCGTCAAGCGTGGCCGGGTCGACCGAATCGACGATGGCCTGGATTTGCTTTTCATCGAGCCGGAAGGAAGGGGGCGACCATTTGTCGAATTTCTGCGAGTATTCGCGCACGGCCTGGTCGCCGCGCGCCTGGACGTCGGCCAGGATGGCCTCTACTGTTTGGCGAACCTGGGTGTCGAGTTCGGCGCTGGCCTGGGCGCTGAGGGTGTGTTTCAGGATGCGAGCCATGGGAGCCTCCTACTTGATTGCGATGGGATTGAGGGGCGAACCCACGGCGCGGGTAATGGGCAGCGGCGGCGCGGTGAACATGAACTCGTATACGCCGTCGGCGGCGCAGTCTTCGGCCAGGTCCTTGACATAAAAGATCTCGCCCATGCTGATGCCTATCATGGGTATGACCACCCAATGCCAGGGCTGGGTGCAGTCGTCGGTTTCGTTGGGGCGCACTTCGCAGCCCCAGGTGTCGGTGCAGATGGCGGCGATCTGCTTGTCGTAGATCCAGTTTGCCGTGTCGAAGGCCAGGCCCGGGGCCTCGCCGCCCGCATAGCCGCCCCATTCGCCCTGCTTCAGGCAGCGTTCCATATGGCCGGTGCGCACGATGACGAAGTCGCCGCGCCGCACCTGCACGCCCTGGGCCTTTTGCGTGGCCTCGAGGTCGTCGACCGAAATGGCCTGGCCGTCTTCAAGAGAGTCGACGCCCAGATGGCGGGCGACGTCGAGCAGCACGCCGCGGCCCACCATTTTTGCCTTGACCTTTTCAATGCCGTTCTTGTGGGCGCCGTCGCTGTCGACGAGGCGGGCGTCATAGCCGTTCCACATTTTTTCGCCGTAGAAGATGTGGCCCAGGCCGTCCCATTGCGTGCCGCACTGCAGGGGCATGGATACCGAGTCGTCGGCGTAGCGCAGCCCGCCGGCGTCTTGGTTGCCCGCGACGGCGTCGGTGCCGGTGGCCAGCATGGTGTGGATGGGGTTGTAGCGGTTGCCCCACAGGCCTTTTTGGGGGCCGTTGCGGTCGAACTCCAGCCCCAGCGAAAAGACGCTGCCCTTGCGCACCAGGCCCGCGGCCGCCTTGATGTCGTCGGGGCTGACATAGTTGAGCGTGCCGATCTCATCGTCGGGCCCCCACTTGCCCCAGTTGCAGCACCGCTTGGCGGTTTCATGGACGAGATCGATCTTGAATTTTTTTTCGTCGTAGCGATGGACCATGGCTTTGTCTCCTTTTTAATAATCAATCGATAATATATTTTATTTACCAGGGCCTCTCTAATACTATTTCTATATCGCTTAAGGCTTTATTTGCCTTTTTACTTATCGATTGATTATTTCGTACGGCTATTTTGGTGCGGGCATGGCAAATTCCGCGCCTTTTTCTATGCTTTCGGGCCAGCGCTGCATGATGCTTTTTTGCTTGGTGTAAAAGCGCACACCTTCTTCGCCATAGATGTGCATGTCGCCAAACAGCGATTTTTGCCAGCCGCCGAAGCCGTGCCAGGCCATGGGTACGGGAATGGGCACGTTGATGCCCACCATGCCGCACTGGATGCGCCGGCCGAACTCGCGCGCGATGTGGCCGTCGCGGGTGTAGCACGACACGCCGTTGCCGAACTCATGGTTGTTGACGAGCTCGACGGCCGACCCGAAGTCGGGCACGCGCACGCAGGCCAGCACGGGGCCGAACACTTCTTCTTTATAGATGCGCATAGTGGGCTTGACGTTGTCGAACAGGGTGCCTCCGGTGAAGAAGCCCTGTTCGTGGCCCGGCACGGTGTGGCCGCGGCCGTCGACGACAAGCGTGGCGCCTTCGTCGACGCCCGACTGGATGTAGCCCTCGATGCGTTCGAGCGCCTGGCGGGTAACGATGGGCCCCATTTCGGCTTGCGGGTCCATGCCGTTGCGCACGACAAGCGTTTTTGCCCTTTCGGCCAGCCTGGGGATGACGCGGTCTGCCGCCTCGCCGACCAGCACGGCCACGGAGATGGCCATGCAGCGCTCGCCGGCTGATCCGTAGGCCGCGCCGACCAGGGCATCGACCGCCTGGTCGAGGTCGGCGTCGGGCATGACGACCAGATGATTTTTTGCCCCCCCCAGCGCCTGCACCCGCTTGCCGAAATGGGCGGCCTGCTCGTAGATGTAGTGGGCGATGGGGGTGGAGCCTACGAAGCTGACCGCCTTGACGTCGGGGTGGGCCAGCAGGGCGTCGACCGATGTTTTATCGCCCTGCACCACATTCAGCACGCCGTCGGGCAGGCCGGCCTCTTTGAACAGGCGGGCAAGGTACAGCGATGTCGAGGGGTCGCGCTCGCTGGGCTTGAGGATGAAGCAGTTGCCGGCGGCGATGGCCACCGGGAACATCCAGCAGGGAACCATGCACGGGAAGTTGAAAGGGGTAATGCCGGCGACGACGCCCAGCGGCTGGCGCAGGGTCCAGTTGTCCATGCCCGAAGCGACCTGGTCGGTGTAGTCGCCCTTGAGCAGCTGCGGAATGCCGCAGGCGAATTCGATGACGTCGATGGCGCGCGAGACTTCGCCCTGCGCATCGCTGAACACCTTGCCGTGCTCGGCGGTGATGATGGCCGCCAGGGCGTCGCGATGCTGGTTCATCAGCTCGAGGAACTTGAACATAATGCGTGCGCGCCGCAGGGGCGAGGTATCGGCCCACTGGCCGAACGCGGCCTTGGCGCTGGCCACGGCCTGGTCGACATCTTTGGGCTCGGCAAGCACGACCTGGCGCGCGGCCACGCCCAGCGCGGGATTGAAGACATCTTGACGCCGCTGCGAGGCGCCGGATGTGGCTTGGCCGTTGATGAAGTGGCCGACGTCGGCGGTGTCGTTATAGGCTTGCATAGTGGATTCTCGAATTATTTTCAGGCGGCGTACGAATGGTCAGTGTACGGAGGCGGGCCGCCTTGCGATAGACCTGAACGCTGGATTCATTGTTCAATATATTGAATAATCTTGTGTATGAAAGACAAGAAAATAACTTCGCTGTGGTCCCACGTGCACTGGTTGGCGGTGCTGGCCGAGCAGGGCAGTTTTACCCGCGCGGCGGCCTCTTTGAACGTCAGCAAGGCGGCCATGAGCCAGCGCATCGCCGAGCTCGAGCAGGCCGCCGGCGTGCCGCTCGTGCGTCGCACGACCCGCAGCGTGCGCCTTACCGAAGCGGGGCAGCAACTGGCCGAGAACACGCGCGGCGCTTTCGGCCAGATCGCCGACAGCTTCGAGGCGGTGCGTGAACAGGCGGTCTCCCCGCAGGGCACATTGCGCCTCAGCGCTCCGGTGGCGTTGGCGCGCCAGCAGCTCGTGCCCCGCCTACCGGCCTTCCTGCGGGCCAATCCACGCATACGCATCGAGCTCGATCTTTCCGATCAGCTCAGCTCGCTCTCGGGCGAGGGCTTCGACCTGGCGATTCGCCACACCTCCACGCCGCCGGCCAATTACGTGGCCTGGGCCTTGTGCGGGGTGCGCTCGGTGCTGGTGGCCAGCCGTGCCTATCTCGACCGCCACGGTACCCCGGAACATCCTTCCGATCTGGCCGACCATGCCTGCCTGCATTATCCGCGCCGGCAAAGCACCACTGTGTGGACGTTCGAGTCGGCGGGCAGGTCGCGCGCGGGGCCGCGGCGCCATGTGGTGCCGGTGGGCGGACCTTTTGCGGTCAATAACAGCGAAGGGCTGCGCGAAGCGGCTCAGGCCGGCCTGGGCCTGACGATACTGCCTGATTTTTCCGCCCAGCAGGCGCTGGCCCGGGGCGAGCTGGTCCAGGTGCTGCCGGGGTGGTCTCCCGCCGGCGTGTTCGGCGACACGCTCTATGCCATCAGGCCCTATACCACCCATGTGCCCCGGGGCGTGCAGGTACTGGTGGCATACCTGCGCGAGGCGCTCAAAGCGGGTTTTTCGCCCGCGTAGAAGCGCGTGCCGTCGCGCCGCCCGCTCGGATCGGCGAGTTTGGCATGGTTTTTCAACGGGGCCAGTGCTGCTGCCCTTTTAGTGTCAACAGGCCCTAATCCAGCTGCAGGTAGCGCAGCGATACCGCCGTTTCCCGCATGAGGGGGCCCGGGTCGCGATAGCGCCGGGCCATTTCCCGGTCGTGTGCGGAGCGCGGGTCGGCCAGCATGCAGGCTCCCATGTTCCGGGCATGGCCGACGATCGACCTTCCGAAGCGGCCGCGTTCGGCCTGGTACCTGGCCAGTGCCTGGTGAATGCCGGCTTCGGAGCCCAGCGCTTCGGCCAGCTCGAGGGCGTCGTAGGCGGCTTTGGTGACCCCCATGCCCGAATGGGGGCGGGCGACGAATGCGGCGTCGCCCAATAGGGCGACCCGGCCCGCCACCATGCGTTCGCACTCCAGATCGAAAATCGGCTGGAAGAACAGCAGGGGCGTCTTGTGCACGACTTCCGCAAAGACGGGAGGCAGGGTGTCCGTGGCGGCCTTGCGCACTTCGTCCAGAATGCCGGGGCGGATGGCGGTGGGCGGTATGCCCCCCGCATGGTGCCTGCCGGAAGCGTCGGTCTGCAGGCGCCTGAGCTCGGTTTCTTCGTCCGCCGGCCGATACCACACAAAATTGATGCGCCGCGCGCCCTTTGAGGTGGCGTCGGCACGACCCGCCACAGGGTAGGTAAGCATCTGCTCATTGGGGGGCAGGTAAAAGGCAAAGCGCTCCATCAGCGCTTCATGGGCCTGGGGGCTGAGCTCGCTTTCTTCGACCAGGCCGCGCCAGGCGACATAGCCGGCATAGACGGGCTCGATGCCGGGCATGGCCAGGGCGCGGGTGGCGGAGCGTATGCCGTCGGCGCCCACCAGCAGGTCGCCCGTGGCTTGCGTGCCGTCTTCGAAAGTGGCGGTAACGCTATCGGCATCCTGTTCGATGCGCGCCAGCGCTTTGCCGCGATGGTAGTGCGTGGCCGGAAATGCATCTTCAAGAACCCCGAGCAGGCGGCTCCAGGCCGTAAGCAGTTGTTCGTAGGGCAGTTCGGCAATGCTGCGGCCCTGCCGATCGAAGGTGACCCGGCTGGGAATGCTGACGCCCAGTGTTTCGTCGACGATGGCGCCGGCCAGCTTCAGCGCATGCAGGAGTTCTTGGTGGGTGACGATGCCGGCGCCGCGATCGGAAAGCGGGCCGGGCACGCGTTCGTGGATTTCAGCCTGCCAGCCGGCCCGCAGCAGCAGGTTGCCCGCGAACAGGCCCCCCATCGAGCCGCCGATGATGATGGCCTTGCCTTTCTTTGCCTGTGAGGCCTGGTCCATGGGTTTGCCCCTTTTTTTTGCTTCTATTGTTGCGGTGATTGGCGTGCCGGGCCTTCGGAAGCAGGGTAGTTGAGCTCGATGGTGACGCCGCTTGGATCTTCCAGAAACAGCTGCAGAATGCTCAGCGAAGGAACATCGCGTTCCCGCCAGGCCAGCTTGTGTTTTTCGAGCCGGGCGCGCATGTCGTCCACCCCTGTCGCCAGGAAGGCCATGTGGTCCACGGCCCCGCCGCCGGTCATGGAGTCGGGGCTTCGGTCGCCCAGGTACTTGACCAGCCCTTCTTTGTCGTCGGGGTCGATGCCGATAAGGTGGACCACGCCGTTCGAAGAGGGATAGGGCTCTTCGTTGTAGAGCCAGTGGCCCGGAAAATCGAAGGGCGGCCGGAAGCCGGCCGTAAAGCCCATGATCCGGGTATAGAACTGCAGGGATGCATCCAGATCCAGGGTGCGGATCGAATAGTGGTCCAGGCGCTTGATGGGCATGGTGGTCTCCCGCTACGGT
>Ga0182735_1002348_pt1 | contig 11550 bp, 14 predicted proteins | sample eDN5th30CKraftMG_FD_128524 | JGI IMG/M metagenome (GOLD analysis project Ga0182735, IMG submission 128524) | Enriched Miracle-Growth compost microbial communities from Emeryville, California, USA - eDNA 5th pass 30_C Kraft MG (version 2) (version 2) ... | reverse complement strand
CGACCTGATCCACCGTCTCCCCGACCCGTCCGAAATTCGACAATCGATCGATCCAGCGCAGCAGCGTCACGATGATCAGAGCGATGATGCCGAGAGTGACGAAAAACAGCACGAGACGGCCGCTCGCGCCATAAGCGCCGGTGGACAGAGCGATGATGCTGACAAGGCTGAAAACGAAGGTGCCGATGAAGGTGGCGAGCGCACGTTGCGCCGTGCGGTCCTCCGCGAGCAGCCGCGTTGCGCGCGGCGTTGCGCCGGTGCCTGCAGATGCAAAAGCCTGCACCATCGTGGCGATGGAGAACGTCGTCACCGCAAGCATGCTGGAGGCCAGGATGCCCAGAATCCTGTCGACCGCCTCGGCGCCGATCTTGTTGGAGACATCGGCGGGAATCAACGGATCGATCAGCAAGGCACTCAACGCGGTGAGCACGCCGACGACGCTGTAGATCGCGACCGTGAACCACAGTTGCTTTCTGGCATCCTGAATTCGCCAGTACCAGCGCGTGAGCATCCTACCTCTGTTTCATCGCAGGCGCGCGGTAACGAACGCGCTTCAGGCCTACCATCGCAAATGCGAGCACGCCCGGCACCTCAGGACGGAACCGCCGAGCCACTTGCAAGCACGCGAAGACCACGCTTCAATGTTCCGGGGTATTTCATATGATAAAACGATGGCACGGCAAAATATCGGGCGCAACGCTGGCGGCGTCTATTGCTCTGGCCTGCCTCTCAGGCCCCGCCTACGCCGACCCCTGCGATGAGCTGGCCCGCTCGCTCGCCCGGCAGATCGACGGGCTTCAGGTGGGCAAGGCACGCGGCGGCATCATCTATCTGCAGCACACCGCCGCCACGCAGGCTTCGCTCGGCTGCGCCAGCCGCAACCGCCAGGGCGATTTCTACGCGGCGACCAACAAGAAGAAGCCTTCGGCGGAATTCACCGGCTTCGTCGCAAGCGCGGTCGCGCAGATTTTCACCATTCCGAAAAAGGATGCCTTGCGCGGCGTCAACCGATGCCTCGGGCGCATCGGCCTGTTGCGCGGCCGGGACATCAAGACCCGCTACCGCAAGCTCGACATCCATTGCGTCGGTACCAAAACCGGCACCAACGTCACGGTCTCGCGCGAGAAGGAATGATACAAGCCGCGTGCCGCTAGCCCCGCCGCGCCTTCTCGATGGCGGCCACGTCGATCTTCCGCATGGTCATCATCGCCTCGAACGCGCGTTTGGCCTCATCGCCGCCGGCGGCCATCGCATCCGTCAGCACGCGCGGCGTGATCTGCCACGACACGCCCCATTTGTCCTTGCACCAGCCGCATGCGCTTTCCTGACCGCCATTGCCGACGATGGCATTCCAGTAGCGGTCCGTTTCCGCCTGGTCGTCGGTCGCGATCTGGAACGAGAAGGCTTCGGTCTGCTTGAACGCGGTGCCGCCGTTGAGGCCGATGCACGACACACCGGCCACCTTGAACTCGACGGTGAGCACGTCGCCCTTCTTGCCGGACGGATAGTCGCTGGGCGCGCGATGAACGGCCGTCACCGCGCTATCGGGAAACGTCTCGGCATAAAACCGCGCGGCGGCTTCGGCGTCCTTGTCGTACCAGACGCAAATGGTGTTTTTCGCCATCGATTGTCTCCGTGTGTGCCCGCGCCCTTATTTATACTTCCCGTCCCGCTCCAGGATTTCGATCGAGATTCCCTCCGGCCCCTCGATGAACGCGATGCGGATGCCGGGACGCGGGGTATGAGGCTCCGCGCTGAAGCGGACGCCCTTCCCCTTCAGATATTCCGCGACCCGATCGACATCCTTCACATGAAGGCCGAAATGATCGAGGCCGCGATGCGGATGCGGCGGCGACGGCTTGTCGGTGCCGGGGGCTTGCAGCAGGAAGATTTTCTGGCCGCCGAGGATGACATCGATACGGTCGGGTGCGCGCACCGGCTCCGCCCCGAGCATGTCCGCGAACCACGCCGCCGCCGCATCCGGATCGGCAACGCGCAGATGGATGTGATCCCAGACTGCGGTGAACGGAACTTTCGGATTCTGCATCACACCCTCATCATGCCGCCAAGCAAAAGGCCGGGCTCGTCACCCGGCCTTACCACGAATGATCTGTTTCTGCTCAGGATGCCACGCAGCTTCGCACGAACAGGCGGCGCTGGCTCGGATGCACGTGGCGATCGATCGCCTGTTTCAGGCATTCGACCCGCGCTTCCGCCACGCACAATTGCATCCTGTCGCGCGCGTCGCGGTGCTTGAGATGCCTGGCGGCGATCTTCTGGCGGCAGGCATCGCGTTTGCTGACGCGAACCGCGGGCCTGGCGGACTTTTGCGCGCCGTCAGCCGGAACCGCGTAGGCGAGCTTTGTCGGCGGCTGCACCTCGGGCACCGAGGCGGTGTACTGGATCGGTGAGGTCTGGGCCAGCGCGGCATAGATCGAAACCGCGAGCAGCCCGGCATAGACCACAGGGGTGATGATGCGCATGGTGTCTCCGTCCTGAGAGCCGCGTGCTCGGCACACGCAATGCGGTTATCGGGCGAATCCGTTCATCCCACATTCACAATGAGTCATCATTGGGGCACTTTGCAAGGGTTCCAGACGGCGCCGCCCCTCACGTTCCGGTTATGCGGAGCGGCCGGCATATTCGTCGTCGGTGACCTTCTCCAGCCATTCGGCTGCGGAGCCGTTTTGCAGTTCCTGCATCGCCAGATGCACCATGCCGTTGGCCGGCGAGGCCCCGTGCCAATGCTTCTCGCCGGGCGGAATCCAGATCACGTCGCCCGGCTTGATGGTCTTGATCCGGTCGCCCTCGCATTGGATCAGCCCGCAACCGGACAGCACATACAATGTCTGCCCGAGCGGATGGGTGTGCCACGCCGTGCGCGCGCCGGGCTCGAAACTGACCTTCGCCACCTGCAATCGCGCAGGCGCGGGAGCCTGAATCATCGGGTCCATCCAGACCGTGCCGGTGAAATATTCCTCCGGCGGCCGCTTCGTCGGCACATCTCCGGGATGCGTGATCTTCATGCGAGTCTCCTGATGTATCGAGATAGCCTAGCACCCCGGCGAAGCGGTTCGCGACTGGTTATCGGTCGAGCGCGGGATAATGGCGGAAAATACCGTCGGTGTTGAACGGAATGCGCCGCCCGCTTTTCAGATAGGCCGCGATGTTGGGCCGTGCGCCGACGCGCTCATGCAGCGCGACAAGACGCGGAATTTTCCGCTCGAAGCGCTTCATGCGTTTCGGAAAAGCATAGCGCAGCCCGTCCACGATCTGGAACAGGGACAGATCGACATAACTGACGCGGCGTCCGTCGAGATAAGGCCCGCCGCCGCGCGCTGCGATGTTTTCGAAATAGCCGAGGAATTTAGGCACGCGCGCTTTCCAGAATTCTTCCGTGCGTCGCTTCGCCTGAGGACGCTGGTCTTCGTAATAGAACGTCGGCCCGAGCGGATGATGGGTGTCGTGAATCTCGACGACGAAATCCGAAATCGTGAGTTGCATCTGGTGCAAGCGCAGACGCCCGGCCTCGGATTTCGGCGCAAGACCGTGGCGCGGGCCGAGATAGAGCAGGATGTTGGCGACCTGCGCGATGACGAGCTTGTTCGCCTTCAGAAAAGGCGGCGCAAACGGCGGCGGGTCACACCGCCTGTTGTTCATCATCGCCATCATCCGCTTTTCGCCGCCCTTGCGGCGCGCGACATCGACATAGTCCGCGCCCGCCTCTTCCAGCGCGAGCCGGACGAATTCGCCGCGCCCTTGAATGGTCGGCCAGTAAAAGAGTTCGTATCGCATGCCCATGGCTCCGTTTCGTTGTCAGTCAACGATGCGGAACCGGGATTGTTCGGGGCCATGCGCCAATAAAAAAGACGCCGCGCGAAGGCGGCGTCTTTCGGTTTCATCGGGCTGCGATCTTTAGCTGACCTGCTGGATCGCCGACAATTCCCACTCGGTGCCGGGGCGGCGCACGAAGGTCCAGATCTCGGTGACCTCCTCCGGCGTATCGCTGCCCTCGACCACGCGACCGCTGGCGCGTTCGATGGTCTTGTCCACCAGCGAGAAGCGCATCGCCACCGTGGCGTATTCGGACGGGCCTTCGCGCCAGGCTTCGGCGAGGTCGCCCTGCAACAGCTTGACGTCCGTCACCTTGTTGACGACGCCGCGCGAGGCGTTCTCCGCGAGGTCCTGCGAGAAGTACGACACCATTTCGGGCGTCGCCAGCGTGTGCAGGCGATTGGTGTCCTCGTTCGACCATGCCTCCTGAATTTCGCTCAGGCGGCTCTCGAACGCTTCATAATCAGCCGGCGTGATCTCGAGCGGCGCGCTGCCGCCGCCGCCGAGGCCGAAGCCGGTGCGGGCATAAGTCTGCTGCTGGCCCGCGTTCGCCTGCGGCTGCGCGGTGCTGGCGTAGGCCGGCGCGTTGCGGCGCGCCCACCACGACATCGCAAGCCGCGCCAGGAAGAAGATCAGCGCGAGCTGGACCACGAAGCCGAGGATCGAGGCGAGACCACCAAGACCACCGAACAGGCCGTTGCCGAACAGCATGCCGAGCAGGCCCGCGCCGAGGAAGCCAGCGGCGAGGCCGCCGAGCAGGCCCGGACGGTTGAACATGCCACCCTTGTTGGCGGCGTTAACCGGCGCGGTCGACTGCGGCGTGATGGTCCGCTGCATCGGCTGGGTCGCGGTCGGCGCGGTGCGCGTGGTGGGCGGCGGCGCGAAGGTGCGGCTGCCGCGCGAACCCGAGCTGAAGCCGCGTCCGCCGCGGGCGTCGGCGCTCGATACAGAAGCCATCAACGGCATTCCCACCGCCAAGGCGATTGCGAGAACCTTGAACAAGGCGCGGATGCGCTGCGAAACGATCATGAACAATCCTCCATCCCCGGCATGGGGACGTCCTCCCCAAAATGGTGAATTCGCGCCAAAATGGAAGATGGAAACGGTGGCGTTTCCCTGCGTCTGTCAGTCGCGGCAACCGCCCTTGCCGCGTCAAAGGCGTCAGGCGTCCATCGTCTCCTTCACCGCGCCGACAAGCTGGCTCAGGGTGAAGGGCTTGGGCAGGAAGGCGAACTGCTCGCCGTCCGGCAGGCTTTTCTCGAACGCATCCTCGGCATAGCCGGAGACGAAGATGATTTTCAGCGACGGGTTGGTCTTGCGCATCGCCGCCAGCATGGTCGGGCCGTCCATTTCCGGCATCACCACGTCGGAGACGACGAGATCGACACTTCCGCCTTCCGCCTCCAGAGCCTCCAGCGCATCCAGGCCGTTCTCCGCCTCGATCACGGTGTAGCCGCGCGAACGCAGACCGCGCGCGTTCAGCGAACGCAGGCCGTCCTCGTCCTCGACCAGAAGGATGGTGCCCTGCCCGGTGAGATCGGCAGGCTTGGCCTTGGCGGCGACGGCCTCCGCGACCGGCGCGGGCGCGTCCGCATCCTTCTCGACGATGTGGCGCGGCAGGTAGATCGAGAACATCGTGCCCTGGCCGGGCGTCGAGTCGACATAGATGAAGCCGCCGGTCTGCTTGACGATGCCGTAGACGGTCGAGAGCCCGAGGCCGGTGCCCTTGCCGACTTCCTTGGTCGAGAAGAACGGTTCGAAGATCTTGTCCACGATCTCCGCCGTCATGCCGGTGCCGCTGTCGCCGACCTCGATGCGGACGTAATCCGCCGCAGGCATGCCCTTGGCCTGCAGCCGCGCGACATCCTGCGCGGACACATTGCTGGTCTTGACGGTAAGCTTGCCGCCTTCCGGCATCGCGTCGCGGGCGTTGACCGCGAGATTGACGATCACCTGCTCGAATTGCGAAACGTCGACCTTCACCGGCCACAGGTCGCGGCCGTGGATGACATCGAGCTTCACCTTCTCGCCGATCAGGCGCTTGAGCAGCATGGTGAGGTCGGACAGCGCATCGCCGAGGTCGAGCACCTGCGGGCGCAGCGTCTGGCGGCGCGAGAACGCAAGCAGCTGCCGCACCAGCGTGGCGGCGCGCGTGGCGTTCTGCTTGATCTGCATGATGTCCTGGAACGACGGATCGGTCGGCTTGTGCGCGTTCAGCAGGAAATCGTTCGCCATCATGATGGCGGAGAGCACGTTGTTGAAGTCATGGGCGATGCCGCCCGCGAGTTGTCCCACGGCCTGCATCTTCTGCGACTGCGCGAACTGGTTCTCCAGTTGCCGCTTCTCGGTGGTCTCCAGCAGATAGACGATGGCGACTTCCGCATCGCGCTCGTCATGTTCGACGGAGGTGACGAAGAACTGCCCCCAGCGGTCCTTGTCGCCGTCGAGCATCGCCTCGACCGGCGCAATGTCGCCCTGCCCCTCGGCGGCGCGGCCGATGATCGCCGTCACCTCGCCACGGTCGCGCTCGTGCACCACCGCGAAGATCGACTTGTTGGCGCTCGCCTGCGCCGAAAGGCCCTGCGTAAGTTTGGCGAAGCGCGCGTTGGCGCGGACGATCTGGCCGCTGCGGTCCACCGTGGCGATCGCCATCGGGGTATGGTCGAAGAAGCGCATGAAGCGCACTTCGGCGGCGCGCTGCGGATCGGCGTGTTCGTCGCGCGCGCGGTTGATGACCAGCGTGCGCGAGGCGCCGGGCACGCCGTCGGCGCCGAAGGCAAGCTTGTGATACAGCCGCGCGGGCATGGTCTTGCCGCTGCGCATCCGCAGATCGACGTCGAACACCTCGGTTTTGACTTCGCCGGGCTCGGGCGTGATCGAGGTCAGGAGCGCCGCGCCATCGCCCGACAGGATGTCGGTCAGCTTCAGCCCGCCGGAGCCGATCTCCGCCAGATCGTAGTCGAGCCAGTTGGACAACGTGGCGTTGACGTAAGCGAGATCGCCGCCCGGCGTCACCGAGAAGAACCCGCACGGCGCATGGTCGAGATATTCGATGGCGTGCTGGAGTTCCTGAAATACGTCCTCCTGCCGCTCGCGGTCGCGGGTGATGTCGGCGACCGACCACACCGCGTAACGGGATTCGCGCCGGCTATGGCCGAGCGGCTGCACCCGCATCCGCAGCCAGCGCGCGCCGCGCTCGGCATCCGGAATGCGGACCTCCTCCTGCTGGCGCTTGCCTTCCTTGGCCGCCTTCAACAGCCGGAACACCGCTTCGGAGACATCCGGATTACCGATGAACACCCGCTCGACCGGGCGGACCTCCTGCGCGCTCGCGGCACCCGTCAGCGCCAGATAGGCGGCGTTGGAATAGACCACGTGGCCGCGCGCGTCGGTCACCGCGAGGCCGTCGAAGGCGTTGTCCGCCATCGGCTTCATCAGCGGATTTTCGGCGACCCGGTCGGCGAACCGCACGATCCCCGCCGCGAACGCGAACAGCGTGAACAGGCCCACCATCGCCAGCAGCGACAACAGCCCGAGGATGAACGGCTGCGCCTGGCTGCGGCCGAGCACCATGAAGCCCACCGCGAGCGCCACCACCGCGACCGCGATCAGGAGCACGAGCGCGATGCTGCCGCCCCGCCTTGCCGGCTCGGCGGCGGATGCGAGATGATCCGGCTTGCCGGGGATCGGGTCTGCCTTCATCGGGTGCCGCCAAAGCGGGTTGAAGCGGGTTGCGACACGAAAAGTCCTGCTCTCTAGGCCCTCAGTGCCTGAATCGGGGTCCGCAATGCAAGCGCCACGTCGGTCCGGTCCTCAGTTTCGCCGCAGGCTGCGCTTGAGCTTCATGACGTAACCGATGACCTCGGCCACCGCGTGATAGTGTTCCACCGGAATTTCGTCGTCGATCTCGACGGAAGCATGGAGCGCGCGCGCCAGCGGCACGTTCTCCACCACCGGAATATCGTGGGCAGCCGCGACCTCGCGGATCTTGAACGCGATCAGATCGACGCCCTTGGCGACGCAGATCGGCGCGGGCATGCCGCGCTCGTATTTCAGCGCCACCGCGTAGTGGGTCGGGTTGGTGATGACGACGGACGCGGTCGGCACCGCGGCCATCATGCGCTTGCGCATCCGCGCCACGCGCAGCGCCCGGATACGGCCCTTGATATGGGGGTCGCCTTCGGACTGCTTGTACTCGTCCTTCACTTCCTGAAACGACATCTTCTGCCGCTCGAACCAGCTGCGGTACTGGAACAGATAGTCGAGCGTCGCGACGATCGCGAGCAGCGCCACCACCGTTCCCATCAGCTTGAGCGCCATCGAGCGCGTGAGATCCAGCATCAGGCTAGGCTCGATCCGCACCATGACATCGGCACGCTCGTGCTCGGGCCACATCACCACCGCCATCACGACGCCGAGCAGCACGACCTTGAACAGGCCCTTGGCGAAATTCGCCGCCGCCTGCTTGCCGAACAACCGCTTCGCGCCCGCCATCGGCGACAGCTTGCTGAATTTCGGCGTGATCGGATCGGCCGACCAGACCGGGCGATGCTGGACGAGATGGCTGGCGACGGCCGCGACGATCAGAAGCACGAACGGGATGCCGAGCGCCGCCAGCATCATGTATTCGAGCCGCCCCACCAGCAGCAGCAGGCTCGCCCCGTCGGTTTTCATCTGTCCTGCGTGTTCCAGCAGGTTCTTCAACGGCACGGTGAGGCTATTGGCGATCGAGCCGGAGAACGACGACATCACGAAGGTCGCGCCCGCGATCATGAACCAGGTGTTGACCTCGATGCTCTTGGCGACGTCGCCGCGTTTATGGGCGTCTTCGAGCCGTTTGGCCGTGGGGTCCTGTGTCTTGTCCTCGTCGCCCTCTTCCGCCACGGCCTATCCTCCGCCGCTCATCGGCGCGAGCTGAATCATCACGCCGCTGAAATAGTCGAGGAAGGTGGCCATCACGGCGACGAGGACGACGCCGAGCAGCAGGAAGCCCGCGAGGATCGAAAGCGGGACGCCGACGAAATAGACCTGCATCTGCGGCATCATCCGCGCCAGCAGGCCAAGGCCCAGATTGAACACCAGACCGAAGATGATGAACGGCGCGGACAGTTGCACGCCGATCTTGAACGCTTCCGTGAATGCCTTCGTCGCCAGCGCAGCGACGTCGCCGCTCGGCATCAGTTCGCCGGGCGAGAACAGCGTGTAGCTGTCGCTCAGCGCCGCCAGAACGAGATAATGCGTGTTGGTGGCGAAGATCAGCGCGATCGCGAGGATCATCAGAAAGTTCGCGACGATCACCGACTGCTGATCCTGGGTCGGATCGACCGCGGTGACGAATCCCAATCCGATCTGCTGGGCGATGATCGAGCCCGCCACCGAAAGTGCGGCGAGCGTGAAGCGCGCGGTCGCGCCGAGCACGACGCCGACGATGATCTCATGGACCATCAGCACCATCACAGCGGTCGTCGAGGACAAATCGACGTGATAGGCGTCGCGATGCAGCGGCAGCAGGATCAGCGTGAGCAGCAGCGCGATGCCGAGGCGCAGGCGGACCGGGACGCTGGCCTCGCCAAAGCCCGGCAACAGCATCATCATCGAACCGACGCGGGCGAAGACCAGCAGGAAGGTCGCCGCCAGAGCCGGCAGGAATGAGATGTCGATGCGCATGATCGCCGCATAGTTTGTCTTATCCGCCGATGATTCGCGACGAAATCCGCATCATGTGGCTGTGCATCGCGTCCGCCATGAACGGCAGCGCGATCAGGAGCGTGATGAACACCGCCAGAATCTTCGGCACGAACACCAGCGTCTGTTCCTGAATCTGCGTCAGCGCCTGCACCAGCGAGATGGCGACGCCGACAAGGAGGCCGACCACCAGCACCGGGGCTGCGACAAGCACGATGGTCCAGATCGAATCGCGCGCGACTTCCAGAACTTCGGGGCCGGTCATTGTCGGTATTCCTTGGGTGAGAGCGAAAAGACGCGCCGATCAGATCGGCATCCGCATGATGTCTTCGTAGGACTGGATCACCTTGTCGCGCACCGAGACGAGCGTGGACACCGCGACATCGGTTTCGGCGACCGCCGTCACCACGTCCATCACGTTGGCCTTGCCGGACGCCATCGCCACGGCCTGGGCGTCGGACTTGTGTCCGGCGTCGAGCACGCCGTTCATCGCCTCCTTGAGGACCGAACTGAACGAAGGACCGCCGCCGGTGCCGGCGATCTTCCCTGCTCCGCCGGAGCTTGTGGCGGAGTCCATGATGTGCGACAGGCTGGCATAGGCGTTGGCTGCGACTGAAGGTGTTGCCATGACTTTATCTTTCCCGATCAGGCCTTGAGAATGTCGAGGGTGCGCTGGATCATCCGGCGCGTCGCGCTGATGATGTTGAGGTTGGCTTCATAGGACCGCTGCGCCTCTCGCATGTCGGTCATTTCCACCAGCGAATTGACGTTCGGATATTTGACGTTGCCGTTGGCATCCGCCGCCGGGTTGCCCGGCTCGTGCTTGATGCGGAAGCTCGACGCGGTGTCGGTCTTGATCCGTCCGAGCGACACCACCTGCGCGTCGAGCGAGCGATCGAGCGCCGAGGTGAAGGTCGGCACCTTGCGCCGGTACGGATCGCCGCCCGCGGTGCTCGCGGTCGAATCCGCGTTGGCGATGTTCTCGGAGATCACCCGCATGCGGCCCGCCTGCGCGCGCAGGCCGGAGGTCGCGATGCTCATCGATCTGAGGAAGTCCATGTTTTCAGCCATGACGCCTCTCCTTGCCCTTAGCGTTTGCCGATGGCGGTTTTGATGAGATCGAGGCTCTTGGTGTAGAGCGAGGCGGCGGCGGCGTAGTCCATCTGGTTGGACGCCACCTTCAGCATCTCGTCCTCGATGTTGACGGCGTTGCCGGCGGGCCGCGTCTCGTAACCGCCGGGGTTGGAGCCGAACGCCTCGCTGACGCCCGCCGCCTGGATGTGGCTGGCGCTGGTGCGCACCATCGAAATTTCATGCATCCCTTTGACGCCGGTCTTGTCGAAACTCGGCTCGACCAGATCGCGCGGACGGAAGTTCGGCGTATCGGAGTTGGAGACGTTTTCGGCCAGCACGCGCTGGCGCTCCTGATGCCATTGCATCCTGGTCCGCAGCATCGACAACATCGGAAGATCGGTGATCGCCATGACGGCCTCCGCCGGGTGCGCTTCGGCGTCACGCCGCAGCTAGGCAGAATTTGCCGCGTGTATGGTTAACTAAGAGTTAAAATGGCCCACGGCGTTAACCTGTCGTGACCCGCCGCGCGCGCCCCACCCCGTTCATTTTCAACAGGAATGCGTGATAACGGCCGCTAAGTCCCTGATATTGTGGCCTTGAGGGTTGGGTTTGGCCGATTCCTGGTCTATGAAGAGCCGGTGTCTTCGGCCTTTTCGGCCGGGACAGATTAACGGATGGCGCGAAACTTCCGGCCCCGCGGGGCCGTTGTTCACGCCGGTCCCAAAACGATACCAGGCACGAAGCCGTCGGATTGCAAAGAGGACATACCGGATGTCGCAGATAGTATGGATTTTCTTCGCCATCCTGATCGTGCTGGCCCTGATCGGCGCCGCCGCCTATCTCGTGCGCCGCTTCGCCGGTCGCGGACTGGGATCGGGCAACAGCCGCGGGCGGATGCCCCGCCTCGCCGTGATCGACGCCGCCGCCGTCGATGGCCGCCGCCGCCTCGTGCTGGTG
>Ga0182735_1002346_pt1 | contig 11554 bp, 11 predicted proteins | sample eDN5th30CKraftMG_FD_128524 | JGI IMG/M metagenome (GOLD analysis project Ga0182735, IMG submission 128524) | Enriched Miracle-Growth compost microbial communities from Emeryville, California, USA - eDNA 5th pass 30_C Kraft MG (version 2) (version 2) ... | reverse complement strand
AGCCATTCTGTGGGACCGCATCAACATCGCCGAAGTGGTGGGCGTGCAGGTCATCAGCCTCGATGACGCCCCGCGCGGCTATCACGAGTTCGACGCCGGCGCGCCCCGGAAATTCGTGATCGATCCGCACAACCAGTTGGGGCATCTGCGCAAGGTCGCCTAGTCGGCCGACAATGGCAAGGCCGCCCATTCGGGCGGCCTTGATTCCATCTGTTGAAGGGACGACCTATTTAAACTGCTGATCGTCTCCCTGTTCATGGTGGTAGTCAATTACCTTTTCCATCATTTCGCAGAATAGGGCGGCTTCGGCGTTGGATAGCGGTTGCAGAAGCCGAAGTCGTACCGCTTCTGCGGCTTTTTCGACATCACGAAACAGCTTGGCGCCGTTGACTGTAGCGTTTAGTACCCTGACGCGCTTATCATAAGGCGAGACAGACCGCGTGACCAAGCCCTTGCGCGCGAGCCGATCAATGACTCCGACTATTGTTGTGCGATCAACCCCTACTAACTCGGCAGAGGACACCTGGTCAATATTTGGTTGATCGACGACTACGGCAAGTACGCCATATTGCACCGGAGTTAAATCGAACTTGGCCATCTCCTGAGAGAAAATACTGACGGAAACCTGTTGCAGCCTCCGCACTAGGTACCCAGGACGAAACCGAAGCACGTTCTCTTGCTGCGATCGAGCTACTTCAGTTTCTTCCCCGCTTGCTACTGGGGTGGGGCGCGTGCTCTTTCCGCCAGAAGCAGTAGATGTAGGCGCGGAGGCGTGCTTCTTATTTTCGATGCTCGAGTTGGTTCGCATTCTTTTCCAGTAAGTCTAGCGTACGGGTGTTATTGTCTGACGAAGGTTCTCTTGCGGTTACGGGAAATCAATACTTACCTTTCCACCCGCAACCCTCGATACACAACTGCAAAATGCTGCATTGGCTTCCCTTTGTTCTGCACTATAGAAAACGTCTCGATGGTCAATGGTGCCTTCTAGGCTGATCACCTCGACGGCGCACAAGCCGCACTCGCCTTTTCGGCAATTATATAGAGGCTCGACACCAACTCGCTCAAGCGCTTCCAGTAGTGTTTCGTTGTCTGAAACTTCCAGAGTTAGATCGAGTCGTGGAACTGTAACGCTGAAGGAGGCATTGGGAAACTCGCCGCCCACCGCAAAGGTTTCGAAACGCAGCGCGGTCGGATCGCGGCCAAGTTCAGTCCATATGGCCTTGACCGCGTTCAGCATGCCGACTGGGCCGCACATGTATAGCTCGGCGCTCACCGGAAGGTTGGAGACGATTCCTTTCAAGTCGAGGCGCGTGCCTTTGTCGTCCGCTGCGATATGGAGTCGAGAGTCCAGTAACGCATGTAGTTCATTGACGAACGGCATGCTTTTCTCACTTCGTCCGGCATAATAAAGGTTCGGTTGGTGATCGAGTTCTTCGAGTATTTCGATCATGCTGATCAACGGCGTGATGCCGATCCCTCCGGCCAAAAAGAAACGTGGCGCGTTGGTTGATAAGGACAGTGCAAAGTTGTTTGTCGGAGGAGAAATAAATAGTGTGTCACCCGGTTTCAAGGAATGCATGAAGGCGGAGCCGCCGCGTGAGGGTGTTGTGCGGCGAACTGCTATTTTGTAGATGTTGTCATTGCGCCAGCGGCCTACTAGCGAGTAGGACCGTACAAGCCCGTCAGGCAGATGGACCTGGATATGATCGCCGGGGCCATACGCGGGCAGGGCGCTGTCGGCAGCGGAAAATTCGATTTGGCATACATCGGGGCCTAGGAGTTTTGTGCTGGAAACTTGCGTTCTGATCAGGCTCTTCATTGCACGGCCTCACGGTGAAGATGGACAACAGATTCTGTGGCGCTCTTGCTTTTGACAAGGCCCTGCTCGGACTTGAGCATTTCATCGATTCGCCGCCGCGCCAGAAGGGCTCCGCCGTCGATATTAAGCGGATAAAATTCTCGTCCGGGGTTCTCGAGAATAGCCCTTTGTTGCAGTTCTAGAATGTGCTTGTCTTCGCCGAAGATGGTTCTGGCGCTTTCGCGCCAGTCTGTGGTCAGGCGCTGGCTTCTGAGTTCATAATTGCGCAAAAACGCCCAGTAGTAATTGCATGACGTTTCAGTTTCTGGGGTGGCTACATGCACGACGAAACCGGTGACTCCTTTGCTGCGGTCCCCCTCAGGAGCGCCTGTTCCCGTCGGGGCTACACCCACGTCAATCGTTACCGCGCTAGGTGCACGAAAGTTAATGATTTGCCATCGGTCAACCTTGACGTCGGCGAGTTGCTTGCGAAAGAAGGGGGGGGGATCGATGTCCAGCATCCATCGTGTCACGATCACTTTTTCATCATCTTGCGAAACGCGGAAGGGGGCTTCTGCGACGGCCGCATTCCCGATGGAACTGGCGTGTACGAAGGTTTCGTGGGTCAGGTCCATTAAGTTGTCGATTAGCAGCCGATAGTCGCACTCCAGGTGTGTGGTGCCTCCGTCACCCGCCCAGTCCGGATGGTCATTCTGGTAAAGATTAGGAATTCTGGCTGCATCGGCCAGTTGGGGGTCGCCTGGCCAAACCCACACGAAGCGGTGACGTTCAATTACCGGATAGCTATGTACGCATGCCGAGGGGTTGAGGGTTTCTTGCGAGGGCATGTGTACACATCGTCCCGCGCCATTGAACTCGAGTCCGTGATAGGGGCATGCGACATTGTCGCCATTGAGCTTGCCGGCTGAAAGCGGTACGAGGCGGTGCCAGCAGGCATCGTCCAGCGCCACGGCTGAGCCGTCCTGTTTGCGATACAAGACCATGCGCTTATTGCAAATCTGCCTTTGCAGTAAGTGTCGTCCTATCTGGTGATCCCAGCCAGCGATATACCATGCATTTAAAGGAAACATAGGTTTTCAAGCCTGCTGCTGCGTGTCGTCTTTCTCCTGTAAGACACGTTCTTCAGCGGGCGTATCTCCAAGAATATTGTGAGCGAAATTGGAGCTCGGTTGGCCCCAACCATATAGCGATAGCCGTTTGTGCCGATGATGGCAAGTGGATGTCACGAGGCTGTATGCACGGATCGGCGATCTGGTCTCCAGCTTATCAAACTGACTCCATAAAGTCCATAAAAAATAGTTTCTATACTGTTAAATATTCTATGAGAGGAAATGATCTTTTCTATCTGTAATTTATCTATAGATCGCAATTTTTTCCTATATAAATAGATGAGTAAGATCTATTTTTATGAGACATAAAGCGCTTTTATGCATAATCAGGAGAGATATAGTTGTTGCTATGCTGTAGAAATTCAGATAGCATTTATCGTACTTTGAATTGAGTGTTTTCAAGGGTGGATGGTAGGTTCGCAAGGTTTAAGAAGCCCGCGAGGTCTATAAAACAAGGAGATTAATGTGGCATTTCTAAGAAATACTTGGTACGTGGCGGCTTGGAGCAAAGATATAGGCCAATCATTGACGGCTAAGCGGTATTTGAATGAGCCGGTTCTGTTGTTTCGCAAAGAGAACGGCGACGTGGCCGCTCTGGCCGATCGCTGTCCCCATCGGTTCGCGCCACTGAGTTCAGGAAAGCGATGTGGCGACATTGTTCAGTGCGGCTACCACGGTTTGGAATTCAACGCCGAAGGCCGATGTGTGCGTAATCCCCATGGCGATCATCGCATTCCAAAGGCGGCGGTGGTCAAGACATATCCCGTAATCGATCGACATGCCCTAATCTGGATATGGATGGGCGATCCATCGCTTGCTGAACCTTCCCTCATTCCCGATATGAGTTTTCTCGCCGACAAAACGCGCGCCACTATGATCGGCAGCATGGTGATGAACGCTCACTACGAATTGCTGACCGACAATCTCATGGACCTCAGCCATGGCCAATACGTGCATGCGAGTTTTATCAAAGAAGCCGCCTTTGTGGACGGCACCAATACTGTTCTCCAAGAGGGCAACCGTGTACATAGCAATCAATGGGTGCCCAATGGCAGTCGAAACGCGATGTATGGTGACCGGGCAGGCAAAGCAGAGCTATACGATCAGTGGTGGGATATTCGGTGGGATCCACCGGGAGTCATGGTGTTGGACAGCGGTGTGACACTTGCCGGAACTCCCAGGGCCAACGGTGAACAGAACCTGAGCGGGCATATGGTCACCCCTGAGACGGATACCACCACGCATTATTTCTATTCCAATTCGCGTGATTATGAGGTCGACAATGAAGAGCTCAATGCGAAGGTCAGGCATTGGCAGGCTGTCGGCTTTCATGAGCAGGATCATCCGATGATCGAGTCCGTGCAGCGAAATATGGGCGAGACGGACCTATTAGCGATGAGTCCTGTGTTATTGGCACCCGATGCCGGAGCGGTTCGAGTTCGACGAGTACTGGCGAAATTGATTGAAGATGAGCAGGCCTGTGAGCAGAGGGTTGCGGCGACAGTCTGAGGCTGATGTTAGGCAACCAAGCACAATAGGGCGCACGGCCACCGGTGGTTCTGTCGGTGCCCCTTATCCGGGCATGGTTCTGTCAGTGCGGCGTGAGCGAGCTCTAGAGCGAGCAAGAAAACCATTCAAATAAGCAGACACTAGATAGATAACGCACGGATCACGTCATGAATGGACATCTAATAACTAGAGTTGGAGCCCTGCCCATACATTTACCGCTAGATGGTTTGTAGTTTCTCAAGATATACACCGGATGACCTCAATGCAGCGCCCAGAATGGAAATGAGCGCGAAGGCACCGGTATTGCGATACACCATAAAACAGCATTCAGGAGACAGACAATGAAAGTGCTTCAAGTTGGCGCAGCTGCGCTGATGGCCGCCTTCCTATCCGGCCAGGCCTTGGCCGATACTGTAAAGGTGGGCATCATAGCGCCATTTTCGGGCCCCTTCGCTCACTACGGAAAGTTGTTCAAGGACAGCGCCGAAGCCTACCTTAAACAGCAGCAAGGCAAGTTTGCGGGTCACGACATCCAGATCATCTACCGTGACAGTGGTGGTCCCAGCCCCGGAGTAGTCAGGAACGCCGCTCAAGAACTTATCGTCAATGACAAGGTTGATTATCTTGGCGGATTTGTGTTCACTCCCAACGCGATGGCTGTAGCGCCTTTGATTCAACAATCCAAGACGCCGGCGGTCATTTTCAATGCCGGCACCTCAATCATTACCACCAAGTCCGACTATTTCGTACGTACCTCATACACCCAAGCGCAAGTGACAGTGCCTTTGGCGAATTGGGCCCACGAGAAAGGTCTGAAAAAGGTCGTGACTGCCGTCATGGACTACGCACCGGGTGTCGATGGTGAAAAAACGTTTGACGCGGAGTTCACCAAGCTGGGCGGCGAGATCGTCGACCGCATTCGCATGCCCATGAGTACGAATGACTTTAGTCCGTTCGTACAGCGTATTAAGGCTTCGGGCGCTCAGGCTGCCTACGTCTTCTTGCCAGGAGGTCCGCCCAATCTAGGCTTTGTGAATGCCTATAACCAGAATGGCTTACGTGATGCCGGTATTGAGTTCCTTGGTACAGCAGAGACCGACGAGTTCGATCTGCAGAAATTCGGTGATGCTGCTCTGGGTCTGATGACTTCCTTCCATTATTCTGCGGCCCATGATTCCGACGTCAATCGTGAGTTCGCCAAGGCCATGAAAGAACAAGCAGCCGATGCCTTGTTCAATTACGCATCAGTTGGTGCTTACGACGGCATGCGAGTCATCCACAAGATGGTCGAGGCTACCGATGGCAAGAAAGACGGCGACAAGGCGATGAAAGCTATTCGAGGTTTTGAGTGGGAAAGCCCGCGTGGCCCGGTCAAGATAGACCCCGAAACCCGTCACATTACTCAGAACGTTTATCTGCGTAAAGTCGAGCGCGGTGCGGATGGCAAGCTTCAGAATACCGAAATAGAGAACTTCGGCCCTCAGGTTGACCATGGTCTTGAATGATTTTTTCCAACTGACTATAGGGGCCGACCGTGTCGCTGCTGAGTAATATCCTAATCGACGGCGTTGTCTATGGCATGGTGTTGTTCATCATCTCCGTCGGCCTGTCCGTGACAATGGGGTTGATGCGCTTCATCAACTTGTCTCATGGCGCTTTTGCAATGGCGGGCGGCTACGTGGCGGCCCTGCTCATCCGTGAGCAGGGCTTTGGGTTCGGTGCCGGTGTTGCACTAGCTCTGATGTTCACAATGGCATTGGCCGTCGTGCTGGAGACATTCGTCTTTCGGCATTTATACAAGAAGAGCGAGCTTCAGCAGGTACTTTTCACTATCGGCTTTACGTTCGCCTGTATTGCCACTGCCAACTTGTTCGCGGGGGCTTACATACAGACGTTGCCGTTACCAGAGTGGATGCAGGGTTCCGTCGCGCTTGGCGCGCGGACCCTGCCCAAGCAGAGAGTCGTTGTGGTGGCGACGGGAGGGTTCGTGGTATTGCTGTTGTGGCTACTCGTTGCACGCACGCGTTTTGGTATCTGGCTGCGTGCCTCGGTGGACAATGCGGGCATGTCGTCGTCCCTGGGCATCAATATCCGACTAGTCCAGTGTGCCACCTTCGCCACCGGAGCTGGCCTCGCGGCACTTGGCGGCGTACTGGGCGCTGAACTCATGCCGCTAGAGCCCTTCTACCCTCTTAAGTATCTCGTCCTCATGCTGGTGGTCGTTGCCGTCGGAGGTCTAGGCAGTATATCGGGTACGCTTTGTGCCGCATTGCTCCTGGGCATCATTGACACGGCTAGTCGCTATGTGGCTTCGGGGTTTGGGAATCTGTTCTTCTATGCCGCCATGGTGCTTCTGCTTTCCGTTCGCCCTCATGGAATTCTTCGGAGATGACCATGCAAGCTATTTCTGTATTACCGCGCATGACAAGTGCCCCTGAACGTTTTCCCTGGCACGTTTACGTCATAGGACTGGGTCTCATCTTTGGCCTGTATTGGCTTTTTCCCGGCAACATGCTGATCATGACACGCATCGCTATCATGGCGATCCTGGTTATGTCGCTTGATCTGCTTACGGGGTACGCCGGCCTGGCAACATTGGGCCATGCCGCGCTATATGGTGTTGGCGCATACGCGGCCGCGTTGTGCGCAAAGTTTCTTACAGGCGACCCCCTAGTAGGCTTGGTCGTGGCGGCCGGTGTCGGTGCGCTTCTGGCGCTGATATCAGGTGCCTTTCTCGTGCGCTATCAGGGGTTGACGTTCCTGATGCTGACAATCGCTGTCGTGGAGATCATGCATAACTTGGCCAACAAGATGCAGCATATCACGGGCGGCGACGATGGCCTGTCTGGCTTCACGATAGATCCCCTGTTCGGCACGTTTGAGTTCGATATCTTTGGCGTGACCGCATACTGGTATAGCGCCATAGCGCTTTTCTTATGTTATATGGTCTTGCGCCGGATCATGAACTCGCCCTTTGGTTTATGTTGCGAGGGCATACGCGAGAACCGCGACCGGATGAATGCCAATGGCACACGTATCTATCCCCAACTTCTGAAGCTATACGTCCTGTCAGGCGCATTTGCTGGTATTGCCGGCGGGCTTTCAGCTCAGATTACCCAGGTCGTAGGCCTGGACAGCATGGGGTTTACGCTTTCGGCCGAGGCGTTAGTTATGCTGGTGCTCGGAGGTACGGGCAACCTTATCGGAGCGATCCTTGGCACCGCCTTGTTTACGGGCATTCACCACTTTGCTGCGACAACCAACCCCTTTCACTGGCTCTTCGTAATCGGTGGCTTGTTGATGCTCGTTGTCTTCCTGCCCCAGGGCTTTGTTCAGAAGGCGGTAAATCGGCTAGGACGACGTGTTGTAACCAGCACAGCGGGGGTGGCGGCATGAGCGTGTTGCGCGTAGAGAATCTCAATAAGTCCTTCGGCGGTTTGAAGGTTACCGACAATGTGTCGCTGTCGCTCGAGGCGGGCGAGCGGCTTGCCCTGATCGGGCCCAACGGCGCAGGGAAGACTACGCTGGTCAACCAGATATCGGGATTCCTTGGCGCGGATGCCGGTGCCATTCATTTGCAGGATGATGACGTCACGCACTGGCCCGGTCACAAGCGCGTACGGCGCGGTTTGGTGCGTACCTTTCAGATCTCCAAGCTGGCCCAGACATTGTCGGCCATCGATCAGGTTGCGCTGGCTATTCATCAGCGTGATGGCTCCATCAACAATATGTGGCGTCGAAAGACTTCGTACAAGAAAGTATTGGATGAGGCCCATTCTATTTTGGATGCGCTGCAGTTGGGGCGGCTTGCGACAACTACACCGGCCGAGATGGCCTATGGCGACCAGCGTCTCGTCGAAGTGGCATTGGCGTTGGCTTTAAAACCGAGAGTGTTGCTGCTGGATGAACCCATGGCCGGCGTACCCAAGTCCGAAGCGCAGTTGGTCCTTGATGCGCTCGAGCGACTCCCCGCTGAATTGGCGGTGGTAATCATCGAGCACGACATGGACTTGGTATTCCGATTTGCGCATCGCATTTTGGTATTGGCCAATGGGGCGGTATTGGCAGCGGGCACCCCCAACGACATCCGTCGAAATGAAATTGTCCGTGCGGTCTATCTTGGAAAAGCGGGGCAGCTATGACGACATTGCTTGAGCTAGACGGTTTGGTGGCCGGTTATGGCCCTTTGACGGTGCTACATGAAGTGTCTTTTTCCATTCCTGTTGGCGCCCGCATGTGCCTGATCGGTCGCAACGGGGTGGGCAAGTCCACGCTGCTCAAGTCGATCATGGGTCTGACAGACCGGCGCAGCGGAGCGATCCGCTGGCAAGGTGGGGACGTCACGCGCTGCGGCACGGTCGAGCGCGCGCGCCTGGGCATCGGTTACGTGCCGCAGACGCGCGATATTTTTCCTTCGCTCAGTGTGGAAGAAAACCTGATCGCAGGCCTGCGCAACCGGCCCGTCTCCGCCATTGGCCGGGCCTACGAGTTGTTTCCGCGTCTTAAAGAGCGGCGCCATAACGGCGGTGCGCAGTTGTCGGGCGGAGAGCAGCAGATGCTGTCGGTTGCCCGCACACTGCTGGGCGGCCCGCAGTTGCTGCTGCTGGACGAGCCGCTGGAGGGACTGGCGCCCATCATCTGCGAAGAACTCATCGCCGCTTTTGACATGCTTAGCCGCGACGAGGAAGTGGCTGTCCTTCTTGTCGAGCAGAAAGTCCAGGAGGCGCTTGCCTTCACGGAGCAGGCCATTGTCCTGGATCATGGCTCGGTTGTGCATGCTGGCGCCAGCGCCGAACTGCTCCTAGATCCGGCCATCTTGGACAGATATATATCGGTGAGTCAGGTGCCAGTACATGAGCATTAACGTTCGGGTCTGAACAACCTGCATAACCCGTACTTGTTCCATGTAGCGAGATAGGAGTCGGTTTTGTTCAGATGCCCGGACACGGAATATGAGGACGGGGTCAATGGAAGCATCGACTTTTCGTCACATTATTAGTAGTGACTATCAGTGGAGTAGGAGTAGATCATGAAACCATTAGAAAAATGGAGCATGGCGTTGGCGTTGTCTGCTTGTGCAATGTCAGTACAGGCCCAGGAACCGGTGAAAATCGGCTTCATCGGCACCCTGTCCACGCCCGCGGGTTACCTGGGTGAAGACGAGCGTGACGCCTTCAACCTCGCCATTAAGCAAGAAGGCGGCAAGCTGGGTGGCGTGCCGGTTGAGCTTGTCGTCGAAGACGACGGCCTGAAACCTGCCACGGGCAAGCAAAGTGCCGAGAAAATGTTGCAGGAAGGGATACGCATTTTCACCGGCATCAACTTTTCCAATGTCCTGATGGCCGTGGTGCCGAGTGTCGTAAAAGAAGGAGGGTTTTATATCAGTCTGAATCCAGGGCCATCGACCTACGCTGGAAAAGGATGTAACAAGAACTTCTTCGCGGCGGCTTTCCAGAACGACTCGCACAGTGATACAGCGGCGATGGCGGCCAATGAGGTCGGCATCAAGAAGATCGTACTGGTCAGCTCAGCCTACCAAGCTGGGCGTGATTCGCTCAATGGCTTTAAGCGTGCCTTCAAGGGCGAGGTGCTGGCCGAGATCTACACCAAGCTGGACCAATCCGACTTCTCGGTTGAGTTGGCGCGCATTCGCTCTCTGAACCCTGACGGCGTGTTCCAATTCTTACCCGGCGGCAGCGGCATTAACTTTTCCAAGCAGTTCGCCAACTCGGGCCTGGGCAAGGACATCAAGATGGTCACGACCCTGGCCCTGGACGACCGAACGCTGGGCGCCATTGGCGATGCAGCCGAGGGCTACTACCTGAGCTCCCTGTGGACCATTCACGACGACAATGCTGCCAGCAAGGCCTTTGTCGAAGCATTCGAGAAAGAGTACAAGCGCCGGCCCACCTCGTACGCGGCAACGGCTTACGATACCGCGTTATTGATCGCCTCGGCGTTGAAAGTGTCAGGTGGGGATGTTGTGAATAATGCTGATGGTTTCCGCGAAGCGTTGCGCAACGCAGACTTCGAAAGCATTCGCGGCAAATTCAAATTGGACGGCAACCATTTCCCACGTCAGGACTGGCAACTGGTGCAGATTGTGCGAAATAACGCAGGCAAATTAGATTACCAGCCTATCAAGACCTTGGTGGAAGACCACGGCGACGTCTATGGGTCTGAGTGTCAAATGAACTAGTTCACTCTGAACGAAGCACATCCGCACGCCCGAAGAGACGAGGCCACCCTTTGTTTCAGGCCTCGTCCCGCGCCAACAAATACTGCATCGAGAAAAAAAGCTGCTCGGCTGATCGGCAATCATGGCTGTTCATTGCAGCCTGGCGGGGCCATGCCTCTTCTCCGCTTTCATGCATCAGCCTGTGATGCGCGTGAATCAGTCGGCGCAGGGGTGGGGCCAGCTGTTCGAGCATGCTGCACTCGGCATCGGAAAAATGCGGCGAGCCGGGGCGGCGGTAGAGGCTCAGGTAATAAGTTTGCCCATTCTTTTCAAAGATCAGGCTGCACTTGGCTCCAAAGCCGAGATATCGGCGAAGAGGGTCCGGCTGCGACGCCGCGCTGTTGTGCACCTCGGTGTGTGCCCCCTTGCCATTGTGCACCTCTGTGCTTGCCCCCTTGTCATTGCCGTATCGGGCAACCCGGTCGAAAAGCGGATCAAGCAGGAAGTACTTCCTGCAATAAAGCCGTGAAAGGCGCGCGGCCGCCTGTGGCGCAAGCAGGCTTCCGGTATTGAATATCGGTTCGAAGCCGCTGGATTCGTCCAGCGCGAACAGAGCAAGCTGATCGACATCCGCATACTTGCGCATTAATGCCAGCAGGGCTGTTGCAAAAGCGGGCTCGCCCAGCACGGCGGCCAGGCGACCCATTGACGAGCCTTCCAGCGCGGAATCTGCGCCGTCCATCGAATGTCGTGCCGTAATACCTTGGGCAAAAATTGACATGGCGTGCTGGGCTGACCTATTAGGGTTTGCGCGAGGTTCAGGAATCTTGACCAGATACTTAATATATTATCTAATTATCTAACATATTAACCATCATGAGAAGAGGGTGAGATGAGACAAACCTGGCGCGCGCTCTGCGCATCTACCGCCACCGTTGT
>Ga0182735_1002345_pt1 | contig 11562 bp, 10 predicted proteins | sample eDN5th30CKraftMG_FD_128524 | JGI IMG/M metagenome (GOLD analysis project Ga0182735, IMG submission 128524) | Enriched Miracle-Growth compost microbial communities from Emeryville, California, USA - eDNA 5th pass 30_C Kraft MG (version 2) (version 2) ... | reverse complement strand
CGGGCAAGCCCCGCCTCGGCGCCTGCGTCGCCGGCGTCGGCAAGTTCCTGTGCATCGGCCTCAACTATTCCGACCATGCCGCCGAGACCGGCGCTGCCGTGCCGTCCGAGCCGGTGGTGTTCATGAAGGCAAGCTCGGCCGTCGTCGGTCCCAATGACGACGTGCTGATCCCGCGCGGTTCCGAAAAGACCGACTGGGAGGTGGAACTGGGCGTGGTCATCGGCCGTACGGCGAAATACGTCTCCGAGGCCGACGCGCTCGATCATGTCGCCGGCTATTGCGTGTCGCACGACGTCTCGGAGCGCGCCTTCCAGATCGAGCGGCAGGGGCAGTGGACCAAGGGCAAGTCGTGCGACACCTTCGGGCCGATCGGGCCGTGGCTGGTGACGAAGGACGAGATCGCCGACCCGCAGGATTTGAAGATGTGGCTGACGGTGAACGGCGAGATGATGCAGGACGGCTCGTCGAAGACGATGGTCTACGGCGTGGCGCATCTGGTGTCGTATCTGAGCCAGTTCATGAGCCTGCACCCGGGCGACGTCATCTCGACGGGGACGCCGCCCGGCGTCGGGCTCGGCATGAAGCCGCCGCGCTACCTCAAGGCCGGCGACATCGTCGAACTCGGCATCGAGGGCCTGGGAACGCAGAAGCAGACTTTCCGCGCGGACGCGTAGCTGCCCACAGCCACCGGCGAGGCCTGGATTCCAGGTCTCGCAAAGCTTCGCCGGATGACGCCCTTCTACGCTAGCTGAGCGTCTTGCCTTCGGCATCAAAACGGTAGGTCCGGCCGGGTTGCGGCGTGGCGTAGAGCGTGGCGCCCGCCTCGGCATCGTAGACCCCGAACAGCCGCACCGTGATCAGCCCCGCCTTCTCGCAATCGAGGTAAAGGTTGGTGTCGGCGCCAAGGTGCTCGGCGTGGACGACGGTGCCCTTCCAGTCGCCCCTGGCCGGATCGACCGAGATGTGCTCCGGGCGCACGCCGACGGTCTTGACGCTCTCGCCGAGCCGCGCGCCGTCGATGAAGTTCATCTTCGGCGAGCCGATGAAGCCGGCGACGAATTCGTTGGCCGGGGAGTTGTAGAGCTCCATCGGCCTGCCGATCTGCTCGATGCGGCCCGCGTTCAGCACCACGATCTTGTCGGCCAGCGTCATCGCCTCGACCTGGTCGTGGGTGACGTAGATCATCGTTGCCTTGAGCCGCCGGTGCAGTTGCGCGATTTCCAGCCGCGTATTGACGCGCAGGGCGGCGTCGAGATTGGACAGCGGCTCGTCGAACAGGAACAGCTTCGGCTCGCGCACGACGGCGCGGCCGATGGCGACGCGCTGGCGCTGGCCGCCGGAAAGCTCGGCCGGCCGCCGGTCGAGATAGGGCTTCAGCGACAGCATGACGGAGGCTGCGTCGATGCGCTTGTCGATCTCGGCGCCGGGCGTGCCGATCTGCTTCAGGCCCAGCCCCATATTGTTCTTCACCGTCAGGTGCGGGTAGAGCGCATAGGTCTGGAACACCATGGCGATGCCGCGCTTGGCCGGCGGGATGGTGGTGACATCCTGCCCGTCGATGACGACACGGCCGGAAGTCGAATCCTCCAGCCCGGCGATGACGCGCAGCAAGGTGGACTTGCCGCAGCCGGAAGGGCCGACGAAGACGACGAATTCGCCGTCCGACACGTCGAGGTCGATGCCTTTCAGCACCTCGACCGGCCCGAAAGCCTTCTTCACATTCTCTATGTTCAGCGAGCCCACGGCATGTTCCTATAGTTTGACGGCGGCGCCGGTGCGCACGCTTTCATCGGCGGCGAGGCAGACGGCGAGCGAGCGCACCGCATCGTCCATGTGGCGTGTGAGGTCGATATCCTCACGGATGGCCTTGAGCAGGTAGGCCTGCTCGCGGTCGCACAGTTCCTGGTGGCCGGGCTCGCCCTGCATGGAAAGGAGTTCGTCGGCCTTCAGGAACTTGCCGTCCGCCCCGGTGGCGGCGCTGTGCAGGCGGATGGTCGAGGTTTTCGTGTGGGTGTCGATGTCGTCCGATTTGGCGCCCTCCGCCATCACGATGGAGACGCAGCCCTTGGGCGAGATCACGTCCTTCACGAAGAAGGCGGTTTCGGAAATCATCGGCCCCCAGCCGGCCTCGTACCAGCCGACCGAGCCGTCGTCGAACAGCACCTGCAGGTGGCCGTAATTGTACATGTCGGGGCCGACCTCGTCGGAGAGCCGCACGCCCATGCCGCGCACCTCGACCGGCCTGGCGTCGGTGATCTGCAGCATCACGTCGAGATAGTGCACGCCGCAATCGACGATGGGCGACATGGTCCGCATCAACTGCTTGTGCGTCTCCCAGGTCGGGCCCGACGACTGCTGGTTGAGGTTCATGCGGAACACGTAGGGCCCGCCGAGCTTGCGCGCTTCGGCGATCAGCCGCATCCACGACGGGTGATGGCGCAGGATGTAGCCGATCACCAGCTTCCTGCCGTTGGCCTTCGCCGCGTCGACCACGCGCTGCGCGTCCGCCACCGTGGTTGCCAGCGGCTTTTCCACGAACACGTGGCACCCGGCCTCCATCGCCCGCACCGCGTAGTCGGCGTGGCTGTCTGAATAGGTAGCGATGCAGGCCACGTCCGGTTTCTCGTCGGCAAGCGCGTCCTCGAACGAGCGGCGGATTTCGAGGCCGGCAAGCGGGCCGGGCAGGGGCACGTCGGAACGGTTGACGAGTGCCGCGATCCGGAAGCCCGGATTGGTCGCGTAGGCCAGCGCGTGGCTGCGGCCCATGTTGCCGAGGCCGGCGACGACGACGCGCAGGGGCGTTTCGAGACTCATTTCACCGCTCCTGCCGTGATGCCGCGGATCAGTTGCCGCGAGAAGATGAAGTAGAGGATCATGACCGGCAGGATGGCGAGCGACAGCGCCGCCAGCACCGCATTCCAGTTGGTCACGTACTGGCCGAGGAACAACTGCGCGCCGAGCGTCACCGTCTTGGTGCTTTCGGCCGGCGCCAGGATCAGCGGGAACCACAGGTCGTTCCAGATCGGGATCATGGTGAAGACGGCGACGGTGGCGAGCGAGGGCCGCACCAGCGGCAGCACCAGCCGGAAGAAGATCCGGTACTCGGACAGCCCGTCGATGCGCCCGGCGTTCTTCAGGTCGTCGGAAACCAGCTTCATGAACTCCGACAGGATGAAGATGGCGAGCGGCAGGCCCTGCGCCGTGTAGACGAGGACCAGCGCCGTCAGCGTGTTGACCAGCCCGCTCGCCACCATCAGCTGCAGGATGGCGACGGTGGCGAGCCGGATCGGGATCATGATGCCGAGCGCGAGGTAAAGGCCCATCAGGGAATTGCCGCGGAAACGGTATTCCGACAGCGCGAAAGCGGCCATCGCCCCGAACAGCAGCACCAGGAACAGCGACACCACAGTCACCACGATGCTGTTCCAGAAATAGAGCGGGAAATTGCCCTGCGAGAGCACCGTGGCGTAGCCGATGAGGTCGAAGGTCTGCGGCCCCGGCAGCGAAAGCGGCGTCTTGAAGATGGCGTTTCGCGACTTCATCGAATTGATGATGATGACCAGCACCGGAAACAGCGCGATCGCGGTATAGGCGATCAGCACCGCATGGGCGGCAACGGTGCGCGGCAGCGAATTGGTGGCGCGGCTCATGCCATCCCCCTCAGAACTGGTAGCGCCGCAGGCGCGTCTGGATGCCGAACAGGTAGATGCAGACGCCGACCAGGATGATGAGGAACATCATGGTGGCGATGGTGGCGCCCATGTTCGGGTCGCCGATCTGCAGCTGGAAGCCGAAGAAGGCGCGGTAGAGGAAGGTGCCGAGGATGTCGGTGGAATAGTTCGGCCCGGCGAGCGCCCCCTGCGCCGAGTAGATCAGGTCGAAGGCATTGAAATTGCCGACGAAGGTCAGGATCGAGATGATGCCGATCGACGGCAGGATCAGCGGCAGCTTGATCTTCCAGAACTGCGACATCCCGGTGACGCCGTCGCATTCGGCGGCCTCGATCACCTCGTCGGGAATGGTGAGCAGCGCGGCGTAGATCAGCATCATCGGGATGCCGACGAATTGCCACACCGAAATCAGCGCCAGCGTGGTCAAGGCGTAGGCTTCCTTGCCGAGCCATGGCGTGAACAGGCTTTTGAGGCCGATCAGGTCGAGCAGGTTGGGGGCGACCCCCCACAGCGGCGACAGGATCAGCTTCCAGGCGAAGCCGACGATGACGAAGGAAAGGATGGTCGGCACGAAGATCGCCGTGCGGTAGAAGGCCGAGAAGCGCAGCTTGGGGCTGGCGAGCAGCGCCGCCAGGACGACGCCGATCGGGTTCTGCACCAGCATGTGGACGATGAAGAACCAGGTATTGTTCTTGAGCGCGTTCCAGAAGCCCGCCGACCAGCGCGGATCGCCGAACAGGGTGCGGAAATTGTCGAGGCCGACGAAGGTCTGCGCCTGGTCGACGCTGCGGAACAGCGCGAGTTGCAGCGTGCCGAACAGCGGCAGGATCATGATCGCGGTGTAGATCAGCACCGCCGGCGCCAGGAATACGGCGATATGCCAGCGGATCGGCCGTTTCGCTTCTGTCATCGGACGTGATCCATCCCCTCTGGACCTTTTGGAACCAGTATAGCTTTCGCGCGCCATTTGGCGACAGTTTCCCGAAAACGGGTACGAGCCGGACCCGCCCCTCAGAGGGAGAGGCATGAAGATAACCGGGATTGCGAGACTTTTTCCGGGCGAGGCAGGGGAGCGTGGAAGCGTCCCCCGGCCTCGCCTCAGGAACCTGCCGACCCCCTTCCAGCCGGGAGAGGGTCGGGGTCAGCCCTTACTTGGCGGGCTTGTACCAGCTGTCGAGGCCGTCCTGCAGCTTCTTGGCCGCGGCCTCGGGCGTTTCGGTGCCGTTGATGACGTTGGCCGATTCCACCCAGGTCTCGTTCTCGAGGTTCGGCGTGCCGCGCGACAGGATCTGGTAGGTCGAGCGGATCGTCGACTTGCACTTGTCGCGCCAGGAGACGAATTCCTGCGCCAGCGGGTCTTCCATCTTCACCGGCGTCGAGTTCAGGCTGAAGAAGCCCGGCAGCGCGTTGGCGTAGATGGTGGCGAACTCCGGCGAAGCGACCCAGGACAGGAACGTCTTGGCCTGGTCCGCGTGCTTGGAGGCGGCGTTGAGGCCCATGCCGATGTCGGTGTGGTCGGAGATGTAGCAGGTGTCGCCGGCCTTCTTCACCGGCGGCGGGAAGGCGCCCATCTTGAAGTCGACCTGGGCGTTGAACACCGAGATTTCCCACGAGCCGGCCGGGTAGATGGCGGCGCGGCCGAGCGTGAACAGGTTCTGGCTGTCGGGATAGGTCTGCGCCTCGAAGCCGTCGCCGAGATAGGGCTTCCACTTGGCCAGCGTCGCGAAGGGCTCGACCCACTGCGGGTCGGTCAGCTTCTGCTCGCCCTTGAGCAGCGCCAGGCGGCCTTCCTCGCCGTGCCAGTAGTTGGGGCCGATGTTCTGGTAGCCCATGGTGGCGGCTTCCCAAAGGTCCTTGGTGCCCATGGCCATCGGGGTGTAGGTGCCGTCTTCCTTGATCTTGTCGAGCGCGGCGAAGAACTCGTCCTCGGTGGCCGGCGGCGTGATGCCGAGCTTGTCGAAGGCGTCCTTGTTGTAGATGAAGCCGTGGATGACGGAGGCCATCGGTACGCAGAAGGTGGCCTTGCCGTCGTCGGTGGTCCAGGCGGACTTGGCGACATCGGAGAAGTTCTCCATGCCGGGCAGGGTGGTGAGGTCGGCGAGCTTGCCCTTGTTGTAGAGGTCGAGCGAGGCGTCGAACGGACGGCAGCTGACGAGGTCGCCCGCCGATCCGGCGTCGAGCTTGGCGTTGAGGGCGGCGTTGTATTCGGTCGGAGCCGATGGCGCGAAGACGACCTTGATGCCGGGGTTCTTGGCCTCGAAGGCGGGGATCAGCTTTTCCTGCCAGATCTGGCTGTCGTCGTTGCGCCAGCTTTCGATGGTCAGCGTCACGTCCTCGGCAAAGGCTGCGCCGGTGGTCGCCAGCATGCTGGAACCGAGCAGCAATGCCGTCAGCAATTTGGATGTCATGGTAAGTCTCCCTGTTGACCTTTTTCAGGCTTGGTTTGACGAGAAGGGCGGCTGATGCCGCCTGTTCCCCTCGATGACGGAAAGGGCCGGCCGCAGCTTCTGGCCTGTCCCTTCCAGTATCTTCTCGGCGGCCTCGGCGCTGTCGGCGCCGGCGGCAAGCAGCACGGCCACCTTCACCGCGCCGCCGCTCCGGTCGAGCAGCCTGCGGGCCTCGTCGCCGTCGCGGCCGGTGATGGCGGAAACGATGCGGGCCGCGCGCTCGCGCAGCTTGGCGTTGTCAGCGTGGAGATTGACCATGTAGCCGTCATGGACATGGCCGAGATGGATGGCCGCCAGCGTCGACAGCATGTTGAGGGCGATCTTCTGCGCCGTGCCGGCGCCCATCCGCGTCGAGCCGGCGATGACTTCCGGCGGCGTCTCCAGCAGGATGGCGGTGCCCGCCTGCGCAAGCAACGGCGTCGCGGAATTGTTGGCGATGGCGACGGTTGCCGCGCCGCGGCTGTTGGCTTCCTGCAGCGCCCGCACCGCGTAAGGCGTGGTGCCGCTGGCCGAGACGGCGATCAGGCAGTCGCCGGGGCCGAGCTTGGCCTGGGCGACGGCTTGCGAGGCTTCCTCGGTGTCGTCTTCCGGCCCGCCGGCCAGCGTTTTGAAGGCCTCGTCGCCGCCCGCGATCAGGACCTTGATGCGCTCTCGCTCAATGCCGAAGGTGCCGGGCAGTTCGAGGGCGTCGGCCAGCGCCATCAGGCCGGAACTGCCGGCCGCCGCATAGGCGAGCGTGCCGCCGTTACGAAGTTTTTCGGCGATGACTTCCGCGGCTGCGGCGATGGCGGGGATGGCGGCGCGTACGCTGGAGGCCGCCTCGACCTGTGCGCCGGCCAGCGAGGAAAGGATAGCGTCCGGGGGCTGGATATCCAGTCCTCCCGCGTTCTGGTGCAGCGCTTCGGTGCGCATTTCGCTCATCCAGTTTCCTCCTTCTGGTGACAATACCAAAAAAATACCACTTGTCTACGGGCATTAACGAATTCTTACGGGTGGAAATCTGGGTATGACAGAATAGCGTTTGTTTACAGGGATATACGAGATTAATTTTCCCGGAAGCTGATTGGCTCTTGGCTACTGGTATTTTATTGGTATTATAACGATGAGAGGAGATGCCGTGGTGGATTTCGTACTTGGCATTGATGGCGGCGGCACCAGTTGCAGGGCGGCGGTTGCCCGTGCCGACGGCGTTGTCCTTGGCCGCGCCAAGGCCGGCGCCGCCAATATCCGCACCGATCTCACGGGCGCGCGCACCAGCATCGTCGAGGCGGCCCGGCGGGCGTTCGCCGAGGCCGGCCAGGATCCCGATCTCGTTTCGCGAACGCCGGCCGTGCTGGGCCTGGCCGGCGCCAATGTCGGCACCTATCGCCAGCAGTTGCAGGCGATCCTGCCGTTCAGCCGGAGCCGGGTCGAGACCGACGCCGAGATCGCGCTGGAAGGCGCGGTCGGGGCGGGGGACGGGGCAATGGCCATTCTCGGCACCGGTTCGGCCTATATGGTTCGCAAGGGCGGAAAATCCCGCGCCATCGGCGGCTGGGGGTTCCAGGTCGGCGACCAGGGCAGCGGCGCGCGCGTCGGGCGCGACCTGCTCGAACAGACATTGCTGGCATATGACGGCATCCGCGAGGCATCGCCGCTGACGCGCGAAATGCTGGCCGTGTTCCGCGACCGGCCAGAGGACGTGGTGGAGTTCACCACCAACGCCAAGCCCGGCGATTTCGGCGGCTTTGCGCCGAAGGTCTTCGACTATGCCCAGAAAGGCGATGCCGTGGCGGTCTGGATCGTCAACAGGGCGGTTGCCGATGTCGAGGCCGCGCTCGGCGCGCTCGACCTTTCCGACGATGCGCCGCTGTGCCTGCTCGGCGGGCTGGCGCCGCTCTATGCGCCGCGCCTTTCGCAACGGTTTCGCGGGCTGTTGCGCGAGCCGCTGGGCGACGCCCTTTCGGGCGCGGTGCGCATGGCGGCGCGCGCATTCGCGAGCCCCCAGGGGGGCGGCAACTCATGATCGAGGACGCCGGCCAGATATTCTCGACCTTCAAGCAGACCGCGCAGGGTGGCGCGCCGCTTTACCTGCAATTGAAGAAAAGCATCGAGGACGCAGTCAACCGCGGCCTGATCGGGCCGGGCGATGCTCTGCCTTCCGAACGCGACATCGCACTCAAGGCCGACATATCGCGGGTCACCGTGCGCAAGGCCGTGCAGGACCTGGTCAAGGGCGGGGTACTCGTGCAGCGCCACGGCTCCGGCACTTTCGTCGCACCACGCATGGAGCGCGTGGAGCAATCGCTGTCGCGGCTGACCTCCTTTACAGAGGACATGGCGCGGCGCGGTATGAGCGTGCGCTCGCAGTGGCTCGACCGCGGGCTTTATGCGCCCTCGCCGGAAGAGATGATGGTTCTCGGCCTGTCCTCGAACGAACTGGTGGCGCGGGTGGCGCGCCTGCGCATCGCCAACGACACGCCGCTGGCGATCGAACGCGCCGCCCTTTCGGCGCGCGTCCTGCCGGATCCCGCTGCCGTCGCGGCCTCGCTTTATGCTACACTGCAGACCGGCGGCAACCGGCCGGTGCGGGCCGTGCAGCGCATTTCGGCGGCCAATCTCGGCGAGGAGGATTCCCGCCTGCTCGAAGTGGCGCCCGGCGTGGCCGGCCTCCACATCGAACGCATTTCCTACCTTGCCAGCGGCAAGGTCATCGAGTTCACCCGCTCGATCTACCGTGGCGACGCCTATGACTTCGTCGCCGAGTTGAGATTGTCGGAGCCGGGCAACATTGGAGACAGGCCTTGAGCGCATCCGCTACCCACATGCGTCGCGAGATCGAGGAAATCCCGGAGGCGGTCGCACGCCTGCTCGACCGTTCCACGGCAGCGCTGGGCGAGGCGGGCCGCGGCATCCGTGAACGCGACCCGCGCTTCGTCGTCACCGTGGCGCGCGGTTCCTCCGACCATGCGGCAACCTTCATGAAGTACGCCGTCGAACTGACGGCGGGCCTCGCCGTCGCCTCGGTCGGCCCGTCGGTCGCTTCAATCTACGGCACCGATCTCAAGCTTGGCGGCGCGGCCTGCCTTGCGATCTCGCAGTCGGGCAAGAGTCCGGACATCGTCGCGCTGACCGAGACCGCCCGTGCCGGCGGGGCGTTGACGATCGCGCTCACCAACACGGCGTCCTCGCCGTTGGCGCAGGCCTCGGACTATGCCATCGACATCCAGGCCGGGCCGGAGCGCAGCGTGGCGGCGACCAAGTCGTTCGTCAATTCGGCGGTGGCCGGCCTTGCCCTGATGGCGCACTGCACCGGCGATGCGGCGCTTCTGCAGGCGCTGGCGAACTTGCCCGGGCAACTGGAAAAGGCCATCCACTGCGACTGGTCGCCGTTCGCTGAAACCTTGCCCGAGGCTCCGTCGCTTTTCGTGCTCGGTCGCGGCCCCTCGCAGGCCATCGCCAACGAGGCGGCGCTGAAGTTCAAGGAAGTCTGCCGCCTGCACGCAGAGGCCTACAGCGCCGCCGAAGTCATCCACGGGCCGATGGCGCTGGTCGGCCCCGGTTTCCCGGTTCTGGCGCTTGCCGCGCGCGATGCCGCAGAAGCCTCCGTCGTGGCGGCCGCGGACGGGCTTGCCGGCAAGGGTGCCTCGGCCTTCGTCACCGCCGATGCCGTCGGCGAGGCGCAGGCGCTGCCGTTCGTGGCGACCGGGCACCCGCTCACCGACCCACTGCCGCTCATCGTGTCGTTCTACGCCTTCGTCGAGGCCTATGCCCGCAGCCGCGGCCTCGACCCCGATACGCCGCCTTTCCTCAACAAGGTCACGGAAACCCGATGAGCGCGATGCTGGCCCTCACCGGCGCGCGCATCTTCGACGGCGATGCGTGGCATGACGATTCGGCGCTGCTTTTGCGCGATGGCCTCGTCGAAGGCATCGTGCCGGCGACGGCGGCCCCCGCCGATGCGGAAAGCGTCGATACCGGCGGCGGCATCCTCGCGCCCGGCTTCATCGACCTGCAGGTCAATGGCGGCGGCGGCGTCATGCTCAACGATCATCCGGACGTCGCGACGATCGAGACGATCTGCCGGGCGCATGCGCCCTTCGGCACCACCGCGCTGTTGCCGACGCTGATCACCGACACGCCCGAGATCACGGCGGCGGCGCTCGCGGCGGGAGCCGAGGTCGCGCGGAAAAAGGTGCCGGGCTTCCTCGGCCTGCATCTGGAGGGGCCGCATCTGTCGCTGGCGCGCAAGGGCGCGCATGATCCGAAGCTGATCCGGCCGATGACCGATGCCGACGAGGCCGCCCTGATCGCGGCGCGTGCCGACATGCCGGCGCTGTTGACCACGGTCGCCCCGGAATCTGTCACCCGGCAGCGCGTTTCCGTACTCGCCGGCGCCGGCCTCGTCGTCAGCCTCGGCCATTCCGATACCGATTATGCGACGGCAGGGACCTTTGCCGATGCCGGCGCGACGGTCGTCACCCATCTTTTCAACGCCATGAGCCAGGTCAGCAACCGCGCGCCGGGCCTGGCGGGCGCGGCGATCGACAGCGGCAGGCTGTTTGCCGGGCTGATCGCCGACGGCATCCACGTCCATCCGGCGGTGATGGGTATCGCGCTGCGCGCCAAGCAGGGGCCGGCGCGGATTTTCCTGGTGACCGATGCCATGGCGACGATCGGCACCGACATGACCTCGTTCACGCTGAACGGGCGCACCGTCCACCGCCGCGACGGTCGGCTGACGCTCGATGACGGCACGCTGGCCGGCGCCGACCTCGACATGATCTCGGCGGTGCGCTTCGTCCATCGCCGGATCGGCCTCGATCTCGGCGAGGCGCTGCGCATGGCGTCCGCCTATCCGGCCGCAGCGATCGGCCAGGCGCACCGGCTCGGCCGGCTGGCCAAGGGAATGGCGGCAAACATCGTCGGCCTCGACGGCGACCTCGGCGTGACCGGCGTCTGGATCGACGGCGAGAAGATTTTCGCCGCCACCGGCTAAAGCAGGTCCAAGAAGGAATTCCTTTTTCTCGCACTGCGCACCCCCACCCCTAACCCCTCCCCACAAGGGGGAGGGGAAGCTGAAAGCGCTGAGCCAAGTCCCCTCCCCCTTGTGGGAAGGGGTTAGGGGTGGGGGTAATAAAGCCCGCGACGCGAGCAAATTCCTTGGGGCGACTGTTCCGAGGGCGACGCTTCACACCGCCGCGTCGGCGGCGTCGCGGATGGCGGACATGTTCTTGCGATAGGCCTCGACGCCGTCGCCCTTGAACACTGCCGCGCCGGCCACCAGGACATCGGCGCCGGCCGCCGCGACCAGCGGCGCGGTTTGCGGCGAGATGCCGCCGTCGACCTGGATGCGGATCGGCCGCTCGCCGATCATCGCCTTCACCCGGCGGATTTTTTCCAGCGTCGCCGGAATGAACGCCTGCCCGCCGAAGCCGGGGTTGACCGTCATGACCAGGATGAGG
>Ga0182735_1002343_pt1 | contig 11564 bp, 10 predicted proteins | sample eDN5th30CKraftMG_FD_128524 | JGI IMG/M metagenome (GOLD analysis project Ga0182735, IMG submission 128524) | Enriched Miracle-Growth compost microbial communities from Emeryville, California, USA - eDNA 5th pass 30_C Kraft MG (version 2) (version 2) ... | reverse complement strand
GTGCAGGGGCCGGGAATGGTGGCCTTCACCATGCGGTCGGTGTTCTTGCGCACGACCTCGACCGCGTGCTTCTCGATCGGATACTTGCGCTTGATCGCGCCATAGACGCGCGGCACGGGAATGAGCTTGCCGAAACGGTTGGGCGCCTGCCCGGGCTTGTCGACGTCGACGCCCTCGAGCCCCTCGGCGAAGTGGTTGGAATAGCTCTCGCGGCTCTGCTCGCCGTCGGAGATGATGTCGAGCCCGGCGCGCTCCTGGTCGTGCACGGCGAGGATGGTGGCGTCGTCTTGGGCCTGCCGGCGCAGATCGCCGGAGATGCGCCACAAGTGGTCGGTGCGGGTGCGGACCACCGATTTGACGAGCTCCGGCCGGTCGATCAGCCACTCGGGTTGCGGATAGGACCCGACAAGGGTGGTGGGCAGCAGCACGGAACCGTTGGGCACGCAAATCACTCCCGATATGTGTTGGGCTTCTCGCGGCCCTCCATTGCTGCAAGGGACCGCCGAGCCGGTATGAATTTATCCCAACCCGCGCCCGGCGTTGCAAGCCGCGCGTGATTATTCCCCGCGTGCCCTCAGGGAATTGAACGGCGGTGGGCGGCTATTTCGCCAGCAGATCGTAGAGCCATGCGGAGACCGCAAACGCCTCTGCGTCACGGTCGGCATAGCCGATGAACTGCAGGCCGAGCGGCAGTCCCTCCGCCTGCAGCACCGGCAGCGACAGCGCCGGCGTGCCCCACAGCGAGGCCGGCACGGCGAACGCCGGATTGCCGGTCGAGGTTATGCCGACCGGCGCCGCGCCGGAGGCCGTCAGCGTGATGCAGCCGTCGCAGGTCGATGCGAGCGCGTTGTAGTCGGCGCGGATCTCCTCGCGCTCGATCAGCGCCGTGCGGTAGTCCTCGATCGTCATCGTCCCGGCGATCTTGAAGCGGTCGCGCGAGGACTGCGACATCTGCTCGATGCCGCGCTCGGCGAGCGAGTGCATGAACCAGCGCATCTCCCAGTCGCTGAACTTGAGCGAGAACGCCATCGCGTCGGCGATGTCGGCCTCGACGGCGTCGATGCTGGCGTGGCTGCGCCGGTCGATCACCTCGACGCCGGCCGCCTTGATCTTCTCCATCGCCGCGCCGAGCGCGCGCCGCGCCTCCTCGGTCGCCGTCGGCCACCCCGCCGTCTCCACGAACGCGAGGCGCGCGGGCTTCTTCGCCGCCGGCAGCCGGTCCGGCCCGGCGATGCCGGGATAGCCCGGATCGCCGCCGGCGCGCTTCACGATCTCGCAGGCGACCTGCCAGGTGTCGGCGAGCGTCGCCGCGATGATCGCGGTACAGCTCTGGCTCTGCGGATCGTGGCTGCCGGTGCGATTGATGCCGTGAACGCTCGGCTTGTAGCCGAAGGCGCCGCAGTAGCTCGCCGGGCGCAGTCCCGAGCCGATGACCTGCGTGCCGAGCGCCGCGGTGACGATGCCGGCGGCGACGGCCGCGGCCGAGCCGCTCGAGGAGCCGCCGGGCGTGCGCGCGAGGTCGAGCGGGTTGCGCGTCGAATGGAACGGGTGCGACATCGCGAACTCGGTGGTCGTGGTCTTGCCGAGGATGATCGCGCCCGCGGCCCGCAGCGCCGCGACCGACGCCGAATCCTTCCGCGAGGTCCAGCCCTTCATCAGCGGCGAGCCCATCTCGGTCGGCATGTCCGCGGTCTCGATGATGTCCTTGATGCCGACCGGCATGCCGTCGATCGGCGAGAGCGGCTTGCCGGCGGCCCAGCGCTCGCTCGAGCGGTCGGCGGCGGCGCGCGCGCCATCGAGATTGAGCGTCACGAAGGCGGCAATCTTCGGCTCCCAGAGGTCCAGCGTCTCCAGGCAGCGGTCGAGGAACTTGCGCGGCGTGTCGGCGCCGGCGCGGAACTTTTCGGTGGCTTCGAGGAACGGGCGGACCGAGGGCTTCATGCTTCACCTTGATGACGGGCGCGGAAATCCGCGCGAGCCTGCAAACCGGAAACCTACATACACGGTCGCGAACATGCGATGGGGCATGACTGTAATGCGCCGCTCCCGCCGCGGTCGAGGCTGGCGGTTTGAACGGCCCGGCTGTAAGAAGCGACCTCCCAGACAGAGGACGCTACGCCCATGCAATACCGGCAACTCGGCTCTTCGGACCTCAAGCTTTCGGTACTCGGCCTCGGCTGCAACAACTTCGGCGGGCGTGCCGATCTGGAAGCCACCCGCCGCATCGTCCATCACGCCATCGATGCCGGCATCAATCATTTCGACACCGCCGACGTCTATGGCGGGGAGGGCCGGTCCGAGGACTATATCGGGCAGGTGCTGGGCGACAAGCGCAAGCAGGTCGTCATCGCCACCAAGTTCGGCCTGCCGTTCGACGCCGCCGGCACGATGAAGGGCGGCTCGCGCAAATACGCGATGCAGGCCGTCGAGGCGAGCCTGAAGCGGCTGCGCACCGACTACATCGACCTTTATTACCTGCACAAGCCGGACCCGAGCGTGCCGATCGAGGAGACCCTCGGCGCGCTCGACGATCTCAGGAAGCAGGGCAAGATCCGCTGGTACGCGAACTCCAACATGGAGGCTTCGCAGATCGAGGCCGCCGACGCGGCGGCCAAGCAGAACGGCCTGCAGCCTTTCGTCGCGGCGCAGGACGAGTTGAGCCTCATCAAGCGTGGGACCGAACGCGAGCGCATCCCGGCGATGGTGCGGCACAACCTCGCCTTCATTCCCTATTTTCCGCTCGCGAGCGGACTCCTCACCGGCAAGTACAGGCGCAACGCCCCGATGCCGCAGGGGACACGGCTCGTCGGCAAGAACCGTCTCTCCGACGTGTTCATGAACGACCAGAATCTCGATCTGGTCTATCGGATCGGCGATTTCTGCGAGCAGCGCGGCCTGGCGATGCTGGACGTGGCCTTCGCCTGGCTGCTGGCGAAGCCCTACGTGACGAGCGTCATCGCCGGCGCGGTCAAGACCGACCAGATCGATGCCAATGCGCGGGCAACCGATGCGAAGCTTTCGGCTTCTGACCTCGCGGAACTCGACCGGATCACGCTCGAGGCCGTGCAGTCGCAGCCCCATTAACGCTGTCGTTTAACGCTGCCCTGGGGTCGCGCCCTGGGGTCGCGCCCGGACGATTTGCCGCGCGGCAATTAACGCAAGCCGCAGGCCGGCCTTGATCGCGGGTGCCGTGACCACCTACGAATCCGGGTACGCTCGACCGTCGCCCATGGCGGCCCGGCCGTGGCATTCCGGCAGCAGGCAGGCAGCACCTATGAAGCTCAACCTTTCGGGTTTTCGTCCTTTCCGGCTTCCGCTGGCGGGCATGGCGCTGCTTGCCATGGGTTGCGCGGCGGCGGCGGAGGTGCCGTGCCGCACCTCCGGCTCGTTCGAGAGCTGGCTCGCCGGGGTCAAGAAGGAGGCGCGGGCGCAGGGCATCTCCGCCGCCGCCATCGCCCAGGCCGAGCCCTACATGACCTACGAGCAGAAGATCGTGAACATCGACCGCGGCCAGCGCGTGTTCGCGCTCACCTTCATCGATTTTGCCAACCGCATCATCCCGCCCAGCCGGATCGCCGCCGGCGAGGCGCAGATGAAGCGGCACGCCGCTACCTTCGCGCGCGCGGAAAAGGAATTCGGCGTGCCGGCATCGGTCATCACCGCGTTCTGGGGCCTCGAGAGCGATTACGGCTCCAACATGGGCAACGACAACTCGATCCGCTCGATCACCACGCTGGCCTACGACTGCCGGCGGGCGGAGATGTTCCGCGAGCATCTGTTCAACGCGCTGCGCCTCATCCAGCGCGGCGACCTCAAGCCTTCCGAGATGATCGGCTCATGGGCGGGCGAGCTCGGCCAGTCACAGATGATGCCGACCGAATATCTCAAATACGCGGTCGATTACGACAAGGACGGCCACCGCAACCTGCTGCGCAGCGTCGATGACGTGATCGGCTCGACCGGGAACTATCTCGTGCATCTCGGCTGGAAACGCGGCGAGCCGTGGCTGCAGGAAGTGAAGATGCCGAGAAACTTCCCGTGGAAGGAGACCGGCCTCGACGTCAAGCATACGCGCAGCGAGTACGCCAGGCTCGGCGTCCGCTATGTCGACGGACGGCCGCTGCCGAACGGCAACATGCAGACCTCGATCCTGATGCCGATGGGCCATCTCGGCCCGGCCTTCATCGTCTATGACAATTTCCAGGTCTATCTGACGTGGAACAACTCGCTCGTCTATTCGACCTCCGCCGCCTATTTCGCCACCCGGCTCGACGGCGCGCCGCCGATGCAGAAGCCTTCGGCGCCGATCCCTTCGGTGACGCCGGAACAGGCGAAGGAGATTCAGGAACTGCTGACCAAGGCCGGCTACGACGTCGGCGGCATCGACGGCAAGCTCGGGCTTGCCTCGCGCGGCGCGGTCAAGGCGATGCAGCTCAAGCTCGGCATGCCGGCGGATTCCTACGCGACGCCGGAACTGCTGGAGCGCTTGAAGGCCGGGAAGTAATTTTCTAACGGAATCGCCGGGACATAGGCGAGCGAAGCGACGCCGTCCTCCGGACGGCTTTGCCCGGCGATGGCGTCGGAATGAAACAGCTTCCGTATGGAATCAGCGCAGGATCTTCTGCGCTTCCGCGAAGATTTCGTCGAACGAGAAGCGCCGCGGCGTGATGCGCTGCTGATAGGCATATTCCGCGATCAGCTCGACGCCCGGCCGCACCGCCTCGAAGCCATGGGGGGCGGTGTTCGGCTCGCCCGGCTTCGGCGGATTGGCTTCCTTCGCTTTCACCAGCGTGTCGTAGACCGACTTGACCGCCGCGGGATTGGTTTTGGCGAGATGTTCGGTGACGCAGACCATGTGGTTGATCGGCACGCACTTGTGCTTCTCGTACCACTTCATCGCTTCGACATGCGGATTCTCGATCACGGTGTCGAGCCGCGGATCGTCCGGCAGATCCGCGCCGTAGATCACCGCGTCGACCTCGCCGCCCAGCAGCATGTCGAGCAGGTTGTGCTCCATGCCGATGCGCTTGAGCTCCGGTGGGTCCTTGTATTCTAGCACGTGCGCGCCTTCCTGCACCGTCCAGCTCGCCTTGTTGAGGTCGACGCCATAGTCGTTCTGGAAGATGCCGCGGATCCAGACGCCGGTGGTCTGCGTGTAGGAGCGCACGCCGAGCCGCTTGCTGGGCAGGTCCTTCGGCGTGATCTTGCCGCGTTCCTTCGAGTAGACCATCGTGTTGTGCTGGAACCGGCCCATCATCACGATCGGCAGCAGGACGATGGGCTTGTCGTAGCTCTTGGCCAGCAGGTAGGTGACGATGGCCATCTCGCTGACGTCGAATTTCTGCTCGCGCGCCATCGGCGCGAAGGCGCGGTTGACCGGCTTGATCTCCTCGAACTGGAACGTCACGCCGGGGGCGGTCATGTCGCCCGTCTTGAGCGGCGTCGTGTAGGGATAGTTAGCCAGCGCGGTGCGCAGCGTCGTCGTTTCGGCCATGATGCGTCCTCACCTTGCTGCCGGCTCGCCGCCGGCCCGCCTCGACCGGGCGTTGCGGCCCCGCGCAGGCGCCGCGACACGCGATCCCATGTCGGCGGCGATTTTTTTATATGCTTTGATGCGCCGCGGCCAGCACAGATTCCGTCTGCCCCGCATGCAGGGAAGAAAACGCAGGCCCCACATCGCGGCGATCGCCGCCCAACGCCGCGAAAGCGGAAAGTGGTGGAAGATTGTCGCTTCAGCTAATATCAAGGGAAGCCGACGGCTGCCGTTTGCCGGCACGGCGCGGCCAACGTTTCGGAAACGCATGGATCAAGGACGCACATGGCCACTGGGGAAACGAACGCACCGCCGATCTGGGATTTCGTGCTCGGCTATTATCGCCAGCAGGGCGTTTCGGAGGCCGCCATCGCGCTGCAGGATTCCGCCGGCGTCGATGTCAACATGATCCTGTTTCTGATGTGGCTCGCGGCGCGGAAGCATACGCTTGCGGCGGAGGACGTCGGGGCCGTTAGAGACAGGTCGATCGGCTGGCAGCACAACGTCGTGGTGCCCATCCGTAACGTCCGCCGCCTGCTGAAGGAGAATGCGCCGCTGGTCGAGCAGGAACTCGCGCTCGCCTTCCGCAAGAAGGTGCAGGCGCTGGAGCTCGAGGGCGAGCAGTTGCAGCTCAATGCCATGGCGGCGCTGCCGCTGAAGACGGCGCAGGCGGTTTCGCCGGAGGCCGCGGCACGCGAGAATCTCGCGGCGTTCCAGCGCGCGAGCGGCAAGACCTTTCCGCAGGGCGCGGTGGACGGCTTCGTCAATGCGCTGAAAGCGATGACCGATGGCAAGTAAGGCCGGGGAGCCCCGCCGCCTGGTCGTCGGTATCTCGGGAGCTTCGGGCGTCATCTACGGCGTCCGCATGCTCGAGATGCTGCGCCGGGAGAACATCGAGACCCATCTCGTGATGAGCAAGTCGGCCGAGATGACGCTCGCCTACGAGACCGATTTCAAGCCGAAGGACGTCAAGGCGCTGGCTTCGGTCGCGCATCCGGTGGGCGACATCGGCGCGTCGATCTCGTCCGGCTCGTTCCGGACGATGGGCATGGTGATCGTGCCGTGCTCGATCCGCACCATGAGCGAGATCGCCACCGGCGTCACCTCGTCGCTGGTCTCGCGCGCCGCCGACGTGGTGCTCAAGGAGAAGCGCCGGCTGGTGCTCGCCGTGCGCGAGACGCCGCTGCACGGCGGCCATCTGCGCACGATGGTGACGCTGTCGGACATGGGCGCGGTGCTGGCGCCGATCGTGCCCGCGTTCTACTCGAAACCCAAGACCGTGGACGACATCATCAATCACACGGTCGGCAGGCTGCTCGATTTCTTCGGTGTCGAGACCGGCGTGCGGCGCTGGCAGGGCGGCCCCGAGGAATAGGTTCGAGCGGCAGGGCAACTCTGCCGTACAGGCGGCGACCATATTCTTCCTCTCGCGAGGAGAGCGGGTGAAATCCCATGCGAGGAACGCGGCGAAGTCGAGGTGAGGGTTGATCGCGCGCGCCGCCGCTCTACGATGCCTGCCTTTCCAGTGACGCCCCGGAGTGCCTGCCGTGCCCATCGTTGAAACGCGCCGCGACGGCGACATCGCCGTCATCGTCATCGACAATCCGCCGGTCAATGCGCAGAACAACGCCGTGCGGAGCGGGCTGCGCGAAGCGCTGCTCGCGGCCGGCGGGGATGCGTCGGTGAAGGGCGCGGTGCTCACCTGCGCCGGCAGGACCTTCGTCGCCGGCTCCGACATCGCCGAATTCGGCAGGACGGCGCAGCAGCCGACCACCATCGAGGTCATCGATGCGATGGAGGCGCTCGGCAAGCCGCTGGTCGCCGCCCTTTTCGGTACGCCGATGGGCGGCGGGCTCGAACTCGCGCTCGGCTGCCATTTCCGCATTGCCGATGCGAATACCAAGGCGGCGCTGCCGGAGATCAAGCTCGGGCTGATCCCCGGCGCCGGCGGCACGCAGCGCCTCCCGCGGCTCGCCGGCATGGAGCAAGCGGCGGCGATGGTTCTCTCGGGTGATCCCATCGGGGCGAAGGAGGCGCTCGCCTGCGGCCTCATCGACGAGATTTTCGAGGGCGATCCCATCGCTGCCGGCGTCGCGTTTGCGAGGAAAGTGATTGCCGCGAAGCGCCCGCTGGTGCTCGCGCGCGACCGCGAGGAAAAGCTTGCGCCCTGGAAGGGCGACCGCAGGAAGCTCGACGAACTGCTGGCTTCGTCCGTCAAGCGCGGCCGGGGCGGGCCGAAGGCGCCGCCGCTCGCCATCACGGCGCTGCGCAACGCCGCCGATCTTCCGGTCGCGGAAGCGCTGCAGCGCGAGCGGGAGATGTTCCTCCAACTCGTCGATTCGCCGGAATCGGCGGCGCTGCGCCACATCTTCTTCGCCGAGCGCAATGCCGCGAGGGTCGAGGGCGTGCCGCGCGACATCAAGGGCCGGGAGGTCGGATCGGTCGCGGTGGTCGGCGCCGGCACCATGGGCGGCGGCATCGCCATGTCGTTCGCCAATGCCGGCATTCCGGTGACGCTGATCGACGCCACGCAGGAGGCGCTCGATCGCGGCCTTGGCGTCATCGCGAAGAATTACAGGATCAGCGCCGGTCGCGGCGGCATGAGCGAGGCCGATGTCGAAAAGCGTCTCGGCCTCATCACGGGCGCCACCGATCTCGCCGCCGCCGCCGATGCCGACCTCGTCATCGAGGCGGTGTTCGAGGAGATGGGACTGAAGCAGGAGATTTTCGGCAAGCTCGACAGGATCGCCAAGCCCGGCGCGATCCTCGCCTCCAACACGTCCTATCTCGACGTCAACGTCATCGCGGAAGCGACCAAGCGCCCGCAGGATGTGCTCGGGCTGCACTTCTTCTCGCCCGCCAACGTGATGCGGCTGATGGAAACGGTGCGCGGCGCGAAGACCTCGCCGGAGGTGCTTGCGACTTCGCTCGCCGTCGGCCGCAAGATCGGCAAGATGCCGGTGGTGGTCGGCGTCGGCCCCGGCTTCGTCGGCAACCGCATGCTGCGGCTGCGCGGCATCGAGGCCGAGCGCGTGCTGCTCGAAGGCGCGCTGCCCTACGAGCTCGACGCCGCGACGGTGCAGTTCGGCTTCGCCATGGGTCCGCTCGCGGTCGGCGACATGGGCGGCCTCGATATCGGCTTCCGATCGCGCAAGGCTTCCGGCCTGAAGGCGCCGATCGCCGACCAGATCTGCGAGATGGGCCGCTTCGGGCAGAAGACGGGACGCGGCTATTATATCTACGAGCAGGGCTCGCGCACGCCCAAGCGCGATCCGGAGATCGAGGCGCTGATCGTCGCCACCTCGAAGAAGATGGGCATCGAGCGCCGCCATTTCGAGCCGATGGAAATCGTCGAGCGCCTGCTGTTCCCGATGATCAACGAGGGCGCGCGCATCCTCGAGGAGAAGATCGCGCAGAACGCCGGCGATATCGACGTGATCTGGATTCACGGCTACGGCTTCCCGGCCTGGCGCGGCGGTCCGATGTTCTATGCCAATACGGTCGGCCTCGATTACGTCGCGCGGCGGCTCACGGAATTCGCCAGGCAGGCCGGCGACGAGCGGCACAATCCCGCGCCGCTGCTGGCGCGCCTCGCCGCCGAAGGGAAGAAGTTCGAGTGACAGGCATCCCGGAATGAGATCGGCGATCCTGACCGCTGCCGGTCTTCTCGGCAGTTTCGCAATTTCAGGCTGCGCGACGCCGGTGGGGCCGGATGGCGCCGCGGCGAATGCCTATCCGAAGGACTACAAGGCGGACATCCTCGCCATGGCGGCGCAATACGCCGATGGCTCCTACAGGATCAAGGATGCCGGCATTTCCGAACCGATGCTCAAGAAGCTGCCGCAGGGCGAGCGTTATGTCGTCTGCGCGCGCTTCAATCCCGCCGGCAAGGACGGCAAGTATCTCGGTATGAAGGGCGGCGTCGGCATCTTCTGGTTCGGCAAGCTCGATCAGGTCGCCGAACTGCCAATGGACGAGCGCGGAAAGCCGGACTCCTCCAATCCCTGCAGCGACGCCGTGTATCGGCCTTTCCCGGAGGCCGAGCGCCTCGCGTCGAGCGGGCATCCCTGACAAGTATCGGTGCGCCGCCCCTTCGCGTCACCGACGAAGCGACCGCGGTCGCGGTTTGCGATTTTCGTCTGGCGCCGCGCGGCCGCCTGCATTGCATCGCGCCCGCGCCGATGCCAGTCTTGCCCTGTATCGTGGCGGGAAAGGGCCGGAAGCGGCGAATGCGTCTTCTGTGTAGTTCATCGGCGTGCCGGTCATGCAGCTAAAGGACACCCGCTTCCTGCGCGGCCGTTTTCCCTGGCACCTGGCGGTTGCCGTCTATCTGTTGAATTTCGCCGTCGTCTGGATGGCGGGGTATGTGACGGACTGCAACGCTCCGGAGACCGCCTATCGCGGATGTGAGACCGCGGGGCCGGCGTTCCATCTGCTCAGCCTGGTGATGATCGCGCTCGCGGTGTCTTTTCCCGCGATGCTGACGATGGTGGTCGCGGCGTGGCTCGGCCGCGGCTCGCTCAATACGCTCTACATGATCGGTATTTCGGCGATCGCTTTCGTCGCGCTGGTGCTCTACCGCAGCGGCATTTTCGTGCCGGAGGGGAACCGCTGTCCGGCCTGCAATCTGGCCTTTCTGGTGCAATGCGCGTTCAATCTGCTGTGGCTGTTCGTGCTGTTCCCGGTCGGTCTGGTCTATCTTCATGGCCGGGAGCAGGATCGCGCGCGGCACCGCTAGCGGACGAATCGCGCAAGACAAAAAGCCGGATAGCCGGCGCAGAAATAAGGGGGGATGAATGTCCGGTGAGCTTTTCCTTCCAGGCAGCCTGCCCTGCGAGACGGCGGAGCAATCGTTCCGGATTTTCGGCGGCGCGCTCGGGCAATGGCTCGACTACATGCCGGACGGCGAGATCGGCACGCGGCGCTACTGGATCGACGGTATCGCCTTCCGCGTGTTCAACGGTCATCCGGAAATCGAGACGGTGAAATATCCGGCGCCGGAGAACGGCGTCGAACAATGGTGGCCGCGCGGCCGCCACGACGAGTTCGGCTTCCGCGTGAAGCCGGGCGTGAGCCGGGTCCGGTTCGGCGATCCCGGCTGGCGCCTCGGCTTCGCCCGCGATGCCGTCGCCTCCTATTCGCTGTTCCATTACATGAAGAAGGACGGCGTGATCCCCCAACGCGTGCGCTTCCAGGTCGCCATTCCGCTGACCTACAGCGCGGTGCGCTACTTCTTCCCGGACGAGGACGTGGACAAGGTGGTGCCGGGTTTCACCGAGGCGTTGCGCGCCGAGGTGGCGAAGATCGTCGAGATGATTCCGAACGACGATCTGGCGATCCAGTGGGACCTCGCCATCGAGAACCGGCTGGTCGATGTCGCGCTGGAGCAGGGCGGGCCGGAAGCGGCGCGCAAGGAGGCCGCGCGCATCTGCGCGCCGGCCCATGAGGTCTGCGCCTGGCTGCCGAAGCAGGTGCATCTCGGGCATCACATGTGCTTCGGCACGCTGTCGGGCTGGCCCTCACGCCAGCCGGCGACGCTCGAGGGCGCGGTCACGCTGTCGAACGCCGCGGTCGACGCGTCGGGCAGGTCTGTCGAGTTTCTGCACATCCCGACGCTCGGCACGGCGGACGATGCGTTCTTCGCGCCGCTGCAACACCTCAAGCGCGACGGCGCGCGCGTTTACATGGGCGCGATCCATCACCTGCACGGGCCGCGCGGCATCCGCCCGCAGCTCGAGACGATCAGGAAGTACCTGCCGTCATTCGGCATCGGCGCGCCCTGCGGCTTCGGCCGTTCGCCCGACCGGCCCGGGCGTCTCATCACCGATGACGGCAGCAAGGCCGCCGATCCGATCGCGATCATCCTCGAGGATCACCGCAACGCCGAGGGCGTGCTGCAGCAGGTGCTGCGGGGCTAACCTTTACGGCAATGCTTCTCCGTCCTCATCTTGAGGAGCGGGCGCAGCCCGCATCTCGAAGGATGAGGCCGACGGAGAGTTTTCGCGTTGCGAAAAACCTTCGCAAGACAATG
>Ga0182735_1002340_pt1 | contig 11583 bp, 6 predicted proteins | sample eDN5th30CKraftMG_FD_128524 | JGI IMG/M metagenome (GOLD analysis project Ga0182735, IMG submission 128524) | Enriched Miracle-Growth compost microbial communities from Emeryville, California, USA - eDNA 5th pass 30_C Kraft MG (version 2) (version 2) ... | reverse complement strand
GGGAAAAAGGGCTCAAGCCGAGCCATCTGCTCATCGGTCAGCCAATACAGGTCGCTCAAATTCCGTCTCCTTGCGGAGCCTGAATCAGATCATCCCTCTCAGATCAATGGGTCCTGACCCTAGCGCATCTCTCAGGCGCCGTATTTAGCCCACTCATATTCTGAAGTCACGCTCTGCTAAGGTCGTAAGTATTCCATTTAGGATGTGGATCGGCCAAGTCCGGCCATGGGGATACAGATTGATCCAGTGCGACTGGTTGATTATGCAGTAACAAACCCATGCTAAGCTTGGTTTTTTCCTTGGGGGGGCGATGTCGGAATACGAAACAAACTTTGTATTCCTCGAAAAGTACGAACCCCAGCTAAAAGGTCTGTGTGTTCGGGCCGAACGCTATTTCCACGATGATCCAAACACCTGCCTGGTCAAGCTGAGGCAATTTACCGAGCAGATTGCCCTGCTGACGGCATCGCAGTACGGAATCGAGACTGAAAGCCAAGATTCATTCGCCGATTTGCTGCGCAACCTGAAATTTAAAGCCGATTTGCCCGCACAGATCCTGGACCTGATGCATGCACTTCGCGTGGCTGGGAATGAGGCCGCGCACGATCTTCGTGATGATCATTCCGCCGCTCTGACCAATCTAAAATTCGCCCGACAATTGGCAGGTTGGTACGTTCGAGCCTTCCACAACCATAAGCTCAAAATTGGTCCATTCGTTCCGCCGGAGCGACCAAATGATGCATCTGCCGAGCTACAGGACGAGCTCGATCGCTTGGCGGCCAATTTGATAACCGCAAAGGAGGATCTCGAAGCTTATCGAGAGCAATTCCAATCTGAAGCCGCCAAGAGGAAGCAAGCCGAAAGCGACGCTAAGCAAGCACGAGACGAACGGGAAACTTGGGAGAGCCTCGCCGAGGATATTGAGCGAGGAAAAATCGCCCTCGAGCAGCGCCTCAATGATATAGCCGCAGAGCATGCCAGTGGTAAGGCTCCTGACCGCGATATCATGGCTGAAAACGTCACTGATGCGGCTGAAAGCTTGGATCTAGACGAAGCGGACACACGCAATCTCATTGACCAACAATTGCGAGATACTGGCTGGGAAGTCGATAGCCAAAAGCTCAGATATGCAAGTGGGGCGCGTCCGCAAAAAGGCATCAATCAAGCAATCGCAGAATGGCCAACGGCGACTGGGCCAGCTGACTATGCACTCTTCTGCGGCGTCACCTTAATCGGCACCATCGAAGCCAAGCGGCGCAACAAGAATGTGATGGCCGTGCTTAGGCAAGCGGAGCGTTATGCATCCGGCATCGATTTGCAGGACGCTCAGCTTGCGGAAGGTGGGCCCTGGGATGAATTCAAAGCCCCATTCGCCTTTTCGACAAATGGTCGGCCGTATTTGAAGCAAGTCGAGGCCCTGTCTGGTATTTGGCGGCGCGACTTGCGACACCCTGATAATCCTGCACGCGTTCTAACAGGCTGGCCGTCTCCGCAAGGGCTCTTGGAGCGGCTCACGGTCGATGCGAACGCAGCGCACAAAGAGCTCGCTACAAAACCCTTCGAGTTTGGATTTTCGCTTCGGCATTACCAAAAAGAGGCTATCGAGGCGGTTGAAAGCGGTCTTGCGGAGAACCGCCAAGCGATGCTGGTCGCCATGGCAACGGGTACCGGCAAAACCAAGCTCGCAATCGCGATGCTCTATCGCCTAATTTCGGCAAAGCGATTTCGCCGGGTCTGCTTCGTTGTCGATCGGAGCGCCCTGGGCCGCCAAACCAAGGACGAGTTCACCACAACGAAGGTTGTGAGCGGCAAAGCCTTTGCTGACATCTTTGGACTGAAGGGCCTTTCTGACGTCGTTCCGGATGAGGAAACGCGCGTCCATATTTGCACGATCCAGGGCCTGGTAAAGCGCGTCCTCTATTCCGAAGGTCCAGCGGATGCCCCGCCCATTGATCAATACGATTTGATGGTCGTCGACGAATGCCATCGCGGCTATTTGCTCGACCGAGAAATGTCAGACAGCGATCTGAGTTTCAGAGACCAAAGCGACTATGTTTCAAAATATCGCAGAGTGCTCGAACATTTCGATGCGGTGAAAATCGGCCTGACGGCCACTCCTGCCCTGCACACGACCGACATCTTCGGCGAGCCCGTCTTCACATATTCCTATCGTGAAGCGGTCATCGACGGGTTCCTCAATGACCACGAGCCTCCCATCCGGATTGGGACGAAATTGTCGCAGGGCGGCATACACTTTGTTCGAGACGAAGAAGTCGACTTTATCCATCCGCAAAGCGGAAAGGTTGAGACTGTCACGCTGCCCGACGAAGTCGATTTTGACGTCGAGCAGTTCAATAAGAGCGTCGTCACCGTCCCGTTCAACCGGGTGGTTGCCGAGGAGCTGACCAAATATATTGATCCCTCTGACCCGGATAAAACACTAATCTTTGCTGTCTCAAAAGCACATGCAGACATCTTCGTAAAAGAGCTGCGCGATGCCTTTCGCAAAGCCTATGGCACCATGAAGGATGAGACCATCCAGCGCCTCACTGGAGAGGTCGACAAGATTGAGAACTTGATCCTGGCTTTCCGGAACGACCCACTGCCTAAGATTGCCGTTACGGTCGATCTTCTGACTACCGGTGTTGATATCCCCAAGATCACCAACCTCGTTTTCATGCGCCGAGTGAACAGCCGTATTTTGTATGAGCAGATGCTCGGCCGCGCGACGCGGCTCTGCCCTGAAATCGACAAAGGTGAATTCCGAATTTTTGATGCCGTAGATCTCTATGCGCATATGCAAGATCTCACGGATATGAAGCCAGTTGCCGCGAACCCAAGCTTCACTCTGACGAAATTGTTCGAAGAGTTGGCGGGCCAGGGGGACGCAAAGCACAAGGATCGCGTGCGTGAGCAGATCATTGTTCGCCTCCGCCGCCGTTTGAAGAAGCTTGGTGTCGAAGCGAGGGCAAAATTCGAGAAAGAAGCAGGCGAAACGCCTGAAGAGAGCCTTGAGCGCTTCATCAATGGTGATCCGGTCGATCTCGCCGTATGGGCATCAGACCGCCCCAATCTTGGCCCAATCCTGGATTGGACCAGCGAAGGTGACACGCCGCGCTATATTCCGATTTCACAGCACGAAGACGAAGTTATCAGCGTCACTCGCGGGTATGGTGATGCAGAAAAGCCGGAGGACTTTCTCGATGCCTTCACGCGCTTCGTACGCGAAAATGTAAACAAGATCGCGGCACTGAAGATTGTCGTACAGCGCCCTGGTGAACTGACCCGGGAGGAACTGAGACAGTTACGTCTGGAGCTTGATGCTGCCGGCTTTACCGGCGCTAAGATCAGGCGCGCCTGGGCGGACGCAAAGAATGAAGACATCGCCGCCTCAATCATTGGTTACATCCGTCAGGCCGCGATCGGTGATGCGCTTGTGCCCTATGCAGACCGGGTTCGCCGTGCTGTCGACGGCATCTTGCGCAAGGGCAATTGGACCGATGTTCAGCGCAAATGGATCGAGCGGATCGGACGGCAGCTTGAGCTCGAGATCGTGGTTGATCGTGCCGCATTCGATGCCGAGCCTTTTGCAGCGCTGGGTGGCTGGTCGAGAGTCGATCGGGTCTTTAATGGAGAGCTGGAAGCGGTCGTGCGCGATCTTAATGAATCGATTTGGAAAGAGGCTGGGTAATGAACGGAGCAAGAGCACGGGAGACCGTTCAAAAACTGTGGAACGCGAGCAAAAGCCTGCAAGGCGGCGGCGTCAGCTATTATGAATATGTGACGGAGCTCACCTATCTTCTCCTGTTAAAAATGCTTGAGGAGGTGAAGCGTGACGGCGTTGCGCTCGAGGAGCGATTGCCAAAGGAATACCGTTGGAAGGCTTTGAAAGCTAAGCAGGGCAATGACCGTCTGCTGTACTATCGCAGTTTGCTCGTCGATCTGGGCGACCGGACCAAAGTGAAGTTTGAGCTGGTGAATCAAATTTTCACCGATGCCAAAACGTCGTTGACCAAGCCTGCAGCGCTCGAGACACTGATCACCACAATTGACAAGGTCGATTGGTATGCGGCCGAGGAAGACGGTTTGGGCGATCTCTATGAGGGCCTTCTCGAACGAACTACATCCGAAAGAAAATCAAAAGCAGGACAATATTTCACTCCGCGCCCCCTAATCGAGGCAATAATCGAACTCATTAAGCCGCAAGTCGGTGAGATCATCCAGGATCCGGGGGCGGGCACTGGAGGATTTCTGATCGCCGCGCATCGCAAGATCTTGGCTGATACCGACCAGCTCACGAAGGTCTCTGAAAAGGCGGCCTTGAAACAGCGCCATGAAGTCTATCGCGGCGCAGAACTCATCACCGGCACGCACCGCCTGAACACCATGAACCTGCTGCTGCATGGCATCGAACAGCCTATCCAATGCGTCGATGCCTTGAGCCAGGACGGGCATGAACTCGGCAAGGCCGACATCATCCTCACCAATCCACCGTTCAACAAGTTTCCTGAGCGCGTCACACGAAACGATTTCGTGATCACCGCCACGGCAGCCAAGGGCCCCATGCCCTTTGTCGAACATGTTGTCCGTGCGCTCAATGTTGGTGGCCGGGCTGCCATCGTTGTCCCGGATAACATTCTCTTCGAAGACAATATGGGCCGCGATCTTCGCAATTGGCTGATGGACCTGTGCGATATGCACACCATTTTGCGCCTGCCGACCGGAATTTTTTACGCGCAGGGCGTGAAAACCAACGTCATGTTCTTCACCAAGAAATCTGAAGAACGGGTCGGCGCGACCAAAGATGTTTGGATCTATGACATGCGTGCGCAAATGCCCAATTTCGGCAAGACGCGCGTTCTGACAGAAGAAGACTTTGCTCCCTTCGTGAAGGCCTATGGCGATGATCCGCACGGTACAGCCAAGCGCAAGGATGAAGGCGAAGAGGGGCGCTTCCGCAAATTCACTCGTGAGGATATCGCGAGGCGCAATGACAACCTCGATATCAGCTGGCTTCGCGAAGATGAGGAAAACGTTGAAGAGGGCCTGATCGAGCCCGATGACATTGCAGCAGCGATTCTGGGGCATCTACGGGCCGCGCTGGAAGAGATCGAAGCTGTTACTGATGAGCTCGCCGAAGCCGAAGAGGTTGAGGCGTGATCTCTGAAAGCTTCGGCCGCACGATCCAGTTGTTCCTTGTCGATGGCACGCCAAATGGCCTGCGCAAGGCGACGATCCACGGTTGGACGGGACTTATCTTCGTTGCCACAGGCACTACCTTTGCCGCGCTCACTGCCAGGCCAGAGCTCGACCGGACCGGGATCTACATCCTCTCCGGCCCCGATACCGAGGCTGTGGGCGGCACGCGCACTTATATCGGCTCGGCCAATAGTGTGCGCGAGCGGATTAAGCAGAGCGCGCAGCAGCGTGATTTCTGGGAAACGGCAATTGCCGTCACCACCAGCGATGATGATTTGTCCAAGGGTCATGTTGAATATCTAGAGGCGCGACTGATTGAGTTGGCGCTGGCGGCCAACCGCGTCACGCTCGACAATGGTACCACTCCCGCTGGCGGGCGCCGCCGTCTGCCAGAAGCGGATCAGGCGAATATGGAACAATTCCTCGCCAATCTAAAAATCATCCTGCCCGTAGTCGGGCTGGACCTGCTGAAACCGCAACCGCGTGCGGTGGCGCAGGCGAGCACGCCGGTGGAGCAGCGCACCGCGCACGAAACTACGTTTGAAATCCGCCACAAGTCTGGTGTTAGCGCAGAGGCGGTGGAGGAAGATGGTGAGTTCGTTGTGCTGGAGGGATCGCAAGCCAGACGCGAAAGCGGCAGTGCAATGCTGAGCTACTCTGGCCTGAAAGAAAACCTGATCAAGCAAGGCGTGCTCGTGCCGGAACAGGGTGACTTCTTCCGTTTCGCCAAACCCTATAGCTTCAACAGCCCGTCTGCCGCTGCCGCCGTTGTCCTGGATCGTAACAGCAATGGCCGCACCGAATGGAAGGTCAAGGGCGAGCGCCGCACCTACCATGATTGGCAACAGGCGCGGATTGCCGCGAACGGGGTGGGCATATGAGCGAGTTGCCGAAAGGCTGGATGACGATCCGGACTGGGGATGTCGGAGATTGGCGAGGCGGTGGCACGCCGTCGAAAGCAAACAACAATTTCTGGACAGACGGGACAATCCCATGGGTTTCGCCCAAGGATATGAAACGCTCGCACATTGCCGAAGCGATCGACTATATCACTGAAGAGGCCGTTTCAGGCTCGGCCACTCAGCTCATCCCCGAAGGTTCGGTTCTGATCGTTACTCGCAGCGGCATCCTGCAGCATTCACTACCAGTGGCGGCTAACACCGTACCTGTGGCCATTAATCAAGACCTGAAGGCGCTCACCCCTTACGAAGGGATCGAAACAGAGTTTGTGATGCGCCAGCTACAGGCTGACGCGCAGGACATTTTGAACACATGTGCGAAGTCCGGCACAACAGTCGACAGCATCGATTTTGAACGGTTCAAGGACCACGAATTTCGGCTCCCACCCCTCGCTGAACAGAAGAGGATTGTGGCGAAGGTGGATAGGTTGACCGCGCGCACCGCCCGCGCCCGCAAAGAGCTGGACCGCATCCCCACCCTCATCGCCCGCTACAAACAACGCCTCCTGGCGATGGCTTTTTCGGGAGATTTGACGGGTGGAGCTGACAGCTGGCGAACTGCAGCCATCGGCGACCTTGCTGACACGCAACTAGGCAAGATGCTCGACAAGGCAAAAAACAAAGGCGAACCAACTAAATACCTCCGTAACATCAACGTCCGCTGGTATGAATTCGAGCTCGACGACGTGCTCAAGATGCCAATGTCAGATGCAGACCGCCTCAAATTCTCGATTAAGGATGGCGATATCCTGACGTGTGAAGGCGGGGAGCCCGGCCGTTCTGCGATCTGGAACCAAGGCGCTACTGATCTTGCCTTTCAAAAAGCGCTGATCCGTATCCGACCTAATCTTAAGCGATTGAATCCCGCGTATCTCGTCCACTATTTGAAATACCTTGCCGACGCTCACGAGTTAGAAAGATACTTCACAGGATCGACAATCAAACACTTACCTCAGCGTGCTCTTCAAAGCGTTGAATTGCCAGTTCCGCCGATAGAAGCCCAAGCCGAAATCGTCCGACGCCTCGAATCTGCCTTTGGCTGGCTCGACCACATGGCTAATGAACACGCCTCGGCTACAAAGCTGCTCCCGAAATTAGACGGCGCCATCCTTGCCAAAGCCTTCCGTGGCGACCTGCTCCCTCAGGACCCGAACGACGAGCCCGCCAGCGTGCTGATGGAGCGAATCGATCACGACCGAGCATCATTCAAGTCGGTCAAGGATTCTACCGAACGCCGCCGCACGGCCAAAGCACGAACCTCTCGAAAGGCCAATGTGTCCATGACAAAGTCCCGGCACGATCACGATGTTTGGCAGAAGCCATACCTAACGAGTCTGCTCAAGCATTCAGCGAGCGCCATAAGTCCCGAGGAGCTGTTCGCCCGTTCCAATCTTGATCTGGTGGATTTCTATCATCAGTTCTCGACCGAGTACGAGAATGGCTGGCTGGTTGAGGCCGGTGGCCAGGTCAAGGCGGCCTGACCGTGAGATTGCTCTCCCTCCAAATTGATGGCTTCTACAATCTTAGAAAGCTGCGCATCGACTTCGATGCTCAGTTTGCGGGGGCTGGACAGCACAGGAGAAACTTACTTGGAGCGCGAGGAATGGCGGCTCTGCCGTCAGGGGAAGAAAGTTATGACGACGCTGTTGCGTTAAAGCGGTCGAAGCGCTTGCGCTGGTCTTCGGCCAGATCAGGTCATTGAAGAGGCCGTTTGGAGCGGTTGAGACACGGGGCTGAACGGAGACGTGGCGACATTGAGGCTCCATCAGGATGACCCGACCGCCAACCACCGGCCTATCTGTCACCCCACGTCTCAGGCTGTGCGCATCCTGTTTCCTGGCCCCTTCCACCGGCATTGCCCCACCGGGTTCCCGGTTCAGTCCGCAAACGCCGGTGCTGACCGTCACACGCTCATTCGGGCTGCGCTCGGGCCTCACGCCAATCCGGGGTTCGCTGCTATCCCTTGCCCGCGCACTGACGAAGATGGCAGAAGATCCGTACCCACTTCTGGCCCTGCCTCAACAAATCAGTAGGGTTCAGATGCGTGCAAGGGTTCTGTCCGCAGGGCAGATTGCCGTAAGATGCAGAGAAGTCGTCATGCTCAAGGTAGGGAGGGGGCAGCTATGCGGAACATTCCTGCCGCTTGCTGCGGTGGCGACCAATATCTGCTTTGGGATGGATGGAAAGCAGACCGTCAGCCCTCGTGAGAATTAGCCATGTAACATTCCACGGCTATCGACACGCTCTTGCGCTGCGACGTCTTTGATCGCAGCAAGTCACCAGCGCTGGTACGGTTGCATTCCATTCAGTCTCTTGTTGAAGTGGAGTGTTAACCATCCTGATCGTTGTGAAGCCGAATATAGAAAACGAGTGCGGTCCAAGAGCTAAATAAGTGGATTTGAACTAACTTCCCGGTATTATTCGTTAGAACACTGCTGGAGCAGCTAATGATCGAAGCCCGATTTTTCGAAGCCCTTACGCTCGCGGTGCCCGGACTTGTCTGGGTGTCGGATGCAAGAGGGTATGTCGAATTCAACAACGCCCATTGGTCTGAGTTTACTGGATTGCCGCAGCAAAGCGGGTTGGGACAGGGTTGGCTGGATAGCATTCACCCAGCAGACGCAGCAGCTTTTCGCGCCCAGTTGCCCTTGGTACCATCATCCACCGAGACAATGCAGGCAGAGCTACGCATTCGCCGTCACGATGGCATTTATCATCGGCATATACTCAACGTCCGGCCCCTAGAAGGCGGCAAGTGGGTTGGCTGCGCCATTGATGCGCACAAGTGGTTATCCACGGAACTACGCGACGCCACCCAAGGCAATATTCTGGACATGGTGATTGCTGGCGCCGAGCTCACGCACTTGCTGGCGGAATTGTGCATGGCGGCTGAGAGACAAATTCCCGGCGCGACCTGCAGCATTCTGTTAGTTGATGCAGAGAAGGGCACCTTTGTTGCAGGTATAGGCCCACATCTTCCAGGTGAACTGATGGGCGCCGTTCCGAACATAAAGATCGGCACCGGCGTGGGTTCTTGCGGCACCGCGGCATTTGAGAAGCGGGCTATCTTTAGCGTCGATATCGCAACTGACCCACTATGGGACAGCTGGCGCGAACTGGTTCTGCCTCTGGGCTTTCAAGCTTGCTGGTCAAAGCCGGTGTTCGCGTCGAGTGGCGAAGTTATTGCCTCGTTTGGCTTCTACTTCCGGGAAAATAGAGCACCCACGCCGGCAGAACTCGAAGAACTGGTGCGGATTCGCAGCCTTGCTACGCTAGCCATCGAGCGCGCTCGTATGTTCGAGGCCTTGCGAGAGAGCGAAGAGCACTACCGCCACACTGTCGAGCAAAACCCGCAAATACCCTGGACCGCTGACCCCCAAGGGCGAATTCTAAGCGTATCATCCAGGTGGACCGAAATGACCGGCATTTCCCAGGCTGATGCGCTGGGCAACGGTTGGTTGAAGGCGCTGCATCCCGACGACGTCGCCCCCACCAGCGAAAATTGGGAGGAAGGGCTGTCCACAGGCCGTCCTGTCGATTTCAACTACCGCATCCGGCTGAGGAACGGCGAATATCGGTGGGTAAAGGCGAGAGCAACGGCACGGCCAAGCGAGACCGGCAAAATTATACGCTGGTACGGCACCGTTGAAGATGTGCACGAGCAGTACTTGGCCGATGCGAGGCTTAAGCGTCAGGCTTACCAGGATGAGCTTACGGAGTTGCCGAACCGTAGACGCTTTGTTGAAGAGCTAAAGCGACGCCTGAATACGACCACCGATCCAATTGGTCTGATGGTGTTGGACATGGACGACTTCAAACTCGTTAATGATCGATATGGCCACCTAACAGGCGATGCCGTCCTTCGTTTGTTTGCGCGCTATCTCCAACGTATAACGGAGCCCAATGAATTCGTGGCCCGCCTCGGCGGTGATGAGTTCGCTATTATCTCCCATAACATCTCCGACAATGTCGGCCTTTTGCAGCGCGCTCAATCCGTTGCAGCCACCCTGGATTCCTACTTAAGAGCGAACAAAAAAACGCGTGCATGCAGGACCAGCATCGGATGTGCCATGGGCAAGCGCGGCGAGAGCCCGGATGAGGTTTTCAAGAGAGCCGATCTGGCCCTTTACGCCGCCAAATCGGCTGGCAAAGGCACGGTCAAGCTTTTTGATCCAACCATTCGCAGCGTGGCATCCAAAAGAACTGAAGCACTGGAGCTTGCCAGAGCAGCGCTGCGTGAAGGCTGGATCGAAGCCTTCTACCAGCCCGTGGTAGACCTGAAAAATCAGAGCATCGGTGGCTTTGAGGCACTATTGCGCATTCGCCATCCCGAGCGAGGTCTGCTTGCCCCCGCCTGGATCAAGGACGCACTGGATGACCCGCGCCTTGCTGACGCGATAGGCGTGCGCATGGCTCACCTGGTCATTGACGACCTAGCAAGTTGCGCATTGCAAGGTATTGTGTGTGGTCAGATCTCGATCAATCTGTCGACAGAAAACCTTGTCAACGCTGAGTTCGTTTCCACTCTTCTAAGCCTGCTTGATGCCAAGGGCTTGCCCCCGAAGGCGATCAAACTGGAGATCACAGAAAGAGTACTGATCGATGAACTTGGTGAGGATATGGTCCGCCATCTCAAGCGCTTGCGTGACAGCGGGATCGGCATTTCACTAGATGACTTCGGGACGGGTTATGCATCATTGGTTCACTTGCAGGCCTTGCCGGTCGATGAAATCAAGATCGACCGGTCATTCGTCACAGGTCTGGGTACCGACGCTAACCGCGGCGAGATCGTTCAAGCCATGCTGGGTCTCGCAAAAAGCCTTGGCCTGGCAACCGTTGCCGAAGGCATTGAGACGCAGGGTGAGGCTCTCAAGCTTACTGCGTGGGGCTGCGATTTCGGCCAGGGTTACCTATTCGGGCGGCCTATGCCGTTCGAAGCCATGAAGGCTATGTTGGGCGACCGCCAGCCTAAGCCAACATTTGACAGAGCTGGCGCATCGATTGCCATCAATCCGCACGTTGATCGGAAGCAGGACGCTTGCAATTGGGAGAGTCGTCCACATCCTCATTGATTGGCGACACCATTGAAATTGATGGTGCAAGCTATCGCATTTACGAGATCGACGCCCCTGAGGCTGGCCAGACCTGTGCTTCCTCGTCCGGCAAGACATGGCCATGCGCGTTAGAATGCCTACGCGAGCGCCACGGCATTCTCAGCGTGCGCAATCTTCATTACTGCCTACGGCTGCTTTCGGTAAGCGCCATGATTGATTCGAACGGCAGCGAGGGGGGCGCAAGCGGACATACAAAGAGAGCAGCCGACCGACAGCTAAGGGCTCTTCGCAACGGCATTGCCCCCCTCACATGTGCGCAAGCTTCCCGTTCGCAGGCCCGGTTGCCGCCATGCCCGCGAAGCGTAGAAAGG